>Ga0255057_10000751_pt1 | contig 18755 bp, 15 predicted proteins | sample Cases_109_6_MG_FD_189022 | JGI IMG/M metagenome (GOLD analysis project Ga0255057, IMG submission 189022) | Seawater microbial communities from Amundsen Gulf, Northwest Territories, Canada - Cases_109_6 | ecosystem: Environmental > Aquatic > Marine > Gulf | place: Canada: Northwest Territories... | reverse complement strand
GAGCGCGAAGAGCCACTCGATCACGCTCCACCATCCGCTTCGCTTCCACGAAGTAGAGGCGCGTGTATGGGCGGTCGACGGCACGCCCGCAGACTGCGTCTACGTCGCGTTTTTCTTGCAAGACCTCCTGCCGCGCAGGCCTGACTTGGTGGTTTCGGGAATCAACCACGGGCCCAACCTCGGCAATGACGTGCACTATTCGGGCACCGTGGCGGCCGCTCGGGAGGGAGCGCTTCGAGGCGTGCGTTCCATCGCCTTCTCCAACTCATCCTCCGACATGGAGGGTGCCGCGCAATACGCTGTGCGTTTCTGCAAGCAGCTCCTCGGGACGACTGCGCCGGAAGGCCAGGCAGTCCTGCTCAACGTGAACTTCCCGTCGGTCCCGCCCAAGGGGATTCGCGCGACGAGGCTCGGCTTTCGATTGTACTCCGACGAGGTCGAGGTGCGTGACGACCCGCGGGGCCGTCACTACCTGTGGATTGGCGGTCCCGGACACGTGAAAAGCGAGCCAGTTGAAGGCGCCGATACGGAGGCGCTCGTCGAGGGGCTCATCTCCATCACGCCGCTGAGCATCGAGGCGACGCTGCCAGACCACATGGGTGTCGCGGCCTACATAGCTGGACCGGGCGAAGATCGATGACTGACGAGCGTGTGAGCTTGCTGCGTGGGCGCATCCGAGACGTGCCCGATTTTCCGAAGAAGGGCATTCTCTTCAAGGACATCACGCCGCTGCTAGCAGACGTCGACGCGTTTCGCACCTGCATCCAGCTCATGGTAGAGAAGCTCGACGGGGAATCGGTGAGATCGGTTGTCGGCATCGAGGCTCGTGGCTTCATGTTTGGAGCGGCGTTGGCCGACAAGCTGGGCGTTGGCTTCATTCCAGTTCGCAAGCCGGGCAAGCTTCCGGCAGCGACATATCGCGCAGAGTACGACCTCGAGTACGGAAGCGATGCTGTCGAAATCCACCAGGACGCCCTCAGTCCTGGCGACCGAGTCGTCGTCGTCGACGACCTGATCGCGACCGGGGGCACAGCCAAGGCCACCGGCGACCTCGTCCAGCAATGTGGCGCCGAAGTCGCCGCGTTCGTCTTCGTCATCAACCTGCTAGCCCTAGAAGGCACCAAAAAGCTATCCCCCACCCCAGTCATCACCCTCCTCGACTACTAATCACCAGAAGGCTCGTGGCGCTGGCTGGCGCGAAGCCTCTTTCGGCCCTTCGCGCGCCCATGCTATACGCCGCCACCTAAGTCCTCGTAGCTCAGCCGGATAGAGCAGTGGTTTCCTAAACCGAAGGTCGGAGGTTCAAATCCTCCCGGGGACGCCAACAGTATCGCCTGAGATCCACCTCACAGGTTTGCCGGCTCGGAGGGTAGGCGGTTCACTTCTTCGCCCGTTCGCGCTATATGGACCTTCGAACGGAATGCGCACTCTTGTCTTAGACCAGGGCTATCAGCCCCACCGGATTATCAGTTGGCAACGCGCTGTCTGCATGATTTTCGATGGCAAGGTCGAGGTCGTCGAGGAGTACGACGAAGACATTCGCTCCGTCACCATCTGCATCAAGATGCCCGCCGTGGTGCGGTTGCTTCGGACGATTATCGGCCGCAAACGCGCGATCAAGTTCTCTCGGATCAACGTCGCCATGCGGGACGACTTCAAGTGCCAGTACTGCGGCGTCCGCCATCGCCTGCGCGGATTGACCTACGATCACGTGGTACCGAAGTCGCAAGGTGGGAAGACCAACTGGGAGAACATCGTCATGGCCTGCTACGGCTGCAACGAAAAGAAGAGCAATCGAGCGCCCCACCAAGCGGGTCTCCGTTTGCGACGCCGGCCGATCAAGCCCAAGTGGCTGCCCATCGTGGCGTTTCACGTCGACCCGGCGAGCTCTATCCCCGAAGCCTGGGCCAATTGGGTCTACTGGCACGGCCGCCTGGAAAGCGATCCCTAACGCGTCAGCGTTGTGCCGCTTCGACTTGCACGCAGGACGCGCCGCATCCGATCGCCGATGAACTCTCGTACCACGGGATCCTCAGACTCGAGGAAGGCGTCTGGGGCACCGGTGGCCGCCACCACGCCGTCGTGGATGAGAGCGAGGCGATCGCTGATCGCAAACGCGGCCTTGAGGTTGTGTGTCACGACGACCGAGGTGACGTTCAGACTCTTCTGCAACCCGAGGAGTAAGCGGTTCACGCGCGTGACGTTGATCGGATCCAGTCCCTCGGCGGGCTCGTCGTAGAAAACGACCTCGGGACGAACCGCCACCGCGCGAGCCAGCGCGACGCGCTTACGCATGCCCCCCGAGAGATCCGATGGTGCCATGGCCTCGATCCCCGGAAGACCAACCAGGGACAGCGTCTCGCTGACCCGCGTCGCGATCTCCTCGTCGGTCATCGTCGTCTGCACGTGCAGCGCATACGCGACGTTGTCGAACACGTTGAGGGAGTCGAAGAGGGCGGATTCCTGGAACAGCATGCCGATTCGGCGGCGCGTCTGGGTCCACTGTTGCTCCAGCTGTCCCGTCACCTCCTCTCCGTCGAAGCGAATGCTGCCCTCGTCGACCTCGAGGAGGCCCATCATCGCTTTGAGCAGGACGCTCTTGCCGGATCCCGACTCGCCGATGATCGTGACCACCTCACCGGCGAAGATATCGAGATCGAGCCCGCTCAGGACTACGTGTCGCCCAAAGGCCTTCCGCAGGCCACGCAGCTCGAATAACGCCATGACGTCAGAGACTCAGCCCTTCGCCGCCCAAGAGGCGCAGTACCCCAGAGGATGAATCGGACCTCTGACGAGGGTGCATTGTCCGCATTGATTCTCGTCGCCCGCCGCGTAGAAAGCGCAGTTCGCGCAGTTCTTCTGTTCGCCGTGGGGGGACCGGTCCTGGTACTCGAGCGCGTTCCGAACCTCCAGATCGGCCTTGCCGACGTTGCTCACGTCTTGGCAGTGGAACTCCGGTTTCGTGCAGGCGTGGAGAAGGACCGGCATCGAGCCGATCACGGCCAAATGCACCGTGCGCCCAAGCATCTCACGTCTCGAAAGGGTGCTCCTCTTCATTCTCGTGGCTCCTCCGCGGAGGCTAGCACGGCGGCGCGCGAATCAGCGAACGGCGCCCATCATCTCGAGGAACTCGTCGGTTTCCACCAGACCGGTAACTCGGCCTGCCTCAGAGCCATCGCTGTGATGGAGCACCACCAGCGGCAGGCCGGGTTGCTCGTAGTCCTTGAGCAGTGCCCATCCGTCGTCGGTGGCCTTGTCGGTGCTCAGGTCGATCCGCACCGTTACGAAACGCCGCGCCTCGGCGACGACCCGCGGGTCGCTGAGAACGTCGCGCTCGAGCTCCTGACACGCGCCGCACCAATCCGCGCCGAACTCTACGAGCATGGGACGCTCTTCGGCGAGCGCCTGGGTCTTGCCGGCCTCGAAGCTCTCGACCCAGCCGATGTGTTCGCCCGGCGGGAGAGCTTCGGCCCAGCCCACGATTCCGAGGACACCTGCGACGCACGCGGTGACCCCGATCGCTTTGCGAATCCGCGCTCCCCAGGCGTCACTCTTGAAGGACAAATGAATGGCGCCCACGATGATGCCGCCTGCCAGCAATCCGAATGCCGCGGCGAGCCACACCTCGTCCCGCACCGCCGGGCGGGGGTAAGGCAACACACCACGCACGTAGTAGAAGGCGAGTGCGAGCATCGCGATGCCGAAAACGCTCTTGCTCCACTCCACCCATCGCCCGGACTTCGGAAGTGCCACGGCGAACGTCCCCACGAACCAGAACAGCACGCCGACGCCGATCGAATAGATGAACAGGGCAATCGCTCCGAATGCGACGTTGCCGGTTGTTGCCACCCAAGTCAGCAGGACCGCGAGGACGGGTCCGGTGCACGGAGCCGCGATGAGCCCGTTGACGAAGCCGAGGACGAATGCGCCCCTCAAGCCGAACCCGCCCGCTAGCGCGAGCCGATTCTGCAAGGCGGAAGGTAGGGCGACGTCGAACAGGCCGAACATGCTGAGCGCCATCACAGCGAATAACGCCGACAGCGTTCCGACAACCCAGGGGCTCGCCAAGGCGCTGCCAAAGGCGCTTCCGGTCAACGCGGAAACCACGCCTAGTGGAGTGAAGAGCGCCGCAATCCCCAACACGAATGCAGTCGAGAGGAGCGACGCCCTGGCGCGGCTTTCTGCTTGCCTAGCGCCGAACACACTGACGGTGATCGCGATCATCGGATACACGCACGGAGTCAACGAGGTCGCTAGACCTGCTACGAAGATCAGTCCAAGCGCACCGACGTAGCTTCCGCCTTCGAGCGCGGTCGCGAACGGGGCGGTGAGCTCGGTAAGCGTGTCGGCGGACGCATGCACCTCCGGCATGAAAGCCGCAACAAACCCCGCCAAACCGACCCACGCACTCTTGTGCATTGTCCAACTATGGTGCTCGTTTGGTTGACCGTCCACGAACCGGGGACGTAGCCTCTCTTTGGGGAACACTTTGCCGCTACTTTTCCTGCTGTTCATCGCTATCGCCACAGGCGCTCTCTCGGCCCATGCCGGCCTCGACGAGGTTCGCCATAGCGCAGACCCCGTGTGGCGCATGGAGGCCTTCCTTGCCTTCGCGCTCTTCGTTGGTTTCGTCCTCTTGCCAACAGCTATTTACTTCTACGTATTTCACGGCGACTGGTTTCTCTTCTATTGGGTCGACACGGGTCACGCTCCATGGGTTTGGGGCCTGCTCGTGGTCTTGCTCCTGCTCGGCTCCGCGTCCATGGGCTTCGTGGCTGGCGCGACCCTTTGCCGAGCTTCGCGCAATGTGGCTACCCGCCGCATCGCGATTGGCGCGGTCGTCATCGCGCTCGCGGTGTGGCCGCTTGCATGGGAGCGACTTTCCGTCGTCGGGTCCTACCGACAGTTCACGCGCGATTACGGGCTCATCCCGTTCTTCGCGAGCCCCGCCTTCTATTCGGGGCTGACCATGGTCATCATCATCGGGGTCGCCTTTGGGTCGGTCGTATATCGGATCGACCGGCACACGCACGACAGCGGCTAGCGGGGAGAGAGCAGACCCATGTGCTCACGAAGGTGCATCGCTGCGGGCGACGCCCAGAACTTCAGCGCTTCGGCGTAGGCCGGATGAGTGTCGAACGTTTCCCCTTCGGCTCTCCGCTCGGGCGCAATTCGGCTTCGCACATCTTGCACGAGCGGGTCGAGGTCATCGCAGACGAGAAGTGCCGCCCGGAGGGCGGTTCGTTGTGCGGCATTGACCCATCGGTCGAACTTCACTCGTTTCACTTGCGAGTAGGCGAGGGCCGCGTCGCGGACGATCTTGCGGTCGCGCCGTGGGATCGCGCGTTGCAGGCGTCGCGTTTGCTCGTTGAGGAACTCTTCGCTGGTTAGGCCGGAGCCAAAGTCTGGTTTCACGGTTCGCGCAGCGGATGCCAGCAAGACATCGAGCTCCCGCGGAGTGAGCTTTTCGACCGCGTGATAGCCGCGCGCAATCTGTGTCATGGGTTGGGTCAGCAAGAAGGCCTGCGTGGACGGGTCCCTCTCCATGATGCTTGCGGGCACGAGCACCGCTGGGTGAGCGCCAAACTCGATCGTGATGCCTCGGTTTCGGACACGGTGCAGGAACAGATCGAAATTGCGCACGTCGAGCGCGGCAGCGATTCGGTTCGCAATCTCGCGGAGCGGGTGATTGGCCTCAGTTGGGAGGCGATCCCGCGTCGAGAGCCCGTAGCTGTCGAGCGCCGGCGGGTAGAGCTTGCCGAGAGCCGGGCTCAGTGCGGCCAGTAGCACCCCGGCTGCCGCGTCTTCTGCGCGCGGCGTCCCCAGTTGGTCGAGCACCGATCCTCGAAGTGACCTCGGTCGGACGCGAGCGGGCCAAGGCTCGACCGACGCGACCCGTGCCCGATCCTCTTCGTCATCCACACCGATCGCGAGCAGGGGCAGAGTCGCCAGTCGCGCCTCTCGCAGGCGGTCGCCGGCTTGATAGGTGACGCCCAGCTCGCGCCAGACTTCCTGCCGAAGCGGCTCTTCTGAAAGCCCCGCTTGGAGCTGCTCGACAGCCTCCGCCTGCTCGCCGCGCACACGCAAGCGGACCGCCAGCTCTCGCCGAATGTCGGCGTTGGTCGCCCCGTCTTCGAGAGCGCTTCGAAGCGCCGCGATTGCCGCGTGCTCGTCGCGACAGTGGTCGGACAGGATCCGGGCGACTTCGAGCGCAGTGGTCACAAGCCCTTCCCCATCGTTGGCGCGATGGTTGCCCAGGGCTTCAGCATAGCCACGCCAGTCGTCCGGAGTTGCGCACAGGTCTCCGAGTGTGCGCGCCGCGTTGCTGCCCGGCCCCTCGAGCACAACCGCGCGGCGAAGAGCGCTCTTGGCGTTATCCCCGTCGCCGGCGGCGTGTTCGAGTTGCCCGAGGCGAACGAGTGCGTCCCCACGTTCCTGGCCGTCGCTGACATCGAGCAGATGGCGCGCAACCTGCAAGGCCTCCGGCAATTGTCCGAGTGCTTCGTGCACTAGCGAAAGCTCTTGCAGCGCCATCGGATGTGCTGGCTCCGATGTGAGTGCGGCTTCGACGTGCCGTAGGGCCCGGTCCGGCATGTTCAGTTGCTCGCGGTACAGGCGAGCAAGGTCGAGCAAGACCCGCAGCACGCGGCTGCTCTCGGGCGCAGCGGCAAGCAGCTGCTCCATCGTCGCGACCGCCTCGTGCCACGATTGATTGGCCTTGAAGTGATGCGCCAACCGCTCCAATGCATCGAGATGACGAGGCTCTACTTTCAGGACGCGTTGCAGCGTTCGTATCGCGGCTGGTAGCTCACCGAGCTCCTCACTCTGCACCCGCGCCACCGCAAGCCAAAGCGCGCTTGCCCTGTCGACGGAGCGAGCCCCTGACGCGGCCTGAGAGAGCCTATCGACCAGGGGCGACCAGCCTGCGTCGATCGTGAGCACGTCGGTGAGGCCGTCCGCCGCTCGAGCCGAGTCTGGCCAGAGCTCGAGCGCCTGCTCGAAATCCCGCCTCGCGCCGTCGTGGTCCCCGATACGTTCCAGACGAACCACTGCGCTCTGCACGAACAGCTCGGACGCCGCTTTCGCGTCACGCTCGGCTTCCGCCTCGCGCCGAAGTGCGTCGACGAGCGCGGCGGGGTCGTCGGTTTCCTGGGCGACTCGCGTGAGCCCGCGCGCCGCGCCGATGTGATAGGGATCGGCGATCGCCGCCGCGCGAAACTGCTCGATCGCTTGGGTGTCCTCCTCACCCTCCACGAGCTCGGCCAGACGTGCGCGATGCGCCGCCGCGACGGCCGGGTCGCGGGCGGAATTCGCAACCAAGGTGTCGATCTCTCGCAGGAGGCCGGCATCTCGTTGACCCGTCGCCAATCGCTCGAGCTCGAGCAAAGCGCCCAAGTCCGTCGGGACCACCTCCAGGATGCGCCGGTACGCCTCGACGATGTCGTCGTATTCTCCGAGTCCCTGATGCTCCAACAGGCGCGCGAGCTCGTAGAGCGCTGCAACACGGCCGGCCGGGTCTTCCAGCACTTCAGATTGCTTCGAGTACACGGCGCACAACGACTCCCATGCGCCGACATGTCGATGCAGTTGCTCGAGCGCCAGCAGAGCGCCGAGGTGCTTCGAGTCGACTGCAAGCACGTCTTCCCACGCTTGAATCGCTTGTCGGTGCTTGTCCTGGCGCTCCAGCACCTGTGCCTTTCGCGCGAACAAGGCAATGCGCTGCGTAGGCTCCTCGGTCAGTTTCACTTCGCGTTCGAGATCGGCGAGGAGATGGGTCCAGTCGTGCTCTTCGGCCCGCACGCGGGCTAGCGCATCGATGGCGGGTCGATAGCTTGCATCCGCCGAAACCGCAGCCTCGTAGGACGCCACCGATTTGGTTCGATCATCGAGATGCTCCTCGTATACCTGGCCAAGTAGGAACGCGGCGCGCGCGCGGAGTGGAGCAGTTCCCGAGTTGCGAAGCTGGAGCTCCAAGACGTCGACCAACTCTTCCCAATCGCCTCGCTCCCGCAACTGCCGCCCCAGCTCCTGAAGTGAGGGCGCGTGGGACGCGTCGACTTTGATCGCCTCGCGGTGATACCGAAGCGCGTCCTCGTCGCTCCCGAGGCGGTCCCGTGAGATCTCGGCCATCTTCTGCAACAGAGCGACTCGTCGACTCTTGGCGGAGGTGAGCTTTAGCTCTTGCGCGTAGACGTCGAGCAAGTCATTCCAACGCCCCGCCGCGTAGTACAGGCGCCCCAGGCTCGAGAGCGTCGGCACGTGGCGGGGGTCCTTTTCGAGGGCACGACGATACCGGGCGATCGCTTCATCGCGGTCGTCCAACTGCTCATCGAGCACTTCTCCGGCCCTGTGCAGGAGCGCGACGAGCCGGTCCCGCTCGACAGTCAGCTCGATCTCGTAGTCGAGCGCCTCGAGGAGCTCTCGAGGCCGGTGTGCGCGCGCCGCAGAGCGCTGCCAGGCGTGGACTGCGGCAAGATGTCCGGAGTCCTGCTGCAATACGCGCTTGTACGTTTGGGCCGCGAGCCCGTGCTCCCCGAGCACATCCTCGTAGAGCTGTGCGATCTTGAGCAGGTACGACACCGCCCGTGCTCCCGTCGCCCGGTCCAAGGCGTTCTCATAGAGCTGAACGAGCTCCTTGGGCTTGTTCACGTCTGAAAGGAGCCGCGTGAGCGCCTTGAATGCGGTGGGGTGGTCGGGCATCGCGTTCAGCGAGCGATGGTAGTGATCGACCGCATCATCGATGGCGTCCAATCTGGTTTCGTAGATCTCGGCCGCGCGGGCATGGGAGTCGGCGCGCCGTTGTGCATCGGTCGTGTAGCGTGCCTCTTGAAGGCACATGCCGATCAGCTTCGGCCAAGCGCCACGAACCCGGTAGAGCAGGCTCAGGGCTTGCAAACTCGAAAGCGAGGTGGGATCGAGCTCGATGGCCCTCTCGTGCCAGTCGGTTGCCTGGTCCACATCGCGCAGCTCCTCTTCATACAGACGAGCGATGCGCTGTGTGTGAGTGAGCTTCTCCGCTGGGTCCTCGCTGGCTTCGGTCAGCGCTTCGAGGGTCTCCACCAAGGCTTGCAGCCGCTGCCCCGCCTCATAGTGTCGCGCCAGCTCGCCGAGAATCAACGGGTCCTCGGGACACAGGCTCCGCGCTTGTTCGAGGACGCGGATGGCCTCGTCTCGATTCCCGAGATGCTCCGCATGAATGCGCGCGGCGCGATATAGCGAGGAAGCCTTTGAAGACGGCTTGGTCGCCAACTGGGCCTCCGCTTCAAGCGTGCGGATCAAGTCACGCCAGCGACGTTGCCCGTAGTACAGGCGTTTCAACGCCTGAACCGCGATGACTGCGGTCGGGTCGAGTTGCAGCGCCGTTTCGTAGAGCTCGGCGGCCTGTTCGGGACGTTGCTGCCGGCTCTCGAGTAACTGAGCTCGACGGATGATCAACGCCGCGCGATGTCCATCGTCCGCCGCCGCCGAATTCGCAAGCTCGGCGAGGTTCCGGTCCACATCGGGCCACGCCTGCTGCGCAAATGAGCGCTGTTCGGTGGCGCGCAGGATCGCGGCATGCGAACGATCCAGCGCCCTCGCAGTGTGATAGGCCTCTCCGGCCGCCTCGCGATTGCCGAGCACGTCTTCGAGTAGACGTCCCTTCAACAGGAACAGCGTGGCCTTGTCGCGAGGTTGCCGCGTCACACGCGCCTCGGAGTCGAACAGGTCGAGCGCTTCGGCAAACATGCGCGCTCCAAGAAGGAGTCGGCGCGCGGCCCGTATCGCCGGCACGTAGTCCGGCGACCGCTCCAGCGTCGCTTGGTAGTACTGAAGCGCTCGACGCGTGTCTTTCAGCGGGCCTTCGCAGGTGCGCGCGATTTCGAAGTACAACCTCGCCGCGCGGCGAACGTCCGGCTGGTCCTGCAACTCGCGCTCGCACTCCTCGACCCAATCGCGCGCTCGACGTGTCCGGTCGATCTTGGCGGACGCGGGTTTGGGCGGTGCACTCGACGTACGGCCAGGCACGGCCGGCGGCTCCGCGGCATCGGGCTCTTCGACGAGATCGTCTTGCCCCAGCTCCTGCGTCGCATCGCGGCGCAGCAGCGTGATGTCCCCTTCCTCGAACGCCATCTGGCCTACATGCTACCCCGGCTCCGCGAAGAGCGCACCGGCCCCCTGGAGAGTAGTGAAAAGTAGCGAGCGGGTAAGCGCACACCCTACATTTGAACAGGTAGGCTACGCTGCCGGGGCGAGGTCTTTGAGCTCTTCCGCAAGCTTTTTCTTCGCCCGCGCTTCGAGCTGCCGGGCGCGCTCGCGGCTGACGCCGAGCTCCCGGCCGAGCGAGGCCAGTGATGCCGAGTCGTCGCTCAAGATGCGCTTTTCGACGATCAGGCGTTCGCGATCGTCCAGGACCGACAACGCGCCTTCGAGCCGCAACTCGATGCCGCTTTGCCGCCGTCGTCGTTCGAGCACCACGTCCTGCGGCTCTGAGGTTCCAGGCAACATTTCGACGAGCGTCGCATCCGAGTCGTGGTAGGCCGGTCCGTCGAGCGATATTTCACGCTGGTCGAGCCGACGCAGTAGCTCGGTCATCTTTTCAGGGCTTGTGTCGAAGTCGGATGCGAGCTTCGCAATCAGCTCCTCTGGATCGGCGATTAGATTCGACAGCCGGGCTCGCTCTCGGCGCAAGCGGAAGAACAGCTTCGATCGAAACGGCCCGGAGCCGGCGCCGATCATCGTGCTCGAGCGAACGACTGCTTCGAGTACGAACGCGCGAATCCAATACCCTGCGTAGGTCACGAATCGCGTGCCACGATGTGGATCAAACTTGCGAACCGCCGTCACCAAGCCGACGCTGCCTTCGGCGATCAGATCGCCGATCGTCACGCCGTAGCGCCGGTACTGAAGCCCAATGGCGATCACGTATCGCAGGTTGGCTTCGACGAGCCGGTCCGCGGCGTCTTGGTCGCCCTCGCGCGCGCGGATGGCGAGCTTGTGCTCCTCTTCGCGGGACAGCTTGGGGATCGCGCGGACTTGCTGAATGTATCGGTCGAGGGAGGCGGATGACTGCATGGTGATATCCCCTATGCGCTCCCTAGGGTTACGTTACGTCACCTGGGTCTGTCAAGTACAGTCGCCGCCGGGCAGCAGAGTACAACAGAGCGCTTCCAGCTTGGTTTCCGGCTGAAATGATTGAGGAATTAGGTGGCGAAGCTTGAGCCACATCCGCAGGTTTGTTTGGCCTGCGGATTTCCGAACTTGAACCCTGCGCCCTCCAGGCCCTCGACGTAGTCGATCTCGGTGCCTTCCACATACTGCACGCTCATCATGTCCACGTAGATGGGAATGTCGTGTGAGGTGAAGGTCTGGTCCATGTCGGTGGTCTCGTCCTCGAAGAACAAATCATACGAGAAACCCGCACAACCACCACCAATTACCCTTACGCGGAGGCCTTGCTCGGCCAGGCCTTCGTCGTCGGCTCGGATCTCTTTGACTTTCTCGGCGGCTCGTGGGGTGAGGGTCAGCATGATGCTCCTTTGACAGCTACTATAAGGCCGAGGCTCGGTTTACGCCAGCAGACTTCATTCCGTATCGTCAGGTAGGTGTATGGCACACCCCTGGGCCGTCTTCCACCGGGCCGAGCGCACGGGCAGGCGCACCGCCGATGCTAAAGCCCTCGGGGCCCTCCGCCTGGTGCCCGCGTTTGAGGAAGCCCAGCGCCGACACGCTGTCACTTCCCTGCACTGCCGAGGTGATTTCGCCAACGACAGTGTCCGCCAACATGATCGGGGCCTTCGCCGCTGGGGGCTCGGTGCTTTCGACTGTCCAGCGCCACAGGACTTTGGGGGCTTTTCCGCGGTTTTCGAGCATGACCACCGTCTCCTGGCCGATGTAGCACCCCTTGTTGAACGAGACGGCCAATGGATTGAGCCCACTCTCCTGAGGGTAGGTCTGCTCGCCGAAGTCGACACCGAACCGTGGCCGTCCTCGAAGTACATGGGCGTGGTTCCATGCTTGGTCGCTCAACCAGCCGCCCCCGAGCTCGCGACCGCGCGTGGTCAATCGTTCGAGTTCCGACTCGAGCTCGTCGCTCGGGACCACCCATTGCCGGCCGCCGACTCCTAGTCGATCGGCGGGCCAGCCACCTTCCGCTACCTGGCTTGCGCTGGGCCCCTGCGCCGCGATCACGCGCAGGTTCTCGCGGACCTCGAGGTCGACGTCCTCCATGATGATGTAACGGTCGAAGCGTTCGAGCAGGGCGCCAACCTGCGCCGCCGGTACATCGAGCCACACGTCGTCCTCGCGAACGAGCGCGTAGACATCGGCCAGGATCCGTCCTTTGAGGGTGAGCACGAACGCGTACAAGGAGCCTCCGGGCTCGACGCCTTCGAGTTGATTGGTGAGCTGTCCCTGCAACCAGGTGCGAGCATCGTCACCACTGACCGAGATGATCGCTCGGTCGCTGAGCGAAAGCACGCCCACAGATTTTCGTAGCCACTCGAGCTCGCGTGCGTGAAACATGGAGGAGTTCTGGGGCGCAACCCCTGCGCAGGCAAGTGGCGTGCTCAGCGCTCGATCGGCTCGATGTGTGCCGCATGAAGGGAGACCACGCCAGTTCTGGTTCGTACGCGTGCCGTCCCGTCCGGGCCTATGCCGTCGAACACCCCGTCGCCGTCCTCCCAGCGAACCCGCTCCCCGACCAGTGCCAAGGCCGGCCGCAGGGCATCAACCACAACCCCTGCGCCGTCCTGGACGAAGCGCGTCACCCATCGCTCGATATGAGAGAGGAGGGCGGTCAGCACGTCACCCCGGTCGAATGGTTCTTCGCCGTCGCGCTCGGCTCGCAGTGACGTAGCCGCGCCTGCCAGCTCGGGAGGCCACTGCGTGCGGTTCACGTTCAGGCCCACTCCGATGATAACCGAGTCGATGCGCATGCCCACCGTGCGGCTCTCGACGAGAACGCCGGCGCACTTGCGGCGCTCGATCCAGATGTCATTGGGCCACTTCACCAGGACGGAGCGGCCGGGCAGGAGGCTTGCAACCGCGTCGCGAACCCCCAGCCCCGTCGCCAGGGTGATGAGCGCCGTCGAGGCGGGCTCGACCGTGGGGCGCGTAACCACGGAGAGGTAGAGGTCGGAGCCGGGGGGCGAGAGCCACTGCCGACCGTGCGCCCCTCGGCCTCGCGTCTGCTGGTCGGCCAATACCAGGTGGCCGTCCTTCGCACCTTCGGCAGCGGCGGCCGAGGCATCGTCCATCGTTGAAGCGGTGGTCTCCTGCACCGTCAACGAGCTCCCCCAGTTTCCGGTGAAGCGTTTGCGGAGCCTGTCGGGTTTCAGGTCCTCGATCACTGCCTAGCTCCAGTCGAGCCCGAGATCGCACGAAGGCGACGAGTGGGTGAGCGCCCCGACACTAATCACGTCGACTCCCAACGCGCCGAGCGCAGCCACACGTTCGAGGGTGATCCCGCCCGACACTTCGACGAGGGCACGGCCGTCGATCACTGCGAGAGCGTCGCGCACCTCGTCGTCGTTGAAATTGTCGAGCATGACGATGTCGGCCTCGGCCGTGAGCGCTTCTTCGAGTTGGGCGAGCGTATCGACTTCGCATTCGATGCGGCAAGTGTACGGGGCGTACGCGCGGGCGCGCTCGATCGCCTGGGCGCATCCGCCTGCAGCGGCGATGTGGTTGTCTTTGATCAGAACGGCCGCGCCCAAGTCCTCGCGATGGTTGTGGCCGCCTCCGCATCGCACCGCGTAGCGCTCGAATGCTCGCAATCCCGGTGTCGTCTTGCGAGTGTCTGTGACTCTCGTCGTGGAGCCGTCTGGCAAGGCATCGACGAAAAGCCTCGTCATGGTCGCGACTCCGGTGAGCCGCTGGAGAAAATTGAGCGCGACACGTTCGCCGAGCAGCATCGACGTTGCCGGCCCGGAGAGCGTCGCTAGGGAGGCTCCTGCCTCGACGAGGTCGCCATCCTGCACGTGGATGTCGACATCCACCATGAGGTCGATCTGCGCGAACACCTCTTCGAGGACTGGCAATCCGCACACGACGACGCGTTCACGGGCGTTCAGCGTGGCCGTGCCGACCGCCGTAGGCTCGATGCACGCTTCGGTGGTGATGTCCCCGCGGTCGATGTCTTCGGACAGCGCCCGACGAACGGTTTCCGCGAGAATGGTGGGAGCCGGCGGAGTGGCCTGCATGAGTGAGTTATAGCCAACTCCGCGCCAGAATCTCGGAATAAAGATTGCTCATTGCGTGGAGCGTCAGAGCACTGCCGATCCCTCCACGCCATGCTCGGGTCCATCCAAACAGAAGCGCTGGGAAAAAGACCGCGAGACGGGCCGGGTGGGGTTCGACCATGAAGTGAACCACCGCGAAAAGAGCTGCTTGGAGCAACCATGCGCGGAGCGCCAGCTCGACTCCGAACACACGCTGCCGCTTCGTGGTGAGATCGGTCAGTGCGGTTTGCAAGTAGCCACGAAAGAAAGCTTCTTCAGGCAGCGCGACGATGATGAGCTGCGCGAGGAGCAAGCTTGCGACGTTGGGAGGGAGCGCCAGCGAGAAGCTTCCCGCCGGTTCGTTCCACCAGTAGAAGCCGATCGCGTAGAGGGGAAACACGACCGCCCCGATGCCGGTCGCGACCCCGAGCTCCCTAGCCGCCGACGGCAGTGCCCTTCGAATCGCGCGGCAGAGGTCGAAGAGTCCAAGCGGGCCTACTGGCCGATCGTCGGTGGCAGGCTCCAGGAGCCCGCCCAGGGCGACGCCGTAGTGTGCAGTGTCGCCACGCGTGAGCCGGATCGCCGTGAGTAGAAAGACAGCAGCGACCGCGAGGTGGACGTATTGCCCCACGACGGCGAGCGACTCGAGCCGGGTCACCGCGAAAACAGCCACACACACCAGCGCGTACACCCGTAGGATCTGTCGCAGCGATGCGCGCGCGTGGGCCATCGCGCCACAACTACAGTGGCGGGCGGCGCTTGCCAAGAAGCACGTGAAGTCTACACTCCGCTCACTTCACAGGGACGGCGAGCACGGGTGAGACGCAGCAGTGATTTCTGAAGACAAGATTGCTGAGATCCGCGAACGCGCCCCCATTGCAGACCTCATCGGCAACTACGTCGCGCTCAAGAAGTCCGGCAACAGCCTCAGGGGTCTTTGCCCGTTTCACAACGAAAAGACACCGTCCTTTTACGTGCACCCGAATCGCGGCTTCTACCACTGCTTCGGGTGCAAAGCGTCGGGCGACGTATTCTCGTTCTTGATGCATGTCGAGGGCAAGACCTTTCCCGAGATTGCGCGCGACCTTGCGGAGCAAACCGGCGTGCAATTGCCGGTCTACGACGCGCAGCGCGAGGCCGAGTTCCAACGCAACAAGAAGCAATCAGACCGCTTTGCGGATTTGGTCGAGAAGGCTACCGACTTCTACTGCGAACAGCTTCGCGAGCACCCGGACGGCGGCATCGCACGTAACGAGTTTCTCGACCGCGGCATCTCTGAAGAGTCCGCCCGCAAGTTTCGTCTTGGCTATGCGCCTCACGGATGGGACTCGCTGGCCCGTTTCCTCGATCGAACTGGCGCGTCGCCCGAAGACGCCGAGGCGGTGGGGCTCATCGTTTCGCGCCGCTCGGGCCGCGGCCACTACGATCGATTCCGACATCGGTTGATGTTCCCGATTGCCGACGTGCACGGCAAGGTCGTTGCGTTCAGCGGCCGCGCGTTGTCGCCCGCGCCATCGATGGAAGAGCAGGAGGAGTCGCCGGCAAAATACCTCAACAGTCCCGAGAATCCGCTCTACCACAAGGGCGAGGTGCTCTACGGGCTGCACGAAGGTCGCGTCGAGATTCGACGCGAGGACGCCACCATTCTGTGTGAAGGCAACTTCGATCTCGTCGCGCTTCACCAGGCTGGGTTTCAAAACGCGGTTGCGCCCATGGGCACCGCATTTACCGAGGCGCACGCGAGGTTGATCAAGCGCTTCGCGCAGAAGGTCGTGCTGCTATTCGACGGCGACCAGGCCGGCCGCAAAGCGGTTCGCGAGGCGTACACGACGGTGAACAAAGTCGGGCTCTCCGCGCACGTGGTATCGCTCCCGCAGGGCGCCGACCCGGACAGCTTCCTGAGAGAGCAGGGAGCGGAGTCTTTGCGCACTCGAATCGTGAGTGCACCCACCATAATCGAATATTTAATTGATGATTCTGCAGCGGCTGTAGAGCCAAACCCGCACGCCAAGGCCCATGCGATTGGGGAATTTGGTCCGATTCTTGCTCAGGTCGAAAGCCCGATCGAACGCGGCCTCTACGTGGAACGCGTTGCTCGCAAATTCGGGATCACCGACGTGGGTTTAGTACGTCGCGAGTTACGTCGCGGGTTGGGGCGAGGGAGTGATCGCCCCGGGCCACCTCGTGACGCAGTGCGGCAGCCGATTGCAACGCCAGTGTTGGAGTTACAGTCGAAGTTGATTTCCCTTCTGATCGATCAGCCAACGTTGATCCATGACGAGGGCGCACAGAAACTGCCGAAGCTTTTGACGAGCCCTGATCTTCGCGCCATCTTTGATTCTATCTTGCGGATGGTGGATAAGCAGGGATCGCTCGACGTTACGGCGTTACTTGACGAATTGAACGACAGTCAGTTCCGACCGTGGCTGGAAGCAAAGTTAGCTGTGCAGGAACACGACCTCGAAGAGGCGCGTCAAATGCTCGACGAAGGCCTTCCCATGCTTGAACGAAAAAACATCGAACATGAGCTGCCCCGTTTGCAGCAACGCATCGTCGAAGCGCGCCGAGTCGGCGACGATGCGTTGGCAGCAGGGCTCACTCGAGAGTTTGTGGAGCTGACGCGCAGCGCACACAAGCTCAAGTCGAACATGAAGCAGAGGTGAAGATGGCGAGCAAGAGCACAGTGCGTGAGGAGTCGTCGGGATCGAAGTTCAAGATCGAACCCGTGTCGCGCGTGGTGCCGAAGATCAAAGGCCGCGAACGCAAAGAGGTGCAGGTGCTCCTCGAACGCGGCCGCATGCAAGGTCATCTGACATACGACGAGCTCAACGAAGCGCTGCCGCCGGACATGGTGACGTCCGACCAAATCGACAACCTCATGCTGTGGCTCAAGAGTGAAGACATCGACGTGGTCGACGGCGCGCCTGAAGGCCAAAGCCGAACGAGTGAGGCTCCTGTTGCCGCGACGCGAAGCTCGGTCCGGCGCTCCGCCACGATTCCTCCCCCTGCGGACGACAGCTACGCGCAGAAGTCGAACGATCCGGTTCGCATGTACCTCCGAAAGATGGGGTCCGTTTCGCTCCTCACCCGCGAAGGTGAGGTCGAAATCGCTAAGCGCATCGAAGAGGGCGAAGACCAGATTTTCGACGTGATTTTGAAATCACTCGTCGGCGTCTCCGAGATTCTGGAAATCGGCGAGAACCTTCGAAAGGGCAAGCTACGCGTCAAAGACGTCGTTCGCGACCTCGACAAAGAGGAAGAGGTCGATTTCGAGGCGGCCAAGACTCGCGCCCTCAAGCTCTTCGACAAGGTCAAGCGCATCGAATCGTCGATGGCCAAGGTGCAGACCGAGATCGACAGCAAGCGGCGGGTCTCGGACCGGAGCAAGAAGCAGTACGCCGCGCAGCTCGCCAAGCATCTCCACGAGCGGGTCTCGCTCTTGCGCGAGCTCAACCTCACCAAGAAGCAGATCGACCGGGTGGTCGCCGGCATCAAAGGCTACACACGCCGCGTCGAGCGCGCAGAGCGCGAGGTGGGTGAAGCCGAAGCGCGTGTGGGCGGCCTCAAGTTCCAAGACATGAAGCGCGTCCTTCGTGACATGCAAGAGAGCAAGGCAGTCGAGAAGAGGGTTCAGCGGAAATACGGCTCGGAGGAGCAGATCCTTCTTTCGGAGGAGCATATCCGCGACGCGCACAAGGCCATCGTCGACGTCGAAGACGACATGGGGCAGCCGGTAGATCAGTTGCGAGACACCTATCGAGCGCTCGCAGGCGGTGAGCGGCGGTCAGAGCGCGCCAAAGCGGAGCTGGTCGAAGCCAACCTTCGTCTCGTCGTTTCGATCGCCAAAAAGTACACGAACCGTGGCCTGCAGTTCCTCGACTTGATTCAGGAGGGCAACATCGGCCTGATGAAGGCGGTCGACAAGTTCGAGTATCGCCGCGGCTACAAGTTCTCTACGTACGCCACGTGGTGGATTCGTCAGGCCATCACTCGCGCCATCGCCGACCAGGCCCGCACGATCCGAATCCCAGTCCACATGATCGAAACGATCAACAAGTTGATCCGCACTTCGCGCTACTTGGTACAAGAGCTCGGCCGGGAGCCTGATCCCGAAGAGATCGCCGAGCGCATGGAGATGCCGCTCGAGAAGGTCCGCAAGGTTCTGAAGATAGCGAAAGAGCCCATCAGCCTCGAGACACCGATCGGCGAGGAAGAAGACAGCCACCTCGGCGACTTCATCGAGGACAAGAACGCGGTGTCCCCCGTCGAGGCTGTCATCGACGGCAACCTCGAAGACCAGACCCGCCGCGTCCTCAAGACACTGACCCCGCGAGAAGAAAAGGTCCTCCGCATGCGCTTCGGCATCGGCGAAAAGAGCGACCACACCCTCGAGGAAGTCGGCCAAGACTTCGAAGTCACCCGAGAACGCATCCGCCAAATCGAAGCGAAAGCCCTACGGAAGCTCAGGCACCCAAGCCGGTCAAAGCAGCTGCGCTCCTTCGTGGACAACTAGACCGAAACCCCGCATCGCGCTTCGCCGCACCCGCGAGCACGCCC
>Ga0255057_10000750_pt1 | contig 18758 bp, 15 predicted proteins | sample Cases_109_6_MG_FD_189022 | JGI IMG/M metagenome (GOLD analysis project Ga0255057, IMG submission 189022) | Seawater microbial communities from Amundsen Gulf, Northwest Territories, Canada - Cases_109_6 | ecosystem: Environmental > Aquatic > Marine > Gulf | place: Canada: Northwest Territories... | reverse complement strand
CTCCACTTTATCGGCCGAGCGGACGGCGCGATCAAGGGACAATCCGGAATTGAGGCGATTCGTTTACCCGATTTAGCGGCCTGATCCAATCGCTCAGTCGGCCGCCGGCACCTTCGCCGCCTTCAATGCCTTCGCCTGGCGGCGCCGTAAGGCCTCGAGATCGAAGCCGGCGATCAACTCGTGGAACAGCCGATGCCAGTTTATCTCAGCCTTGAGGTGCATGAAAACCGCGCCCAACCCAACCGCGGCGCGATCCATCAGGACGAACTCGCGCGGCGGGCGCACGCCGCCCAGGCGGCGCAGCTCGGCGTGGACCTCGCCGGCGACCCGCGCGCCTTCCATCGATCCGCCCTGCGCGAGGATCTTCTGCGGCTTGTCCTCGAGCAGTGGCTCGTAAAGAAAGGTGGCCCAAATGTTGAGCGCCGCCAGAAGCTCCGGGGTCATGGGCGTAAAGCCCCAGATGCGATAGGCCTCGACGGCAAGCTCCGGATCGTCGTCGCTGAGCGCGAAGTATAGATCGATGACGCCCTTTACGAACTCGGGCGGGAAGACGCGGATGCACCCGAAGTCGAGCAGGTTGACGTCGCCCGTCTCGGTCACGGTGTAATTGCCCAGGTGCGGATCGCCGTGAATGATGCCGTAGTAGTAGAAGGGCACGTACCAGGCGCGGAACATGTTATAGGCGATCTTGTTGCGCAGCGCGATCGGCGGATCGTCCGCCAGGACGTCGAGGAGCGGCCGACCCTCCAACCAGGTCATGGTGAGCAGCCTTTTGGTGGAGAGCGCCGGCACCGGCTCGGGCAGGTGTATCGCCGCCTCGCCCGCCAAAAGCTCGGCGTAGAGCCACATGTGCTGGGCCTCGCGCTCGTAGTCCAGCTCCTCGCGCAGGCGCACGGAAAGCTCCTTGTAGACCTCCGAGGGATCTATGGCCCGATCGTAGCGCCGATAGATGCCGAAGAGCGCCCTAAGCTGGCTGAGGTCCGCCTCGACGGCCGAGAGCATGTCGGGGTATTGGAGCTTGCAGGCGAGAAGACGCCCTTTCGCGCCCCGCGCGCGGTGCACCTGACCCAGCGAGGCCGCGGCGGCGGCCTCCTTCTCGAAATCGGCGAACTTCCGCTGCCACCCGGGCCCCAGCTCGCCTTGCATGCGCCGGCGCACGAAGGGCCAGCCCATAGGCGGCGCGTTGGCCTGGAGCTGGCGCAGCTCCTCGGCATATTCGCGCGGCAACGCATCGGGGATCGTGGCGAGGATCTGGGCCGCCTTCATCAACGGCCCCTTGAGGCCGCCCAGCGCCGCCTTCAAGTCGGCCGAATGGGCGGCGCGGTTGAGACCGACCCCGAACAGGCGCGAGGCCACGACCTGCGCCGCCAACCCGCCGACCGACGTCCCCACCTTGGCATAGCGGCGCACGCGGCCCGACAGGCGCGACTCCTCGCTGCCAAACCCTCGATCGCTGTCCGAAGGGTCGCTCATGGCCTTTGACTACGCCCTCGAGGCGGCCCTGGATCACGACAAACTCGGATACGTCCCGAAAAGGACGAAAGGATGCTCATGGCATCTCTTCCAACTCGTCGATGAAGCGCCCGATCAAGGCGAGGCCGCGCTTCCAGAAGCCCGGATCGCTCGCGTCCAGGCCGAAGGGGCGTAGCAACTCGCGGTGACGCTTGCCGCCACCGGCCCTGAGCAGATCCAGGTAACGCTCGGCGAAACCCTCGGAGGCCTCCTCGTAGACCGCATAGAGCGAATTGACCAGACAATCACCGAAGGCATAGGCATAGACGTAGAAGGGCACATGGACGAAGTGGGGGATATAGGCCCAGTAGTGGCGATACTCCTCATCGAAGGCGATCGCCGGGCCCAGGCTCGCGGCTTGGGTCTCCAGCCATATCTCACCGATCCGCTCGGGCAGCAGCTCGCCCTCGCGCCGTTCGTCGTGCAGGCGCGCCTCGAAGCAGTGCATGGCGATCTGCCGGACCACGGTGTTCAGCATATCCTCCACCTTGCCCGCCAGCATGATCTTGCGCTTGACGGGGTCGGATTCCCGGTCCAACAGCGAGCGAAAGGTCAGCATCTCGCCGAACACCGACGCCGTCTCAGCCAGGGTAAGCGGCGTCGCCGCGAGCAGATAGCCCTGATCGGCGGCCAGCACCTGGTGCACGCCGTGCCCCAACTCGTGCGCCAAGGTCATGACGTCGCGTACGCGCCCTAGATAATTGAGCAGTACATAGGGGTGGGCCGCCGGCACCGTCGGATGGGCGAAGGCGCCCGGCGCCTTGCCCGGGCGAACCGGCGCGTCGATCCAACCCTCGTCGAAAAACCGCCGCCCGACCTCCGCCATGGCGGGCGAGAAATCGCCGTAGGCCTCAAGGACCGCCCCTCGCGCCGCGTCCCACGGAATGCACTCGTCGGCCGCCTCGGGCAGGGGCGCGTTGCGGTCCCAATAGGGGAGCTGCTCGACCCCGAACCAGCGCGCCTTCAGTCGGTAATAGCGATGCGACAGTCGATCGTAGGACCCGGTGACCGCCTCGATCAGCGCATCGACCACCTCGTCCTCGACCAGGTTCGCGCGGTTGCGCGCGGAGACCGGCCGGTCGAACTTGCGCCAGCCATCCTCGAGCGCCTTGTCCTTGGCCAGGGTGTTGGTGATCAGGGCGAACAGGCGCTCGTTCTCGCCCAGCACCCGGCCCAGCGACTTCGCCGCGTCCCGGCGCTTGAGCGGGTCTTTATCGGTAAGCTTGGCGAGGATCTCGGCGGAGGTGAGCTCCGCGCCCTGAAAGGTAAAGCGCAGCGCCGCCGAGGTCTCGTCGAACAGGCGGGTCCAGGCGGCCCGCCCGGTGACGTACTTCTCATGCAGCAGCCGCTCCAAATCCTCGGAGAGTTGATGCGGCCGCATAACGCGCTGATCCGCGATCCAGGAACGATAGCGCTCGACGACCGGATCGCTCATCGCGGTGGCGAGATCCCCGTCGTCGAGCGCGTTCAGCTCCAGGGTGAAGAAAATCAGATCGGCCGAGATCGCCGTCGTCGCCTCGCGCATCGACTGGTAAAAGCGGGCGATCGCCGGATCGCTCATATCGCCGGCATAGGCGAGCTGCGCATAGCTGGCGATCCGCGCAAGTACTTCCTCGATCGCCTCATAGCCGGAGATGGCCTCGCCAAGGCCCGCGCCGTCGAGGGCGCCAAGCCGGCCTAGATAGCGCTCGCGGAAGGCCTTGGCCTCGGCGCGGCAGGCTTGCAGATCGTTCTTCAGCGCCGGGCTGTCGAACGAGGCGTAGAGATCGGCAAGGTTCCAGACCGGAAGCACGCCCAATTCGGCGTCGTCAGCGTTTTCCGATGCATCGGCATTCATGGCATATCCCTCTCGCGTCGCTTGCGATATAGTCCGAGCCGAGCCATGGGCCAAGGGTAAACCCGCCTGACCGCGGCTCGGGATGGGGCCTCTCTTTGCGTAGAAGGAAGTTAGGCAAGAGTTATGATCGACCTTAGAGAATGTCCCAATCTGACGACCCTGTTCTTCGACCAGGCCGAAGTCCAGGGCACCAAGCCGTTCCTGTGGTCCAAGCACGAGGGCCGGTATCAGGCCATCACATGGCAAGAGACGGCCGAGCGCGTCATGCGCCTGGCGCGCGGCCTCAGATCGCTCGGCCTGGAGCCGGGCGAGCGCGTCGTGCTGGTAGCGGAAAACCGCCCGGAATGGCTGATCGCCGATCTCGCCATCATGACGGCCGGCGGCATAACCGTTCCGGCCTACACGACGAACACCACGGACAACCACCGGCATATTCTCGAAGACAGCGGCGCGGTCGGCGCCATCGTCTCGACCAAGGCGCTGGCCAAGCGGCTCTTGCCCGCGGCAAGCCTGGCGCCCGAATGCAAATGGGCGATCGGTATCGACCCTGTCGAGACGACCGCCGAGGACGGCTTCGAGGCTCACCAATGGAGCGCTGTGCTGGAAGCCGGCGACCCCCGCGACGACGACCTGCGCGCGCTGGCCGCCAAGGCCGGGCGCGACGACATCGCCTGCCTGATCTATACATCGGGCACCGGCGGAACGCCGCGCGGCGTCATGCTGAGCCACGGCGCCATCCTGTGCAATTGCAGGGGCACCAGCGAACTGCTCGTCGCCTATGGTCTGGGCGATGAGATTTTTCTCAGCTTCCTGCCGCTGTCGCACGCCTACGAACATACCGCCGGCCAGTTCCTGCCGATCAGCCTCAGCGCCCAGATCTATTATGCCGAAAGCGTCGAACAGCTTCTCGCCAACCTCGCCGAATGCCGGCCCACGCTTATGACCGCCGTGCCCCGGCTTTACGAATCCATACATCACAAGATGCTCCAGGGGGTGAAAAGACAGAGCGTCTTCAAGGCGAAGCTGTTCCACCGGACCATCGAGCTGGGGACAAAGCGCCTGCGCGAGCAGGTGCCGCTGAGCGTCGGCGAAAGGCTGACGGACTTTCTCCTCGAGCGCCTGGTGCGCAAGAAGGTGCGCCAGCGCTTCGGCGGCCGGCTAAAGGCGATGATCTCCGGTGGCGCGGCGCTCAACCCCGAGATCGGCTATACCTTAACGGCGCTGGGGCTACCGATCCTGCAGGGCTACGGCCAGACCGAGGCGGCGCCCGTGATCACGGCCAATCCGCCGGGCCGGGTGAAGCTGGATACCGTCGGCCCGCCGCTCGAGGGCGTCGAGGTGAAGATCGCCGCCGACGGCGAGATCCTGGCGCGCGGCGAGCTGGTCATGAAGGGCTATTGGCGCGACCCGGAAGGAACGGCGCAGGTGCTGGTGGACGGCTGGCTGCACACCGGCGACGTCGGCGTGCTCGGCGAGGACGGCTACCTGAAGATCACCGACCGCAAGAAGGATATCATCGTGCTGTCGGGCGGCGACAATATCTCTCCGACGCGGGTGGAGGGATATCTGACCCTGTCCCCCGATATCAGCCAGGCGATGGTCTATGGCGATAGACGCGCGCACTTGGTCGCCATCCTGGTTCCCTCGAGCGAATACCTCGATCGCTGGGCCAAGCAGAACGGCAAGAAGGCCGATCTGGCCGAGCTCAGCCGGCAAGCGGATTTCAGCAAGGCGCTTTCCGCCGTCGTCGACGGGATCAATCGCGAGCTGTCGGCGCTTGAGAGAGTGCGCCGCTTCATGATCGCCGAGGAGCCCTTTACGGTCGAAAACGACCTGCTGACGCCGACCATGAAGGTGCGGCGCCACAAGGTCTGCGAGCTATATTCGGCTGGGCTCGAGGCCCTCTATGGAAAGAGCGCGGCGGCGGGGGTAAGTGGCACCGGCGCCGAAGACCCCGGTTCGTCCGCCCGGCAAGCGCCCGGCGGCTAAGCACAGGAGCAACGCGGATGATCGCAACGGTCGAAACCCACACATCGAGCTTTACGGCGGCGGAGTGGAAGATGCGGGTCGAACTCGCGACCCTCTACCGCCTGTTCGCTCACTACGGCTGGACCGACCTCATCTACACCCACCTCACCGCGCGGGTGCCCGGCGAGGAGGGCTGTTATCTGATCAATCCCTATGGGCTCATGTTCGACGAGATCACCGCCTCGTCGCTGCTCAAGGTCGACTACGACGGCCGCGTCCACTCGGGCGCGCACCCCTACAACGAGGCCGGGCACCTGATCCATAGCGCGGTGCTGAAAGCGCGCCCGGATATCGACTTCGTCCTGCACAGCCACACCCGCGCCGGCATCGCCGTCTCGGCCATGGCCTGCGGCCTCCTCCCCCTCTCCCAGCACGCCATGGGCGTCCTCGGTCAGGTTGCCTATCACCCCTATCAGGACGTAACCTCGGCCGCCGACGAGTGCGCCAAGCTGGCCGGGGATCTGGGCGACAAGTGCCTGATGATCCTCCATAACCACGGGCTTCTCGCCTGCGGGCGTTCGGCGGCGGAGGCCTTCTGCTACCACTACGACCTGGAAATGGCCTGCAAGGTTCAAGTGGATGTCCTGCGAAGCGGCACCGAGACCCTCCAGCCGCCCGCACCCGTCGTCGAGGGCCTGAAGGCCTGGGGCGATCCGGGGCCCGAGCCCAAGGGCGCCATGGAATGGGCGGCCCTCGTGCGCCTGCTCGAGCGCAAGGATCCAAGCTTCAAGACTTAGCCAAGCTTCAAGACTTAGAGCGTCGCCCGGTCACGCATTCAGGCCCTCGACCCGCACCAAAGGCCAGCGGCGCGGCCAGTCCTTCGCCCGCATGCGCGCCAGATAGTCGTTCCGGCGCGCCCGGCCTTCGTCCGTCGGGCGCGAGCGCAGGGCGAAGAGGTCCGCCAGGCCGAAGGGTGCGATCACCGTCATGGCGCCGTCGGGCTCCAGACGCAGGGCCACCGCCGTTGCCGTCTCCAGCCAATGACGCAGTCCGTCCTCCAGGTCGCGGTAAGGTCGATGGCCATGCAGGAGATGCATGCGCGCCTGGTTGCGCACCTCCCACAAACCGCCGGCCACCTGTTCGCCAAGACGGGACTCGGCGGCCGCCTCGCGCTCCGGCGAGACGTCGGCGGGGTCGAAGAAGAGCAAATCGATATCGGCCAGCGGCGAGCGCTCGGCATAGCCGTGCAGATGGTCCCAGACCGCACTGCGCAGGAAGCCCGCGCCCACCGCCCAGCCAGGTAACGCGAGGTCGCGCGCCTCCTCCAGCACCGCCATGCGCCATGGGTCGGCACGCACGAGCGCCCGCAAGCGCTGCTCCAGCACGTCCGCCTGTCCCTCGCCCGGACGTTGGGCGAACTCGGGTGAGCGATGAGGTTGACCGGCCTTTGAAATTTTTCTGGACTCTTCAAGCGGAGTGTCGCGACATGATGAAGATAGAGAATTTGGGCTCGTATGGACACCCCGGGAGGTGGGCGCTCTCATGACCGCCGCGACAGACACGGCAACAGGGTCGGGACTCGTCGAGCCGGGACTCGTCGAGCCGGCGCAGGTCGAGGCCTTTCAGCGCGACGGCGCGATCTGCCTGCGCGGTGTCTTCAAGCAATGGATCGCGCCCCTGCAACGCGGGGTCGAGGCCAACATGACCGAGCCCGGCGACTACGGCAGCGAGAACACCACGCCGGGCGAGCCGGGGCGCTTCTTCGACGATTACTGCAACTGGCAGCGGATCCCCGAGTTCAAGCGCTTCGTTCACGACTCCGATGCGGCGCCCATCGCAGCCGAGGTGATGGGCTCGCGCACGGCCCAGTTCTTCCACGACCACGTGCTGGTCAAGGAACCCGGCACGCGCAAACAGACGCCTTGGCACCAGGACATTCCCTACTACTGCGTCGACGGCCGGCAGACGGTCAGTTTCTGGATGCCGCTCGACCCGGTGCCGCGGGAGACCTCGTTGCGGATCGTCAAGGGCTCGCACCGTTGGGACAAGCTGGTGCGTCCGGTCGCCTGGCTGACCGACGCCGATTTCTATCAGGCCGACGACGACTATATGGACCTCCCCGACGTCGACGCCGAGCCCGGCCGGTATGAGATCCTCTCCTGGGCGCTGCAGCCCGGCGACGCCGTGGCGTTCAGCTTCCACGCCGTGCACGGCGCCGCGGGCAATCCGACCGGAGAGCGCCGGCGCGCCTTTTCGCACCGCTGGCTGGGCGATGACGTGCGTTTCGTCGAACGCCGCGGCAGAACCTCGCCGCCCTACCCGGGGATCGACCAGAAGACGGGCGAGCGGCTGCGCCAGGACTGGTTCCCGGTCCTCTGGCCACACGATGGCGCCGCGGCCGGTTGAATCTGGGGGAACGACACGGATACTATTGTTTCGTGAGTGCGCATTTTCCAGTTCGCATCGGATTGCCCGCGCCACAGGCCGGCTAGCATCCTTGCTTTTTTCCCGCCGCCACCTTGCGGTCGTTGCGATTTAGGTCAGCACTGGATAACTTTCCCGCTGGTGAGTGACCGCTACGGATGGCCTTATGACTGCCATGACCAAGCATGCTGTTTCCCTGGATGACAAATACGCTCTCGAGACCGGACGGGTCTTCCTGACCGGCATTCAGGCCCTGGTTCGATTGCCGATGATGCAGCGCCAGCGCGACGCCGCCGCCGGGCTCAACACGGCCGCCTTCATATCGGGCTACCGCGGCTCGCCGCTGGGCGGCCTCGACCTTCAGCTCTGGCGCGCGAAACGCTTCCTCGAGAACAACCACATCCGCTTCCAGCCGGGCATCAACGAGGACCTGGCGGCCACCGCCGTATGGGGCAGCCAGCAGGCCGGATTGTTGGGCGACGGGCGCTACGACGGCGCCTTCGCCATGTGGTACGCCAAGGGGCCGGGCGTGGACCGCTCCGGCGACGTCCTGCGGCACGGCAACATGGCCGGCTCGGCCCGCCACGGCGGCGTCCTTCTGGTCGCCGGCGACGACCACCCGATCAAGTCCTCGACCGCCGCCCACCAGTGCGAATACCCCTTCATGGACGCCATGATCCCGGTGCTTTCTCCGGCCGGCGTGCAGGACTTCCTCGACCTCGGGATCTATGGCTGGGCGCTGTCGCGCTATTCGGGGTGCTGGATCGGCTTCAAGGTCATCGCGGAAACCGTCGAGTCCTCGGCCAGTTGCTTTGTCGACCCGCAGCGGGTTCAGATCAAGCTTCCCAGCCCCGATGAGTTCGAGATGCCGCCGGGCGGGCTCAACATCCGCTGGCCCGACGATCGCCATGAGCAAGAAGAACGGCTCCACAAGCACAAGATCTATGCCGCCCTGGCCTTCGCACGGACCAACGGCCTGAACAAGGTCATGATCGACTCGAAGAAGCCGCGCTTCGGCATCGTGACCTCGGGCAAGTCCTATCTGGACGTTCGCCAGGCACTCCTGGACCTCGGGATCAGCGACGACCAGGCGGCCGATCTCGGCATCACATTGCTCAAGGTCGGCATGGTCTGGCCACTGGAGCGCGAGATCGTCCGGCAATTCGCCGAGGGCCTGGACGAGATCCTGGTGGTCGAGGAAAAACGCGCGGTCATCGAAAACCAGCTCAAGGAGCAGCTCTACAACTGGCGCGCCGACGTGCGCCCGCGGGTGATCGGCAAGTTCGACGAGGACGAGGATTGGATCCTGCCGTCGACCGGCGAGTTGACGCCGGCACGCATCGCGCGCGCCATCGCGCGGCGTATCGCCCGTTTCCATTCCAGCGAGGACATGGACAACCGGCTGCAGTTCCTCATGCAGAAGGACAAGGCGATGCAGGCCAGAAAAGCCAGCATGAAGCGCCTGCCCTGGTTTTGCTCCGGCTGTCCGCACAACAGCTCGACCAAAGTGCCCGAGGGCAGCCGCGCCATGGCCGGCATCGGCTGCCACTGGATGGTGCTGTGGATGGACCGCAACACCCAGACCTACACCCATATGGGCGGCGAGGGCGTCCCCTGGGTCGGCGAGGCGCCCTTCTCGACGACCAAGCACGTCTTCGCCAACCTGGGCGACGGGACCTACTATCATTCCGGCATTCTGGCGGTGCGCGCGGCCATCGCCGCCGGGGTCAACATCACTTACAAGATCCTCTACAACGACGCCGTCGCCATGACCGGCGGTCAGCCGGTCGACGGTCCCTTGACGCCGGCGCGGATCACCCGGCAGCTGCAGGCCGAGGGGGTCGACCGGATCGTCGTGGTCAGCGACGAGCCCGACAAGTACCCGATGGGCACCAAGTGGGCCGACGGCGTGCGGATCGAGCATCGCGACGAGCTGGATCGCGTCCAAAAGGAGCTGCGCCTGGCCGAAGGCGTCTCGATCCTGCTCTACGACCAGACCTGCGCGGCGGAAAAGCGGCGCCGGCGCAAGCGCGGGCTCTATCCCGATCCGCCGCGCCGCGTCTTCATCAACGACCTGGTCTGCGAGGGCTGCGGCGATTGTTCGGTACAGTCCAACTGCGTCTCCGTGGTGCCCCTGGAGACCGAGTTCGGGCGCAAGCGGGCCATCGACCAGTCGGCCTGCAACAAGGATTTCTCCTGTCTGAAGGGGTTCTGCCCAAGCTTCGTCACCGTCCACGGCGGCAAGATCCGCAAGGTCAAGTCGGCGGATAGCGAAGCGGCCGGCGCGGCCGATGGGCCTTGGGAGGTCCTGCCCGAGCCCGAGCTGCCGAGCCTCGCCGAGCCCTATTCCATACTGGTGACCGGCGTCGGCGGCACCGGCGTGGTGACCATCGGTGCCTTGTTGGGCATGGCCGCCCATATCGAGGGCAAGGGCATCACCGTCCTCGACATGACCGGGCTGGCGCAAAAGGGCGGCGCGGTGGTCTCTCACCTGCGTCTGGCCGAAACGCCGGCGGACCTCCATGCGGTGCGCATCTCGGCCGGCAATGCCGACGCCGTCCTCGGCTGCGACCTGGTGGTCACGGCGGATTTCGAGGCGCTCTCGAAGATCAGCACCGGCCGCACGCGCGCCGTGGTCAACAGCCACGAGGTGATGACCGGCGAGTTCACGCGCGATCCGGATCTGCCATTCCCGGGCGCCGAGCTGGAGGAGCTGATCGCCCAGGCCGCGGGGCCGGACAACGCCGACTTCGTCGAGGCGACGCGGCTGGCGACCACCCTGCTCGGCGACTCCATCGCCACCAACCTCTTCATGCTCGGCTATGCCTGGCAGAAAGGCCTGGTGCCGGTCGGCGAAGCGGCGATCGGAGAGGCGATCGAACTGAACGCGGTTGCCATCGAAGCCAACAAGTCCGCCTTTACCTGGGGCCGGCGGGCGGCGGTCGACCTTGCCGCGGTCGAGCGCCTGGCGGCGCCCGCGAAGCCACCAAAAAGCCACGAGATGGCGACCACCTTGGACGGCGCTATCGCACACCGGGTGGAGTTCCTGACCGGCTACCAGAACCGCGCCTATGCCGAGCGCTATCAGGCTTTCGTCGAGCGCGTGACCGCAGCCGAGGCCAAGGCCGTGCCGGGCCGCCAGGACCTGGCGCTGGCGGCGGCGCGCGCCTATTTCAAGCTGCTGGCCATCAAGGACGAGTACGAGGTGGCGAGGCTATACAGCGCGCCCGAGTTCCGCGACAAGCTGCGGCGCCAGTTCGCCGGCGACTATAAGCTCTCCCTGCACCTGGCGCCGCCGCTGCTGGCGCCCCGCGACCCCCAGACCGGCCACCTGAAAAAGCGCGAATTCGGCCCCTGGATCTTCTCGGCCTTCAAGGTGCTGGCGGGCCTGCGCGGGCTGCGGGGCGGCCTTCTCGATCCCTTCGGCCGGACCGCCGAGCGTCGGCATGAACGCGCGCTCATCGCCCAGTACGAGACGCTGATGGCGGAGCTTACGGAGAACCTGACGGCCACCAATCACGCGGTCGCGGTGACCCTTGCGGCGCTGCCCGAGGGCATGCGCGGCTACGGCCATGTGAAGGCGGCCAACATCGCGGCGGCGAAGGCGCGCGAGGCGGAACTCCTGGAGCAATTCCGCGACCCGGCCTCACGCCCCGTGGCAGCCGAGTAAGAACCGGAGAGGCGGTCGATGCCGACGGCCGTTACCCCATGCCCCATCAACCCATGCCTAGGGCCGACTTGTAGAGATCGAGGACCGCTTCTTGTTCCTGGCGGTCCTGGCTGTCCAGCTTGCGCAGGCGGATGAGCTGACGCAGGACCTTGATATCGTAGCCGACGCCTTTGGCCTCGGAATAGACCTCTCTGATATCGGCGCCGAGCGCGGTTCTTTCTTCCTCCAGACGCTCGATCCTCTCGACGAACGAGCGCAGACGTTCGGCCGCGACACCTCCGGAATCGGGCATGGCTTACCTCTCCTTAATCGGCTTTCCGGGTGATTGGACTTGGGGCAGGCAACCTACCCGCCGGCCGGGCGCCAGACAACGCCCTGTAGGCGCCGGTTATCCACAGTCCTAAATGCCGAGTTCCTTGCGCCTTGCCTCATAGGCCACACGCTGATCAGCCGAGGACTCGGTCTGATACTTGGCCTTCCATTCGTCGTAGGGCATGCCATAGACGATTTCGCGCGCCCGCTCGAGGTCCATGTCGATTCCCCGGTCCTCCGCCGCCGCCCGGTACCATTTGGATAGGCAGTTGCGGCAGAAACCGGCCAGGGTCATCAGATCGATGTTCTGAACCTCGGTGCGCTCGCGCAGATGCTCTACCATGCGGCGGAACGCGGCCGCTTCGAGTTCGGTCGTGGTCCTGTCGTCCATCTCTTGGAAACTCCTCATCCGCAAACGGTCCTACCCTCGGCCTTAGAGATTAGGATCGTGGCGGCGCTTGTCCAGTCCGGGTTAGGACGGCTCCGTGTCGGGCAGAAAGGCCTCAATAAGAAAATCGACCACGCGTTTCAGGGCCTCGGTCTTGCCGGCGCCGGCGGCGACGGCCTCCTCGTACACCCGCACCTGCTCGTGTGCCCCGGTGCCACGGCTGAGGATGGTGCGCGCGTGCAGAAGTTGCTCCTTGCAACCCAGCTCCTCGGCGGAGGGGCCGGCGAACGCGATGATCTCCTCCAGCAAAGTCGCATAGGGCACGATGATCCCCTTGCCGAAGTCGATCAGGCCCTCGTCGAAGCCATAGCGTTGGGCGCGCCACTTGTTCTCCTGCACCAGCATGTTGGAATAACCGCGCCAGCGCTGATTGTTGCGCTTGAGGCGGCAGAGCATGTGCAGCAGGCACTGATAAACGGCCGCCACCGTCACCGTGTCGTCGAGCCGCGTGCAGATGTCGGCGATGCGCATCTCCAGGGTCGGAAAGCGGCATGAGGGGCGCACGTCCCACCAGATCTTCGTCGCGTCCTCGATGACCCCGGCACCGACCAACACGTTGACGTGCCGTTCGTACTCGCCGTGGCTGTCGAAGGTCTCGGGCAGGCCGGTGCGCGGCATTTCATGGAAGACCGAGAGCCGGTAGGACTTGAGGCCCGTGTTCTCCCCGCGCCAGAACGGCGAGGAGGTCGAAAGCACGAGGAGGTGCGGCAGGAAATAGGCGATCTGCTGCATCATGTCGAGGCGCAGGTCGTCGTCGTCGAGCCCTACGTGAACGTGCATGCCGCAGATCAGCAGGCGCCGCACGACGGCCTGCATGTCGCGCGCCAAAATGTCGTACCGATCCTTGCGGGTATGCTTTTGCATGTCCCACTCGGCGAAGGGATGGGTCGAGGCGGCGATCGGCGCCATGCCGTGCTTGCCCGCGACCTCGGCCACCGTCTGGCGCAATTCCGCCAGCTCATCGGCGGCCTGCGGTATGGTCGCGCATTTGTTCGTCCCGACCTCGATCTGGGACTGCATGAACTCGGGGCTGACGCGGCCCTTCAGCCGCTTCTCGCACTCCGTCATGAAGCTCTTCGGCGGGTCGACCGCCAAGTCGCGGGTCTCGCGGTCGACCAGGAGATATTCCTCCTCGATACCGATGGTGAAACTCGGCTCCATCACTCTCCCCCTTGCCGGCTGCCCCGGAACGGCTTGTAAAGCTCCGGATCGGCCAAGGCCGTCTGCAGGATCTCGCCCAGCACGGCGGCCCATTCCTCGGCCCCGTGGTGGGTGTCGATCAGATCCTGGCGAACCTCTATCAGGGCGTTGGCCAGCCCGTGGTGGTCGCCGTGCACATGCTGGCTATAGCCGTGCGCGTCCCGGCCGCTATAGGGCTCGTTATCGCCCACCGGCACGTCGATGGCGCGCAGCATCGCGATTAGCGCTTGCGGCAGCCGCGGATCCTGGTTCCACAGGATGCCGATCTTCCAGGGCCGCTCGCGCGAGTCCATCACCGGGGTGAAGGAGTGCATGGATACCAGCACCGGATGGCGCCCGGCGGCAACATGAGCCTGGATCACCGCCTCGATGGCCGCGTGATAAGGGTCGAAAAAGGTAGCCACCCGCAGGGCCCGCGCAGCGGGGTCGAGCCCCAGGTTTCCCGGCACCTGCACGCCGTCGCTCTCCTCCGGGATCGAGACCGGGCTGGTCAGCCGGCGGTTGGAGTCGATCACCAGACGGGAAAACCGGCTCAGCACCGCCGTTATCCCCAGATGGCCCGCCAACGCCCGGGTCACCTCGGCGATGCCGATGTCCCAGGCGATATGGCGCAAGAGGCTAGCCTCATCAAGACCGAGATTGTCCAAGGCGCGGGGAATGAAGCGCGTGGCATGATCGGCGATGAGGACCACCGGCTTCTCGCTGCCGGGGTTGAGAACCTCGAACGGTGAGAGTTCGTCCGGCGCAAGCAGGCTCGCGCGGGACGGCAGCGGGGATGCGATGTCATCGGGCATGGACATGACCCGACTATAGCCGCCACATCGTCTCCGTTAAAGCCGTCAGAGGTGGGGATACGGACAGGGCCCGGCGCCAAATCCTCCTTTGCGGCCTCGCGCGTGCGCGGTAAAACGGTCGCAGGAACGCGGCCAACCGACGACTTTGGGGTAGGCTCCATGACCGGCGACAATCAGTTCATCAAGCCCAATACCTTTTTTTGCATCGATGGCCATACCTGTGGCAACCCGGTGCGCCTGGTCGCCGCAGGCGGCCCGCCGCTCGACGGCGCCAGCATGAGCGAGCGGCGTCAGGATTTTCTCGCCCGCTACGACTGGATCCGGACCGGCCTGATGTTCGAGCCGCGCGGCCACGACATGATGTCGGGTGCCATCCTCTACCCGCCGACGCGCGAGGACTGCGATATCGGTGTCCTCTATATCGAGACCAGCGGCTGCCTTCCGATGTGCGGGCACGGCACCATCGGCACCGTCACCTTCGCGCTGGAGAGGGGGCTGGTGCAGCCGCGCGAGCCCGGCGTGCTGCGGCTGGAGACGCCGGCGGGCCGGGTCGATGCCGCCTACCGGATGGAGAACGGCCTCGTCGAGGCGGTGCGGATCACCAACGTCGGCTCCTATCTTGCCGCACCGGCGGTCAGCGTCGATTGCCCGGAGATCGGCGAGCTTACGGTGGACATCGCCTACGGCGGGAACTTCTACGCCATCGTCGAGCCGCAGGCCAACTACGACGACCTCGAGGCGCTGGCGCCCGGCGACATCCTGCGCCTGTCCCCCCTACTCAGGCGCGCACTGAACGAGGCGGTCGAGATCGTCCATCCGGAGAACCCGACGATCCGCGGCGTGTCCCACATCCTGTGGACCGGGCGGCCCCGCAAGCCGGAGGCCGATGCCCGCAACGCCGTGTTCTACGGCGACAAGGCGATCGACCGCAGCCCCTGCGGCACCGGCACCTCGGCCCGCATGGCGCAGCTGGCAGCGAAGGGAAAGCTCGCCGTGGGCGACGACTTCGTCCATGAGAGCATCATCGGCTCTCTGTTCCACGGCCGGGTCGAGGCGGCGACACGGGTCGGTCCGCACGACGGGATCATTCCCTCCATCGAGGGATGGGCCAGAGCGACGGGGCTCAACACCATCACCATCGACGAGCGCGACCCTTACGCGCATGGCTTCCAACTCGTATGACCGATCCGGCAACGCCCCCGATCGAGCCAAGGGCATTCCTGCGCGCGCTCTTCGACAAGGCACTCGAGGCCGCCGACCCGGCCCGCGTCGTACCCGCCCACCTGCCCGAACCGCCGGCTGGCCGCACGGTGGTGGTCGGCGCCGGCAAGGCCTCGGCGGCGATGGCCCGCGCCCTGGAGCGCCATTGGCCGGCGCCCCTGGAAGGCCTGGTGGTCACCCGCACCGGCCATGGCGTACCGTGCGAGCATATCGAGATCGCCGAGGCATCGCATCCCGTCCCCGATGAGGCCGGGCGCCGGGCCGCCGGGCGCATTCTGGAGCTGGTGCTTGGGTGCGGCGCGAACGACCTGATCATCGCCCTGATCTCGGGCGGCGGCTCGGCCCTGCTGGCGCTCCCGGCCGAGGGCATCACGCTGGAGGAAAAGCAAACGATCAACCGCGCCCTGCTGGCCAGCGGCGCGCGCATCGACGAGATGAACTGCCTGCGCAAGCACCTCTCGGCGATCAAGGGAGGCCGCCTTGCGGCGGCGGCCGATCCGGCACGGCTGGTCGCGCTCCTGATCTCCGACGTGCCAGGCGACGATCCCTCGGTCATCGCCTCGGGGCCGACCGTCGCCGACCCCTCGACCCGCCAGCAGGCCCTGGAGATCATCGACAAGTACGCGATCGACGCCCCGCCGGGCGTCCTGCGCCTGCTGCAAAGCGAGGACTGCGAAACGCCGAAACCGGGCGACCCTCGTCTCGCACGAGTCGAAACCAGGCTGATCGCCCGGCCCCAGGACAGCCTCGAGGCGGCCGCCCGTCTGGCCGCGGACAACGGCGTGACGCCGCTCATCCTCGGCGATTCCATCGAAGGCGAGGCGCGGGAAGTCGCTATCGCCATGGCCGCCATCGCCCGCCAAGCGGCCAAGCACGGCCAGCCGGCGGCCCCTCCTTGCGTTCTGCTCTCCGGCGGCGAGACCACCGTTACCTTACGTGCCGCGGGGCGGGGGGGAAGAAACAGCGAGTTTTTGCTCTCTCTCGCGATCGCGCTTGATGGGCTTGCCGGCGTCCATGCGATCGCCTGCGATACCGACGGCATCGACGGCAGCGAAGACAACGCGGGCGCGGTGATCGAACCGGCGAGCCTCGAGCGGGCCGCGCGCCAGGGTCTCTCGGCCAAGGCGAAGCTTCGCGAGAACGACTCCTACGGGTTCTTCGCCGACCTGGGGGACCTGGTCGTCTGCGGTCCCACTCTGACGAACGTCAACGATTTCCGGGCGATTTTGATCGAAAAGCGGCTGTAACCAATGCATTCTAGGGCGCCTCATCCAGAGGCGAAGGGAGTTCCATGCGACGCCAGCGCAAGGCGAAGATAATCGCCACCCTGGGTCCGGCAAGCTCGGACCCCGAGATCATCGAGGAGCTGTACCAGGCGGGCGCCGATGTTTTCCGCTTGAACCTGAGCCACGGCAAGCACGAGGACCATCAGGCCCGGCTCTTCCACATCCGCCAACTGCAGCGCAAGGTAGGCCGCCCGATCGGCATCCTGCTCGACCTGCAAGGGCCGAAGTTGCGGGTCGGCCGCCTGGAGGGCGGCGAGGTTCATCTGGGCGACGGTGCCGAGCTGCGGCTCGAGCTGAGCGAGGGGATCGGCACGGCGGAGAAGATCTCCCTTCCCCACCCCGAGGTGTTCGAGGCGCTGAAGCCGGGCATGACCCTGTTGCTGGACGACGGCAAGCTGCGCCTCGAGGTGATCGCCCGCGGCGCCGACCACGCCGATGCCAGGGTGCTGGTCGGCGGCCCCTTGCGCGACCGCAAGGGGGTCAACGTGCCGGGCGCGGTATTGCCGATTTCACCGATTACCGACAAGGACCGCGAGGACTTGATGTTCGGCCTCGATCTGGGCGTCGACTGGGTGGCCCTGTCGTTCGTCCAGCGCCCCGAGGACGTCATACAGGCCAAGGAGCTGATCGACGATCGGGCGGCGGTCATGGCCAAGATCGAAAAGCCCGCCGCACTCGACTGCCTGGATGAGCTGATTGCGCTGTGCGACGGCGTGATGGTCGCACGCGGAGACCTTGGCGTCGAAATGCCTCCCGAGGCGGTGCCCGGCCGCCAGAAGCAGATCATCCATGCCTGCCGCAAGGCGGGAACCCCGGTCGTGGTGGCAACGCAGATGCTGGAGTCGATGATCGACACGCCGGCCCCGACCCGCGCCGAGGCCTCGGACGTGGCGACGGCGGTCTACGACGGCGCCGATGCGGTGATGCTCTCCGCCGAGACGGCGGCCGGCAACTATCCGACCGAATCGGTGGAGATGATGGACCGCATCATCAGCTCGACCGAGCAGGACCCCTATTACCGTATAATCATTCACGCGGCCGGCAGTGCGCCGCGGGCGACGACCAGCGATGCCATCTCCGTCGCCGCGGCACAGGTAGCGCACACGCTCTCGGCCGCGGCGATCACCTGTTATACCATGTCCGGTTCGACGGCGCTGCGGGCCGCGCGCGAACGGCCCGACTCGCCGATCCTGGTGCTCACCAACACCAGCCAGACGGCACAGCGCCTGTCCTTGGCGTGGGGCGTTCACTGCGTCCAGACCGCCGACGTCAGCAACACCCGCGAGATGGTGGCCAAGGCCTGCCGCATCGCCGTCGATGAGGGTTTCGCCGGTGCGGGCGATACGGTGATCGTCACCGCCGGCGTGCCCTTCGGCACCCCTGGCACGACCAACCTGCTGCGCATCGCCACCCTCGAATAGGGGGGTTCGGATAGGTCGGATTATCGCCGGCGGTCAGGCCCGCGGCGGCGCCGGCCGCCGCGCCGCGCCGTGCGTTCGAGACGCTCCGGGCCGTATTGCGCGACCTCGCGCAGGAGACCGATCAGCTCGCCGCAGGCGTCTTCCGGCAATGCCCCCTCCGCGATGCCGTAGTCGCGCAGCAGACGGCCCGCGACCTCCGCCGGATCCTTGCCATCCTCCAGCCGCAGCAGCCACGAGAGCAGCACATCGCCGGCCGGCCCCGGAAAGGCGGGGCCAAGCTCCACCACCTCCCGGATGAGCCCGCCGGGGTCGTCCTCGCTGTGGTAGCGCGCCATGTAGCGAACCGCCATCGTCGATCTCCTCAGGCGCCTTACACTTCGGCTTTGCGTAGCAGGTTGAGGCGCGCCGGGGCCTCGAACCGGTAGGCGCCGTCGCGCCTCACGCCGAGCGCCTCGAAGGCCTCGCGCAGCGACCCCTCGTGCGCCGCCAGGCGCGCCGCGCGTCCGGCATCGACCGCCAGGAGCCGCCGCTTGAAGGCCGCGAAGTCGTCGTACGCGAGCGGCGTTACGTAGCAATACTCCGCAATCTGTCGCAATCCGCCCTCCTCAAGGGCCGCGCCGAGCGCGCCATAGGCCCGGGCCCGCACGAAGGTCTCGTCGTCGACC
>Ga0255057_10000748_pt1 | contig 18782 bp, 16 predicted proteins | sample Cases_109_6_MG_FD_189022 | JGI IMG/M metagenome (GOLD analysis project Ga0255057, IMG submission 189022) | Seawater microbial communities from Amundsen Gulf, Northwest Territories, Canada - Cases_109_6 | ecosystem: Environmental > Aquatic > Marine > Gulf | place: Canada: Northwest Territories... | reverse complement strand
TATGAAAAGTTTGTGCCTGATGCATCACGTGATGCCGTCCTGGTTGAGACCACCACGCAGGCTGTGACGGAAAAGGTTGTAACTGAACAAGAAGAGCCAACGGAATCTGACCAATCTATCGCTGTACTGCCGTTCGTTAACATGAGCGAAGACGCCGGAAACGAGTACTTCGCTGACGGCCTGTCGGAAGAACTCCTCAATATGCTGGTGAAAATTCCGGGACTACAAGTGGCCGCCCGCACATCATCTTTCTCGTTCAAGGGCAAGGACTTAACGGTTTCTGAAATTGCTCGCAAATTGAGCGTCAGCAATGTGCTTGAAGGCAGTGTCCGCAAATCCGGAAACAGGGTTCGCATCACCGTGCAACTGATTAAAGCCGACGATGGTTTTCACCTTTGGTCAGAATCCTATGACAGAATACTGGATGACATTTTCGCAACCCAGGATGAAATTGCACTTGCCGTAACGCGCGCCCTCAAGATGACTTTGATGGGTGAAGCCCCCAAGAGCAGACCAACACTTCCAGCGGTCTATGAGTTATATCTCCAGGGGAAGCGATCATTTAACCTGAAAGGAGAAAAAAACTGGGAGAAAGCGGTTGATGTACTTACACAGGCGGTGCAGCTTGACCCGGAATATGCACCGGCCTGGAACTTGCTGGCCGGCACCTATAGCTTCCAGACCGCGCAAGGCTTGAGGCCGCGCGACGAAGGATTGGCTCTAAGCAGGGCAGCTAATGATCGCGCCCTGGCCATCGACCCGGAATTTGGAGGAGCCTGGGCGACTTTGGGTTCGTACAAGAAGTTTTGGGAATGGGACTGGGAAACAGCAGACAAGGCCATCAGCAAAGCCCGGCAACTGGATCCATACTCTGCCCGGATCACCATTGCCGCAGCGTCCATGGCAACCACGCTTGGGCAGCTGGATAAAGCGATTGCTCTCTACGAACAGGCCCGGATTTTAGACCCCATGAGCTTCTCCGGATTGAGTACTCTGGGACAAGCCTATATGAGGGCGCGGCGCTTCGACGACGCCATATCAATGCTGGGGCAGTTGGCAGGATCACGCCCGGATTACTACTGGGACTACTCAAACCTGGGCCTCGCACATCTTCTGAATGGCGATGCTGAGCAGGCATTAATTGAGATTGAAAAGAATCCCGAAAACGAGATGCGTGACTTTGCAACCGTGATGGCCTATTCGACGCTCGGTCGTGAAAAAGATGCCCAATTGCTGCTCGCCAAAGTGACGGCTGATGCCGGGGACTTCCGCCCGGCCAGAGTTGCCGAAGCCCACTGCTGGCGTGGCGAGACCGACCTGGCGTTTGAATGGCTGGAAAAGGCCCGGGATGCACGAGACCCAGGGCTTTCCTACCTGCTCGGTAATGTATTCCTCGAAAATCTCGTCAGCGACCCCCGCTGGCCGGTGTTTCTGAATAAACTGGATTTGTTCGAAGCGTGGCAAGCCATGCCGCCTGAATACGGCGGCCCGCCGTTTTGAGTCCGTCATGAAGGTCTTCGGTGGTGGTTTTACCTGGGGTTCGGTGTTGATGCGCTACCAGCGTCACCAGAGTTTCGATCTCTTGCTGCTCTTGCTCCGCCGCTTCATTCTTTGATGTAGTTGTTGTCGCTTTTTGTCGATACGATCACGGCGGACTGCGGCATCGTGGCCCGTGCAAAACGTCTTGTCGTAGCTATCCCGAAAATCGCAAAAGTCGTCATACGCGTCACGCACGTGTTGCAGTTCACGAACGACCAGTTCGATCATGATCACGTCATCGAGGTAGCCGATAACCGGAATGTAGTCAGGCAGAATGTCCTCGGGATCGCCGAAATATACGAACATGGCCAACAGGCGTTCGCGATCGGCGACTGGCAATTCCCACTCGTCGTCCTGCAGCATCCTGATCATCGACTCGAGCCTCGGCAGGCGTAGGGTGACGAAGTCCGGCAGTGGTTCTGCGCTTTTGATTTCAGCGAGGATGTCGTTGATGGCTTCGATGATCTCTGACTCATCGGCATGCCGCACGGCTTCGCGAGACTTTCTCAATGCCTTGCGAAAGAAATTGAGGTCCCGATCGGTCAGGTCGAGCGAAAACCGCATACCCATGTTGCTTGTCCGGAGTTAGCTGTGACCTGACAGGCTACCGGCCTCGCGAAAGCGGGTCAATTCGAAGGCAAATTAGGCATTTTGGTTTACTATTGCCTCATTCCGACCAGGTAAAGATCGCATGTCAGCGAAACTCGTCATAGGCAACAAAAACTACTCGACCTGGTCGTTGCGCTCATGGTTCCTGCTGGCCGAGGCGGGCATAGACTTCGAGGAGGAGCGGCTGGCGCTCGATACGGAGGGCTTTGCCAGCAAGGTCGCACAGTACTCCCCAAATTGCCGCGTGCCTGTATTGATTCTGGACGGGCAGCCGATTTGGGACACGATGGCCATCGCCGAGACTGTCGCCGAGCGCTGGCCGGGAAAAAAGCTTTGGCCGTCGGATGCAAACGCGCGGGCACATGCAAGAAGCATCTGCGCAGAAATGCACTCGGGTTTTTCGGTTTTGCGTGAAGCAATGCCTATGAATTGCCGCGCCATGGGGCGTAAGGTGGCGCTACCCGATGAACTTACTGCAGACATCGACAGGGTCCTCGCGATCTGGTCGGACTGCCACCGGAAATACCGTTCCGGCGGCGACTGGCTTTTCGGCGAATTTGGTGTGGCAGACGCGATGTATGCGCCGGTCGTCTTGAGGTTCAGAACATACGGCATCAACCTTCCGCAATCGGCGGTCGCTTATCCCGAGAGGCTATTACAAAGTGATGTGCTGCAGGACTGGCTGGCAGCGGCCGAATCGGAGACCGAGGTAATCGAGAGTGACGAAATAGGACAATGAGAATTCGGCTGCTTACAACATTACTCGTCCTGGCATCGCCTGGTGCGGTGCAGGCAGAGCAATTCGAATTGCCGCCGCAAGGCAATGATGTCGTTGGCGCGGTCGCCGTCGTCACTGCGCGTGCCGACGATACGCTGCTCGATATCGCACGTCGCCACGGCCTGGGCTATGAAGATATTGTTCGTGCAAACCCCGATGTCGATACCTGGTTGCCAGGCGAGGGCACCGAAGTCCTGCTGCCGACACGCTACGTGTTGCCATCCGGGTCGAGAAAAGGTGTCGTACTGAACCTCGCCGAATATCGCATGTACTACTTCCCGGAACCGAAGGACGGCGAACAGGCAGTCGTCATGACCTATCCTATGAGCATCGGTCGCATGGACTGGGAGACACCGTTAGGGACGGCGCACGTCGTGTCGAAAGTGACGGACCCGACCTGGTATCCGCCGGAATCAGTGCGTGCGGAGCATGCAGCAGATGGAGACCCGCTGCCCCGTATCGTTCCGCCCGGCCCCAAGAATCCCCTGGGCAGATTTGCGATGCGCCTCAGTATTCCGGGCTACCTCATACACAGTACCAATCGACCGGCCGGCGTCGGTATGCGGGTGACGCATGGCTGCGTACGCATGTTTCCCGAAGACATCAGGTATTTATTTGGCCAGGTAAGCGTCAACACGCCGGTGCGGATTATCAATGAACCGGTCAAGGTCGGTTGGCACGGCGATGATCTGGTCATGGAGGTTCATCGCGCGCTCGATGAATCACCGATCGAATCAGAATCCGGAGAAATCACCAATGAAGTGCGGCCGTTGGATGCTAATCAGCAGCCGGAGCGCAACGTGCTGACTGCGCTAACTGAACAGTTCGTTGCTGCGACAAACGCGCGAGCGGGCGAACTCGACTGGCAGCGTGCAGAGGAACTTTTGGATCGTGCCGACGGCATTCCCGTGCTCGTTGGCCGCACCATAAAAAACGCCGCGACAAGCGCGGCGTTTGATTAAAATCTTCGTAGTCTTCCGGCTACTTAGACATTGATTTCTGGAACATGCGCTCCAAACGATCGCGGTTTGCATCACAGCAAGTCTGCGCTTCGCTAGCCGCAGCTAATGCCTGATCCGCTGTGCTTTGGGCGCTGGCAGCTGCTTGTGCTGCACCGTCCACTGCTGCACGAGCAGCCTCAGCTGTAGATTTGGCTGCTGCCGCATCTCTTGCTGCACCGTCCGCTGTCGCTTGCGCTCTATCGATTGCTTCCTGGCTGGCACACCCTGAGGCCATCCCGAGCACGAACACAACTGCGCTCACTTTCAGTACATTCTTAATCATCATCCAATTTCCTCTGTTGGGATAAAACTGCAGGCGCATTATTTCCTAATACGCTGCTTTCTTCAACGAAAACACTAATTTAATTTGGAGGTTGTCGTTTATGAGAGACAGTGTTCGTGTCATTCGTTACCAGTTTGTTTTTGAATGTGTAGATGGATTTCATTTTCCATCCGGTTCATTGGGCGAACTGTATTGGAACAGTCAGGACGGCGAAAGCCGGACCGGTATGACGACTCCGGACCTCGGTAAATCATCGACAAAGCAACGCTTTGTCCGATGCATTTATAAACACTTGCAGAAGAAAATCAGCTGTATATAATTCCAATACTGTTTATCCATACAGGGTTTTTGCCATGAAAGGTCTGACGCCCAGACAATCTCAAATTCTCCATATGATTCAAGAATTTATAGCTGATTCCGGCATGCCTCCGACGCGTGCGGAGATCGCCAGGGAGCTCGGCTTCAAGTCTGCCAATGCGGCAGAGGAGCATTTGCGGGCTTTGCAGAAAAAGGGGGTGCTGGAACTGCTGCCGGGGGCATCCAGGGGCATACAGCTCAAGGATTCATTGCGCGATCAGATCGGCCTGCCGTTGGTCGGCAGGGTGGCGGCCGGTAGCCCGATTCTGGCCGAGGAGCATATTGAGACACATTACCGGATCGATCAGGCGCTGTTTAATCCCAAGCCACATTACCTGCTGCGGGTGCAGGGCATGAGTATGAAGGACGCGGGCATTCTCGACGGCGATCTCGTTGCAGTACACCGAACACCTGAAGTGCGCAGCCGGCAGATCGTCGTAGCCAGGGTGGAAGACGAGGTTACCGTCAAACGTTATCGCCAGGACGGATCCATAGTCTGGCTGTTGCCGGAGAACGAGGAGTTCGAGCCGATACAGGTGGACTTAAGCACACAAAGCATGGTGATCGAGGGTGTTGTCGTTGGCGTCATCCGTGATGGCCTGCCTCTGCATTAGCCCGGAAGGTGCACCAGTATGCCGCGCTCTCGCTTAGTCTTTAATCGCCTGAAGCATTTTTTTCCCTCGGAAATAGCTACTGCTATTCCGCTCGGTCAGAAAATGCTTCAGTCAATCAAATCCTTAAGCGATCTTACGCGCCAACTGGTACACCTTCCGAGCTGACGTTGTGGCTGACCCGCTAGAGAAATTACTGCAAAACCCGCGACTCTGGCGGGGGCGGGAACAGACAAATACCTCCACCTGGCAAGGACTCCCCAGCGGCTATCCAAAACTTGATCGCCATTTGCCAGGCGGTGGCTGGCCACAGCATGCCCTGACCGAAATTCTGCTTGAGCACTATGGCATGGGTGAGCTTCAGTTATTGATGCCGGCGCTGGCCCGGCTCAGTACACCGGAAGACCATGAGCTATCAGACGAAGCTGGCTGGATAGCCTGGATAGCACCGCCTTTCCAGCCTTACCCACCCGCATTGTTGCAATGGGGTATCAATCTTTCACGGGTATTGATCGTGCGCCCCCGGCAGGAAAGCGAAACCCTGTGGTCAGCCGAACAGGCTTTGTCTTCCGGTAATTGTGCAGCCGTACTCATGTGGCTGGATACGATGGATGATTATTCCAGTCGGCGTTTACAACTCGCTGCCGAAAAAGGACAAAGCTGGGCGATCGCATTTCGCCCGCTAGCGGCCCTGTCTAAAGCCTCGGCTGCGGCTTTGCGTATTCAGCTCATGCCGGGTGAGAAGGGTACGGATCTGGGTATTCTCAAAAGTCGCGGCGGCCGGCCGGCCGTGCTGCGGAATTATGCGGATTAAACGATGCCGACTTCGGACAAATCGCCCGTCATTTTGCGGGACACCGCCCCGACTCCCTCTGCAACACCTGCACGCCTAGAACCCACGCAACAGTCATTTGCGCTTGTTGCGAAACCAGCGCGACGCCTGTGGCTTTGTATTTATCTACCTGGTCTGCCGCTTCAGGCTTTGAACGATAAAAACGATCACGAAGCGGTAGCGGTATTCGAAGACGAAAAGGGTATGCGGCGAATACTGCTGGCCGATAAGAAAGCCAGGGCAGCAGCTGTTGTCCCAGGACTGGCAGTGAATGCCGCATTAGCGCTCCTGCCAACGCTTTGTCTCAAGGAACGCAGCCCGCGACGGGAACGGCAGGCTTTACAGGCTCTGGCCAGCTGGGCAGAACAGTTCACCTCCTTTGTCAGCATCGAAGCGCCCAACATCCTGCTTCTGGAAATCGCCGGCAGTTTACAACTGTTCGGCGGGCTGGCACCGCTTAGACAACAGATCGTGACCGGCCTGAAAACCCTCGGCTTTAGCGCTCTTGTTTCGATCGCACCGACGCCGTTAGCCTCGACCTGGCTGGCAAAGGCAGGCCGCAGCGTTTCTATCCTTACGCCGGCAGACCTGACCGGCGCGTTGAGCAAGTTGCCGATACGCTGTCTTGACTGGCCGGATTCCGTTAATGAATCTTTGAACGGCATGGGCATTACCCATGTCGGCGATGCCTTAAGATTACCTCGAGAGGGTTTTGCGCGGCGTTTTGGTACTGGTCGCTTAACAGAACTCGATCGCGCACTCGGTCGCTTGCCGGATCCCCGTCAATCCTATCGGGCACCCGAACGTTTTTGTTCGGAATACGAATTATCAGAAGAACAGAGTGCGAGCGATTTGCTGCTCAATGTTTGTCAGGAATTGCTCATCGAACTCGAGCGTTTTTTATTGACGCGGCAATTAAGTGTGCAACGTGTGTTGTTCAGTTTTTTTCATCTTAAGGAATCCGCGACTCACCTGACGCTGGGCTCAATGCGGGCAGGCAGAAGCATCGATCATTGGTTTGAATTGTTAAAGATAAAGTTTGATCAGCTTGGACTTGCGGCGCCGGTGATAACGATTCGATTACGCAGCGGGCAGAGTCAATTACTTACCGCTAGCACGGACCAGTTCAATTTCGGCGATACGGGCAGGCGGCAGGGTGAGCCCATTGCACATCTTGTCGAGCGCATCAGTGCGCGCATCGGCGATAAATCGATACATGGTGTTACGACCGTCGCCGAGCACCGCCCGCAATATGCCTGGAGCACTAAAGATCTGGAACAGACGCCAAATTGTGCTGCCGTTCCAATGTCACGAAGACCGCTATGGCTGTTGCCGGAGCCGAGGCCGCTACCGGTCGAGCAGCATGCTCCGATGTATCAGGGCGCCCTGAAACTGCTCGACAGGCCGGAGCGCCTCGAGACGGGCTGGTGGGATGGCGACGGTATTGCGAGGGATTATTACGTTGCCGTGAACCCGGCCGGTATCCATGTCTGGGTGTATCAGGACCGACGTTCCGATCACGATTGGTATTTACACGGCATTTTCGGTTAGTCCGAATGCATGAAACCTATGCCGAACTGCATGCCCTCAGCAATTTCACTTTCTTGAGGGGCGCATCGCATCCCGAAGAACTCGTCGAGTCGGCCGCAGAACTCGGCTATAGCGCGCTGGCTATTACTGACGAGTGCTCTGTCTCAGGGATTGTAAGAGCACATATGGTGGCGAAGAATTGTGAGCTCAAAAAACTCATCATTGGTTCGGAGTTCCGGCTTGATACCGGGCTAAAGCTTGTTGCTCTTGCACAGAACCGTGCCGGCTATGCCCGCCTGTGTCGTCTCATCAGCGATGGCAGGCGAGCGGCAGAGAAGGGCAGTTACAAACTGACAGCCGATGCATTTAGCGACGGCCTGCCCGATTGCCTGCTGCTATGGATTCCTGACAGCTCATTGCAAGCGGAACACCGTTGGATATGCGATGCCTTTCGTGAGCGCTTGTGGATTGCCGTGGAATTGCTCGCAGATGGCCTGGAGCATCAACGCCTGGATCGCTTGCAAGGCTTAAGTCGCACACTGGGCCTGCCACTCGTCGCCAGCGGCGATGTGCATATGCACCGCCGCTCGCGCCGGATATTGCAGGACACGATCACGGCGATACGGGAAAAAGTGACGGTCGACAGGGCAGGCTTCGCCCTGTACCCGAATGGCGAACGATACCTTCGTTCTCCTGAATTAATCGCTTCGACTTATCCTGCAGAACTCATTGAGGAGACACTGCATATCGCAGGCCTGACAGACTTCTCGCTCGATGAAATCTGTTATGAATATCCGCATGAGCTGGTTCCCGACGGAGAAACGCCAACAAGTTTTTTGCGACAACTGACGGAGCAGGGCATGCAAAGGCGCTGGCCTGATGGCGCCCCGCAGAAAGTCGTGGAACTCGTAGAGCATGAACTCGAACTCGTTGCCGATCTTAGCTACGAGCCCTTCTTCCTGACCGTGTATGACATCGTGGCCTTTGCGAGGGCGCAGGGAATTCTGTGTCAGGGGCGCGGTTCTGCCGCGAATTCGGCGGTTTGTTTTTGTTTAGGCATTACCGAGGTCGATCCCGGGCGCATGGCGACGCTCGTCGAGCGTTTCATCTCCAAAGAGCGCAATGAACCACCGGACATCGATGTCGATTTCGAGCACGAACGCCGCGAAGAGGTCATTCAATACATCTATGAAAAATATGGACGTGAGCGGGCGGCGCTCGCCGCGACGGTTGTAACGTACCGGCCGCGAAGTGCACTACGGGATGTCGGCAAGGCGCTGGGCTTAAGCGGTCTCCAAGTCGACAAACTCGCTCGTTCCATGCAGTGGTGGGACGGCCAGCAGGTCGATGATAGCCGGGTGCTGGAGGCGGGTCTCGATCCCGAGAGCCCGGTTATCAAACGCCTGCTCTACCTGGTGCGGGAGCTCATCGGTTTTCCACGACATCTGTCACAACACGTCGGCGGCTTCGTCATCTCCAATGGGCCGTTATCGGAACTGGTGCCTGTCGAGAATGCGACGATGGAGGATCGCACCGTCATTCAATGGGAGAAAAACGATCTCGAGGACTTAGGCCTTCTGAAAGTCGACGTGTTGGGCCTCGGCATGCTGACGGCGATTCGGCGAAGCTTCGATCTAATCAGGGAATACGACGGCAGGGAGTATTCGTTGTCAACGGTGCCGGCGGAAGACCCGACGGTGTATGACATGATCTGCGACGGCGACACGATGGGCGTGTTTCAAATCGAGTCTCGCGCACAGATGGCGATGTTGCCGCGTTTAAAACCACGTTGTTATTACGACCTCGTCATCGAGGTGGCGATTATTCGCCCGGGCCCGATACAGGGAGACATGGTGCATCCCTATCTTCGCAGGCGCTCGGGAGAGGAGGTCGTCGAATATCCCAGCGATGACGTCAAGGAAGTACTGCAGCGCACACTCGGCGTGCCGATTTTTCAGGAACAGGTGATGCAACTGGCTGTCGTTGCCGCCGGATTTACGCCGGGTGAGGCGGACCGGCTGCGTCGCGCGATGGCGGCCTGGAAACGTCGTGGGGGCTTAAGTCCATTCAAGGAAAAACTCATCAACGGTATGCGGGAGCGGGGCTATTCAGAGGACTTTGCCCGGCAGATATTCAAGCAGATAAAAGGCTTTGGCGAATACGGTTTTCCCGAGTCCCATTCGGCCAGTTTCGCATTGCTGGTCTATGTTTCGTGCTGGCTCAAATGTCATGAGCCGGCGGCGTTTACGGCTGCACTGATCAACAGTCAGCCGATGGGCTTTTATTCGGCATCGCAGCTGACACAGGATGTTCGGCGCCATGGCGTCGAAGTGCGGGCCGTGGATATCAACACAAGCGATTGGGACTGTACATTGGAGAGAACGGAAGGCGGCCTGCCGGCATTGCGCCTGGGGCTACGGCAGGTCAAAGGCCTGCCCGAAATGGCCAGCAGGACGATCGTCGAGGCGCGCTCGGCCGGCCGGTATCGGAGCATTCAACAACTCCTGGAGCGCAGCGCATTGAATCGCAGGGAGTTGAGTGCATTAGCCGCCGCAGGCGCGCTTAAGTCGCTGGAGGGGCACCGGCACCGGGCGCGCTGGGCTGTTGCCGGTGTCGAAAAACCAACGGCCCTCATCCCATCGATGGAGCGCTATGAAGGCGTTCCGATGCTAAGGCGCCCGACTGAGGGGCAGAATGTCGTCGCCGACTACAAACACCTTGGGTTGACGCTGGAGCGTCATCCCATGGAGCTTATCCGAGGACACCTGGATCCGTTTAAGTATGTTTCGTCCGGCGAGCTACCGGGTATGTCCACCGGTAGTCGGGTAAAAGTGGCCGGGCTCGTGATCACCAAACAGCGGCCTGGAACCGCCAGTGGCGTTACCTTCGTCACGCTCGAAGACGAATCGGGCTGCACCAACCTGATCGTGTGGAAAAAGATCGCCGATGACCAGCGCGGGGTACTTTTAAACGCACGCTTGATGGGGGTGGAAGGGGAATTGCAGATCGAGGGAAAAGTAATTCACGTCATCGCCAGGAGGCTGATCGATCACAGTGCATTGTTGGGAGAGTTACTCGTGCCGTCGAGGAACTTCCGTTAGCGACAAACAGACTAGGAGCATCATTCTCGGTAGAATTCAGGCTTTACGACCACGCCGGAGAAAGTATGTCGTTCTTGGGGGAACTCCGCAGACGGAGCGTCTTCAAGGTAGGCGCAGCCTACCTTGTGATGGCCTGGGTATTGGTTCAAATAGCCGACATTGTCCTTCCCACGTTCAGTGCCCCGGAATGGATTCTTCAAACAATCACCTTTCTTCTGATCTTAGGATTCCCCGTCGCCGTCTTCCTGGCTTGGGCGTACGAGATGACGCCCCAAGGCATCAAGAAAACCCAGGACGTACCTTTAGAGAAAAGCGCTACTAGCCTCACGGGGCAGAGACTCAACTACGCGATCATTGCGGCGCTTGCCACAGCACTAGTCATAGTTATTCTCAACAACTATGTGCTGACGGATTCGGATCCGCTGGAAGGACTGGTCGATGTATCACACCCGGTACCGGGTTTTTCCAATCGTGCGGCGATCGCTGTGTTGCCGTTCGTCAACCTATCTGTGGACCCAGCCCAGGATTACTTTTCCGACGGGATTACAGAAGACATTATCACTGGCCTGCAGTCATTCGGAGGGTTTCCCATAATCTCCCGAACCTCGACGTTTTCATTTAAAGGAAACGCCCCGGATGTCCGTGAGATCGCCAAAACGTTGGGCGCTGGCTATGTTCTTGAGGGGAGCGTTCGCAAAGTGGAAAACCGGGTTCGCATCAACGCTCAGCTTATCGACGCGAACGGCAGGCACATCTGGGCCGAACTTTATGACAGAGACCTTCATGACATTTTTGCCGTACAAGACGAGATCAAGCTTCAAATCATTGGCGCCATAGAGCCGGAGCTTCTCACGGCAGAGATGGACCAGGCAGCGCTTGTCCGAACCGAAGACATGGAGGCTTGGGATTACTACCTGCAAAGCTCAGCTCTCGCGCCAGCTTTCGGCGGATACGCAGATCGACAGGGCCGATTGGTGAGCATCGAAAGCATGGAGCAGGCTATGGAATTGGCGCAAAAGGCAGTTGAGTTAGATTCTGCATTTGCCGATGCCTATACACTACTTGGACACGTTAGTACTACGTACGCAAGATCGCTGCGTGGCCAGGTAGGCGACGATATTGCTGACAAAGCCCTGCAGGATGGGTTTGAGTATACGCGCCGCGGCCGTGAGTTGAGTCCCTTCAGTGCGACGACGTGCTCTTGCTATGTATGGTTCCTCTCTGGAGGCGGGGCCGCCGAATACCTTGACCTGGATGCGGCTCTCGAGATTCAGGAAGATGCCGTTCGTCTGAACCCGGCCAACGCTATTGCACGTGCCGTGCTTGGGTTCGTCTATCTGGTTCACGGGAGGTATGACGAGGCGCTGCTGGAGGCCCAGGTCGCGAAGCGGCTTAGCCCCAGGGACGTGGCCCTTTCATACTTTTTCTACGTGGAAGCAGCTGCTGAATTGGGCCTGGGAAATTGGGAGTCGGCCGTTGATTTAGCGCGAAGCGCTATTAGACTAACGCCCCTGAACTTCGATGGACATGCCTTACGCATCGCAGCTCTTTATGCGTTGGGTGACGCGGAGGCTGCCGCTTCTGCAGCGGAACTACTTGAGGAGTCTATACCCGATTTCACAGTGCGAATGATCACGGACGGGCCAATCCCCGCATCGTTGGTACCTAGCGTGTCTCCCCTCCTAAACATGCAAGAGAAGCCAAGATATCGGCAAGCGGTGGCGGCGATTCTTGAGGACCTGGAGTGATTTAGTACAAGCGCCGGCGTGACTAGTCGTCCTCGTTGAGATCGATATTGAAGGTATCACCGATTCCCTGTGTATTCTCTTTCTGTTCCTGAAGTTCTTCAAGGCGGCGACGAATTTCCTTCTTCTTGTGTGCGTCATCACCTTGTGATGCTTCTATCTCGGCAACGAGTTCTTCGACGTTAATTTCAACAGAGACATCGCCGACATTGTCCGAGTTTGCCGTCTCTGGCAAAACAACAGTCTCTTCTGGAATCTCTTCCAGAAGTTCTTTCGAAAACTCTTCGTCCTCGTCGACTTCTAGCTCATCTGCTTTGTCCGGGTCACCCATTTCTGTGTGCATCATCACAAGCCCCAATTAGAAATCAGTCTAAGTCGTTAGCGTCGTGCACAAATCAATTGCCATTGATCTCGTATATACGCCGAAAATTTCAGACGTGCAAGAGAGTGATTCGCACTTTTTCGAGCAGGTCGAAAAAGAGCCGCAATGTAGGCCTTATGCGGGCTTCAGCTAGCTGATGAGGTTGTTGATCTCGAAGATCGGCAGGAGGATGGCGAGCACGATCAGCAGCACAATCGCCGCCATGACGATGACCAGAAGTGGCTGCATGATACCGAGCAAAGTGGCGATCAGGCCGTCGACCTCACGTTCCTGATTCGTCGCGGCGCGGGCGAGCATCTCCTCCAGACGTCCGCTTGCCTCGCCGCTGGAGATGAGATGTGTGGTCATCGGTGGAAACTGCTTGCTGGCTGCAAGTGACTTGCTGATCATCGCGCCTTCACGTATTCGTAGTGATGCCTCTTCGACCGCTTCGCGCATTGGTACATTGACGACGACCTGGGCGGCAATGCGCAGAGACTCGAGTATGGGAACGCCGCTGCCTGCCAGGATGCTCAATGTCTGTGTGAACCTTGCGGTATTGATACCACGCGTCAGCTTTCTAACGATTGGCACGCGAAGAAGGAACGCGTGGTACTTTCTCTTCGGCCCATCCTTTCTCAATAGGCGTCGTATTCCAATGACGACGGCGACGATGAAAACGATCAGGGCCATCCAGTAGTCACGTATGAAATCGCTCGATGCGATCATGATTCGGGTCAGCAACGGCAGCTGCTGGTCGTAATTCTCGAATATGTACACGACTTTCGGGACAACGTAGGCCAGCATGAAGCTGATGATTGCAACGGCTGTAACGACCAGGGCGATTGGATAGATCAGCGCATTCCTGACCTGCTGTTGCAGCTGCTGACGGGACTCGGTGAACTCGGCAAGCCGCTCCAGCACCGCATCGAGATGCCCTGAAGATTCGCCAGCTGCCACAGTCGCGCGATAGAGTTCCGGAAACGCCTGCGGGAAATCGCCGAGACCGTCCGCGAGCGCATGGCCTTCCATCACCCGCGCGCGCACACCCATGAGAATACTCTGCGTCCGCGGTGTCTCATTTTGTTGGCTGACCGCGAGCAAAGCCTCTTCCAGCGGCAGGCCTCCCTGCGACAGTGTTGCGAGTTGTCGCGTCACCAGCGCGAGCTCATTGGCCGACATACCGCGTTTGAGGGAAAAGTTTCGTTGGCGCCCGGATTCCTTCTTCGCGACTTCCGTAACCTTGACCGGAAGCATGTGGCGCTCGCGCAGAATTTGCCGGACGTGTTTGGCCGTATCACCCTCGAGCAGACCTTTCGACTCTTTGCCTGCCTTGTCGAGTGCTACATATTCGAATGCGCCCATAAGCGGATTTTAGATGATCTTGTTGTTGATCGCGCTAGTCTTCACGGGTAACACGCAGCACTTCGTCAAGTGTCGTGTTGCCGGCAAGTACGCGGCGACGGCCGTCATCTCGAATACTCGGGCTTAACGATCGGGCATGGCGTTCGAGGTCCTGCTCGCTGGCACCGTCGTGAATCATCGTTCTCATCGCATCGTCGACGGCAATCAATTCATAGATCCCGGTTCGACCACGGTAGCCGCGACTATCGGACTGCCCTGCCCGGTATATGGTTGGCGGATTATTTGCGTCGATGTGCAGCGTGTGGCATTCGAAGTCCCTGGCCGCATAGGGCACCTTGGTATCGTCGTCGAGAACCCGCACCAGGCGCTGCGCAAGCACGCCGATCAGGCTGGAGGAAAGCAGGAATGGCTCGACGCCCATGTCGCGTAGTCTGGTTACAGCACCGGCCGCGGTATTGGTATGCAAGGTCGACAGGACGAGGTGGCCGGTCAAACTGGCCTGGACAGCGATCTCGGCAGTTTCGAGATCACGAATCTCACCGACCATGACGACATCCGGATCTTGTCGCAATATCGCCCTTAAGCCCCGCGCGAAAGTCATTTCGACTTTGGTGTTGACCTGACTTTGACCGATGCCGTCAATGAAATACTCGATCGGATCCTCGACCGTCATGATGTTGCGGCTGTTATCATTGATGCGTTCGAGTGCGGCATACAGCGTGGTGGTCTTACCCGAACCCGTCGGGCCGGTGACCAGGATGATGCCGTGTGGCTTGTGAATGAGATCATCCATGACCTTCTGCGATTGCTCGTCCATGCCGAGAGAATTGAGATCCAGGCGCCCGGCCTGTTTGTCGAGAAGACGAAGTACCACCCGTTCGCCGTGCCCTGAAGGCATTGTCGATACCCTCACGTCGACGGCCCGACCGGCAATGCGTAGGGAAATGCGGCCATCTTGCGGCAATCGTTTTTCGGCGATATCGAGTTTCGACATCACTTTGATGCGTGATACCACCAACGGTGCGAGCGCCCGGCGGGTTTGCAAGATTTCCTGCAGCACGCCATCCACCCTAAAACGCACGACAAGCCGGTTTTCGTAGGGCTCGACATGGACGTCCGACGCGTTTTCCTTTATCGCCTGTGTCAATACGGCATTGATGAAGCGAATGATTGGTGCATCGTCATCGCTCTCGAGCAGATCCGATGGCTCCGGGAGTTCCTGTGCAACCCGTAGGAGGTCGATGTCTTCATCGAGGCCACCGACCATTTGCATTGCCATCTGACTACCCTGTTCATAGGTCTGCTGCAGCAGTGCGTCGAAAGCGTCTGCGGACACTCTCGTTAGCTGTAAGGGGACGCCTGCGAATCGCCTGGCTTCGGCGAGGCTTAGTGGCGATGCGCCGGTGCGGTACACAGCATCGGCCTTACCGTCCCTGATCTCACGAATCAGAACGCCATGGCGCTTGGAAAAGGAAAATGGCAGAGGCCGTAAGCTGGACTCACCGTCAGAAGCACCGTCATCGACCTCGATGACAGGTACCTCTTCAGTTTCAAGAACGATTTCGGTATCGCTTTCCATGCCCGTGACGCCGCTACCCGGCGCTAATCACCGGAATCATCGTCCGCGGAGTCTATTGCTTCTGCTTGTTTTTTGAAAGTCTCGAGCGGGGGAATCGATGGACGGTCTTCACCAAACATCTGCGGAACGTTAGGGCCATCCTGCGACAGCAATTCCCGTGCATAATTGTATTTCGCATGTGTCGCGATCGCTGCCTCGGTACCGTCGCGCAGGATCTTCGGCCGGATGAACACCATCAGGTTGGTCTTAACCTTGTCGACGCTGCGAGTTCTGAACAGCGCACCGAGTAACGGGATGCTGCCGAGAATCGGTACCCTCTGTGTACTCTCTCTAAGCACGTCTTCGATAAGGCCACCGAGGACCAGAATGTCGCCATCCTCGACGATGACCGTAGTATCGATCGTACGCTCATTCGTTATCAGATCGGCGGCCCCTGTTGCAGATTCGGCAATGCTTGAGATCTCCTGAGAAATCTTGAGCAGTATCGCGTTGCCCTCATTGATTTGCGGCGTGATCGTTAGCTTCACGCCAACCTGTTCGCGCTGGATAGTCTGAAACGGGTTCACTGCGCCGCCTGCGGTACCGGTATTGGTAAATGAACCCGTCACGAACGGGACTTCCTGTCCGACATTGAGGCTGGCTTCCTCGTTGTCCGTCGTCACGATGGTCGGCGTCGATATGATGTTTGTTGTGGCGTCTCCTTCCAGGGCATTCAATATCGCGGCGAAGCTGGTGCCGCCATCGACGATGCGGCCGACGCCGATACTGATGCCCTCACCGATCGCACTTGCGGCGCTTGGATCGATGGTACCGCCCTGGGTAGCGCCGATCAGGTTGATCAAATTTGTACCGGCACCTGAAAAGTTTGTGATGCCGATCGGTGCGTTGCTGCCACTGCCCTCTACCGCCCAGGTGACACCAAGGTCGGAAACCTTGTCGGCGAGAACTTCGACAATGATTGCCTCGACGAGTACTTGCGCCCGTCGAATATCCAGTTTATCGACGATGCCCATCAGGGAGCGCATCATTTTCGGTGGCGCATTCACGACGATGGCGTTGGTCTGCAGGTCTGCCCAGACACTGACCTGATCCGGGTTCGCAGCGCCGGTTGCCCCACCCGCCGATGCTTGTTGCGTAAAGTGAGTCTGGAGTTTGCCGGCCAGTTCTTCGGCATCCGCATAGCGCAGGTAGCGTACCTGCGTGCTGCCACCTTCCTCGAGTGGTGTATCCAGATGCGCGATAAGGGCCCGCAGCCTTATGCGTCCATTCTTGTCACCGCCGATCAGAATGCTGTTCGTGCGCGCATCCGCAACGAGGCTGGTCGTCACGGGCATGCCGTCGGCGCGCGGCGTTTGCGTCAATGCGGTAAGGACCCGAACGACTTCGGCCGACGACGCGTGTTGGAGCGGGACTACCTCGATTTCGTCATCGCTGGAACGGTCGATACGGCGAATGATGCTGATTATCCGCTCCGCATTTTTCGCACGGTCGGAAATAATCAGCATGTTGGAGCCCGGATGTGCGACCAGGTGGCCGTACTGGGGAATGAGCGGCCGCAGAATTGGCACGAGTTGGGCAGCGCCGATGTTCTCTACCTTAATCACCCGGGTCACCATATCGTCGCCGCCGGCACCGTCGCCCGACAGCAGGGTGGGTTTCTGTCGTGCACTCGCATCCGGGACAACCTTGATGACGTCGCCGGTGGTGATGGCGACGTAACCATGCACCTCGAGGATCGATAGAAACGCTTCATAGAATGCGTCCGCCGATAACGGTGTCTTGGACAGTATCGTTACTTTGGCGGTTACCCGTGGGTCCAGAATGAATGTCTTGCCCGTAACTTCGCTAACGGCCTCGACGATTTTTCGAATGTCAGCCTCTCTGAAATTCGGCGTAGTCTGCGCATTCGCGAATGACACGCCAAGTATGCAAACAACCAGCGCGGTTATGAGTCTCTTTGTCAGCGACATGTTCATTGATTCACTTATCACCCAGATCGAGTTGGCTGGTCTTCAAAATCAGCGACTGTGGCTGTCCGTTTCTCTCAACAGTTACAGAAACCTGATCTGCGTCGCCGAGCGATTGAAATATTTGCATCGCCTGTTGCGGATCGGTCAGTGCTGCACCGTCAATGTCTTTGATCAGATCGCCCGGGCGAAGTCCCAGCGCGGCAAACTGTTTGCGGTCACGCCCGGGATAAACGCGGTAACCCTGCATCTGACCGGCGACCATGTAGGGCGTCGGTCGAACCACGTCTGCGAGCTTGCTGACGTTTTGCGCGACGACAGTCTGAATGCTTCGCTGGTTGTTCGATGCACGCGGAACAGTTGTCGCAGTTCGTCGAACCGGCCCCGTACCCTGCGGAAATTCCTTCGGCAGTTTGAGGGCTCTTAATGCACCGCCTTCATTAAGCACTACGCGATCCGGATAAACGGCATGAAGGGTCGTGCCCGGTATAACCGTGTCGCGGATGGCATAAACTTTTTCTTCGTTTCGGCTATCGGCAATAATTGCCAGGCCACCGTCGGGCTGGACAGTAGCGATGGTGCCTTTGAGAGAGAGATTCTGACGGGTTTCTGCGAGGGCCTCGTCGACGGTCGCCGGTACTGCGACGACAGCGTCGTCCGGGTTAGCCTCGCCAAAAATATGCGCGCTGGCGACGGCCTGGACATTTGCACGAGATGCCGTCGCGGCTGCCGCGCTTACCTGGGTAGGCGTGGCAACGATCGGGTCGCCTGCTGACGAACCGGGCATCACCATCCATATGATTCTGGCCAGCTGCCAGGCGATTGCGACGACGAGCCCTAAGGTCACCCATCGCGGCAATAGCTGATTGGCAGCCGACAGCGTCCGCTCGCCGTCAAAGCTAGTGAAATCGGACCAATTCGCTTCAATTGTCATAAAGACTTGACCGCTCAATACCCTGGGAATTGCCAGCCATCCCCATTATAAACGCAGCAGGGATATGATAAGGTTTCAACACCCACACAAACAAGCCCAGAACAGCAAAAAAACCTATATACGGCAAGTATATACCTCTAATTTTTAAAACATTTCTCGAATATCGGCCGGCCCCCTGCCGGTTTTTTTC
>Ga0255057_10000747_pt1 | contig 18782 bp, 20 predicted proteins | sample Cases_109_6_MG_FD_189022 | JGI IMG/M metagenome (GOLD analysis project Ga0255057, IMG submission 189022) | Seawater microbial communities from Amundsen Gulf, Northwest Territories, Canada - Cases_109_6 | ecosystem: Environmental > Aquatic > Marine > Gulf | place: Canada: Northwest Territories... | reverse complement strand
CCCCCGATGGCCGTGCCGCGATAAACGAGAATGCCACGCCCTGGCTGGCCACCGCCGGTGCCGGCGATGTCCTGGGTGGCATCATCACTGGGCTCTTGGCGCAAAGGATGCCGGTTTTCGAGGCGGCATGTGCTGGCGTCTGGCTGCATGGCGAGGCGGCAGACGCGGTCGGTCCAGGTCTCATTGCTGAGGACCTACCCGAGCAGTTGCCGCCGATTTTGACCCGGCTCCATCACGCCGCGCGCCGCGAGGAAAACATCAAATCATGCAAATCCTAAAGGACCTGTTGCAATGCAACCGTCATCGTTGCGGGGTCACAATCAGTGCATATTGCCTTATGCTGGATTCGAAACGCATCATTTACCGCCTTGAGTGCGTTTAGCTGATGCGCAAGAGAGGAGCGATGGTCCAAAGGATCGCCATAACGGCTCTGCTTTTGATCGTCCCGCTGTCGGGCGCCGTCGGGGCGGGCTCGGCGAGCAGCGCGCAGTTGGCCGCGAGCGCACTCGTGCGCGGCGACACGTCTCAGGCCGTGGTCAGCTACACCGATGCCTTGAACGATACCAGCCTTACGAATGACCGTCGTGCCACGATCCTGAATGATCGCGCTGTCGCTTATGCACGGCTTGGACAGACCAAGCTCGCCATAGACGACTTCAACCGGGCGGTGAAGCTCTTTCCGGAGTACGCCGCCATTTACAACAATCGCGGCAGCTTGTTGTTGGCGCTAGGCATTCCAAACGAAGCCGTCAAAGATTTCAACCGCGCGATCACGCTGGCGCCAGGATATGCGGCCGCGTTTAGCAACCGTGGCGGCGCGTACGCGAAGTTGGGTGACAATAATCAGGCCATCAAGGACTTCACCCGCGCTATCAAGCTCATGCCGCAATCGGCGGCACCGCTTTCGGGACGAGGGCAGGTGCATCTGGCTGTAGGCCGGCCTCATGCCGCCATTCGCGACTTCACGCGCGCGGTGAACGCGGATGCGCGTTTTGCGGCAGCCTACCGCAACCGTGCGGAAGCGAAGCTCGATATCGGCCAGCATCAGGATGCGATCGAGGATCTATCACGCGCTATCGCTTTCGATGTCGGCAACGCCGAGCTCTATCTTTTGCGCGGGCAAGCCTACCTGGCGATGGACAATGTGGCGTCGTCGCTGAAGGACTTTTCGCGCGCCGTTGAGCTCAATCCGAGCATGGCCGGCAACTATGCGGCGCGCGGGCTGGCAAACGGGTTAGTTGGCAAGTTCGAAAAATCGTTCGCTGATCTCAATCGTGCAATTGAGCTTAATCCACGTTCAGGCGTTGCCTTCGCTTACCGGGCGGTTGTCTACAAACAGAGTGGGCAGGCCGACGTCGGGCTGAGGGACGCGGAGACCGCGGTGAAGCTCGATCCGGAAGGTGCAGAAACACTTTGGGCCAGAGGCGAGATTGCGGAAGCACAGGGACGAATTGAGGATGCGATCGCAGACTACAAGCGGGCGATCGCGGCCAAGCCGAGCCTCACGCTCGCGGTCAATGGGCTGAAGCGGCTGGGCGCGGATCTTGGTGACCAAGAGGACCGTGTGATCGACGGTCTGGGCATAAAGGATTGGAAAGTTGTTACGCGCGGGTCCCGATACTACGCCGTGAGCAAACGGTACCGGCGCCTGCGCGTCCCATTGGAGATGGCCGGTGAAGGGCAGCCGCGGCTGCTCGAATGGGAAATTAGACGGCGTCCTCTTTCGGGCGTCGGGACGTTGCGCTTCAGTGCCGGCGTCGTGGCGGGTCCCAAGGGGCCCGAAAAGGTTGAGCAGGTTGCGATCCTAGATCTTCACAAAAACAACGTGATCGCGATCGAGCCGCATCGTCAGGGCCAAAGAGTTTCAACATGGACTTGGCAACACGATCGCGTTGTGGTGGCGAGTGTCGACGGGGCAACTGACGAGTTCGTCCTGCGCACCGTTCGGGCAAGGGACCGGCGCCGCAATTCGGGCTCGTTTGGATTTGGCAGTCCGTGGGGTGGACCCTGGGCACAGTACGACGCGCAGTCGGAGCATTCTCGGCCCAAGCGCCGTCGTAGAAAGCCCAAGACGTTGTTCCAGCTCTTATTCCAATAATTTGGCGTTGCGAGCTCCTGAGCGATCCATTCGGCGGTGCGGGTTCGCTTGTCGGGATTTGGCGGCCAAGAGCGGTGCGCCAGTGTTGCCGATCTACGTTCTCGATGTGGAGCCACCTAGAGCCTGATCGTTTCACTTGGAGGCGCTAATTGCGTCCAAGTGAAACGTGAATCAGTCTCTACACTTTTGATTTAGAGCAAGATTCACGTTCTTGCTGCAGACCTCCCGGGCGAAGGCCAAGTGATTCCATCAAGAACGATCTTGCTCTAGGCGCTGGGTTCCAGAGATCGCCGCGCTTTCTGCTCCAGACATTCACAAGCCCTGGATGCTAGCAGCCGAGGCTCTCAAAGCGGCAAGTCACAAGTTGAGAAAAAGTTACTGCGGCCCGATTGTCGATCATCGGCAGGCGCAGGCACTAGACGCATATATGAGTTTGCGGCGCAAAACACGGCAATGAGGATACAAACGTGTCATTTGTATTTGGCGGGTAACACAACTTGCGCTTTGGTCGAAGGTCGGTTGTGAGCACCTCGTAATTCGTTGAACTAAAACAGCATAGGCGTTAAGCTTTCGTCAGACGTCGCACTTGTATGGTGGGGCCAATGATTGGGACCACAGCTGGGGTGGAGACTAAATCTTATGGGCTTCTTTCGTGTGTTGTGTGCGGCGATTGTCGCTGGTTTTTTCGTAACATCAGCAGTTGCAGAGTCACCGTTAGTACTAGCTGCAACTGATTCATCTGCTCCAGTGTTGCAACCCTCGGTGTCCGAGTTGGATTCGCTGTCGACCGACGTGTCGGTTATCGCGCCCATCGAGGAAGAAGCTGTTGAGCTGAAGGGTCACCAGGCGGCTGACGCCACACTCATGGCAGCCGTTGAGATGGGGACGGCTGAGGAAGTGGCGCAGGCTGCGCCCCTTGCCCCGCCCGAACCAACGTTGTTTGCAGACATCGATTTGACGACTCAAAGGCTGACGCTGACCGACAAGGCGGGTGTTCTTTACAAGTGGAAGATCTCGTCGGCAGGCGGCGGGTATGTCACGCCGGTTGGGATTTACAAACCCCAGTGGACCGAGCGCATGCACTATTCGAAGCAGTACTATAACTCGCCGATGCCCTATTCGGTGTTCTTCCACAAGGGCTACGCCGTGCATGGGACGAGTGCGGTGGGGCGGCTTGGCCGTCCGGCGTCGCACGGGTGCGTGCGGTTGCGGACTGCGAATGCGAAGAAATTCTATAACCTCGTGAACAAGCATGGGAAGGGGCTGACGAAGATCACGGTTCGTGGCACGCCGCCATCTTCGCCAATGGTGCGCGACCACCGGCCGCGCCGCCGCTATCAGGCATCACCGAGCTATCAACCCTTTGGGTTCTTTTCGGCCTATAGCTACCAGCCGCCGCGCAGGCGCCGCTATCGTCGCCGCCGCTATAGTAGTGGTTATTAATCGAAGCGAGTGATCACGCCGCCGCCCTCACGAGTGAGGGCGGTAGCTCTTGCTAAACCGCATTTAAAACGGATTCCAAGTCGGCCGGGGCGTGAAGCGGATATATCCGAAGTTCGCGCCAAGTCGCAGTCCAATGCCAGAGCGGATAGGCGCCATGATTACCTTTCCGCCCTTCAAGAACGTGATACCGACCCCGCCAACGAAATAGGCCGAGCCATCGACGCCCGTAAATTGGCGATAGAGGTCTTCGGGCTCATTCAACCGGTAAATTAGAAACATTGTGCGCGACCCCGCCGCACCGAAATCCGTGCCGAGCGATGGTCCGTGCCAGTAAATCTTTTCCTTGCCGCCTGAGCGCATAAAAAGCGTTCCAGAGCCATAACGTACGCCGGCGAGGAACGCGCCGCCACCTTCCTTGCCGAGCACATACGCCGATGGCCGGCCAGACTTGCTGAAGGCGTATTCGATGACGCTGGCCAGGTTTGTGGAGATGGTGCCAAAGAATCCGTGCGTGATCTTGCGGACCTCGTCGATGGAATAGCCTTGCGCGGCTTTCCCGGTGGTTTGGGACAGAGGCGGCGGCACTGGAGCCCAGGCTGTGTCGACCTCGGTGGCAGACTGCGGTTTTGTTTTCGTGCTCCACGATTCCGATTGGCGTCTTGCTGGGACCTTTGCTGGGGCCGCCGTGGCGCGAGGAGGAGGTGGGTTTGCCGTCGCGACGTCAGGTTTGGCGGAATTTCCGCTCGGTGGTTTTGTTGCAGATGGCGTCTCCGCCGTCTTGGAAGCTGGCACTATCGGCTTGTCATGTTCGGCGATTGCAGCATCAAGCTTGGCCAGTGTGTAGGCCGACTTCGCCTTCATGACCGCGAGCAACTCCAGACCCGCAGCATTAAGCTCTGCAAGTTTTGAGCAATCGGGGATCTGTTCTGAAGGTGGACTTCCAAGCGTATCGATCTTGACGATCAGATCCTTGGCTTTCGCATCGTACTCGGCGGTGCGCTTATCGCGCACGCTTTGCAGCACTTTCTCCTCGTAGCCCGCGTCGGCCCAGCCCTTCTTGTCTTTGAGCTGGCGCAGCTTGTCCTTGAGTGTGGGCAATGCTCCCGCGTTGAAGGATCTCAAGGCCGCGCCCGAAGAATCGATCGCGGCGGCGAAGTCGTCGTTTGTGCACGGTGCCCCCAACGCAGCGCTATTGATGGAAAGCCCAAGCCCAGCAAGTGCTGCGAGAAGTGCCAACCGATTGGTTTTTGACATTGGAACGATCTCGACCAGTTGCATGCTGCGAACTCTTGCGAGTCTGCCACATTACGGGCCGAGGCGGTGCGGCTGCGCCGCAATGCCTCATTGGTCACCGCTGATCGTGCGCACGACGCTGGAGAGCGGACGCTGGTGCCCAGCCGCCAAGCCCCTGACGTCCTTCTCGATCAGCTTGTCATATTCGACGAGCGTGACCACGGGGGCCTTGGGCGTAAGGTGAACAATCTTGTAGCCCTTGGCTTTGAGCTCTTTCAAAAGCTGGGGCATCGCCTTGGCCGTATTGGGCTGGATGTCGTGCATCAGAAGGATGCCTTTGCCCCTCTTGTCGAGGTTCGCCATGATGTTCTTGATGAGCCTCTTGGGGCTTCGGCGTTTGAAATCGAAGCTGTCCATATCGGTCGAGAAGACGGCAATGTTGCGGCTGCCGAGATACTGCAGCAGCTCGCGCGAATCCCTGAGGTACGGGAAGCGGAAAAAGGGCGCCATGGGTGCACCGGCAGCACGGCTGATGATGCTGACTGATTTCTCGATTTCGGCCTTCGCCTTGTCCATTGGCATCTTTGCAAGGTTGGGATGCGTCACCGTGTGTGCGCCGACTGTGTGACCGCTCTTGACGACCTCGCGTAACACTTCGGGGTACCCGGCTGCGAGCTTGCCTACCGAGAAAAATGTGGCCTTGGTGCACTCGGCGGCGAGCGCGGCCAAGATGGTTCTGGTGTGTGTGGGAAGCGGCCCATCGTCGAAGGTGAGCACGACCTCCTTCGGATTGAGGAAGTCATATGCCTTGTAGTTCTGAAAGCCGAAGCCGGGTCCGCCCGTGGTGTCGATTTCCACCACGCGTGCCACGCCAAGCGCGTCATCGTTGCCCGGACAGGACTGCTTCGCAACCGCAGGTGCGGCCGGGCCCATTCCTGTCTGCTGCGCTTCAGGGTTCTTCGCCTTGGGAGCGGCGTTAAGAGCGTGTGGGGCGCCGAAGATGACGGCGCCGATCAGAGCTGTTGCCAGTATTGCACGCATTGTTCATCTCCGAGATTGCCTTGATCCGGCCTGTCCCTTGATTCTTACCGAGTGTGCGGAGTTTTGCCCCTAAGGCGCAAGCGCGATGGCTAAATCTCGGGCAATTTTGATGACTCGTGTGTCCTGCCGCAGAGTGGCGGAAACTAATGGAGCGGCAATTTCGCTTCGGCCTTGCTCCGGAAACTATGTGCGTCAACAACGGCGCGGGTATGCGTGCCCTTGCCCACGATTTCGCGGGCGTCACGCGCCTCGATTCGGAAAATGAGCTTACGGCCGCTCACCTCCAAGAGCTCCGCGGTGGCAGTGACCGTGAACCCCGGCGGCGTAGCAGCCAAGTGTTCGACCTCGACACGAATACCTAAGCTTTCCAGCCCTTCGGGTAAGTAGCGCTCCACGCAGTCGACAGCGGCGGCCTCCATCAGCGCGATCATCATGGGGCTTGCGAGCACGGGCGCGCGGCCGCTTCCCAGACTCGCTGCCGTATGCTCGTCGCCGACCTGCATCGAGGCTGTGCCGACGAGACCGGGCTTCAAACGCTTAAGGTGGTGCATGGCGATTCGGGCCGGTCCAACAGCCATTGGCTCGTGAATGTCGACAACCCTGCCGCCTGCGCGTGCGAAGGGCAAGAGCTTGCTTGGATCTGGAAAGGCGGACGTGCCGTAAATTGCGGTTTTAGGCCGCGCCGTCGGCGAGCTTCTCCAGCGCCGGCAGGTCTTTCAGGCGCAAACCGGCGGCGGCGGGCTCGATAAGGCCTTGGGCCTCCAACTCGGTGAGCTGGGCCGTGAGCAGATCGAGGCTCATATTCAGATACCCGGCCACGACGCCACATTTCAGCGAGTCGGTAATGATGTCGGGTACGCGTCCTTCATAACTATTGAAATGGGAAAGCGTGACGAACAGCGCGGCAACACGCTCAATGGGCCGGGTTTTGCATGCAGAGACGACCGCTTCGTGTATCAATGCGGCCTCGCGCTCAAGCGCCGTACTGACCCCTGCCTTTGCCGGTCGGCTCTTCTTGGTGACAGGCTCCTGCGCGGTGCTTGGAAGGCAGCTTACGCTCGTTTGCGTTGTAGCTTGCGCGGTGGCCACGTGGTTGCCGTGATAGCCAAGCCCGACAAGATCGCCTGAAAAAGCGAACTCGAGCACATCCCGGCCGCCGTCAGGCAAAGTCTTGTAAACGCAAATGCCTCCGCTTTCGATGCGGAAGGCGTGCGTGCGCGGATCGCCTTCTTGGAAGAGAAAGTCGCCGGCCGAAAGGGTGCGGACGTCCCGCCCAGCCTCTGCGGCATCCAGAGGGGGAGCCTCTGTCGCCCCGGAGGTCTTGGAGGCCGTTTTTGCAGTACGCAATTCAATTTCATGAAGCACGGCAGATACTCGACGCATACCAATTGTCCGCCCAAGCTATGTGGCGGCTCAGCCACATTCAAGGGCGTTCTTGTGGATATTCTAATTTTAAACTGGACAGAACGGCCATTTTCGAGAAGGCGAGATCGGTCTTGGGCCGGATAATCAATGGGTTATGCGGCAAGCCCGTCGGCGGCCGGCGTTGTGAAAATTGTATCGTAAAGTAACGAAATTTTCCCGCTGCAGCGTCGATTGAGGCGGTGGCCGCGATGTTTTTTGCCTTCAACTGCTTGTCGAGCGCGGCAGCGGAGGTACTGCCTGCGTTGCCAAACGCACCCGGCGCAGTCCTCTTAGTTGCGCCTCTTGCAACCGCGCACGCTAGCCTTGCACTCGGTCCCAAAGATCCCGGCGTCTTCGCAGGAAATCAACTTAGCCTCGCCTTGAGGCTTGAAGCCTCGAGCTTCGGAGATGTTGATGGCGTCTTACTTGGCCATGAGTGTTGCGACGCTTTTGCTCAGGCCGCTGCCAACCGAACCAAATGTCTTGCACTCTTCGGCCCGAAGGGTCCCTGAAGTGAGGGCGGCGAACCCGGCGGCCGCGATCGCCACTGCACAATATCTCACCAAGCCAGTCATCTGAACCTCCTAAAAGGCAATAAGCGAAAGTCGTCCATCGGCGAAGTTGCCCGCAAGCTGCACCCTGCCGGCGGCTCCTGGCAAGGCGCCAGGGGGCGTGGCGATGATGATTGCTGCAACAGTGTGTCTGGCGAGTGGCGCTTTGCTTGCCAGACATGCGGGCTGCCCGGCCGGCACCTGAGATGTGCGGCCGCTGTTAACCATATTCAGCGCGGCTATGTCCGCCCCGTTGCCTAGAAGCCGGCTTATTCCTCGCCCATCTTAACCGCTCCATCCGCTTCGAAACGGGGAAATCCAGTGGACGATAGTAACCGCGTACTCCTCATCAATGAGGACACTATACTTAAGGGTGAAATCACTAACGGCGGCCGCATCGAGATTTGCGGATACGTCGAAGGCACTATCGTCGGCGACAATCTCATCGTTCGACCGGGCGGGCGCTGCTACGGGACGATAGACGTCCAAAGTGCTGAGATCTACGGCACGCTGCAGGGCGAAATCTCCGTACGGCAGCTTATGAGCGTGCGCAGCACGGGCTCTGTTTCCGGGAACGTCCAGTACGGGCGCCTTGCTATGGAGTTTGGCGGAGACCTGACCGCTGACTTGCGCAACATTCCACCTACGATCGGCGGCGATCTCGACCTCGCTGTCGCCAAGGGCCGGTCCGTGCGTATTACACTTCAGGATCTCAACGCGGTCGACCCTGACGACAAAGCGCACGACCTCACCTTCGCGGTTTCGGGCGCGCGCAATGGGCGCGTGACGCTAACCAATGAGCCGGAGTGTGCGGTCGAGACGTTCACGCAGGCCGATCTGGAACGCGGCAGCGTCCTATTCCTGCATGACGGGACCGATACGCCGGACGCAAGCTTCGACGTCGTGGTGGCCGACAAGGCCGGCGCCACCTCAGGTGCTGCGCAAACGGTGAAGGTCGCCGTGCGCGGGCACGCATAGCCTGACGATTCTCTACCTAGGGCAAGCAGGGCGAGTGGCGCTTTCTAAGTGTCACTCGCGACCAACTCCCATCACTCGTAAGAATAGTGCCGTGCCGAAACCCCATGCACCATTGAGGAGGCAGCCGATGGCGAAGGGCGGCCAGAGCACTGGCATGGGCTGTGCCTTAAGATGCGGAACCACGAAAAACGCAACGAGCGTTAGCGCGAATGCGCCGATGGCAATCCACGCGAGCCAATAGGCCAGCCCGCGCAAGTGACCTAATGCGAGATTGAGCGCCGCGCCCCAAAGACCGCCCCAGAACGCTTTCGATATGATGTTTGGCACGCCGAGCGGTGCGGTGGGGTCCAAAGGCCAGGCAGTCCGGCCGGCGGGGATGATGCCTGCCTGAATGAGAAGATACCAGACGCTTTGGTGGAAGATGAGCGTCGCGGCAAAGCCGGCGATGAAGCCAAGAGCTACGAGGCGCGACGGCGATGCAGTCTGCACAGGTCATCTCCGTGTTGGCGGCGTGTTGTGCGCTCACTCGCCGACCTAATTTGTTGACCTTGGCCGGTCACGCCTTTGGTCCCGGCTGCTTGTCAATCTTCGCAAACAGCCGCTCTATCGCGCCCCGTGGAATGGCGACCAGCATATCACTGCCGTCGCGAGCGAAGACCTTGAGTTTGTAGCCGTCCGGTGGGGCTCGACGCAGCTCGGTCTCAGGAATTTCGATCATCAACGTCTCACTCACAGAGCACACACGCTTCTCACACTCTCGCTGACGCAACGGCTTGTAAAAACGCAAGACTTCGGCGCGAGCATTGCGGGCGCTGTTGTATTTTCTCATGGCGCGTCCGGGGTATACGAGCACTAAGCCTGCGAGTGTCGACGTTTCTCGTGTCTTGCGGTCGATGCGGGCAATGAGCTTGAGGAGGATGTAATTCGGATAAGAGGATAAGCGTATTGGCCCCGTCGCATATTCGACGAAGGGGCGAAACGCGGCGTCTTGCAGCGTGATCTCTTCAGAGGGCGCAGGATTTATCTGGCATCCGGGCAGCGCGAAGGCGACGAACTCGGCGAACAGCCAAGCGCAAACTCGCATGGTCAACTCCCCCCCCCAACGATACGCTGTTGACGCAAAAAAAAGTATCATGGGCGTTTCGCGTGCGGAAGAGAAACGAGGCTGACGAACTATTCAGCAGCCTGACGTTTTGTATTGCGCGTAACTTGAGATAGGCGAAACATTTCGCCGGCCAGCTCATGCATCGTGTTTTCTTGAGGCCTTGCTGAAATCATAGTTTTGGGATCAATTGATTGAAGCGCGGTGTCGAGTGGGAGTTTCATTAATCGATGATAAATGCGCGGGAAAGTTTGTCTTAGAATTTCAGCAAACGTACTTTTTGAGGAGTGGGCTGTGCAAATTGATGAGGCGTATGCCGAGCTAAACATAGTGCAAGACTTTATTCCGGTCGGAAATTCAAATCGTCCAGGGAGAATGCTCGCACCAAAATCAATCACTATCCACAATACAGACAATACTGACGTTGGAGCCAACGCAGCCGCGCATGCAAAGTACCAAAAAGGAGCGGATGCGCGGAGGCGCAGGGTCTCATGGCATTTTACAGTCGATGACAAAAAAACCTTCCAAAGCCTGCCCACCAATGAGGTCGGATGGCATACCAGTTCGACCCAAGGGAATCGAACGAGCATCGGGGTCGAGATATGCATGAATGCAGGTATGGATGAGAAAGCGGCATATGAGCGTGCCGCGCTTCTTACAGCCGTTCTGGCCTTTCAGCATGGGATTAGAGTTCGCAAAAAGACACTTCAGCACCACGATTGGTCCGGCAAAAATTGTCCTCGCGTGCTCAGGGCCAAAGAGAATGGTTGGGAGAACTTTCTTATACGGGTCAAGGAACTCAGAAAGGGCTTGAAGAAGGTGCCAGCACCAGCCATTTCGCTGAGAAAAGTCGACGACCATCACTTGTTTACCTAGACGGGTGACGATCATCGGCTACGCGGTTGCTCTCAAGGCCGATCATATGATGCTTGCGATGTTAGTGCGTGCAGGATTGCATCACTCCGCCGCCGGGTGTTTTGTATTGCGCGTGGCTTGAGATTGGCTAGCTATGCCTCGAAGTGCTGTGGGCGCAGTCCGAGGATGGCCGGGTCAAATGGCCTGCGCAGCACCGGCCATCGCGCAAGCGTGAAGGGCGCGAGAAGGATGAGGCATTGCGGATGGACGACCGACGCACTCCGACGATCGGTCGTTTCCGCATTCGCGACGTAGCTGATCCGAGGTCTAATCCCCGGCTTGGGATGCAAGTGTCCGATAGGCGTGCGTCACCGCGAGCCAGGTGATTGGCGCCGTGACGAGAACACCGATCACGAGCGCCAGCAAACCCAGCAGGTTGAGCCCCATCAGCGCTAGGCCGAACAGGAACAACTGCCACTTGTTGCCGTTCGTTATGCGCCAGCTCTCTTTCAAGGCGTTGATCGGGCCGGCCCCGCGGTCGATGACGACGTACAGCACGAAGAGCAGTCCCAACGCGGCGATGATCCCAGGCACAATGAGCAAGAGCAAACCAACGAATATGATGATAGCGACAAGAAACTGTGCGCCTAGAAAGCGCCAGAACGGCTGAGGATTCCAGAGGTCACCGATCGTCACGTTCGCGATATCGTCGTGCGCGCGCAGGGCCAACGTGGTCATCCCCATCGCAGTAAATATTCCGAGCACCAAGCTGGCCAGCACCGCGATCAATTCTGCGTTCGTGGGGGGTGGCGGCGGGACCCCGGGCATGACTTCGGGCGACGGAAACAGGATGCCGGGAATAGACGGAATTAACATCGTGAGGACAACGGCGCCAATGAGGATGCCGGGGCGCTTCTTGAATGTCTCCCAACCGAACCGGATGCAGTCGCCGATCGAAAAAGTAGGCATGCCGACCTCCCTGAAAACGTGTTGGCGCACGAAATTCAATTGCGATTGTCCGCTGATGATCCCACCGTAGCAAACGAAAGTACCCACCGGACGTTGAGAACCTACCTCAATAACTGCCGATCGTGGAGGCCTTCAGCCCTTTCATTTAGGGGAAAGTTATCCGAAATCTTGTATAGGATGGCAGCAGGTAGCGATGAACGGAGGCAGGACTATGCGTAACGAGAGATTGGCGGCGGCGGGGTTCGCCCTGTTGGTGGCCTTGCTTCCCGTATCGGTTCATGCGGACACGATTTGGGACGTGGCGAATGCTCGTGCCAACGCACGTGCTGGCGGCCCGGTCAGTTCGTTCGATAAGGAGCTGCTGGATCGGTGGGGTTGCCTGAGCGGGTCGCGAAGCGCGTACTGCAAGCGTATCAGGTACGGCGCCAATAGCGGCGGGTATCGTGCGAAGCGCCGCCGGCGCCGCTGAAGCGATCGACGCGGAGCATCACTCAAGTTAGCAAAGACGAATGAGGGGCATTATGGCCGACCCGGAAGCAATCGCCGAACTCAACCAGCGCATCGCTATCGTGCGCGACAACCTTCGTGAACTCATCGAGCAGGCGGCGGCCTATTCCGGCGCGGCCGACGAGGCACGCAACGCCGACCGCATCGCCGATCAGGAGGCCAAGCTTGCCGCACTTCGGAAGGAGCGCGAGGCGCTGGGCGAGTAGGGCGTCTGCGTTTCACCATAGGCGCTGTGCCGGGCAACGAGCCGAGAATCGCAATGATCAAGACTGCGGCGAGCGAGTTCCATTGATCGGTCTCTATTGCTAGATAGGGGGGCAATTCAAACCCACCCGCGCATGGAGCTCCTGCAATGCCCGACCCTCAAGACGTCAATGAAGCCCTGGATCGCCTCGCGCGCGAGAATTCCGAGCTGAGCGGCCTGGTCCTCGCCACGGGCGTCATCCTCACTCAGCTCCTACAGAAGATCTGCTTGAGCGAGCTTAACCCGCAAGGGGCGGCCGCGAAGATTATCACCAATGCGGAGAAGGCCATCGAGGGTTTCAAACCGGAGGACTCCAGGCCGCATGACGCCGTCATGAAGGCGAGCGCGCTGCAGGCGGTGAAGCAGTACGAGAAGCAGCTCCGCTCCGTATTGCCGATCTGACAAAGACGCCGGGCGGGGAATCTTGTCCGCTTGGCCTCGCTCGACATGCGCCGGCCTGCGGAAAGCGCCGTGCGTGCGCTACTTGAACAGCGAGGTGAGAGAGAACGACGAGCCGGCGACGATGGGCGGGGCTTCGGCGATCTGCGGATAGGGCTCATCCAAATAGGCGTCGACGCCCGTGGCGCGCCCTTCCTTGATCAACGAAGCGACATAGGCCCAGCCCTTCGGCTCCAAACCAATGCACGCCTCGGACATCTCACCCTTCAAGCGCATATGGATGGCGATATTTCCCCGCTTCCGGATAGCCTTGAGCTGGGCCTTTGTGAACCGGTCTTTGTTCCAAAGTTTCCTCAGATAGATGCCGGCAACGTTGCGTTTTGTTATCGGTCCCCAATTGATCCGTCTCTTCTTGTTTGCCCCGAAGGAATACTTTCCTGGCGGCAGGGAGCCGACGCCTCTCGCCGCAAGGCAATCGGGATCGGGATTGTTTCGGCAGACGTCCTTGCCCGAGATCGCCCAGGCAATCGTTTTGCCGCTGACCTTCGGGTCGTCGGATACAACAAAGAGGCGGCCGGTGCTGATCGCGTAGCCGAGGCGGAATGAACCCACGGACGCGGGCACCTTGTGAACGATGTCCTTGTAGGGGTTGCAGATCTCGCCGCCCGTCAGCTTCCTCTCATAGCCGTTGATGCGAACGGTGACAAAGTCGACGTTGGGCGCGCAGTCCCATTGCGGCAGGATCTTCTTGTCTTTGAGAGCGATGGCCGGCGCCGGAGTTTTGGGCGCAGGTTTTGGCCGTCGTTTGTGCGCGGTCTTTTTCTTGGGCTTTTTCTCGGGCTTTTTCGGGACCGAGAGCGTGGTTTCCCAGATTGGGGGCGCGGCTTGCGGCTGGCGGCGGAGCAGCTCGCATTCTTGCGACAGCTTGGGCGGCTGGATCTGCTTGACGGCGAGCTGTCGAGCCGCAGCGCTGCTGGCACCATGCGCGACGTAGGCCTTTATGAGGGCGTGCTGAACGACGATCTGCTCCGGCGAGAGATCGAAGATGCAGTCTTCATAGATCTGATCGCCGACCTTGCTGAAGATATCGGCAAGTTTTGCCGCTGCTGCGGCCGTTCCAGCGTCGGTGTTTCCTGATGGCTGCGCCAGACTAGTGCCCGAAGGCAGCAACAGGAGGCTCGTCAGCGACGCGAGCACCATCCTGCGGATTCCATCCATACGCGCTCCTTCAGGCAAGGGATGCCCTAAGCCTGGTTCATGACGCCCGCATTCGGGCATTCGTACGGCAAGAGTTGGGGCAAGAGGAAGGCCGGGGGGCGGACTTTCACGGGGGAGGCTACGGCCAAGCCTCGGATAGTCCGCCGGGCGTGATGGCTGGCGTACGTGGGGCCTGCCAAAAAGTACGGTCTCCCGACTTCATACTGGAGATAGTGTACCGCATACCTTGGTGCCGGAGCCGCATCGATGCGCACGTATTTCGTCTACCTTCTCGCCAGCAAGCCGCGAGGCACGCTCTATATCGGCGTGACCAACACGATCATTGACCGTGTCGCGCAACATCGGGTGGGGAAGGGGTCGGTCTTCACACGCAGGTACAACGTGCATCGGCTCGTCTTGGTTTCAAGAGTACGGTGATATTCGCGAGGCGATCCAGCGCGAGAAGACGCTGAAGGAATGGCCGCGCGACTGGAAGATCAACCTCATCGAGCGCGACAACCCGCATTGGATCGACCTCTATCCGACGTTGCCCGGCGTCATCCCGCCAAAGAAGCTGTGAATAACGGTAGACACTGCGCATCTGTCATCCCGGAATCTGTTGCAGCGGATGTTTGGTGCAACGGCGCCTCACCCTGAGTTGTCATCCCGGCATTCATTGCCGGGACCCATATCTCCGTGAGTCGAAGAGGTAGAAGCGTGCTGAAGCGGTGAAGCAAACGAGGCGACTTCGCGTCGCGCTGCGCCGTGGATCCCGGGGACAAGCCCCGGGATGACAAGTGCGGATGCTGCACAAACGCCTATTCCGCTGCCTGACGCTTGATCTTTTTGCTCTGCCGATTCACGCCCTCGGTTCCCTTGGACGATCGGAACGCGGTTTGCAAGCCGCTCAGCGGCGCGGGGGCGTTTCCGATCTGACTACTTAGCAATTCGCACCTCGAAGGTGCGCGTCGCCATCTCGCCGCTCGCCAGCTTGGCCGAGATCGAAAAGCGGTCGGTACCGTCCTGTCCGGCTCGCGCGGTATAGTAGATGCCCGTGCCCTGAGCCTTCTCGCCGATGCAGGTGCCCTGGGCCGAGGACTGGATGGTCGTCTCCTGGCCCGGCACGAACGAGACATCGCCCTTTGCTGGCGGTTCGGTGATCGTGATCTGCGGTGCCGCGACCGGTTCGCAATGGTCCCCGAAACCGGCGAAGATGAAGACGCGCGCGGGCCGGCCGGGAACGACCGGCGTCGATCGCACGGCCGCAGCGGCATTGCCGGGCAGCGGCGCGCTCTCGCCTTGCGACCCGACGCTTGAGCAGCCCGCCATGCCGAGGAGGGCCAATGCGAGAACAGCGGCGCGGACGGAACGTGCGCGGGGTGGGTAGGTCTGCGTCCTGAGAGCTGTCGGGTAGAGGCTCATGAGTTCCTATCGATTGATAGTTCCTGTCGATCGGTGTGGCAGAGCATGGCATGCCTATTCCGCCGCTTGAATTTCTTGCTCTGCCGATTCACGCCCTCGCTTTCCTCGGACGATCGGAGAGCTGTGCGCCCATTACGGCGCGGGAGGCTCTAAGCCTAGCTCGTGACAACTGAATTGGCGATGCGCACGGCAGGAGCCGGAGATTAGTTTGGTGCGCGGGGCTACTCCCGAGCTTTGATCTCGTCGAACTTGGCTTGCGCGCGCGCGAATATGCGGTTGTAAAGCCACATGGCATCGAGGATCTCGCGGTAGGTCGCGGACTTCTTCGCCCGGTCCGCCTTGCCGAAAGTGAAGATGGAGTTGTTGCGCAAATAGCCCATGATCCGCGGGCTCGAGATGCGATAGGCCTCGAAGTCGCCCGACTTGAGCGCCTTGCGTGTCGGCGTGGGGATGAGCTGGATGAGCTGGAAGAACTTCATCTGATCGATCTCGTCGGGGAGCATCTTCATGATCGAGGGAAGCTGCGCAAAGAGGCCGGCGTGCGCGTTCATCAGGCCGTTGCGGACCGCGGTCCAGTGATTGTAGCGCTGGTCGATGCGCTTGGCGCGTTTCTCCTCGTGATCGTCGCGGGCGGCGAGCGCGGGATCGAGGCTTGCTACTTTCCGCTTGATCGCCGCCCACTTCCTGCGGCCGCTGCGATTTTCGCGCACGCCCGTCTGCAAGCTGCCCTTGTATTTCTTGGAGCGCGTATTGCCGATGTTTTGTTTGCCGCCCGTCTCGGCGAAGAAGATGCCAAGGCTGATGCGGCCCGCCGCTTGCGCCGTCTCAGGATCGAGACCCTTGGCGCGCGCGATTGCCGTGCCGAGAGCGACGACGTCCTTGAACGGGGTCTTCGACTCTTGCGCGTAGGCGGGCGGTGCCTCCAGGTTGCTAAAGAGCGCGCCGTACTCTTCGATCAGTGGCTCGATGTCGGCATCGAAGTAGGCCGGCGGAATACCGAACTTGTTTGGCCGGCCGATGCGCGCGGGCAGTGCGTCGGTGAGGTCCTTGTACGTGCTCATCACCTTGATGCGGGCGAGGTAGACGGCCTGCCCTGGCCGGCCCGGCAGCTTTTTCTTGGCGGCGATCTGCGCGCGCCGCTTAGCGAGGATCGCCTTGAAGTCGCGGAGGGCCTTGTCGTACGCATGAAGCGCCTGCGCCTGCACTTTGGTGAGGGCGGCCGGCTGAGCCTGTGCACGCGTGATGAAGCTGAGACGGCCGATGTCGGCCGGGAGGAGCCACGCCGCCGCGACGGCGAGCCCGAGCCCAAGAGCTGCTGCGCGCATCGTACGCATCTCCACACGCCCCAAAAGCTCCCGGTGCCGCATCGCTTTAGCGAGCTCGGGCAGCGTTGGCGTTGCGCTCGCGTTTCGCCGCTTTTGCAGCGCGCTTCTTGGCGTTCTCCGCTTTGCGCTGCTTGGCTTGGATTTTCTTGCGGCGCAAATCCGTCATCGTGGGCATGGACGTTTCTCCGTTGGGTGCCTGTGAAACCGATCGCCTGAATACTAGAGATGGCGTATGGCACGCAAGCGGCCGCGTCTGCCACATCGCGACGCGTCGGGCCCGCACGGTTATTGGCGCCGTGGTTTGGCTGCTATCGGGCCTGGGGCGACGCGCTGCAGGCGCCGAGCGAGGTGATGGAGATCACGCCGTCGCGCTCCCGCCTTGCGACCCGACGCTCGAGCAGCCCGCCATGCCGACAAGGGCCAACGCGAGGACAGGGGCGTGGATGGGACGTGCTCGGGGTGGGCAGGTCTGCGTCCTGAGAGTTGGCCGGTGCCCGCTCATGAGTTCCTGTCGATGGGTGTGGCAGAGAAGGGCTTGCCTATTCCGCCGCTTGCCGCTTGATCTTTTTACTCTGCCGATTTGCGTCCTCGGCCCCCTTGGGCGATCGGAGAGCGGTGCGCCCGTTACGATTGGCCGAGGCCTTCGCGCTCTTTTCTTGCGCGCTTCCAGCACGACTTCCTTGCGCGCTTCCAGCACTCCCTATTTTCACGCCTCCGGCACTCCTTATTTGCGCGCCTCCGGCACGACGCCGTAGCAGCGCCTTCAAATACTGCCCCGTGTAGCTTTCTTTGACCTTGGCGATATCTTCCGGCGTTCCCGCCGCCACGATGCGTCCCCCGCCGTCGCCGCCTTCAGGGCCCAGATCGATGATCCAGTCGGCGGTTTTGATAACTTCGAGATTGTGCTCGATAACGACAACGGTGTTGCCGGCATCGGCCAGTTCGTGCAGCACATCGAGCAACTTGGCCACGTCGTGAAAGTGCAGGCCGGTCGTCGGCTCGTCGAGAATGTAAAGCGTGCGCCCCGTCGCCCGGCGCGACAGTTCCTTCGATAGCTTGATGCGCTGGGCCTCGCCGCCCGAAAGCGTGGTGGCCTGCTGGCCGATGTGGATGTAGCCGAGCCCCACGCGCGCCAGCGTTTCCAGCTTATCGCGGATCGCCGGTACTGCCTTGAAGAAGGCGGCGCCTTCCTCAACCGTCATGTCGAGCACGTCGGCGATCGACTTGTCCTTGAACTTTACGTCCAGGGTCTCGCGGTTGTAACGCTTACCCTTGCACTCGTCGCACGTCACGTAGACGTCGGGCAGGAAGTGCATCTCGATGCGGATGACGCCGCCGCCCTGGCAGGCCTCACAGCGTCCGCCCTTGACGTTGAAGGAAAAGCGGCCCGGCGCATAGCCACGCACCTTCGCCTCCGGCAACCCGGCAAACCACTCGCGGATGGGCGTGAAGGCGCCGGTATAAGTCGCCGGGTTGGAGCGCGGCGTGCGCCCGATGGGCGATTGGTCGATGTCGATCACCTTGTCGAGGTGGTCGAGCCCCTCAATGCGGTCGTGCTCGCCGGGGTGCAGGCGCGCGTTGTTGAGCTTGCGCGCAACGGCTGCGTAGATAGTGTCGACAAGGAGTGTCGACTTGCCGCCACCCGATACGCCCGTGACGCAGGTGAAGAGCCCAAGCGGGATTTCCGCTTTGACGTTCTTCAGGTTGTTTTCGCGCGCACCGATGACCTTCAGCGACCTGCCCTTCTTTGGCGCGCGGCGCTGTTTGGGGAGCGGGATCTGTCGTGCGCCGGAGAGATACTGGCCGGTGATGCTTTCAGGTGCGGCCATGATGTCTTCAGGCGTACCTTGCGCCACAATGGACCCGCCGTGGATGCCGGCGCCGGGCCCGATGTCGACGACATGATCGGCGGCGAGGATCGCCTCTTCGTCGTGCTCGACGACGATGACGGTGTTGCCGATGTCGCGCAGGTGCTCGAGCGTGACGAGTAGCCGCGCGTTGTCACGCTGATGCA
>Ga0255057_10000746_pt1 | contig 18782 bp, 12 predicted proteins | sample Cases_109_6_MG_FD_189022 | JGI IMG/M metagenome (GOLD analysis project Ga0255057, IMG submission 189022) | Seawater microbial communities from Amundsen Gulf, Northwest Territories, Canada - Cases_109_6 | ecosystem: Environmental > Aquatic > Marine > Gulf | place: Canada: Northwest Territories... | reverse complement strand
TTGAAGCGTCAATGCACAAAGCATCCGAGGCTTTCTTCGGCAAGCCATCAATGTACATGGGCACCGGTGGAACGATTCCGTTCATGGGCATGCTCGGCGATACTTTTCCCAAGGCACAGTTTCTCGTCACTGGCTTGCTTGGACCGAGCTCAAACGCTCATGGGCCGAATGAATTCCTGCACATCGAAACGGGCAAACGTCTGACGTCATGCGTCGCGCAGGTTCTTGAGGACCACTACGCACATAAACTGTAGGAGCTGCGCTTGCGCTGCGATCGCAGCGCAAGCGCAGCTCCTACTACGACGTAAACATGATCATGATGCCGGCGGCCACGGCGGAACCAATCACGCCCGCGACGTTCGGGCCCATCGCATGCATTAGCAGGATGTTCTGAGGGTTGGCCTCGAGCCCCACCTTGTTCGCAACCCGTGCTGCCATTGGCACGGCCGAGACTCCGGCGGCTCCAATCAGCGGATTGATAGGCTGCTTTGACATGGAATTCATCAATTTCCCCATGAGTACGCCACTTGCGGTACCGATCGCGAATGCGACCATGCCCAGGCCAAGAATAAACAGGGTATTCCGATCCAGAAACTGGTCGGCACCCAATTTCGAGCCCACTGCCAGGCCCAGAAAAATAGTAACGATGTTGATGAGTGAGTTCTGGACGGTGTTGGAAAGGCGATCGACAACTCCGCACTCACGGATCAGATTGCCAAACGCAAGCATGCCAATCAGCGGCGCTGCTGTCGGTAACAACATCGCGATCAGGAGCAGCAACAGTATTGGAAAAAGAACCTTCTCGGCCTTCGATACTTCACGCAATTGCACCATTTGAATCTTGCGTTCCGACTCTGTCGTCAGCAGTTTCATGATGGGTGGCTGAATTATCGGCACAAGCGCCATGTAGGAATACGCCGCGACTGCAATGGCGCCGAGCAAGTCCGGTGCGAGCTTGCCGGCGACATAGATTGCGGTTGGCCCGTCTGCGCCGCCAATGATGCCGATGGCTGCGGCGTCCCTCAAACTAAAGTCGGCCCAACCGAGCGACGTCATGCCAAGCGCCCCCAGCAGGGTCGCAAAAATTCCGAATTGAGCAGCCGCGCCAAGGAAGAGCGTTCGAGGATTCGCGAGCAATGGGCCGAAATCGGTCAATGCGCCGACACCCATGAAGATGATCAATGGAAAAACGCCAGTCTCGATGCCGACAACATACGTTAGATGCAGGAGGCCGTTGCCGGTCGCGATTTCAACGCCGGGTACGTTGCTGAGCAGGCCGCCGAATCCGATTGTCACGAGCAGTAAGGGCTCGAATTTTTTGACGATGCCAAGGTATAGCAACAGCAGGCAGACGCCGAGCATGAAGACTTGCCCGCTGGAAATCTGGTAGAGACCGGATTCGTGCCAGATTTGCTGTACTAATTCCATCGTCAATCGATACCGACGAGCGGATCATCGACAGCAACGACATCGCCTTCACTGACGTAAACGCTGGTGACTGTTCCGGTCTTCGGCGCGGCGACGGCCGTTTCCATTTTCATTGCTTCGACAACTAACAGCGGTTCGCCTTCTTCAACCGTATCACCCGGTGCGACATGCACTTTGAAGATATTCCCGGCGAGAACGGCAGAAACCGTGTCTCCGCCGCCGGCTGGCGCCGAAGTGGATACTTCCGACGATGTCAGCGCGACGTTTGAAAGCTGGCCACTTTCTGCAACTTCGACCGTGTACTCCTTGCCATTGACGCGCACGGAATAGACGGCTGAGCCGGCCGCATGGGCTGTTCCGGACACCGTTGGTTCCCGCCGGTCGAACGGCACCGGCTCGAACGCATCCGGGTTATCCCGGTTTTCGAGAAACTTGAGGCCTATCTGTGGAAACAAGGCATAGGTCAGGGCATCGTCAACAACATCGTCAGCAAGGCGAATGTCTTTTTCTATCGCGAGACGCTTCAGCTCGTCGGTCTGATGTTCAAGCTCGGGCTCAAGCAAGTCAGCCGGACGACAGGTCACGGCCTCCGCGCCATCGAGGACCCGTAACTGTAATTCCGAATTCACCGTGGTGGGCGTTGCACCATACTCGCCCTTCAAAACGCCGGCCGTTTCTTTCGAAATCGTTGAGTAGCGATCGCCCGAAAGAACATTTATCACAGCCTGGGTGCCGACGATTTGCGATGTCGGTGTAACGAGCGGCAACATGCCGAGGTCTTCTCGTACGCGAGGAATCTCCTTGAGCACCTCGTCAAGTTTGTCGCCCGCATTTTGTTCACGCAGTTGACTCTCGAGATTGGTCAACATGCCGCCAGGAACCTGAGCGACAAGAATGCGCGAATCAACGCCTTTCAGGCCGCCTTCAAACCTCGCGTACTTCTTGCGTACGCCTCTGAAGTAGGCGGCGATCTCCTCGAGCAGTAACAAATCGAGCCCGGTCGAACGCCCTGTGTCCTCAAGAATGGCGACCAGCGACTCTGTCGGGGAATGACCGTAGGTCATACTCATCGACGAAATCGCTGTGTCGATATTGTCGATGCCGGCCTCCGCCGCCTTGACGCAGGTCGCGGTCGACATTCCCGTCGTCGCGTGACTCTGCATATGAATGGGAATATCGACAGACTCCTTCAGGCGGCTAACAAGATCGAAGGCGACGTAGGGCTTCAGCAGTCCGGCCATGTCCTTGATGCAGATCGAATGCGCGCCCATATCTTCGATACGCTTGCCCATGTCGACCCAAAGTTCGAGCGTGTGAACGGGACTAACGGTGTACGACATCACGCCTTGCGCGTGCTTGCCGACTTCCAGAGTCGACCTGATGGCTGTCTCAAGATTGCGAAAATCGTTGAGAGCATCGAAAATTCGAAAAACGTCAACACCGTTAACGGCGCAACGCTCGACGAATTTTTCAACAAGATCGTCTGCGTAATGACGGTAGCCGAGAATGTTTTGGCCGCGGAACAACATTTGCTGCGGCGTATTTGGCATCGCTGCCTTTAACAAGCGGATACGTTCCCAGGGGTCTTCGCCCAGATAGCGAATACAGGAATCGAAGGTTGCGCCGCCCCAGGACTCGATCGACCAAAAACCGATTTGATCCAGCTTCCCGGCGATCGGCAACATGTCGTCAATTCGCATTCGCGTCGCCAGCAAGCTCTGATGCGCGTCACGAAGAACGAGTTCCGTAATTCCGATTGCTTTTGCGTCGCTCATTTCAACTCAGGAGTTTCGACCATGGCTTCGATGTTTTTCGATGGCTGCGCTTATCGCCGCGAGCTCTTGTGCTGACGGGTCTAACGCACCCGGATGCAATCGACGCAGCAGAAATGACATCAGGGTCATCGCAATGACAAGCGTAGTAAGAAAGACAAAGACCGTGCACATACCTGCAAGCATTAGTGTCAAGCCCTGATCAAACAATGTGTCCTGCATGCTGTCCCTTCGCCTGGCGCGAACGGCTAATTATACTCAAACAATCGTATTGTGCCTGACGTTCGACAAATGCCATCCCGTCGCGCACCATTAGCGAATGCGTTATACGCCAGCTCTGTTTATCTTTTTCGCCGCTCCGGCCGTGGCCGACGAAGCAGAATCGCCGCAAACGGCAGAGGGCTTGCCGATTGGTACGATCACGATCGAACGCCAAAACGTATTCGACACGAGCAAGCCGGCGGAGGACAACTGGCTCTATCGACTCTTCAATCGACTGCACATCATGACGCGCGAGCAGGTGATCGCAAAGCAACTTCTTTTCAGCGAGGGCGAGCCGTACAGACAACAGCTGGTCGATGAAACGGAGCGCAAGGTTCGGCGCAATCGATACCTCTTTGATGCATCGATCAGTAAGACTCCACAGAGTGACGGCACGGTGGATATAGGCATCCATACACGCGACGTCTGGAGCCTGATGCCGGAGTTGTCCTATTCGAGAAGCGGTGGCGAAACCAAAACCTTATACGGCATCGATGAATCGAACCTGTTTGGCTTCGGTCAACGCCTCTTGCTAACGCGTGCCGACAGTATCGATCGCGAGTCCAAAAAAGTGGCTTTTTCCGATAACCAGCTTGGCCAAAGCTGGGTATCCCTCGCACTGGAAGTCGCCGACAATTCCGATGGCTATTCCAGGCAGATATCAATCGAAAAACCGTTTCAAGCGCTTGATGCCAGATGGTCAGCCGGCGGTTTCGCGTACGACGACGACCGCCGCAGCGCTTTATACGTGCTCGGCAATGAGGCGGCCGAATACCGGCACGAGCGCGAAAACTTCAGACTGAACGGTGGTTGGTCAGCGGGCCTCCGCAATGCATGGGTAAGGCGGTGGACCGCCGGGGTCGTCTATGATGACAACCGATTTTCGATGGTCGAAATTCCGACATTGCCGGCCGCCATACCCGCGAATAAAAAATTCGTTTACCCATACATCGGCGTTGACATACTGGAGGATCGTTTTGAAAAATCCTCGAACACCGACCAGATCGCCCGTTCGGAAGATTTCTATTTTGGCAATCGAATCGCTGCAAGTCTGGGCTGGGCTGATGATGCTTTTGGCTCAGACCGGGATGCGTTGATCTATACGCTCAGTGGCAGGACGAGTTTTGGCTCGATGGACAAAAAAGCGCTGTTGCTAACGGCGCTGATTCGCGGCCGCTATGAACGAAGCGCTATCGCGAACGCGACAGCCGTTCTGAACGCCCGCTACTACCTTCGACAATCCGAGAAACGCGTTTTTTATGTTTCGCTCGACACGACCGTCGGCCAAAATCTCGATCTCGACAACCCGGTTGAGATCGGCGGCGATTCCGGACTTCGCGGCTACCCGAATCGTTACCAGTCCGGAGAGAGTCGGGTCGTGCTTAGCATTGAACAGCGAATTTTCACAGACTGGTATCCATTTCGCCTGTTTCGTGTTGGTGGAGCGGCGTTTTTCGACGCGGGCCGGGTTTATGGCGATAACCCTTTGGGCGGACCGAATCTCGGCTGGCTCAAGGATGTTGGTTTTGGTTTACGACTTGCGCCGACGCGTTTGGGTACGCGCAAGGTCGTGCACATCGATATCGCCTTTCCCCTCGATGGCGATCCGACGATTGACGATATACAGATTTTGGTTGAAGCCAAACGGAGCTTCTAGGAGTCACCGCCTAGCCGCAGATTTCGTCCATTTGGGTCTTGGTCTGCGCGATCGTTGCAGCCGCCTCACCGTCGCTCAGAAATTCGCGCTCGCCGTCATCGTTGGTGCGATACAGCTTCGGCGCAGTTAGATAAGACTCGTAGATCTCGGTGGCCCGCTTACAGTAATACGCTTCGGCGGCTTCGCGTTCCGCACGCTCTTCCGCCGTTTCTCCGGGGCGTGCGGATGAGCCGTCCCGACGGCCGTCTTTGTCGCCCTGATCGCCTTTGACTTCATCCAGAGTTTCGGCGGACACCCAGATGAGCTCCACGCTAACGGCGTCCGCGTGGTCCGGTTTGTCGCTGTAATACACTTTGCCGTATTCGTCGGTCCATGTGTAGATAGGCCGATTGGTGTCCACATAATGCGTGTCACCATTGACATCAACCCACTGCCATACGTCTGCAGCAGCATTGAAAGCAATGCCAACGGTCAATAGCAAGATAAGGAATACGGTCTTCATAGGGGCTCCGAAGCGTTTTCCAGTGTGAATTAGAGGCCCGAATAATGCGCTGACTGCTGTCACAGAAATGTTGAAAAATCGCGGATTCTGCCGTATTCCGGCGAACTTCATGGCTCTGAGACTGACTAAAGGGCCTAGGGATTCTCGATTTGGGACTAAACGAATGGAAAAGTCGTTGGCCGCGTTGTTATTGGTTTGTCTGTCCGCCTGCGGTGGTGGCGGCTCGGGTTCGACCGTAGCTGTACAGCCGCCACCGACCGGCCTGACGGACGTCGAACAATTCACACAAGATATCCAGGGCCTGACGCTAAGCGATTTCTACCACGTGTCCTTTGGTGGATTGCTCAAACGCACGCCGGAATCAGTGGTTGCGTCGACGCTTGAAGACGTCTACCCGCTGGACGAAGCGACCCTCAATGACTGGACTCAGCAATATAGCGCGGATACGTGGACGATATACCAGCTGGCGCTGAACATGCTTCAAACCTACGACAGATCAGTCCTGAGCCCCGATGAACAGCTCAACTACGACGTGTACGAGTGGTATTTGCAGGACGTTCTCGACGAACAGGAGTTTGAACTGTATTCGTATCCGGTGACCTATTCGGGATTTGGCGTGCCGCGAAATACGCAGCGATTCTTTGAGGAGTTGCATCCCCTCGAATCAGCGCAAGACGCGCAAAACTTTATTGATCGCCTAAGCGTTATCGACGACAAATATGCTCAGCTTATCGCACACGTTGAAAGACAGCGCGTTGCCGGCATTATCGAACCCGCGCTTACAATGCAGGTTGCGATAAACCAGCTATCAGCCGTCGCGCAAACAACGGCAGTACAGAATCCGATATTTATATCCTTTCGTAGCAAGATTACTTCAATACCGGGCCTCAGCACGACCGAACAGATTCGTCTCTCCGATCTGGTACGTGACAGTATCATCAGCGACCTCATTCCCGCCTATCAAAATCTCTTGGTCACATTGCAAATTCTAAGCAGTAGCGCGCCATCACAAATCGGCGTGGGGCAATTCCCTCGTGGCGACGAGTATTACGCCTACATGCTTCGTCACCGAACGACGACCGATATGACTGCGGCCGAAATTCACCAGCTCGGTCTTAATGAACTGGCGCGAATTCGCGCTGAGATGAACGTCATTTTTCAGCAGCTCGGTTACCCATGGCAGACTGAAACATTGCAGGAGTTGTACGCCCGGGTTGAGACGGATGGCGGCATCGTTCTTGCGGCCGATTCATTCGCAACATTCGAAAACCTCGTTGCGTTCGCCGAGGCGAATCTTCCCCAGGCGTTCGACGTGTTTCCGCAGGCGAATTTGGTGGTGTTGCCGGATCCAGCAGGAGGCTTTTACATCCCTCCGTCGTTTGACGGTACTCGCCCCGGCGCGTTTTACGCCGGCACCGACTTTGACCAGCCATATGCAACGATGCCCACACTCACATTCCACGAGTCTTTGCCGGGCCACCATATGCAGATTGCGATTGCGGCAGAGGCCAACGTGCCGCTGTTTCGAAAGGTCGTCCGCAGCACGGCGTTCACCGAGGGCTGGGCCTTATACGCAAAACGACTCGCGTACGAGCTCGGCTGGTACGACAACGGCGCGAACGGTGACGTCTACGGCAACTTGGGTCGTCTGCAATATGAGGCATTACGCGCGGCGAGACTCGTCATGGATACGGGCATTCACAGCCTCGGTTGGACGTTCAACGAGGCCACACAGTTCAGCGACGACAATGTGGGACTTCCGACGACTGCATCACAGAGCACCGCTGGACGATACAGCGTATGGCCGGCTCAGGCGACAGCGTACATGATCGGTATGCTGCGAATCCTCAGCGAACGGCAGCGCGCGATGGACGAATTGGGTCCTGCTTACGATCTGATCGCCTTTCATCGCGCAGTGCTAACAAATGGGGCTGTGCCGATGGCATTGCTAAGCACCGTTGTCGATCGCTACATCGCCGATACCCTGGCAGCACCGTGATCGGCTAGTTGTCGACCAGGCGCTGTTCCAGTTCGTCGATACGCTGTTGTTGTCCCTGCACAATCTTCGTCAACACCGCGACAATGTCCATTGTGCTGAGACTTGAACGATCATCCATCGCAACTAGGTCAGGAACATCCTCGGCAATAAAGCCGACGTAGGTTTCTGGGTCGCCGTTCTTGTAGCGGTACTGTACTGGCTGCAACGCGGCCAACGCTTGAAGGGCGTCCTCGAGCGACAGGTCGGCAATGTCCGTCTTTAGATCTCGCGATGAACTGTTGGTCCACACGCCACCACTGGTTACGTGTGCGCCACTCGCCATGGTAATTGGATGCGTCGGTCGTTCGACTCCAAAACCGACGTTGCCGTTACGGTCGATCGTAATTCGATCAACAGATCCCGCGCCGATGGTCAGAGTGCTGGCTCGATTATGCAGAATGTAACCGGTGTCGCCGGTCGATTGCGTAATCATAAGCCCGGCCACACTGCTGTTCTGTTCGTGAATCTGGATGCTGCCGTTCACCTCGAGCCGCTGCTTTGGCGTTGTCGTTCCGATGCCCACGAAATTGCCATTGTCAAAGATTTGCGAGTTGCCGCCTTCGGCGACGTCGCGAAAGCGTACGAGAAAATTCTCAGTCCCTTTTAGCTCCACGGGAATTTCACCGTCACCGCCTGCCCCTCGCGGGCCCGCGGGACCTTGTGGTCCCGGTGGGCCGGGTGAGCCGGGTGGACCAGTGGGGCCTGGCGGCCCAGCGGGACCTTGCGATCCGCTTACAGCCGCGGTGACAACGGGCACCACGATCGTTTCAGCTTGCGGAGCCGGCACGGATTCCTCAAGGACAGGAACTTCGGCTGGCTCCGGAATTTCCTCAACATCGGGTTTTTGAACGGGCTCTTCGGCGGGCGCCGGAGCCTCCTCGACAATGGCATCTTCAACGGCCTCCGGTGCCGCTTCGACGACTGCCTCAACCGGTTCCGGCATTTCCGCCCTTACTACAACCCAGTCCATATGAATAAAACCGGTGCCGCCGCCTGGCAATTCGACCTCGTGCCAAGCATCGACAGTCTTGACGAAGACAAGCGCGTCGCCGCGGTACAGGCGACCGACGATCTCAGTCCCCGATTCGGGATCTAAACGAATATTGACAAAGGTTTCGACCGACTCGACCGGCGCCACGAACTCAGCCGCGGCAACCAGAGGCAACGTCAGCAAAACCAGCCCAAGCATTGCTTTCATGACCCTCTCCCATATGCGGGATCAGAGGGCTTTGTGCCACGAACCGGGATGAATTGATAGTGTCTCAATAACCGACAAATGCGATGGCGGTAAAACTTGCTTGAAATCGCGCGATCTTCATACTGCTCGCATGAAAGCGACTCGTATTCCGCTGGTCCTGCTCGCCATCGCGAGCATGACCGCCTGCACGGAACAGGCGACACCGGCCGCCAACATTAACGATATCGCAGACCGCTATTACGCATGGGCATTGCAGCGTGTGCCTGAACTCGCCTATTTCGCGGCCATTGACGTCGAGCATCATGACGCACTCTTCGACAACAGCCCAGCCGCTCAGGCCGACTCTGAGGCGTTCGAGGATGCCCTGCTCGCCGAGATACTCGCGATCGACATCGGCGCTTTGGCCGGAACGCCCGAATGGGTGAGCGCAGCGTTACTGACGCAACGACTCAAAGCGGACGTGGGTGTTCGAGTGTGTCGTCAGGAAAGCTGGAACGTCAGCCAGATGGGAGGCTGGCATCTTGACTACACCCAGGTTGCCCAACTGCAGCCGGTCGAAACAGCAACGCAGCGGGCAGAGGCGCTCACGCGATGGGGTAAATTCCCCGCCTTTGCCGATCAGGAACTCGAAAACCTGAAGGCTGGATTGAACGCGGGTTACTCGTCACCGAAAATGGTTGTCAAACGCGTCATCGATCAAATTGACGGTCTGTTAAATCTCCCTGTTGCGGAGTCGCCATTCAATTCGCCAGGAACTCGTAGCGACGATGAGGCGTTCGCGACAGCGATGCGATCTCTCGTCGAAGAATCCATCAATCCTGCGATGCGTCGCTATCGCGATTACCTTGCAGACGAATACATGTCGGCGGCTCGCGAGGAACTCTCGATTACCGCCAATCCGAATGGCCTTGAATGCTACGAGGCATCGCTGCGTTCCTACACGACCCTCGATCGCCCGGCGAAAGCTGTTTACGAACTGGGCCAGGCGACCGTTGCAGAAAATCGCGCCACGGTCGTTGAACTGGGGCAAGCCGAGTACGGCATCAGTGACTTTGTGGAGATCATCAAGGCGGCGAAGGCGGATCCGGCTGACGCTTTCGCCAGTAAAGAGGAACTGCTCGAATTTTCCAGGCAAATGGTTGAGAAAGCGGCAGTCGAGATGCCGAAATGGGTCGGCACAATGCCGGCGCAGGCGGTAGAAGTTGTGCCGTTCCCCGAATACGAGGAAGGCACGGGTCGGTCAGCGCATTATCGACGCGGCAACGACGAACGCCCCGGCGAGTACCGAATTCCCCTGCACAAGCCCGAGGATCAATCCCGAGGCAACGCCGAGGCGACAGCCTTCCACGAAGCCTGGCCCGGCCATCACCTGCAGACCGCAACCGCGCAGGCAGTTGACGGCATGCATCCGGTCACTGGCATTATCTGGTTCTCGGGCCCAGGCGAAGGTTGGGCCCGTTATTCGGAAGCGCTCGCCGAGGAAATGGGGCTCTATCAATCAGCGACGGGCCCGATACTGCGACGCGCATGGCCCGCGAGAGGCATGGTCGTCGATCCGGGTATCCACCTGTACGGCTGGACGCGCGAACAAGCAATTGAATTCATGATCGAGTCCGGGCGATTTCCTCTATCGAGTGGCGACAGTATGGTTGACCGAATTGCGATGCTTCCCGGCCAGCTCACGGCCTACGACTCCGGCGGCCTCGAAATCCTCGCGTTGCGCCGGCAGGCCGAAGAAGCATTTGGCGACGACTTCGATATCCGTGAGTTCCACGACCGCGTCCTCGAGAACGGCACGATTCCCCTGGAATATTTGCGGGCCCATGTCGAGGCCTGGATAGCCGAAAACGGCGTCCGCTAGGCTCAGGCCGGAATCGAAAACTCGACGATCAATCCGCCATCACGCCGATTGGCCAGATTGGCCAGATTGGCCAGATTGGAATACTGCCCGGCGAAGTAGCAATTTCTGTTGTGTACGGTCACTATTGGGCGCTGCGGCCTCAATAACGATCATAATACGATTCCCGCATGACACTTTTATTCAGCATCGTCGCGCTGCTGCTCGGTCCGTGCATCTTCGCCTTGGGACGACAGCAGCCCACCGCCCGGCAAGTGCTGGATGGCTTCATTTTCATCACGGTTGCCGGCATCGTGTGCGTGGATATCATTCCCGCATCGCTCGCGGCCGGCGGCCTGCTCGCGATCTTTTTCCTGGCGTTCGGGCTGGTCTTCCCGGTCCTCGCCGAACGATCTTTTAGTCGTTCCGCGGAAAAGGCGCATGTATTTGTCGTGGCACTCGCGCTCGTTGGTCTGGTTCTTCACGCAACAATCGACGGTATCGCCTTACTGCCGCAAATCGCCGAGCAGTCGGCATCCGGCAAATCCTTATTGGGCAGCCAGTTGGCCCTCGGCGTCATTCTGCACCGATTACCCGTTGGCATGGCAATCTGGTGGTCTGTACGAGCAAGCTTTGGAACGCGCACAGCAGTAGCGACATTCATACTGATCATTGCCGCTACTGCCGCGGCGTATAACTTTGGCGGCCCGATCGTCGAGATTGCGGAGACGCGAAGCTTGGCGTACTTTCAGGCCTTTGTGGCGGGGTCACTGGTACACATCGTCGCATTCGGCGTATCGCACGATCACAGTGTCGAGCCTGTGCCGGCGGGAAGAGAATGGGGTTACCGCGTTGGCATCCTGATCGGAATGTTCCTGATCTTCGCGGCTCCGCATCTCCACTAACAATAAAATAAGGGAACGATCATGAAGCAATCATCACTACTGGCTGCGCTCACTATGTTGCTGGTCACGCCGTTGTTCGCAGCGGATGACGAGCCGTCCGAGCCGGGCTTTAACGAGGCTACGTTTAAGGGCCTGGAGATGCGCAGCATCGGGCCGGCATTTATGTCCGGCCGCATCGCCGATATTGCGATCGATCCGACAAATCAAAACACCTGGTATGTGGCGGTCGGCAGCGGCGGTATCTGGAAAACCGTCAATGCCGGAATTACCTGGGAAGCCATATTCGAGAATGAAAGCTCCTACTCGGTTGGCTGCCTCGCCATTGACCCGAACAACCGCAACACGATCTGGGCCGGCTCGGGTGAAAACGTGAGTGGGCGTCACGTGGGATACGGCGATGGTGTGTACCGGAGTCGTGACGGCGGCCAGATCTGGGAAAATCTCGGCCTGCCGAATTCCGAACACATAGGTATGATTCGCATCGATCCAAGAGATTCGGACACGATTTTCGTCGCAGCCCAGGGTCCTCTCTGGTCAGGTGGCGGTGACCGCGGGCTGTACAAGTCGACCGACGGCGGCCAGAACTGGCGTAAGGTCCTGGGTGACGGCCTCGGCAACAATGACGACGACGATAATTACACGGGCGTCTCCGAGATCCACATGGACCCGCGTAACCCCGACGTCATGTACGCCGTATCCTGGCAGCGCCTGCGCAACGTCGCAGTGGTCATGGATGGCGGCCCTGGCACCGGTATTCATAAGTCCGTCGATGGCGGTGAAACCTGGCGTGAACTCACGGGTGGCCTGCCTGAAGAAAACACAGGCAAAACCGGTATCGCCATATCGCCGCAAAATCCTGATGTCATTTACGCGACCATCGAGGTGGCCAATCGTGCCGGCGGCTTTTACCGCTCGGCCGATGGCGGCGAATCCTGGGAACAGCGCAACGAATACATATCCGGCGGCACGGGTCCGCATTACTACCAGGAACTGTTTGCGAGCCCGCATGCTTTCGATCGTGTTTATCAGATGGACGTGCAAATGCATGTCACGAATGACGGTGGCGAGAATTTCGAAAACACGCGTCACGAAACCAAGCACTCGGACCATCATGCGATGGCGTTTGATCTGAGCAATCCGGACTACCTGCTCGTTGGCACCGATGGCGGCATTTACGAAAGTCTGGACCTTGGAAAGACCTGGCGCTTCATCAACAATATGCCGATCACCCAGTTCTATAAGGTTGCAGTCGACTACGATGAGCCTTTCTACAATATTTATGGCGGCACGCAGGACAACAATAGCCAGGGCGGCCCGTCGCGCACGAACAACAATGCCGGCATTCGCCAGTCCGACTGGTTTGTCACCATGTTCGGCGACGGCCACCAGTCCGCCGTTGATCCAGGCAATCCCGACATCATTTATGCACAGTGGCAACAGGGCAACCTCACGCGTTTCGATCGCAAGACCGGTGAAGCCGTGTACATCCGCCCGCAGGCTGGCGAAGGCGAAGAGCCCGACCGATACAACTGGGACTCGCCGGTTCTGATCAGCCCACACGACTCCAAGACACTGTTTTTCGCCACCCAGAGAGTATGGAAGAGTGATGACTACGGCGACAGTTGGACCGCCATTAGCGGTGACCTGACACGGGACGAAGATCGTGTTCGTCAACCCATTATGGGTCGCACCTGGAGCTTCGATTCTGCGTGGGATATCTATGCGATGTCGATGTTCAATACGATCACGTCGCTGTCGGAATCGCCGTTGGTTGCAGGGCTTGTCTATGCCGGCACCGACGACGGACTGATTCAGGTGACCGAGGACAGTGGCCAGACCTGGCGCCAGATAGACGATTTGCCTGGCGTTCCGGATCGCTTTTTCGTCAACGACATCAAGGCCGATCTGCATGAGCCGGACACTGTTTATGTCGTCGTCGACGACCACAAGAGCGGCGACTTCGCCCCGTACATCCTGAAAAGTGCCAACCGCGGCCGTTCGTGGAAGAGCATTTCCAACGACCTGCCCGAGCGGCACGTCCTGTGGCGCGTTGTACAGGATCACGTCAAACCCGGCCTGCTTTTCCTCGGCACCGAATTCGGCGTGTTTTTTACGGTTAATGGCGGCGGCAACTGGACCAAACTAAAAGGTGGTGCGCCGAACATTCCGTTCCGCGATCTCGTCATACAGACCCGTGAGAATGATCTGGTGGGCGCGACGTTTGGTCGTAGTTTCTATGTATTCGATGACTATTCGCCGCTGCGTGATGTCACAGCGAACATGCTGGCCAATGACTCGGTATTGTTCCCGGTTCGCCCCGCACGCTGGTACATACCCAGGCGGCCGATGGGATGTGGCGAAGAAAATTGCCGTGGCAGCCAGGGCGACGCCGACTTCGTCGCGAACAATCCGGCGTTTGGGGCAACGTTCACCTATTACCTGCCGGAATCGATCACGATCATGAAGGACACGCGGCGGAAGGCGGAAAAAGAGTTCGAGAAGGAAAATGAAAACGTTACTTTCGCCTCCTGGGGCAGAATACGCGATGAGGAACTGGAAGATGCGCCGGCAATCGTGTTGACCGTCAAGAATCGCAACGGAGCAATTGTCCGCACGATCGAGGGCCCGGTTGAAGCCGGCTTTCACCGCGTGTCCTGGGACCTGCGCCACCCGGCGATCGATCCGTGGGTGCCCGAAGAAGAACGCGATGAGGACGCGGCCGGTGTATTGGTCGTGCCGGGAACATTCAGTGTTTCAATGCACGAGCGTGTCGATGGCGTCTTGACTGAATTGAGCCCGGCACAATCCTTCGGCGTCATATCGATACGCGAAGCGACGCTGGCCGGCAGCACGCAAGAACAGCGCGTCATCTTTGAGAGTCAGGTCGACGAACTGATTCGCGCCGAAGCGGGCACCGTCTCAGCTATCGATGAGATCCTTGCAGAACTTGTCGCGGTCAAGGAGGTGTTGTCGGAATCGCGAGCTGACGGCTCCCTGTACGAAATCGCGAATTCGATACATCAGCGCATGAGCCGCGAACGCGATCGGCTGTCAGCGAATGAGACTCGTGCGACGTACAACGACTTTGATGAGATGACGGTCGATCGCCGGCTGTGGCATGCGCGATTCGATCCTTCGTCGGGTGCATACGGCCCAACACCTTCACAGCGCGAATCGTATCGAATCGCGAGGGAATTGTACGATGAGGTTGCGGCAAATTTGACCGAACTCGTCGAAACAGAATACGCGGCGTTCAAGGACGCGATGGACATAGCGGGCGCCCCCTGGACGCCAGGCCGGGGTATTCAGTAAAGCACCTACCAAACGCGCCGGACGCTGGCCGACAGATTGCGTCCCGGCGCATCGATGCCTGAACCGTGACTGCGGTAACGCTTGTCGAGCACATTGTCGACGCCCAGCCTGATGGTCCAGGCGGGGTTCGGCTGCCAGGTAGCGCTGGCGCCGACGATGCCCCAAGCCGGCGTGCCATTCGGGTCGATACGTAAGTCGCTTACGTCTCTCGCGCTCAACCTGTCCTGTGAATTCGCGAATCGCGCCCACGCCTCAACCGAAATCGGACCGCCGTTCGCATAGGCCAGACCCAGTCGACCGCTCAGTGGCGGAATTCGATCACCGGGTTCTGTTTGTAACGCCACCGTCTGTTCGCCCCAGGCATAGTTAAGGACAGCGGAGACTCGAAGAAACTCACCTAATGCGGCATCAAGGCCGAATTCCGCGCCGCGCACACCGGAGTCCGCCACGTTGACGCTTTGTACGATGTCTCGTCCGTCCGGCGTCACGCCTCCCGTAAGGACCGACGTAATTCGATCGTCATAGCGCAGACCGTACAACATGAGCTCCCATTGGAGCTCATTGGACCGATAGCGAACGCCGAGATCCGCTTGCGTAACCTGTTCGGATTCGAGGCTCGTATTCGGAATATTGAATCGGTTGCCGGGCCGATTGCCGAGCGTGCCGAGATCGAACACATTGGGCGCTCGATATCCGACACCGATGTTCGCAACGATTTGCCATGATTCGGATGCATTGAAGCGCCAACCGAGATCACCGCTGTTATCGCTTGTGTTTATCTTTGCGGTAGAAGACACAGGTGTTTGCGATAAATTGACATCCACCGAGCTAACTCGAATTCCGCCGCTAAATGAGTGCTTTGAACTTAGCTGGCGCTCGGCGTTCAAGAACAACGCACCCTGGCCGATGCTCGAGCCGTCCGGGAAGCGTGCGGCGACAACTTGTGTCAGTCCAGTGGCAATGTCTTGTTCCTCGCGATGGCTGGAAACGCGATCGTGGTAGTACTCGGCCCCGGCAATCCACGATCCGGATGGGGCATTGCGCGACGCAGACACCATGAAACCGCTCAGATCACTGCGATTGCGTTCAATGCGGCGCGTTGCTGACTGAAAGTTTCTCGTGATGCGATCGTCATCAATGCGCTGCCACGAAGCGTCAATGCGCCAGTCCAGGTTTAGCGGCGCTGTCGCGAGTTCGTAACGCATGTGCGCATAAATTCGCCGGTTCGGCGCGAAGTAATACTCCGATGACGAGGGCTCGGTTTGTCCGAATCCCGGTACCAGTTCGTCGACGCGCGGCGTCGACGGTTGTTTCAGGACGTGCATGTCGAAAAGCCACGCGTGTCGTTCATCCGGCGTAACGGACATCAACAAGCGACCCGCGCTGGACTCATAAGCACTCGGACCCACGCGCTGGCCACCGCCGGTGCGTCGATCTCCCGTTTTGAGGTACTCGCCCGAGACCGAAGTTACAACGTCGCTGTTGCCGAAATCGAGTGTGCCGCGCAGGGCTTTACCCAGTTCGGCGGTATCAAAACCGGCGTAGACATCACCGTGAACCCGCGTTTCGGATTGGTCGAAATGCGGGATTCGCGTGACCAGTTGCACAACACCACCAACCGCATCACTGCCATAGAGCGATGCCGGCGTGCCACGCAACACCTCAATGCGATCGATGGCCGTTATCGGCACCAGAGCCAGATATTGCGTCGGCGCACTGCGAAATATCGCATTGTTAAGTCGCATGCCATCGACAAGGTGCAGAATGGACGAACCTTTCTGACCGCGAATAATCGCGGCTCCCTGACCCGGCGTTGTTTGCTGGAGAAACACGCCGGCGTTATCTGCGAGTGCATCGGTCATCAGTTTTTGCGAGCGCAAGCGCTCCGAGTCGATAAGCGAGACCGCCGCCGATATTTCACTTGCGCTTACAGCACGGCGCGTCGCCGTAACGAGAACCTCGTCAATTTGCTCATCGTTGGTGTACGCCGTAAGCGGCAGTCCAAGGATCGTGAATACGAGCGCATACGCTCGCGAACTTGCCGTCATTCTCTAATCGCTTACGTTATTCGCGGGATGCACAGTTTACCTGCACAATTGAAAAGACCCACACTTGTGGGTCTTTTCTTTGGGTCATTTCCAGCCATTCAGATATCAGTGCGGCAGGCCCTGCCCGCCGGATTTGACCGTGGCGTGCCCTTTGCCGAGCTTCGGAATCAGCATCGGCACCTTTTCCTTATAACGCACATAGTCTTCGCCGAGAAACTTCACCAGATCTCGCTCTTCATAACGAATCGCGATCAGGATGTATCCCGTCATGCCGACAGCAAACAAAAGATGTCCGGCGGTCATTGTCGGGGCGCCCCAGAAGCTCATGATCCAGCCGACATACAAGGGATGACGAACGAACTTGTAGAAGAACGTCACCTTGAAGCCTGAGTTGGTGTAGGTCGTTTGCCGGAAATTTAGCCATACCTGCCGCAATCCGAACAGGTCGAAATGATCAATGACGAATGTTGAAAGCAGGACCAATAAAAATCCGCCGAAGAACACCGCCCACATTAGGTTTTGCGCCCAGGCCGCATCCAGTTGCCAGATGACACTGTCGATAGGCCGCCAGGCCCAGTACAACAGCACCAGGAGCAGGCTTGAAATCAGCACATAAGTGCTGCGTTCGACTGACTTCGGCACGATCTTCGTCCAGGCCTGCTTGAAGCCCGGCCGCGCCATCACGGTGTGCTGGATTCCGAACAATGCGATCAGGATCAGATTGATGACCAGCGCTACGGTCAATGGTGCTTCAGGGCCCACATCGACGCTTCTTGGCACCAGCAGGTTGCTCAGGAAGCCAATCAGGTACAGGAATGCTGCAAAAAATACGGCATAGCAGACGACGCCATACAGTAAAGCGATTAGTCTTTTCATTTCGATCCCCCTACGCATCTTGAGGTGCGTATTCAGTGTGCTATTCAGTTTAGCAGGGCGGGTAGATTTTGCTTGGACCGGCTCTAACAGGCTACTCGGGTAACACTCTCAAAACTTTACCGTCCGAGCTGTCCGTCAACAGATACAGCGCGCCGTCGGGACCGGTACGCACATCGCGCATGCGTTCATCAATATCGTCGAACAAAACCTCCTGATCAGCAACAAGTCCGTTTTCAAGGTCCAATCGGCGAATACTCTTCTCGACAAGCGCGGCGACAAACAAATTGCCCTGCCAATCTGGGAACAGCTCGCCGTCGTAATACGTCATTCCTGCGGGCGCGATGGACGGGACCCAATAGGCGATAGGCTGCTCCATGGATTCATACTCTGTGTACGGCGAGATGCGCGCCCCGGAATAATCAATACCGTAGCTCGTTGCCGGCCAGCCGTAATTCAATCCAGGTTCTATGACGTTGAGTTCGTCTCCCCCGCGCGGGCCATGCTCATGGAGATACACTTCGCCCGTTTCCGGCAACACCACAATTCCTTGCGGGTTGCGATGCCCGTAGCTCCAGATTGGCGCGCTGTTGTCGTTTTCGCCCACGAACGGATTATCATCCGGCACACTGCCATCGGTATTGATCCGAATGACTTTCCCCAACTGACTGTTCAATCGCTGTGCGTCCTCGCGATAATCGAATCCTTCGCCCGTTGTTAACAGCAACGTGCCGTCCGCGAGGAAAGCCATGCGCCCGCCGTAATGATGTGGCGTGTCTTTCCACGGCGCGACCGTATAAATAAGCTCTTGTTGAACGAGCGAATCTCCATCCAGGACCGCTCGCATCACTCGCGTCGCATTCTCCTTTTTCGTGCCATGCGCATACGACAGGTAGAGCGTCTGGTTGTTTGCAAAGTCAGGATCAAGAATGACCTCGAACAATCCGCCCT
>Ga0255057_10000745_pt1 | contig 18786 bp, 17 predicted proteins | sample Cases_109_6_MG_FD_189022 | JGI IMG/M metagenome (GOLD analysis project Ga0255057, IMG submission 189022) | Seawater microbial communities from Amundsen Gulf, Northwest Territories, Canada - Cases_109_6 | ecosystem: Environmental > Aquatic > Marine > Gulf | place: Canada: Northwest Territories... | reverse complement strand
TCCTGAGCGACACGACAGGTAACTCCTACAACGTCGGCGGCCGAGAAGGGGGCCCCGCTAGGATCCGCTTCGCTCGCTGCACGAGCTTCTAAGCCGGCCCCTAAAGCGTCTTCTGCGAGTAGTCTGTGCCGTCGAAGCGAAGAGCAGTCGGCTTGTCATCCACGACGGTGTGAATCTCCACGGGTCGTGTCCAAACGCGGCATAGTGCTTTGCAAACTTCGTTTGCCCAGTCCAGGCGTAGATCCGCTCCTTGGTGCGTGTGCTCCAGCAGAAGCTCCGAGCGGTTTCCGTAATTCGCATCGACCACCGAAATGATCGGGTTGCCCGCGTTGGTGAGGGAGGTGAGCAGCTGCCCCTTCACCTCTTGGAACTGTCGGCTCTCGATTTCCCAACGATCGTTCCGCTGATTGTACCCGAAGGAATAGAGCTTCTGATCCGCGACGAAGTCTTCGGTCAGGTACTCGTCGATGAACGTCACGTCGTTGTAGAGCGCACGCACTTCGAAAATCTTCTGCCGCCCGAGGCCCGTGCGTCGATCCCAATGGCGCCGAACCTCGAATTCGCTGCAATCATCCCACTCTTTGCCGAACTGCCCCTTGTTCCATCGGTCTTCGATGTGGCGAAAAAGCTCGATTCCGAGCTTGTACGGGTTCAACTGCCCCGGTGTTGTGGCGAGGACGCTCGCACAGCGGTCCGCGTAGTCGATGATCTCGCTCGAATCGCAGATGTTCTCGGTCATGAGGCGGGAGTGCCAGTAGCTCGCCCAGCCTTCGTTCATGATCTTCGTCTGCATCTGCGGCGAGAAGTAATAGGCCTCGGCACGAACCATCGTGAGGCATTCACGTTCCCACCGCTGTAGCGGCGCCTGCTCGAGCAGGAACCCCAAGATGTCGCGGTCCGGGGCGCTCGGAAAGCGCTGCGCCTTTTCCCGCTCTTCCGCGAGCTTCTGCTTTTGTGACTCGACGAACTCTTCGGGATTGATGAACGACTCCATGTAGTCCCGATCCACGCGCAGGAGTGCTACCTCGGGTGGCTCCTCAGGCTCGTCTTCTTCGGAAGTGCTCGGCGCTGTCAGCCTCGGCATGAACGGCTTTTGAGGATCGATGAGGTTTTCGAGGCTCAGGCACGCGTCGATGAACTGCTCGACCGTCTCGAGCCCGATGCGGTTCGCCCACTTCCGGACGATTGCCCCATGGTTAGCCAGAGTGTCGATCCACTTCCGCACGTCAGACGCGTTTTTCGGATCGCGCCCTTGGCTCGTCATACGGAAGCAGAAGTTGTTCTTGAAAAAGTCGACGTGCGCGTAGACGTGCGCCATCACGAGCTTTTGGTCGATCAAACCATTGCCTTCGAGCAAGTACGCGATCGCAGGGTTAGTGTTGATCACCAGCTCGTAGATCTTCGACAGGCCGTATTCATGACTCTTGCTGAGCCTTTCGTACTCCATGCCCCAGCGCCAATGCGGGTAGCGGGTAGGGAAGCCGCCGTATGCAGCGACTTCGTTCATCTGGTCGTAGCTGAGGACCTCGAAGATCGTCGGGAAGAAGTCCAAGCCTACGTTCCGCGCGAACTCCTCGATCCGAAGTTGCTCGTCGCGAAGCTGGCTCGGAAGCGCCGTTTTCAGGGCAAACTGGGCCACTCGCTATTTACCTTTCCCCAAGAACTCGCGGATCGACTCCACGATGGCGTCGCGGTCGTTGATTTCGCTCGTGATCAGCTGGTCTTCGTCGGAAAAGTGTTCTTTCAGGTCCTTGATGAACTGGCCTGACCCGTAGGGGCTGTCGACCTGGCCGTAGCAAAACACATTTGCGACGGGCAATAGGAGCTTCTTCAGAATGTCGACGCATAAAAGAGTGTCGTCAACACTCCAGTTGTCTCCATCCGAAAAGTGGAATGGATAGATGTTCCACTGTGACGCCGGATAGTCCCGCTCGATGATATCCGCTGCCAGACGATACGCAGATGAGATCATCGTCCCGCCTGACTCGCGCGTTCGGAAGAACGTGTCGCGATCGACTTCGCGTGCCGCAGCGTCGTGGATGATGAAGCGTGTCTCGATCCCCTTGTACTGGCGACGCAGCCAGGTGTCGATCCAGAACGATTCGATGCGCACGATCTCTTTTTGCTCGTCGCCCATCGAGCCCGACACGTCCATCATGTAGAGGATCACTGCGTTGGCGATCGGCTCTTCTTCGGTCTTCCACGACTTGTATCGCATGTCGTCCCGGGTCGGGATGATCACCGGCCGTTTCGGGTCGTACGTCCCGAGTGCGATCTGTCGTCGAAGCGCGGTGCGGAACGTGCGCCTGAAGTGTCGAAGCGAGTTTGGGCCTACGTTACGAACACCTACGTAGCGGTCCTTCTTGTCGACGATCGCGCTCTTACCCTTGTTCTCGATGTTCGGGAGCTCGAGCTCTTCGCCCAGGATGTCCGCGAGCTCATCGAGGGTGAGCTCGACCTCGAGCGCGTGATCGCCCGCCTGGTCGCCCGCTTTTCCCTCTCCATCGCCGTCCTGTGGGCTGCCCGATAACGGATCGCCGGGATCGCCGTCGCCCTGGGCGACCCCTCCTTGTTGCTTGTCGCCGAAGCGAAGTTTTGGGATGTCGATGTGTGGGATCGGGATCGACACCAAGTCTTTGCCCTGCCGGCCGAGCAGCTCACCCCTCGAGATGTACTTGCGAAGATTCTGCCGAATCCTCCCACGAACGATGTTGCGGAACCGGGAGTGATCCTGGTCGATTCGCAGAGACAATCCTTACTCCTTTACGTCGCCCCTCGCGAAGATACTGGCCACGTAGGCGAGCACGTCCGTCGCCGACGCTTCGTTGTACCCATAGTACTTGATGAGCCGGTTCTTGATGATGTCGATTCGGTCTTGTGTCTCTTTGTCGATGACGTTCGACACGAAGCTCGAAAGCTTGATCGAGTCTTTCTGGTCCTCGAAGAGCTTCATTTCGAGCGCGCGACGCAAGCGGTCGTTCGTCTCGTACGTGAACTTCTTCCCTTCGAGCGCTAGGTGGCCGATGAAGTTCATGATCTCGCGCCGAAAATCGTCTTTACGCGCGTCGCTGATGTCGATCTTCTCTTCGATCGACCGCATCAAGCGCTCATCTGGCTCTTCGTCCTTGCCGGTGTACTTGTTCTTCACCTTCTGTTTCATCAGGTACGCGCGGATGTTGTCGATGTAGTTCGCGGAAAGTCGGCCGATCGCCTCCTCATCGGCGCTGATCGCTCGCTGCACTTCGTTCTTCACGATCTCGTCGTACTCGGCCTTCACGACGCTGATCAGCTCGCCATATCGCTTGCGTTCATCTTCGCTGACCGTAAGTGATGCACTCAGCCCCTTTTCGAGCTCGTTCAGGACCATGAACGGATTGATGTACCCCTCGTTCCCCTCGCGCACGAGCGAGTTACTGATCTTGTCCTGCACGTAGCGTGGCGACATGCCTTCGAGGCCTTCGCGAATCGCCTCCTTGCGAAGCTCCTTCACGTTGTCCTGGGTGTAGCCAGGCAGGATCTTGCCGTCATAGAGCTTCAACTTCTGCAAGAGCGCGAGCTGGTGCTTCTTCGGCTCTTCGAGCCGCGTCAACACTGCCCACATCGCGGCTACCTCGAGGGTATGCGGAGCGACGTGCTTGCCTCGCAACCGGTCCGCACTGAAGTCCTTTTGATAGATCTTGATCTCCTCGTTCATCTTGGTGATGTACGGGATGTCGATCTTGATGGTGCGGTCGCGGAGCGCCTCCATGAACTCGTTGTTGATCAGCTTCTTGTACTCGGCCTCGTTCGTGTGACCGATGATCACCTCGTCAATATCGGTCTGAGCGAACTTTTTCGGCTTGATTTTGTGTTCTTGAGTGGCCCCGAGGAGGTCGTACAAGAATGCCACGTCCAGCTTCAGTACCTCGACGAACTCCACGATCCCCCGGTTGGCGATATTGAACTCCCCGTCGAAGTTGAACGCACGCGGGTCGGAGTCCGAGCCGTACTCGGCGATCTTTCGGTAGTTGATGTCGCCGGTGAGCTCGGTCGAGTCTTGGTTCTTCTCGTCTTTGGGTTGGAAGGTGCCGATGCCGACGCGATCTTGCTCGCTCATGACGAGACGCTTCACGTCGATGTGGTTGCTCATCACCTTCGACCAGTCCCCGTCGTAGCGTTCGAGCAAATTACGAAAGATGAAGCGGCAAGCGGGGTTGAGCTCGCCACGCACGTCTACGTGGCGACGATCATCGCCTAGACGAAGCTCTAGAACCGCTTGGTCACGCCACTCGGGAGGAATCAAGCGCAATGGCTCGTCGTGCATTGGACATGGGAACGTGGCGTCGCCGCCTGCGAGACCCGTCTCCTCGAGATTGGTCCATGCGTACGTGTACAGCGCACCCTCGAGTGTCCTCGAGTAGCGCTCCAAGCCCTTCTTCAACAATCGCGCGATCGTGCTCTTCGAAGAACCTACCGGACCGTGCAGAAGGATGATTCGCTTCTCGGGCCCGTAGTTTTGCGCCGCGGCATGAAGCACGTGCACCAAACGCATGAGCGGAATGTCGAGCCCGTAGATCGCATCTTTTCCGTTCTCGATGGGATCTTTGAAGAACGGATATCGAATCAGTTTCTTCTTGTTGTCGATGTACTCTTCTTCACCGTAAGAGACGACCATGTCGTAGAGGCGTTGGAACGCATTGCGCGTCACCTGCGGGCGCTCTCTTACGATTTGAAGGTAGTCTTCGAACGACCCCTCCCAGTGGAGATCTTGGTATCGTTCGTAGTCTTGCAGGGCAGCAATCTGCTTGACCATTTCCCCCATGGGCGATCCTCCTTAGCTATCAGAGTATCACTAACGTAGATCCTTGTAAGCTTTCTGTTCAGTGTGGTGCAACTCACAACTTGCACCAGTTAACTGTAGGGCCCACCTCACCGAATCCAAGCCGCAATGGAGGTGGCGACCACACATACGAAGACGAGCCAGCGAAGTGCCGGCACAGGCACCTTCAGCATCACTTTGACACCAAGTCGTGCGCCGGCGATTGACGCGACGGCAAGCACGATCGCGGGGGTCCAGGATACCTGTCCGGCCCACACGAAGATCCCAAGCGCGACGGTGCCAAACGCCAGCGTGGCGACGAGCTTGATCGCGTTGGCGCCCACGAGATCGTGGCGCAAAGTTCCGACCAGCACGCTGAGCAGCACAAAGCCCACACCGGCCTGGATAAAGCCACCGTAGAGCCCCGCCAAGAAGAGGCCCACGTACGCGCGGGGGGCCTCCTTTGGTACGAGCGGCGGCCCTTCGGGAGCGATCAGGGTTTGCTTCCGAAATACGATCAGGCTTGCCATGATGACCATCGTGACCAGCATGATCGGCTTCAGAAGCTCGCGCGGGATTCGTGTCGCAATGAGCGCGCCAATCGCAGCCCCGAGGACGGTTGGGATCATGATTGGGACCAGCTGCGACGTGTCGAGCTTGCCGTGGCGATGTAGCGCAGTCGATCCCGCGATGCTTTGTGTGACGACGCCCAGGCGGTACGTTCCGTTTGCGACGTCGGCTGGAAGTCCGAGCGCGATCAGTGCGGGAAGGACGATCATACCACCGCCTCCGGCCATGACGTTGATCACAGTCGCAAGCATTCCGGCCGCTGCAAGGATTGCGAGGCCTTGGTAACTCAGCTCCTCCATCACTCGTCGCGCGGACTATAGCCGGTTTTCGTTTCTCGGTACGCGAGGTGCCAAAGCGTGGTACCGTCGACTCGAAGTGAAGAAGACCTATGTCTTGGACACCAACGTGGTGCTTCACGACCCGTTAGCTGTCTACAAATTCGCGGACAATACGGTCGTCCTTCCAATCTTCGTCATCGAAGAGGTCGATCAGTTCAAAAAAGAACTAAGCGAGCTCGGGCAAAACGCCCGGCACGTTGCGCGCATCCTCGACGACCTTCGCAATCAAAACGGCCGTACCCTCGATCAGGGCGTTCCGCTCGAAAGTACCGGCGGTGAGCTTCGAGTAGCGGTCCCAGCCGAGTCGATGCCACGACGCGGCCACGGCCCAGGGGAAATGGACCGCGCCATCCTCCAAATGGCCCTGAAGCTCCGTGATGATGAGCCCGACAAGCCACTGATCTTCGTCACTATGGATACCAATCTTCGCATCCGCGCTGACGCGCTCGGGTTGCGTGCCGAGACGTACGAAGGAGGCAGGGTTTCGATCGACGAGCTCTACTCCGGCGTCTGCACGATCGATGTCGACGCCGACCTCGTCGACCATCTGGCGAGGCGGGAACTGGTCGATGCCAGTACGCTCGATGCCAAGCTCTACCCCCACGCCGGCATCGTGTTGCGAGAACACGAGCGTCCACGGCACACCGCGCTCGGTCGCTACGATCCCAAGAGCGGGATGGTGGTGCCGTTGCGTGTGGGTAGAGAGGGTGTATGGCGCGTGCGGCCGCGCAACCTGGAACAGTACTTCGCGCTCGACATGCTTCTTACGTCGGATGTGCATCTGGTGACTCTCGTCGGCAAGGCCGGCACCGGGAAAACCTTGCTTGCGATCGCCGCGGGCCTCCAGTCGGTCGTGCAAGACGGGACCTACGGCCGCATGCTGGTGTCCAGACCGATCTTTCCGATGGGTCGCGACGTCGGATATTTACCCGGCACCGTCGAAGAAAAACTCAATCCCTGGATGCAGCCGATCTTCGACAACCTCGAGTACATCTTCAGTAGCGGTCGCGGGCGGATGTCCGAGCACCGCAACTACGAAGAGCTGTTGGCCTCGGGGGTTATCCAGATCGAGCCCCTCACCTACATTCGTGGTCGTTCTCTCCCGAATCAGTTCTTGGTCGTCGACGAAGCTCAGAATCTCACCCCCCACCAGGTGAAAACGGTAATCACCCGGTGCGGTGCGGACACGAAGATCGTGCTGACGGGCGACCCCTACCAGATCGACAATCCCTACGTCGATGGGGCCAGCAATGGTCTGACGGTTGTTGCGCAGCGCTTTCAGGGTGAAGATATCGGCGCGCACGTTACACTGGTGAAGGGTGAACGAAGTGAGTTGGCAGAGCGCGCGACGCAACTTCTATGATCGGGCGGAGCCCCTGTCTAGTCGAGCGCAGCTCCGGCTGCAGGCCGAGCTCGATGTCGCGCTGCGGCGCCTTCATGGAAAGGCCCGGCTGCTGATCGGCGCAACCACCCACAGCGATCCGGCAGAGCGCGATCGGCTGGCTGCTGCTGTCGCCCGTGGTGAGCACGCCAAGCCCCGTTGGGACTGGCGTCCTGTGCCCATCGAAACGAGCGTGTGGCGCGACCTCGATCACGCCCGGCATCTGGCCGAACGCTCGGTGGCGCCTGCGCTCTATCTACTTCGCCTCGAAGAGCTCGAGACCGAGCTCTTGCTCCTGGAGTCGCTTGGACACAGCAAACGCGTTCGACCGATGGCAGCGAGGCTCTTCGGGACAGGGGGCGAGCGGGTATTCGACGATGACCCGACCACGGTGCTCGACGCGGCTCACGACATCCTGTCCCGGACCGAGGCAGACCACGAGCCCAAGACGATCCCCGCCGCCTCGGCCGATGGCGACGACCTTCGCGACCTCATGCTCTCGTATGCCAAGCAGGTCGGTCTTCACATCGCCGTTCGCGTCGACTCAGGCCTGATCGCCAACGCGGCGGTCGGCGAGCGCACTGTCTTCATCGCCGACCGGATCTTCGGCGCTCGCGAGGCAAGGCGATTGGCCGTTCACGAGGTTTTTGGTCACTTGGTGTCCTCGTTCAACGGACGCACCCAGCTGCTTGGAGTGCTCGCGGTCGGTACTGCGCGTTCGTACGGCGACCAGGAGGGCGTGTCGATCTATCTAGAAGAGCTCGCCGGGCTGCTCGACGGTTCGCGACGAAGGACACTGGCTGGGCGTTTGCTGGCCACGCATGCGATGCATGCGGGGGTGTCGTTTGGAGATGCGGCCAGGACACTCGTCCTCGAGCACGGCTTCTCGCCGTCCGAGGCTGTGATCCTTTGCGAGCGGTCGTGCCGTGGCGGGGGTGTGGCACGTGACGCCGTGTATCTGGGCAGCTGGCTTCGGGTTCGCGATGCAGTGGCTTGCGGGCACGCGAGCCTCGCCGAGCTTCAACTCGGCAAAGTGTCGCTCTGCGCGCTACCCGAGGTGCGACGACTGATCGGCGACGGGCTCGTAAGCCAACCGATTTATGGGTCGAACTTGGCGAGGAGCTTCGGCAGGACTGGGGCTGGCACCAGGCCCGACACGTCGCCCCCGAGCCTGGCGACTTCTTTGACCAGGTTTGACGCTACATAGAAATAGGCGTCGTTCGCCATGATGAACACCGTCTCGACTTCGGGGCTGAGGTGACGGTTCATGTTTGCCATCTGGAGTTCGTACTCGAAGTCGGCCACTGCGCGGAGGCCGCGGAGGATCACCCGAGCGTCACGGCTCTTGGCATAGCTCACCAACAAGCCGTCGAAGTGGTCGACCTCGATACGGTCCGGGTTGGCGCCCATGTCGGCGACCGACTCGCGGATCAGGTCCATTCGTTCGGCCACGCTGAACAAGGGCTCCTTCGACTCGTTACCGAGGACGGCTACGATGATCTTTTCGAACGCCACCAGCCCGCTTTGCAGAATGGCGGTGTGACCTTTCGTGATCGGGTCGAAGGACCCAGGATAAACTGCGATGCCTCTCACTGCGTGCCTTTCTCCTCGTAGACACCGAGACTGATGCGAATCTGACCATAGCGGTAGTCCGAGTCCGATGCGAGCCCCTTCGGCCACACCCACCCGTGAGAAGCGGGGTGCTCGACGACTACCCAGGCGCCCCGAGCGAGCTTGTTTGCCGCGGCGAAGGCTTCGATTAGTGGCGGGACGGACTCAATTTCCGCGTAGGGCGCGTCAGCGAAAACGAGATCGAAGCCTTCCGGGGGAGCCGGAACCTTGCTTACTACGACTGCAGGATTGCCGCCGAGGTCGATCTTGAGCGCGCGTGCCTGGTCTTCGACCCCGAGTGCATGTGCGCTCCTTTGGATCTCTTGGATGGCCTGCAGGTCGCGGTCGATCAACAGGGCCTCGGCAGCGCCACGAGAAAGCGCCTCGAAACTCAGCGCACCCGTGCCGGCGAAGAGGTCCAGCACATGCGCTCCGTCGAACGCATGCCGCGATTGAAGCGCCGACCCGAGAGCTTCCCGCACCCGATCCGAAGTCGGTCGTGTTCCTTTTCCGCTTGGCGCACCGAATCGGCGGCCCGAGAATCGGCCGCCCACTATCCGCATGGAAGACCCCTCATAAGGTTTCGTGAGTATTGGCCTCTCTAAAAGGATAAGCAAATGTGAATCACCGAGCCAAACCGCACGTCAGAGACCTGAATTGTGCGCTATGCCACCGAGTGCTAATCCCTTTTTGCGTTCGAGGACGTTGACCGACATGCGGAAGATCTGCCTTCGGTGCGATTCTAAGTTCGGAAGTCAGGCCGACTACTGCCCCCACGACGGGACCCTCCTAGTCACCGATGATGAGGTCCCTGACGCGTTGATCGGCACTGTGTTGCTCGAACAGTTTCGGATCGACGCGTTGATCGGGACCGGTGGGATGGGCACGGTCTATCGCGCGCGACAAACGACCGTGGGGCGGGACGTGGCCGTGAAGGTGTTGAGGATCGAGCTCGCGCGAGACGAAAACGCCGTTCTTCGGTTCGAGCGCGAAGCCCGGCTTGCGACCTCGCTCGACCACCCGAACCTGGTCCAGGTCTTCTTGTCCGGACGATTGAGCGACGGTCGGATCTACATCGTCATGGAGCTTCTCGAGGGGCGTTCTCTCGCGGACGAGCTCGATGAACAGGGGGTTCCGTCGGTGGAGCGCGCGTTGGTGATGGTCATGAAGCTTTGCGCAGGGCTCGGTGCGGTTCACGCGCAGGGCATCGTGCATCGAGACATCAAGCCGGAGAACGTCTACCTCGTTCGTCGAGGAACTGACGAAGATTTTGTCAAACTGGTCGACTTCGGGATCTCGAGGGCGCTCGATACGGAGACGGTGAGCACCGAGTCTCAAAGCGGTCGCGTGTTTGGCACAGCGGCTTACATCTCGCCAGAGGCCGCTACCGGTGATCCGACCGACCGCCGAAGCGACATCTATTCGATCGGGGTCCTGACCTACCAGTTGCTTACCGGGGAGCTTCCCTTCGAGGGCAAGACGGCCGGCGCGGTGTTGATACAGCACGTGCACGAGGAGCCCCCGCCGATGGATACCAAGGGGAGTGGCGAGGACGTTCCGCGCGGTGTCGCACGAGTAGTCATGCAGGCGTTGGCCAAGGACCCGGATGCGCGGTTCCAGACTCTCTCTGAGCTCGTCGATGCGCTGGCTGAAGCGGCGGTCGACGCCGGGCTGTTGACCGACGCACGCGCCTTGCTGCTCGGCACCGTGTGGGGCGATGAGCTCGCCGCCCCGGGTTCTTTTCTCGCCGATCTTCTGGGGGCGAGCAGTTTGCCTGGGATGGCTGACACGCTTGCGCTGACGCTAGATCGCAATCCGGAAGAGGAAGCGCTCCTTTCTTCTGCGCCGAAACCGTTTGGGACGTCGTCGTTCGAGACCGCGGCAGTGGGTGGTTCGCGACCGCGACGACAGGGATGGCTATGGGCTTCACTCGGTGCTCTGGCGGTCTTGCTCGTCGGCGCGGTTGCCGGAACCTGGTGGCTTCAGCGTGCACAGCGGGCGACGGCTACGGAGCCGGCGGTGGTGCCCGAGACTGTGGTCGTCGAAGAGCCGACGGTAGAGGAGCCGGTCGCCGACATAGGGACCGACCAACCGCAGGAGCCACCACTCGTGATTCCGGAACCGGAGGCAGAGCCGAAGGCCAGGCCCAAGAAGAAGAGCAGGAAGTCGGCTAGGAAGAGGACAGCCTCAGCGCCAGTGTCGGCGCCAGCGTCAGTGTCAGCGCCAGCGTCGCCCGCCGAGGATGATGGGATCGACTGGACTGTGCCTGGGTTTCCTGAGGAGGGACCGGACGACGAAGGTTCATCTCCCGAAGCCCCACCGACCGGGACGCCCGATGCGCTCCCGCGAAACCCAGTCGTAATCGACGAAGTCCCTGGGCGCGAGTCTCGGTAGTGCCCGTGAAGTGATCGCCAGGGGCCTTCGTCCCGGTCTTCTTCTTTTTCGGGCTCGGGGTACGATCCGTTCTTCGCCATCGCCGCAGGAGTCGCGTATCTCGAGCTAGTTCAACGATTGCGAGGCTGGCGAACGCCCACGTAGGGGTCTATCGTCATCACCATGAAGATCATCCCCGTGCCGTGTTTGCGTGACAACTACGCGTATCTCGTCGTTCGGGACGGTCGGGCGGCGGTTGTCGATCCGTCCGAGGCCGATCCGGTGCTCGTCGCCATTGAAAGGGAGGGCGTCGAACTCGTCGAGATCTGGCTGACGCATCATCACTGGGATCACGTCGGGGGCATCGAAGGATTGGTCGACGAGTGTCGCATCCAAGTGGTGAGGGGATCAGCCTACGACCAGACCCACGGTCGGATTCCCCGTCAGACGGTCGCGCTTTCCGATGGCGATGCCTTCGAGTTCTGTGGCGCCACAGTCGACATCATGGAGATCCCGGGGCATACCCTCGGAGCCATCGCGTTCGTCACCGAAGGAAACCTTTTCAGCGGTGACACGCTCTTCGTCGCGGGCTGCGGCCGCGTGTTCGAGGGCACGATGGAGATGATGTCACAGTCGCTTGCGAAGCTGCGCGGCCTGCCGCCTGAGACGCAGGTCTGGTGCGGGCATGAATACACCGTGAACAATCTCCGCTTCGCCCAGACGGTAGAACCCAACAACGCCGACATCGATCGTGCCCTCGAGGAGGCGACCGCAGCGCGCGCCGAGGGAAAGTACACCGTGCCCGGCCGTATGGATCGCGAGCTCGGCACCAACCCTTTCCTCCGCTTCGACGACCCCAGCGTTGCGCGTGGCCGCGATCCGGTCGCATCGTTTGCGGCCATCCGCGGAGCAAAAGACAACTTTTGAGTCACTTGCCCCGCAGTCGTTCCATCGAGCTCCGCACGAGGGAGAGGGCCCAGCTGCGCGGAAGCAAACGCGACATGAAGCTCGATGACAAACGGTCTGCGAACGTGGGGATCACCACCGGTTGCCGGCCGAGCGCACGAAGAGCGCCAAGCGCCACAGGCTCCGGGTCGCTCATTGGAATGAAAAAAGGGACCGTTTGATCGAGCTCTCGCTCCTTGACGGGGGTGGTATTGGTGAGCCCAGGGCAGACGGCGAGCACGTCGATGCCGCTTCCGCGCAGCTCGCTCCACAAGCTTGCGGCGAGGTTGAGCCCATACCCCTTGGTAGCGGTGTAGTGTGTGAAGTACGGCGCGCCGCTGATCGCTGACGCTGAAGACACGATGATCACCGCACCCCGACCCCGCGTGGCCATGTCACGTCCGATCGTATGCGTCAGGATCAGCGTGGCGCGGCAGTTGAGGTCGAGCGTCGTCAGGTGCGCTTCGAGGGAGATGTCGAAGAACGGGTCCATCGGGGAGATGCCCGCGTTGTTGATCAACAAGCCGATGTCGTACTTCTTCGCCCACCCGGCGGCCTTTTCCACGAGGCCGTCCTCGGAAAGGTCGCACACGATTGCCTGCGCATCGATCCGGTGTGCCGCGCGAAGCTCTTCGGCGAGCGCTTGGGTTTCTTCCGCCTCGCGGTCGATCAGCAGAAGGTCGAAGCCATCCCTCGCGAGGTATTCAGCGAACGCCCGCCCGATGCCGCGTGCCCCGCCGGTGACGAGGGCATACCCGCCGTAGCGATCGTGGAGGCCTAGTTTCCTGTTGGTCGTCAAGTGATGCTCCTTCAGCGGGCGGTTAGACGGCCTTCGTCACGTGTGCGGTCGTGGACCCAGAAGACGATCCAGATCACGAAAAAACCGGCAACTCCCGACAGTCCGTAGAAGGGACCGAGCCACGTGGGTGCGCCAAAAGTGAGGTCGAGGGCCGCAGCGGTGAGGGCGACAATCGTCCCGCGGGCGAGTGCGGTCGCGATCACAGACTCGCTCCGCACCCGCAGGTAGACCAGCACCCACGACGCCACGATGCACCATGGAAGCGCAAGCGCGACACTCCCGAGCCCTGGCACACCGTAGAGATTTCCGATCGCGACCGAGGGCGCCAGCCACAGCCACCACAGGACGCCGATAGCGGTCGAGCGAGTCCAGAAACCACCGGGGATCTCCCGAAAGAAGTAGCCACGAAACGCCACCTCGTCGCAGAACGCAAGAAGCAAGTTGAAGGTCAGGCCAGCCGGCATTCCCAAGACGATCAGCATCAACGGATGGGGTGGGCGATTCTCCGCGAGGTACTCTTCGAACTCGGTCAGGTGCTCCGGGGGCACCATCGAACGCTTGTTCTCGATCAGCTGCTCGACGGTGAGCACGGGCTCGTACCCGGCCCACCATGTGACGAGCACTCCAACCGCAAGCGCCGCCACCGGCAGCAACCACGCGACCAACCACCACCAGTTCACGATGAAGCGAATCCCAAGCGGCTCGAAGACGGGCTGCTTGAGCACCGGCCCCTGCATGAACAACACCGCGATCAGCGCCGGGACGGCGTACCAGACCGCCACCGCGCGCCCAATCGCGCCGGTCCACTCGATGCCTTGCGACCACATCGCGAGAACGGGCGTCCAGCTCCCGATGGCCATCAACGCAAAGGGAATTCCTATGAGCCGCGCTCTCGTGGCCCGAAAGCTCACCGAAACCGTTTCCAGGCGGCGAACTCGGCGTCCTGAAATGCGGCATAGCGCTTCTGGAGACGAATGAGCTCCCCGTAAATGCGCGGCATTTGCGACGCGAGCGCGAGAAGCACCCTTCCGGTGGCCTCTGCGTCGCCTGCAGCCCGGTGGGCTCGCTCGAGCGGGATTCCGAGGTGGGCGGTGACATCCGCTAGCTTTCGGCTCGAAAGCTCTTTCAGGATTTCGCGCGCCCAAACGAGAGGGTCGACCCACACGACGTCGTCCCGTACGGCCGGCGGCATATCCCCGGCCGTCATCCCTTCTGGGGCTGCGCGGCTCAGCTCTGTCTTCAGGAACCCGCGATCAAAGTCGGCGTTGTACGCTACCGGAAGCTTCCCTTGCAGGAGCTCCAAGACCTGCACCATCACGGTGGCGAAGTCGGGCGCCCCTTGAAGCTCTTCGTCGGTGATCCCGTGCACGGCCCGGGATTCTTCCGGTATGGGGATTCCGGGATTGACGAGCAGACCTTCACGCCTCGTCACCTGCCCATTTTCGAAACAGACGACCCCAATCTCGATGACGCGGTCAGTTTCGGGGTCGCGCCCCGTGGTTTCGAAGTCGATCACAGCGAAGGGGATGTCCTCCCACGCCATTCCAGGCTCGAACTCTTGGCACAAGCCCTCGACGTTTTGAATCGCATCCGCGATTAGATCCGCAATCCCCGGATAGTGGCGCCCGGTCGGAAAGCACCCACACACATCGGCTCGTCCCCGCACGCCAGGGAAGATGCACCGTATAGCCGTTCAGGTGCAAGTCGTATAAAGAAAGTGCGTGAGCTTCCCATATCGAACCCGGTTCGCGCCTTCGCCGACTGGCAAGTTGCACCTCGGGCACGCTCGGACGTCGTTGGTGACCTGGCTTCGGGCGCGCAAGCTCGGAGGACAGATTGTGATGCGGATCGAGGACATCGATCGGCCGCGCGTCGTTCCGGGCGCGGCCGACGCGATCTGCAGGGACCACGAGTGGCTTGGGCTCGACTGGGATGAGGGCCCCGTGTTTCAATCAACCCGTGGCCAGACGTACGAGGCAGCTCTTGACACTTTGACTCGGGCCGGCTTGGTCTACCCGTGCACCTGCTCGCGAAAGGACATCGCGAGGGTCGCTAGCGCTCCGCATGGCGATGAGGGGCCTCGCTACCCAGGAACCTGTCGTGACGGCCCGACGCAACCGGACCGCCCGCTCGCGCTTCGCTTTCGTTTCGACGACCCGTCGCCGGAGTTCGACGACTTGCTCTGCGGGATCTACCCCGAGGGAAAGACGGGCGGCGACTTCGTCGTCCGTCGGTTCGATGGGGTCTGGGCCTACCAACTCGCTGTCGTCGTCGACGACGCCGACATGGGCATCACGGAAGTAATCCGTGGTGACGATTTGCTTTCGTCTACGCCTCGTCAGATCGCACTCTACAAAGCACTCGGTCGCGATGTTCCGAGGTTCGCCCACGTCGCGCTCGTGGTCGATCCGGACGGTGTGCGACTTTCAAAGCGACATGGGGCGACGCCCATCGAAGCTCTTCGCAACGCTGGCCGCTCACCTGAAGAGGTGATCGGCGAGCTTGCGTGCTCACTCGGAATCACGACCACGACGGCGCCGATTCAGCCCGAAGCGTTAGTCTCGCGTTTCACGCTCGAAGAGATTTCCCGCTCAGCATTCACTTGGAATCCCAGGGGTTGACTTTTGTTCGAATTTCGACCCTGATTCACGAACGATCATGCGCTGAGGAGTTCCCCATGACATCGAGCGAGAGGCTGATGGAAATCGCCGAGCGACTGGCGGAGCTCGACCCCGTTAGAACTTACCCAGAGCGTGGTGCAGCCTTGATCGCCGGTTTGGTTGGCGCAGCAGCGTACCGCCTCGACCGTGCCGACCGCGCCGGGCTCGACAGTGAGTCGACCCTAACCAACACCGAGCCCACCATCTCGCTCCCGCTTCGCCAAGGCCGCGCGCCGGTCGGCACCCTCCATCTGGAGATCGTCGGCGACGCGCCTGCTGGCAATCAGCTCGAGCTCCTCAAGTGGGCTTCGCGGCTTTACGCAAGAGGCCTCGACTACGTTGACCGGCTCGCCGACGAGGGCGGGCGTCGTCCGGGCGAAGCCATCGAGCAGACGCTCCGCCGTGCGCCGTTGACTCCACGCGAGCGTGACGTGGTCTCGCTCCTGGTAGCTGGTTCGAGCACTCGCGATATCGCAAGCGAGACAGGCCTCACCGTGTCCACCGTCAACACCTACTTGAAACGAATCTTTTCGAAGCTCGGCGTACACTCGAGGGTCGAGCTGATTGCCCGGATGGCTGGGACAGCTACGATTCCGCCGCGCTCGAGCTACCAAGCGCCCCACCCGGATTGATGGATCGAGACGACGAACTGACACATTTGGATCGCGAGGGCCAAGCCCGCATGGTCGACGTCGGCACGAAGGACAAGACATCTCGCGAAGCCAAGGCACGCGCGACCCTGCGCATGAAACCCGAGACGCGCCGCGTGCTGTTGTCCGGGAACGTTCCTAAAGGTGACGCGCTCGCTGCGGCGCGCATTGCCGGCATCCAAGCTTCCAAGCGCACATCGGAGCTCATCCCGCTATGTCATCCGTTGGCGATCACCGGTTGTGACGTCGCGTTTCACTCGGCCGACGACGACGAACGGTTCGTGATCGAAGCTTCGGTACGTTGCGCAGATCGAACGGGAGTCGAGATGGAAGCCCTCACGGCGGTCTCTGTTGCGGCGCTGACGCTCTACGACATGCTCAAGGCGATCGACCGTGGGATGGCGATCGAAGAGATTGTCCTGCTCGAAAAACAGGGCGGACGAAGCGGCCACTATCGACGTAAGCCCTAGTCCCGACGCACGATTCTGCGGAGCGCCCGCCAATCGTCCGCGGAAAGCTCACGGGTCATGATGAGGGCTCCCGATGCTGCCGCGAACCCCAGCACGAGCGCTCCCAAGGCGAGGGCGGGCGATGCATGGGGGACCCAGGCAGCCGCTGCCCATCCGGCGCATGCCGCCAACGCGGCTCGAATCCACGTCAGGATGGGGATGAACGCACCGAATAGAAAGTAGATCGCCAGGGCCGATCCGACGAGTGCCACCACCATGCCGATCGTCGTGCCGGTCGCTGCGGCGCCGAGCGTTCCTGGACCGAGCCCTGCCCGCGAGATGAGGAGCCGGTTCGCGACGACGACCGCGATCAACGAGACTCCGGCGATACCAGCCGCGAGAGACGGGTGGCCAGCCCCGCTGATCGCGGTTGCAGCCACCGCGAAGAGGGCAAAGGCGACAATCCCGAACACCAAGATCGACAACGCCGCCGCCCCCGCGACGTAGTCCGCCGGGTAAGCAAGCCGCACTACGCCCTCCGCCGCACCTGAGATCGGCGCCGCCACCACCAACAGAAGAAGCAACGACAACCGCATGGCGTGCTGGATCGTCGAGCGCGTTGCGTCCCGGTCTCCGAGCGACGTGGCCTTGCTGATCAGTGGAAAGATGATGAACGTCATCGAGATGATCAGTTGATAGGGGACGAACGCGAAGGTTTGCGCGGCACGGTAGTACCCGACGTACTGGTTGGCGATGTCGACCGCTGCTTGTGCAGTGGTTGCGCTCATGAGCGCGATCTCGGTTGCCGTGCGTTTGAGCACCTGAATGTCGATCAGCAGGATGCCGTTGAGACAAACCTGGTAGGTCCAGATCGGCGCCATGAAACCGATCCACCGGCGAAGCGGAACCCCTTTGCCGGGTTTGCCCCAGCCCACCCAAATCAACGCGATCGACAAGATCGACGCTGCCGCAGCGGCGAAACCAATCACGGCACCGACAGCGCCGATCCCGAGCGCTGCGCCCGTCAGAATTCCCGTCGTTCTCAGCACCGAGAATGTGACGTCCAGGCGAGCTTGCTTCCCAAACAAGTGCCGGCCGTTGAGGCTGCCGACGATTGCGGCGTAGAGAGCGTACGCGAACACCATGACCGATGCGATTCGCAGCAGCGGGGTCAGCTGCTCGTCGAGAAGGAAGCGGGAGATCACCGGGGCAAGCACGAAAAGAGTGGCCGCCAACGTGCCTCCAATCAGGGTCTGAACCCGGAGTCCCTGCCGAAGCGTCACCGTGACGCTCGCCTCGTCCTCACTCACGAATTTCGAGACCGACTGGATCGTGGCAACGATCAACACGTTGTTGAAAATCGCCACTCCGCTCATCGCGGCCGAGTACAGCCCGAACTCTTTCGCCTCCCCGAAGATCCTCGGCAAGAGGAGCTGAACCGCGTAGCCGGTGATGATGAAGAAGACCTTGGCACCACCGATCGATACCAAGCCGCGCCCTGCTCGCCGCGCATCATCCGAGGAATTCACCGCGGCCGGTTGTGACGTTCTTGCCAAAGCTGGTCAAGGGTTGACTTGGATCCTCGCATGACGCCAATTACGGCCCAGTGAAGCTCATCCTCTTTAGGTCGAGGCGCAGCGCGTACGGCCGTTTGATCTTTGCGGCCGGGGTCCTCGGGGTCGTGCTGTTGGTGGGTGCCACGTCGTATTTCGCCGTAGGAGAGGGCCGCTGGTCGTGGTTCGACTGTTTCTACATGACCATCATCACCCTCTCGACGGTCGGTTTCGCCGAGACGCTGGAAGGGATGAACGAGGTCCCCGAGGCTCGTGTGGTCACGATCGCCCTGATCATCGTCGGCAGCGGCACCCTGCTTTATTTCATTTCTAGTCTCACCGCTTTGATTGTAGAAGGTGACCTACAAGGAATTCTGAGGCGGCGGAGAATGCAACGCGCAATCGGTACTTTGAACAACCACATCATCGTTTGTGGCATCGGTACGACGGGCCGCCACATCGCGACCGAGCTCAGCGCGGTCGGCATTCCGTTCGTCGTCATCGACAAGGACCACGATCGGCTCGAGGAGCTGAACGAAGAGTTCGAGGAGCAGCTGCTCTACGTCCAGGGTGACGCCACAGACGACCACATCCTCGAGATGGCCGGCGTCGAATGCGCACGAGGTGTCATCTCAGCGCTGAACGACGACAAGGCCAAC
>Ga0255057_10000743_pt1 | contig 18819 bp, 15 predicted proteins | sample Cases_109_6_MG_FD_189022 | JGI IMG/M metagenome (GOLD analysis project Ga0255057, IMG submission 189022) | Seawater microbial communities from Amundsen Gulf, Northwest Territories, Canada - Cases_109_6 | ecosystem: Environmental > Aquatic > Marine > Gulf | place: Canada: Northwest Territories... | reverse complement strand
CGCCCACCGCCGGGGCGATCGGTGGCTCCCCGGCACCCGAAAAGCCGCACAGAACGACGCGACAGAAGCCCTCGCGGCGTCCTCCAAGGCGCTCTAGAACCGGCATTCTGTTCGCGCCAGGGGGACAACCCTTGGCTCCGTTCACGGAATCGTGGGTCAGTCGAGCAGTAGGCAAAGACATCGCGAAACTCGAACAGTTGATCGCCGCCGACTCCGCATGAGAACGCGCGTTTCGTTGCGGTCTCTCAGCGACGCCTGATCTCCTCCAGCGTCGGGCAGGGATCGATCTGGTAGGTCAAACACTCCCCGACGGTGAAGCTGCGCGTCAATCGTTGCGCGGCCTCGGTGGCCAGCTCGTCGACGCTCAACGACACCACGAGGTATCCGGCGTCGGTGGCGAGAAAGACGGCAAGCCGATCCGGAGATAGCCATGCCGCATCGGATGCGAAGTACCCCGGAATCCGGTCGAGCAGGGGAGGCGGTCCGGCAAGGGAACCGCTGGCAGCGAGGCCAGTGATGTCCCACACCTTGACCAGGTTGTCGTGGCCGGTGGTCACCAGCCTGGCGGCGTCAGGGGAGACGGCCAACCCGCGCAGGAAGGCCTCGTGTGCTTGCCAGACCGCTATCGGCTCCCAGGTGGTTGTGTCAAAGACACGAAGCAGTCCTGCGCCGTCTCCCACGAAGAGCAGCGAACCATCGCTCGTGGCTGTCATCGCGATGATCTCACTGTCGATCTCGAGTTCTGCGACAACGGCTCCTGAATCGACGTCGTAGATCACGAGCGGGTCTCCCTCTGCGGCGAGCCAGGTAGTGCCGGCGGCTCGCACTGGGCCATCTGCGATCTCGAACTCGCTTCGGACCTCGAGGGTGGCCGCGTCCCAGACCCGAGCCGTGCGTACCGAGCCCTCGGGCGTAAACGGAGCGGGTGCATACGAGCTGGCGACGAAGGACGATCCGTCGGCGCTGACCACGATGGGGTTGCGGTCGTATTCGGTCCAGGAGAAGAACGGGCTCGCGCAATCGATGTCGGCAAAACTCACCAGGTCGTCGAGTGCGGCAACACAACGATCCAGTTCGGTGACTTCGCCCGACACGGGGTCGAGCACCACGAGTGGGCCGATCAGCCGATCCTCGGTTCCGAGCGAACGTTGGGCGACGACGAATCGGCCGTCTGCGAGCTGGGCACTATCCCCAACGATCTGCTGGATGGTCGATCCCGTGTCCGGATCGAGGATGAGCGTGACCGTCGCATCCTCGCCCCCGGTTGGTCCGTCGGTAACGATGACGCGCACCGCGAGTTGATTACCGTCGACTACCTGGTCGGGATTGATCCACTTTGCCGGTGGGCCCTGCACCGCGAGTGGGGTTTCGGTTCCGGCAGCACTCCCGGCGAGGTCCCATATCCTCACCTGTGCTAGATGTGTCGTCGCCAGCGTGGAGCCGTCGGCAGTGAAGCTGAGGCTGCCCGTGGCGCCGGTGTTGCCCAGATCCACCAGCAGCTCCCCGCTGGTGGCGTCGAATACGTAGTCGTGAGAGCGGGTGCTGACAACCACCACGGACCCGTCAGGCGAGAACCGCACGCCGTCGCCGGTCAGGAAGTCGTCGAGCTCGAGATGTGAGATCCGCTCGCCCGTGTCCGCCCGCACCAGCAGTTGTCGCCGGGTTGACCTGTCCTGCGCGTTGATAACGGCCACTTCGCCAGTCGGATCGAGGATCGCAACGCTGCTGGGAGGGAGCTGGTTGATCAGCTCGAGCTCCGGGTAGGAACGAAGCTCGGAGACGCCAGTCCTGAAGGTGTCGTGTATCAGTACCCTGGATCCGTCGGCAGAGAAGGTCGCTGCTTCGCCGATGAAGCCGTCGATTTGAAGCTGCGGGCCTGCTGCTTCCCAGGTAGCGGTATCAAAGAGGGTCACGTAGGTGGCGTCGGGGTTCGGAGAAAAACATGCCTCCGTGCCGGTGCTCACCACCAGCCACCTCCCATTGGCAGCGAACCCTTGGAGAGTGTTCACTGGACAGGCGCCCGGCACGAGGACCTCGAGGACGTCGCCGGTCTCGGCATCGAGCACCACCACTCGGGACGGGTGGGCATCGTTGCCCTGCTCATCGACGGCAACCGAATCGTCGCTGACCGCCGGCTTGCCGATCTCGAACCCGTCGCACAGGTGGCAGACGGACAGGTCCGAGATCTCGACAGCGACCAGGCTGTCGTCCGGGCTCACCACGAGGTCGGCGAAGCCGTCGATGGTGGTCGGATCGTGATAGGTCCACACCACGGCGCCGCTGCTCGAGTCCAGCGCGGTCACCGACCGATCCGCCTCCGAGGAGACGTAGATCGTCGAGCCGTCTGCGGAGATGCGAGCGTATACCGAGTCGCCAACCCCGGTGAACCGATTCAGCAGACGGTGCTGCTGCAGTCCCTCGCGTAGGGCCAGAACGCCAACCGGCGACGCAGCCGCTTCTGGCGGCGTCGCTTCGATCGACTCCAACGCGAGCAAGATCGACAGCTCCGCATCCTCCTCTAGCACGTTGACCGCCGACGCTGCCAACTCGCGGGACCGGGCCACCGCCGCGTTCGATGTGGCCTCGGCAGCGTTGGCGTCCGCCAGGTCTCTGGCGGCTGCCTCGGCGTCGGCGGCGGCCACGGCGTCCTGCCGAGCGGCCGACTCGGACTGGGCGAGGTCGTTCGCTCGGTTCTGCTGACCAACCGCGTAGATGGCGGTGGCGCTGGCGAGCACAACCAGAATGAGAAGAGCGATCCCGGCCCCCCAGGCGGTCCGCACCGTCCTCCGGTGCTGGCGGACCTCCTCGGACTCGAGCTCGTCTTTCGGGACGCCCCGGATCGCAGAGGCGATGTCTGCCACCGCGGCAGAGAATTGCGGATTCTGGAGATCGAGCTGCTCATCGGTGGCGGCGAAGCGGAGATCCACCCACCGGGGCTCATCACCAAAAGCGCCCTGGAGGGCCGGCGGGGCGGCATCGGAGACGAAGTCGTCGCCTGACCACGTGAAATCGCCGTCGGTGAGGACTGGGATGATCCGGTCCGGGTCTTGGTGCTCCAGCCAGTACTCGATCTCGTTGTTCACCCACGGCGATGCGGAAGCGTCGGGGGAGAGAAGGAGCACAAACCAGCCCGACTGATCGAGAGCGTTCGTGATCGAAGACCACAGATGCGGATTGGCGCTCAGCGACGACTCGTCGCGGAAGATCCGCAGGGCTCTTCGTTTCCACCATGGTTTGGCGAACCGCTGCAACGCCGTCTGAAGACGCGGCGCCAGCAGATCATCAGCGGCGTGGGAGTAGGAGATGAAGGCGTCATAAACCGAGCCTCCCGGCGCGACGCCGTCATTCTCCGCGGTCTCAGTCTTTTCGGTCGCCATCTGCTCCCGGACTCTATGCAGGGACAATCCGACATGCTCCTTGCGGACGACTTACTGACAGCAGGTTCGCCGGGCGCGCTGGATCAGACCCGGCCCCGGGACTCCACTCTCTACACTCGCCGCCGATGACCGCAACCGAGACCGAAGCGCCGGAGGCACCGGAGGAACAGGACCCGTGGCGGCTCCGTCCCAGCGTCGGTCTCGGCATCCTCGCTGGGCTCGCCGTGATCGGCACTTTGCTCGCCGGCTGGCTCGGCACCCTCCCCGAAGAGACGCATTTCGAGATTGGCCGCGTCGTCTTCGGCAACATCCCCCACTTCGGGATCGTCCTGTTCTATTTCACCGTTGCCGCCTTCCTCGGTGTGTCTCTCCTGCTCTTCGCACAGCGGGCGCAGAGCTGGGAGCGTGGCGCCTGGGAGCAGCGGACCGGGCAGTGGCGGGAGCGCTCCAAGAAGCTCATCGGCGCCCTGATGATGCGCACCGTCGTGGAGGATCGGCGGGCCGGAACCATGCACTCCCTGATCTACTGGAGCTTCGTGGTGCTGTTCCTTGGGACGGTGACCCTCGAGCTCGATCACCTCGCACCGACCGGCCTCAAGTTCCTCCACGGCCCCGTGTACCAGGCGTACTCGGCGATCCTCGACCTGGCCGCACTCACCTTCCTCGCCGGGCTCGGCTGGGCGGCCATCCGTCGCTACGGCCAACGGCCGTGGCGGGTGCGGACCAAGACCCGTCCCGAGGACGCCTGGATCCTCGCCGTATTGGCCGCCATCGGGGTGACGGGGCTGTTGACCGAGGCGGCCCGGATTTCGTTGGAGGGACAGCCATCCTTCGAGGTCTGGTCATTCGTCGGCTACCCGCTGAGCAACCTGATCCCCGAAGCGTCAGCCTCCGGCATCCACCAGGGCTTCTGGGTCAGCCACGCCGCGCTGTTCGTCGTGTTCCTGGTGATGTTGCCGCTCACCAAGCTGCGCCACATGATGACCACCCCGGTCAACCTCGCCCTGTTGCCGAGGGAGCGGCCGAAGGGGGCGATGCGGGAGATGCCAAACCTCCTCGAGGCCACCGACATCGAAACCGTGGGGGCCGCCAGGGTCGAGGAGTTCACCTGGAAGCAGCTGTTCGACACCGACGCCTGCACTATCTGCGGGCGCTGCACCGAGGTGTGCCCGGCCAACCTGACCGGCAAGCCGCTCGACCCCCGCGAGATCGTGCTCAAACTGGGTCAGGTGGCGGCTGACACCTACGGGATCTCTCCAACGGTGAGCGTCGATGCCGAGCTGACCGTCTCCTCCGATCTCGTGTTCGAGCGGATCACACCGGAGGAGCTGTGGGCGTGCACCACTTGTCGCGCCTGCGACGAGGCATGCCCCGCCGGGCTCGAGATCGTCGACAAGATCCTCGATATGCGCCGCAACCTGTCGCTGATGGAGGCCGAGTTCCCCTCAGAGCTCGGCTCGACCTACCTGAGCCTCGAGAACTCCTCAAACGTGTACGGCGCCGACCAGACAACGCGCGGAGACTGGCGCGAGGAGCTCGACTTCGAGGTCAAGATGCTGGGTGAGCCCGGCGTCACCGCCGAGTATCTGTACTGGGTCGGGTGTGCCGGGTCGTTCGACGACCGCAATCGCAAGGTGACGATCTCGACGGCCAAGCTGTTGCACGAGGCGGGGGTCGACTTCGCCATCCTCGGCCCCAAGGAGTTTTGTACCGGCGACCCCGCCCGACGCACCGGCAACGAGTACGTCTTCCAGGGCCTGGCCTTACAGAACATCGAGACGCTGAACGATCTCGGTGTAGAGAAGGTCATCACGCAGTGCCCGCATTGCTTCAACACGCTTGGCAACGAATACCCGCAATTCGGTGGCGACTACGAGGTGATGCACCACTCGGAGCTGCTGATGTCCCTGGTCTCGGACGGGAAGATCAAGCCGAAGTCGAACGGTCAGACCGTCACCTTCCATGATCCGTGCTATCTGGGCCGCCACAACGACATCTATGTCGCGCCGCGCGATGTCGTCGACGCCGTCGGTGAGCGGGTGGAGATGCCGAGGAACGGCACCAAGGCGCTCTGCTGCGGGGCCGGCGGTGGCAAGATGTGGTACGAGGAAAGCACCGGCAAGCGAGTGAACATCGAGCGCACCGAGGAGGCCGTCGCCACCGGCGCCGACATCATCGCAACCGGCTGCCCCTTCTGCTTCATCATGCTCGATGACGGTGTCAAGGAGCTCGGCCGGGACGAGGACGTTGTGGTCAAGGACCTGGCGATGCTCCTCGAGGAACAGGTCCTCGGCGATTGACCGACTGGGCAGCCACCATCCTCGTCGGTGCCGCCATCGCCGTGGGCATCGCCGGAGTAGTCCTTCCCGTCCTGCCCGGGCTGTGGCTGATCTGGGGGGCGGCCGTGGTCTACGCCCTCGCCACTGGTTTCGACGGCTGGGCCTGGCCGGCGCTCGTGGCCATCACCGCCCTCGCGGTCGCCGGCACCGCCATCATCTACTACCTGCCCGCGAAGAAGAGCGGGGAGGCGGGGATCCCGACCTGGGGTCAGCTCGTCATCGCTGCCGCTGCCATCGTTGGGTTCTTCGTCATCCCCATCGTCGGCGCCATCGTCGGTGTGGTGGTGGCGACGCTGGTCGTAGCGGTGCTGCTGGAGGCTGATCTACGCAACGCCGGGAGCACCGCCTGGGGAATGCTGATGGAGATGCTGAAGGCGGCGGCGATCCAGTTGGCGATCGCCCTCGCCATGGCGGTCGTCTGGGGTATGTGGGCCTTCACTATCGTCAATTAGCGGGTGACGGCTCCGATGCCGCGGTGAGGACGGCGGCCGCCACGAACAGCGCCGCAGTCAGCGCTATCGGCAGGCTGTAGGAGCCGGTCCCGTCGCGCAGCAACCCCACCATCAGCGGCCCGGCGGCGGCGATCATGGCGACGATCGTCCACTGGATGCCCATGATCCGCCCGTACCGCCGTCCCGAGTACCAGCGGCTCATGACCACGGCTCTCATCGGTGTCGCCGCACCGAAGGCCAGGCCGAACAGGACGAAGTGCGCTCCCATCTGCCACTGCGCCATCGCCGCTGCGGCGAAGGCGGTCGCTGCTCCCATCACCAGGGTCACTGCTGCGGCCACCAGCACCGGGCGGATCCGATTCGACAGGTAGGGGGCTATCAGGCGACCAGGGAGGCTCATCAGCCCCGACACCGCCGCCCACCAAGCAACGACGGTGATGGCGAGCCCCGCCTGCTCGAAGACGGCGATGCGGTGGAAGATCACAGCCTCCACCGCCATGAACGTCAGCAGTGTTGCCGCGGTGAAGAAGGCGAATCGACGATCTCTGAACAGCGCGGCTATGCCAAGGTGAGGCGCTACCCCGTCGCGTTCGTGTCGTTCTCCCATGTGGGCGGGGAACACGAAAACGGTTGCGACGAGCCCGACGACGAGCAGGATCGAACCGAGGATCACGGCCGCCCAGCGCCAGCCCAGGGTTACCGTCAGCACGCCGGTGAGGGGGATGAAGATCGGCCCGGCCAGACCTCCGATGACGGTGAGGAGGGCCAACGATCGGGTGCTACCAGCCAGACCGAACCATTGATCGACGGCGATGAACGCCGGTTCGTAGAAGGTCATGGCACCGGCCGGCCCGATCAGCAGCCACGACACCAGCACAAGCTGCCACCCGGTCTGAGATGCGCCGAGCAGCACCAGCCCGGCGGCACCAACAATCGTGCCCAGGCCCATGATGCCGCGCACCCCATGCTGGTCGGCGTGGCGCCCGACGAAGAAGGCAAAGGCACCACCAACCAGGATTGCCCCGGTCCAGGCAACCGACAACAGCGAGATGGAGTACTCGGCGCCGGCCGCTTCCTCGGTGATGAAGATCGAGTAGGCGTAGAAGAGGGTGCCAAAGGCGACCATGACCAGCACCGAGAGGGCGATGATCTGGACGAGGGTCACTTTGGTCGAGGCGTCGGCGGGTTCGGTCAAGGCGCCAAGCTAGCGAGAGTCGCACCACGCACGGATGACCGCCTCGAGGTCGGCGCGATTGGCGGTGAGATCGTCCGAGTCGTCGAAGCGCATCGTACGCACCTGCTTGCCATCTCCCTCGAGTCGCGGGTGATCGCCTGGGAATCGACGCACCGCTGTGGAACATCAGGCTGACGAAGTTCTTGGCGCCGAGGGTGAAGCTGACGATGTTGCCCTCGTAGGCGAAGGTGGGGGTCTTCCACTTGATCGACTCCTCGACGCGGTCATCGCTGTCGAGGATGATCTCTCTTGCGAGCTGGAGTGAGTCGACCAGCGGGTTGTCCTGCTGACCGGCGAACCACTCGTCGACGTCGGGGTTGCTTGCGGCCACACCCTCAGGTTACGTCTCGAGCGTTCGTGTACGGTCGCGGCGTGGAACCGCCCATCCAGTACAGCCAAACGAGCGACGGTGTCAACATCGCCTACTGGGCGATGGGCGAGGGGGCGCCGCTGGTGGCGATGCCCTCTATGCCGTGGAGCCACCTCCAGCTCGAGTGGGGCATCCCGGAGATAGCGCATTGGTACGAGGCGCTCGGTCGTGACAAGACGCTGGTGCGGTATGACGGCCGTGGGTTCGGGCTCTCGACGCGCCAGGTCGATGAGATGTCGCTCGAGGCAGAGGTGCTCGATCTCGAGGCTGTGGTCGAAAGTGTGGGCTTCGAGCGCTTCGACCTCTACGCCGGACTTCACTCTGGGCCGCCGGCTATCGCTTATGCGGCGCGCAACCCCGATCGCGTCGATCACCTGGTGCTGTTCTGCTCGTACGCCAATGGAGCCAAGTACGCCGAGTCGCCGCTCACCCAGGCGACCCGTCCCATCATCAACCACTCTTGGGATTTCTACAGCGAGGCCGTTGCCCGGCTCCTGCTCGGTTGGTCTGAGAACGAGGCCGCCGAGCGCTTCGCCACCTTGGTCCACGATTGCACGACCCCGGAGATGGCGTATCGCGCGCTCATGGCCACCACCACATACGACGTCACCGAGATCTTGCCCGAGGTCGAGACCCCCACGCTGGTGGTCCAGCGACGCGAGCTGTTGATCAGCGGCTCGCACGCCGTTTCGATGGAGCGCGCTCGCGTCCTTGCGGCGGGTATACCTGGGGCGCAGCTCTCTGTCAATGAGGGGACCTCTGTCGCCCCGTACCTGGGCGACGCCGATCAATTGGTCCGGGAGATCAACGCGTTCCTGGGTATCGATATTGGTACGGCGCATCCCGAACCTGGCGTCGGTGCGCTCCGCACGATCTTGTTCACGGATGTCGAGGGCTCGACAACCCTCACCGAGCAGCTCGGAGACCGGGCGGCCCGGAGCTTGATGAGGGAGCACGAGGAGATCGTGCGCAAGGAGCTTGCCGAGCACAACGGAGCAGAGATCAAGACGATGGGCGACGGATTCATGGCCTCCTTCGGGTCGGCGATCGCTGCCCTGGAGTGTTCGATCGCACTGCAACGCCGGTTCGCCGATCGCAACGCATCGGCCGATCATTCGATCCGGATCAGAATCGGTATGAGCGCCGGCGAGCCCATCGCCGAGGGAGATGATTTGTTCGGCTCGGTGGTGAACGCCGCGGCACGCATCGGAGACAACGCTCGAGGTGGAGAGATCCATACGTCAGACGTGGTTCGCCAGCTCGTCGCCGGCAAGGGGTTCGAGTTCAGCGATCTGGGCCAGGTGTCCCTGAAGGGCTTCGACGAACCGCAGCGCCTGTTCGAGGTCCGTTGGACGGACGTGTCCTAGGGTCCTTGGATGCGCATCGGATATCAAGGCGAGCCCGGGTCGTACAGCCATCGCGCTGTCGTTGAAGTTGTGGCGGACGCAGAGCCGGTGGGCCTGTCGAGCTTTGCAGCCGCATTCGCCGCCCTGGAGTCGGGCGAGATCGACCGCCTGGTCGTTCCCGTGGAGAACTCGACGACGGGGAGCGTGCTGCCGGTCCTCGATCGATTGCCGGGCGACGACGAGCATCAGTCGTTTGCGATCGTCCAGGAACACCTCGTCGAGGTTCGCCACGCCATCATCGGGCTCCCAGGAGCCGACATTGCCGGTGTGCGCGAGGTCCGATCGCACCCCGAAGCCCTTGCCCAGGCGGAGTACCACCTGACCGCCCGCGGGATCGCCGCGGTGCCGCGCCACGACACGGCCGGTGCAGTGAGAGAGGTCGCCGAATCCGGGGACCCCGGTATTGCCGCTTTGGCGCCGAGCTGGACCGCCCCCGAGCACGGCCTCGAGGTGCTCGCCGGCGACATCATGGATCGAGACCACAACACCACCCGCTTCGTCGTGCTGGCGCCCGGCGCGCCGAGTGTCGATGAGGGGGACGACAAGACGACGATCCTCTTCACCACCGCGCATCGCCCGGGTGCGCTTGCGCTCGTGCTCACCGAGCTCGGTCTCCGTGGAGCGAACCTCACCAGGATCGAGTCGCGGCCGGCGGACGAGGCGTGGTCGTACCGTTTTTTCGTCGATCTCGTGCACGAGCCCGGGCCCGACGGATTGGCGCGAGTGATCGACCCTCCGCCGGCCAACTGCGACCAGCTCCGGGTGCTCGGCAGCTACAAGGCCGTCTGAGTCCCAAGGGGTGCCGGGGAGGCTCCGGATCATCGAGTACCGTTGAATGGCAAGGAGGACGAACCCTGCCAACCAGCACTGCAAGCTTCGGCGCGGGCAAACGCGAGAGCCATGACGCCTCGGCGTACTACGCCCGACGCATGACCCAGGGTCACGAGGCGGTCGACGTAGGCGAAGTCGGCGATGCTCCCGCCAATGTGCTCGACACGGTGTTTATCCAGTCGTCGGAGAAGATGGACCAGCTGCCCGACAACTGCGTGGCCCTGATGGTCACCTCCCCGCCCTACAACGTCGGCAAGGACTACGACGAGGACCTCGATCTCGACGAGTACCTCGGCCTCCTCGACCGGGTCTTCACCGAGACCTACCGCGTGATCGAGCCGGGGGGCAGGGTGGCAGTGAACGTGGCCAACCTCGGGCGAAAGCCGTACCTGCCGCTCAACCATTTCGTTGCCGGCCTGCTCGGCGACATCGGGTTCCTGCTTCGCGGCGAGATCGTGTGGCAGAAGGCGAAAGCCGCCGGTGGGTCGACGGCGTGGGGGTCATGGCAATCGGCCAAGAACCCGACACTCCGGGACATTCACGAGTACATCGTTGTTGGCTCGAAGGGATCCTTTCGGCGAAGCAGAGAAGGCGAGGACACGATCAGCAAGGAGCAGTTCCTCGAGGCGACCGTGTCGATCTGGGACATCCTGCCCGAGTCGGCACGAAGGGTGGGGCACCCGGCGCCGTTTCCCGTCGAGCTGCCCGAACGGCTGATCCAGCTGTACACGTTCGAGGGTGATCTGGTGCTCGACCCATTCCTCGGCTCAGGATCCACGGCGGTCGCTGCGGTCCGCTCGGGGCGCCACTACGTCGGCTATGAGGTCGACGAGAGTTACGCAGACCTCGCCGAACGGCGCATCGCATCGGAGGGGTGACGGACACCCCGATGGAGCGCGCCGTCGTGGCGGCGGTCCCATTCCTGATCGTGGGACTCGTGCTCTCGGTGCCGCTTCTGTTGGTCAGATGGACGCCGCCGCCGACAACGCTGGTCATCATCCACCTGTCTGCGCTCACCGCGCTCGGCGTGGCCGCAGCGCTTCGGCTGGCGCCGCTCGCCGGCGATGACTGGTTCCTGGGCCGAGGATGGTCGACCGGTTGGCGGCTGATCGCATCTGGCGTGTTTGTGATCGTGCTCGTGACGGGCGTGGTGGCATTGGTGACGCTCGCTTCGTCGGCGGCATTGCGCTACCCGCCGTCGATGCAGTTTCTCCAGTTGTTATCCGCCGTCGACATCGCCTGGGTTGTCACCGCTGTGGTGGTCGGTGCCTGGCGGGGTTGGGGGAGAACGGCGGCAGTCGTCGGGGGCATCGTCATCGGGATTCTGTGCGTGGTCGCCATCTGGCGATACCTCGACCTCGTCGGGTTTGGCCCGAACGGGGAGTGGATCGTCGACGGATTGGCGCTGTGGCGCAACGTGATCCCCGCCGACACCATGGCCGCGGTCGTCGCCATTGGTCTATTCACCTACGGGACGTGGCAGGGGTCGCGGTCAGGCGATTGAGCAGGCCAGGGACCAGTCGTATTCGGCGAACTCGATCGTTGGCATCGTAGTCCGCACCCATGCTGCATCGGTCGGGGCAAACCAAGGGATAAGGGCGTTTGCCAGCGAGCGGCGACGCGCCGGGAGGATGGTGGGCATGCGATGCGGGACAACAAAATCACGCCCGTACCAGCGAAACACGCGCGACAGGCGCAGCACCCCGGAGGTGCGATCGATGGCGGCTCCGCCGGAACCCAGGAAGCCCCGGATCTGCTCGTCGAGCTGCGCCTCGACATCCCCGCCGAACGGCTCGTAGCGAAGGGTGGGGCATGAAACCGACCCGCAGACGAGGGCGGCATGGATGCGCGGGTCGCCAAACCGGCGGATCTTCCCATGCTCGATGTCGTTGAGCGTCAGCGACTCCCCGTTGACCGTCGCCCACGGCTCGTTGAAGGCGCCCGGCACACGGAGCACGCTCCCAGCGCTCGTATCGACCGCATCCGCGGCGAGGGCAAGCGCACCGGCGTTGTACAGGTTGATCCAGAAGGCAAGCGCCTCGAGTCTGGTCAGCTTTCGCGGATCGAGCGCTGCCAGCCGGTCCCGGTATCCGAGCAACGCATCGCGGCTGTCGGGTAGCGTGGCGATCCCGTCCTGCTTGAGGGACTCGAGCACGTCGGCCAGCTCGCTATGAGCGAGCGTTCCGGTCCCGGTCGGCATGGGTCGTTTCGTGCGCCGCGCTTTGAGGATCGCGGTGCCCACTTGAACCGGGTTTGGCTGTGCCTCCATCACTGGTCATCAACGGCACCGCGGAGAGCGGCGTTCCCGGATTTAGGAAGCGGGGGTCTCGGAAGTTTCGATGGCCTCGGCGCGTGAGGCGGTGACGGCCCGCATCACGAAATAGCCAAGCAGTCCGGCGATGGCCGAACCCAAGAAGATCCCGATCTTGGCTTCGTTGGTGAGGATCTCTGCAATGTCGGAGTTCCGGAACGCCAGCTCGGCGATGAACAGCGAGACGGTGAACCCGATCCCGGCGAGCATGCCGATCCCGAGCACATGGTTGAAGGTGACCCCGCGCGGCAGCTCGCCGAGGTTGAGACGGAGGCCGATCCACGTCGCGATGGCGATCCCGACCGGCTTGCCAAGCACCAGCCCGACCGAAACGCCCAGCGCAACGGGGCTGAAGATCGCCTCGACCACGTCGAAGTCGGAGAACCGGATCCCGGCATTGGCCAGGGCAAACAACGGCACCACCACAAACGAGGAGAACCGATGCAGCCGGTATTCGAATCGCTCGATCGGCGGCACCGACTCTCGGGCGATCGCCTCTAGTTCGAGGGCGTCCTGATCGAGTCGCTCGCGTGCCCGTGGCGAGGCTGCGTCCATGTCGAATCGCTCCAGGATCCAGCCCGCCCGGCGGCGGAAGTCCTCGTCGCTGTAAAGGGCATGGGCGGGGACCATCAGGCCGAGGATCACCCCGGCGATGGTGGCGTGGACCCCGGACTCGAGGAAGGCAAACCACACGATCAGCGCCATCGGTACATACAGGAGCATCGAGCGAATGCCGGCCTTGCGAGCCGCGCCGATCGCCACCAGGAACCCGATGGCGACGCCGATCCACACGAGCGACAGGTCCGAGGTGTAGAAGAGCGCAATGACGAGGATGGCCCCGATGTCGTCAACGATGGCGAGGGCCAGCAGAAAGAGCTTTGCACCGACCGGGACCCGTGACCCAAGGAGGGCGATCACCCCGACCGAGAAGGCGATGTCGGTCGCCATCGGGATCCCCCAGCCGTTGAGGGCATCGCCACCGCTGCTGATGACGAAGGAGACATAGATGGCTGCCGGTAGCACCATCCCGCCGACGGCTGCCATGACGGGCAGCGCCGCCTTTCTCACGCTGTTGAGCTCACCGATGACCAGCTCACGCTTGATCTCCATGCCGACGACGAAGAAGAAGATGGCCATCAGGCCGTCGTTGACGATCTCCTTGAGCGTCTCGTCGAAGTGGAATTCGCCAAGCTCGATAACGAGATGGGTGTTCCAAAACGTGAAGTAGCTCTCGCTCCACGGCGAGTTCGCCCACAGCAGGGCCACAACGGCTGCCGCCAGCAGCACCATCCCGCTCGCCGCTTCGGTGTCGGCAAACTGGAGTGCAGGGCGTACGAATCGTCGGGGGATCGGCCGGTCCGAGTGCAGCCATGTTTGGTGAAGCCGTTCGGGGTCATAGGCCATGGAGGCGAGAGGTTAGTTGGGGTGTCCGATCCTGGTTTCGCAGCGGCGGTACTATCGCCGCCCGTCAGGAAGGACCTCGCCAGGTGTGGCTCGACGTCGTACGTCTTGTGGTGGGCTTGATCGCGCTCAGCTTCGCCGCCGACCGGCTCGTCCGCTCGGCGGTCACCATCTCGCGTGCTTTCGAGGTGTCGGCCGTGATCATCGGGGCGGTGATCATCGGGTTCGGAACGTCCATTCCCGAGTTCGTGGTATCCGGCCTGGCTGCAGTCGAGGGTGAGTTGGATCTGGCCATCGCCAACGTCGTCAGCTCCAACATCGCCAACGTCACGCTCGTCCTTGGAACCGCGGCCGTGATCTCGGCCTTGCCGACGGCACGTCATGTCACCCGCCGTGAGGGAGTCCTCATGTTGGCCGCACTGTTGATCCTCGTCGCGGTGCTCGCCGACGGGCAGCTCGGATTCTGGGAGGGGGTGATGCTCCTGGCCCTGCTCGGCGGAGCGATTCTGTTGATGGTGCGATGGGCCGCCGACGATCCTTCCGACGTGGCTAGCGCCCTTGACGGGGTCGCCACCATTGAGGACGAAGGCGCCGTGAGCCAGAGTGTGTGGCGCAGCCGGGTTGGCCGTGAGATCGTGATCGGGATCCTCGCCGTGCTCGTTACCGTCGCCGCCGCCAAATTCCTACTCGACGGGGCGATCGGGCTGGGTGAGCACTTCGGCCTTTCGATAGTGTTCCTCGGCCTGATCACCGGAGTTGGGACAAGTCTGCCGGAGCTTGCCGCAGCCGTTGCCAGCGCCAGACGCAAGCAATCCGCCCTTGCGGTCGGCAACGTGCTCGGCTCAAACATCTTCAACTCTCTGGGTGTGATCGGCTTTGCAGCCGTTCTCGGTCCTGGGTCGTTCGCAGGAATCACCAAACTGTTTCTCGCCGTAATGATCGGCGTCGCGTTGGTTGCCGGGGTGTCTGCGTTCACGGGACGTCGCATCGAACGTCTCGAAGGGGCGTTGCTGCTGATCCTCTTCCTCGCCTATGCGATCCTGGCGTTTGGCTGATGCGCGCCAACGATCAGGTCGCAGCCGCCTTTGCCAGGCTGGTGCTGCTGACCCAACTGGAGGATGGCAGCGCACAGTCCTTCCGAACGAGGGCCTATGAGCGGGCCGTCAACGCCATCCGGGTACAGCCCGAGGACGTTTCCACGCTTGACCTGAAGGAATTGCAAACGATCGACGGCGTCGGGGAGTCGACGGCAAAGAAGATTCTCGAGTTCACGGAAACCGGGCACATCGAGGTGCTCGACGAGCTCAGCGCCAAGTATCCGGATGAATTCGTTGCGATGCTCCAGGTGCCGGGGGTAGGTCCCCGCACCGCCATCACCTTGCGCGACGAGCTCGGCATCGAGTCGGTCGATCAGCTTCGTGCCGCCGTCGCTGCCGAGCAGCTGCGCGAGCTTCCGGGGCTGGGGGCCAAGACCGAGGAGAAGATCGGCAGGGCCATCGACCAGCTTGGGCTCGCCGGCAAGGATCGCCGCCTCCCCATCGGCCCCGCCCTCCGCATTGCCGAGGGCCTCGTCGAGCGCATCGGCGAAGTCGATGGGGTGACCGCCGTCCGGTATTGCGGAAGTCTGCGTCGGTTCCGCGACAGCGTCGCCGACATCGATCTGCTCGTTGTCGCCGACGACCCCGAGCCCGCTATCGGCGCTCTTCTGGCGGAGGGCACGGAGACCCTTGGATCGGGCGAAGGCGGCGCCTCGGTTCGAACCAGCGACCTCCAAGTTGACCTCAGGGTGGTCGGCCAGGACCAGCTCGGGTCGGCATCGCTGTACTTCACGGGGTCCAAGGCGCACAACATCGCGCTTCGCCAGCGTGCCATCGCCAGGGGCTGGATGCTCAACGAGTACGGGCTGATGGAGGACGACACCGTGATCGCCTCGGCTACCGAGGGAGACATCTATCGGGCCCTCGATCTTGAGTTCATCCCGCCGGAGCTCCGCGAGGACCTCGGTGAGATCGAGGCGGCAGCCGATGGGACGCTGCCGGACCTGGTGACTGTAGAGGACCTTCGCGGCGACCTGCACGTCCACTCGGCCTGGTCGGGAGATGGCCGCAGCAGCCTCGAGGACATGGTCGCCGCCGCTGCCGAGCGGGGCCTCGAGTACATCGCTATCACCGAGCACGGCGAGGATCTGTCAATCAACGGCCTGTCGAGGGCCCGGGTCGCCGAGGAGGCCGGGCGGCTCGCCGAGCTGCGCAATCAGTACCCGGCGCTGACGATCTTGCATGGCTCCGAGCTCAACATCGACCCCGACGGCGGAGTGGACTACGACGACGGGTTCCTTGCCGAGTTCGACTGGTGCGTGGCCAGCGTGCACTCTCACTTCGACATGCCGGCCGAGCGGCAGACCACCCGGATCATGACGGCGATGGCCAACCCAGCGGTCAACGTGATCGGCCACCTGACCGGCCGCCGCCTCGGCCGCCGCCCAGGGATCGAACTCGATTTCGAGGCGGTCCTGGACGCCGCGGTGGTGACCGGAACGGCCCTCGAGATCAACTCTCATATCGATCGTCTCGACGTCCCGGCTGAGTTGCTGATCCGCGCCAAGCATCGTGACGATGTGCGCTACACCATCTCGACCGACGCGCATCACACCGCCGAGTTCCCAAACATCCGGTGGGGCGTGCAGAACGCCAGGCGAGGCTGGGTTGACCGTGCTCAGGTCCTCAACACCTGGCCCGTCGACGACTTCCTGGCATGGTTGCCCTGAGCGCGACACTACGTTCGGAGGAACACTGAACGCGAAAACGGCGCCTATTTCGTCACTGCCGGCTGATAGCCTGGCCTGGCTCGCGATCCGGAGCGATATGACCGACCAGCCTGCCAGGGGTTCGGCGGAAGAACACACATCGGAGCCGTTGCCACACGAGTCGGCGGAGGGTATGGCGCAGCGGCCACAGCCCCCGTGGAATGTGGTGTGGACGAGGGGGAGCGCCACCAGCGAGGTGGCGGCGATGTTGAGCGAATCCGACCCAATTCGCGTCGAGGGCGACATCCGAGACGTCTGCATCGATGCCCGCGCCGACGTTCTGGTCACCAAGAAGCTCACTTCGTTCACGCTGGTGAGCGCGGTGGCTCCGCACAAGGTCGATCCGGATCGGGTGAGGGGCGTAGCGGCGGCAGTGGGCTCCGGTCCCAACTCGATGCTCGCTGTGGCCATCGCCTTTCGCATCTCCAAGCATCTCGGGGTTCCCGGACGGCTCGTCACCGCACCGGCACCGGGTGCCACCGAGGCATCGGCCCGCGAGCTGCTGGACGATCTCGCCAAAGATGCGCCCGGGCTTGGCCGCTCGGTCCAACCCGACGGAAGTGCTGCAGCCATCGTGGATCAGCTCGACCCCGACACCCTGCTCGTCGTTGGAGAGCCGGGCGGCTCGTGGCTCCACCGCCAGTTCTTCGGCCCCGGGAGGAAGCTGATCCACGCCGCACCGACCGGGGCGCTCGTCGTGCGCGCCGCACCATTGCGCTGTTTTCACTTCGTGGACGAGCCAGCCTACGTCGGTGCCCGCATGCGCGCCGGTGACGCCGTCAAGGTGATCAGGGCCCGGGTGATCCCGGTCGTCGAGGATCGGGAGCTCGTCGGTATTGTCCGGCGCTCCCACCTGCTCACCGCCGACGTCGATCTTCCCGTGGCCGATGTCATGGAGCCCCCGGTCGCCCTTGAGCAGGACGATCTCCTCGATGCCGCATGGGCCCTGGCGGCCTTCTTCGAGAGCGCGCCGATTCCGGTGGTCGATCCGGATGGCGACCTCGTTGGCACCATCGATCCTCGCTCGACTGGGATCGGGAAGACCGAGCAGCCGTAAGCTGAGGGCATGACAGCAGAGACGCCAGACGATGTAGACGCGCCGGTCACCCCGCAGATCGTCGATGACGACGCCCCGATGCAGGACGACGACGGCGGTACCTTCGTCACCGAGCCTTCCAAGCTGATCCGGATCGCCTCGATGACGCGGGCCATGCTCGAGGAGGTGCGAGCCTCGGGGCTCGACGATCCGGGTCGAGTTCGCCTGATCTCGATCTACCGGTCGTCGATCGACGAGCTGCGCGAGGTGCTGTCGGAGGATCTGAAGGAGGAGCTCGATACGATATTCCTCCCGCTCGAGGCGGACACGCCAACCGAGTCCGAGCTCCGCGTCGCCCAGGCACAACTGATTGGCTGGCTGGAGGGCCTGTTCCACGGCATCCAGGCTTCCCTGTTCACCCAACAGATGTCGGCCCAGAACCAGTTGGAGCAGATGCGCAGGCGGCGGGCGCTCGACCCATCTTCAGAGGAAGACGAACCGCACTCCGGGCTGTATTTGTAGTAGCGGAGTAGCCCAGTAGCGCAGAAAGAGGCGCCCTGACGGGGTTACTGAGCTACTGCGTTACTGAGCTACTAGTTTCCGACGATCGCAACGAACAGGGTCAGCACGACGAGTGCCGCCGTCACGGCGATCATTGCCCACACCGACCAGGTGAGGCCCTTGACCGATGACACTTGGTCGTTGAGCGCGTCGATCAGGTTGTCGAGACGAGGATCGAGATCGAGCTCCGGCCGTTTCGCCGGCGGCGGCGTAGTGAGCTGAAACGACGGTTCCTCGGCTGGCACCGGTTCGGAGACCTTGGTCTCCACCTTCGTGGAGTCTCCATCGTCGACCGGGGTGAGGATCACCTCGGGCCCCTCGGTCGGGTGGCCGAGGAGGATGCTGGTGACGCCGTCGATGTCGAGGAATTGGACTCGCGACCCGCTGTGGAAGGTGCCGTTGCGGCTCGACGCATCCTGGACAACCCAGTGCGAGCCATCGTGTTTGAGGATGGCGTGATGGCGCGAGATGCCCGGGCGCGCAATCTGGACCGTGGCCGCAGAGTCGGCCCCGATGACCGCGGTGGTGCCCTCGGCAACCGTCTGCTGTTTGCCTTCGTATTCGACTGTGAGGTCCACGGCTCCCCCAAAAGGAAATCCGGATCGACGAGGGGCGCAATCTAGCGCTCCCATGGACCGAACCGGGTGTCGGGGGCACCAGTTTTTCGTGATAAGCCTCACGAAAACACCGTTTTT
>Ga0255057_10000742_pt1 | contig 18826 bp, 17 predicted proteins | sample Cases_109_6_MG_FD_189022 | JGI IMG/M metagenome (GOLD analysis project Ga0255057, IMG submission 189022) | Seawater microbial communities from Amundsen Gulf, Northwest Territories, Canada - Cases_109_6 | ecosystem: Environmental > Aquatic > Marine > Gulf | place: Canada: Northwest Territories... | reverse complement strand
GGCAGCGTTGGGGCGTTGCTCCCCAGTGGAGGCCCCGCATTGATCACCTATCTGTCGCTCTTCATCTCCGCCCTGCGCGCTCAGCCCTGACCTACACCATGAGTGTGAGTGGCCGGCTGCTTGACCAATCCAGATACGGATGTAATTGTGGCACCCCACAGGCCCAGCCGAGCAGCCCTTGGATTTTAGGGTGGGGTCATGCTTACCGGCGTCCCGAACGCATCCTGACGCGCTTGCAGCTCGCTCAGGCAGCGATCTCACGGACGACGGCCGGCAGGAAAGCCTAGTTGCCGAAGTCCCAGCCCTGACCAGAGTGGTAGCGCTTGAGAATGTTCTTGGCGATGAGAATCTTGTGAACCTCGTCAGGACCGTCGGCCAGGCGCAGCGTCCTCGCCCCCTGGTACATCGCCCAGAGAGGCAGGTCTCCGGAGACACCGGCCGCCCCCCAGACCTGGATCGCGCGGTCCACGACGCGGTGATAGGCGGCGGGCACGAAGATCTTGATCGCCGAAATGTCTGTGCGGGGGTCGACCATGTTCTCCATCTTCTCGGCGCAGTGGATCGTCATCAGACGCGCCGCCTGGATGTCGATGTACGAGTCGGCGATGAAGCCCTGGATGAACTGCTTGGTCTCCAGGAGGCCGCCGTGCACTTCGCGCACCATTGAACGCTCGACCATCAGATCGAACGCCCGCGACATCTGCCCGACTGAGTTCATGCAGTGGAATACGCGGCCCGCACCCAATCGGTCTTGCGCCGCCCGGTGGCCGGTTCCCGTCTGCCCAAGCTGGTTGGTGACCGGCACACGCACGTCGTCGTAGAAGATTTCGCAGTGGTCGCTGTCCTGGCCCCAGACGGGGACGCCGCGAATCATGTTCACGCCGGGAGTGTCCTTGGGCACGATGATCTGCGTCATCTTTCCGTTCTGGTCGGCGGGGCCGTCCGGGTCCTCCGTGCGGCACATGACGATGAAGAAGTCCGCCCGTTTGCCGTTCGAGGTGAACCACTTGTGGCCGTTGATCACCCATTCGTCGCCGTCGCGGCGGGCCGACGTCTTGATCGAGCGCGGATCGGAGCCGGGCTGGTCAGGCTCCGTCATCGAGAAGCCGGACTCCATCCGTCCCTCGATAAGGGGGATGAGCCACTTCTTCTTCTGTTCCTCCGAGCCGTACTTTACGAGGATCGTCTGGTTGCCAGAGTTCGGGGCGACGACTCCGAACAGCGAGGCAGCGCCGATAGCGTAGGCCAGCACCTCGTTCATGTAGGCGTGCTCAAGGAAGTTGAGTCCAGCGCCGCCATACTCCTCCGGCAGGTGCGGCGCCCAGAGGCCGGCCTGCCGCACCTTGGCCTTGATCTGCTCTCGCCGGTCGCGTGCCTGCGCTCTGGCGCCCTCTTCCGCATCTCCGTTGCTGCGCCAGCCCCAGAGCTCGTTCTCGTGCGGAAGGATCTCCTTGTTGACGATGTCCGCCGTCAGCGACCGGATCTCATTGATCCGCTCGTTGAGCGTCGGTATCGGCTGAACGTTCATCTTCATGGCAACCTCCTCGGGCCCATAGCCCCGGTCACTCCTCCCTCCGCGTTTAGACGCGTGTCCGAGGCCCGTTCGGCCAGCGATCCTGTCGCCCGGGACCCGACATCCCGATAGTAGGCTCGCAGGCAGTATGTCGAGAGTGCCGAATGGCTCTATTACGCACATCGGCTTCAGGGAGCAGGAAGAGAACTACGCGGAGGCAAGGTGACCGGACGAAATGCAAGGATCCTCCTAATCGAGGGGCGCGACGATGTGCGTTAGGCGCTGCGAGGGAGGCTGCGCGGTCTTGATGACTTCGATATCGTTGGTGACACGAGTAGCTCCTCGAAGGCGCTGGATCTGGCCGCGCGATTGACCCCGGATCTGATACTTGTAGACTTCGCGACCTATCTCTGTCTCCTTTGTCGACGAATTCGTTGACCCGTCTCGTTAGGACTCAGTATCTCAAGTCCGGGAGTCAGGGGCTTGGCCCGGCCCACGGTGTGCCGCATCCTGCTAGCCGAACGGCCTCGCGAGGTCGAACCCGACGCGGCAGCGGCGACAGTAGTAGGTGGGTTCGAGGTCACCAACCATACAGCCGGCAAGCACGATCTCGTCGCGCCCGGCAGCTTCCATCGCCCCGTCTGACGGGTAACCGTACAGGATCGGGACGACGGCATCAGTCTTTCCGCAGTCAGGGCACGAGCTGACCTTCGGCTTAGGCATCAAGGTAACCCCGGAGTGACTCGCTAGCCATCGGTCACATCACTCACTCAGCTGGGACCGAAAGTCAACTGAATCTGGCGGAAAGTGAGCATATTGAGGGCCGATGTCGCGGCTAATCTCCTAAGTCGCTGGCTCGTTGGAGGAAATATCGCACATAACGAACCGACTTTCTGTACGCTTGAGACATGAGCCCTAGGGCCGCGCCGATCACGAGGCTGCCGGAGCATCCCGGCCCGGCGTTCGGTCGTGTTCGGATCCGCTCAAGTCAAGGCTCGCCCGAGGTCACTCTTTCCATTCAGCAGCACATAGCTTTAACCGCTCTGCTCACGATGAATCCCGCTGTGGGGTGCCAAAATGTCATCCGCGTCTGGAAGGTTGACGGCGTGAGCTAGTTCGGGGCAGCGTTGGGGCGTTGCTCCCCAGTGGAGGCCCCGCATTGATCACCTATCTGTCGCTCTTCATCTCCGCCCTGCGCGCTCAGCCCTAACCTACACCATGAGTGCGAGTGGCTGGCTGCTTGACCAATCCAGATACGGATGTAATTTTGGCACCCCACAGGGGGCCACTTGGCCTCCGAAAACTAGACAAACGGCCCGTGCCGCCGTCTTTCGAAGTTGGTCGTAAGGAGGATTACAAAAGGGCGATGGCTTGTAATCTACGATTGTGCAGGAAGTCACGAAGTGCTGGTAGGAGGAATTGAAATGCGGAAACATAGCGTCGCCTTGCCGGTCGTGGTTCTGGCCAGTCTTGCACTGCTCGCTGCTGCCTGTGGCGATAACGACGATGGCGAATCGTCGCCTCCCAGTGCGATTCAGGCGACGGAAACTTCCGCTGGCATCGACCTCGTGGCAAGCAGCGGAATCGTCGACGGGGACCCCGACTTCAACTTCCTGGCGCTGACGTGGCAGGCATACTGGCTTTCCCGCGACCACTTCGGCCCGTTTGTGATGGCTTCCGGGATGGGCATCCCCTTCGAGCCGCCCATGGAAATGATGCAGCAGGCCATGCAGATGATCGCCCAGAATCCAGACGACCCGGTGATGATCCCGGCGAACATGGCACCGCTGCAAGCGATCTACGCTTCTGGCAGCCCGAGCCTCGTTAACGATCCCAGAGACTTCGAGCCGCTCGACTTCGAGGCGTTTCGCCTCGACCCGGCCTCCTTCGATGTCACGGTCGGCGTCCGCGGTCAGGCTGAGACGATGTTGAAGGAGAGCCAGTGGGCACACAACTTCGCCAGCGCCCATTTCGGTGATCCGCAGGGCGACTTCGGCGCACAGCAGCGGTTCATCGGCATGATGGTCGCCATGCTGTCACAAATGCAGGGACAGTATGCCATGCAAGAGCTGCTCGCCGATGATGGCCTCTACCACGACTCCGATGGCACACTGGACTTCACCGGTAATTGGGTGATGCTGCACGCGCTTTCGGACGTCGCGGGGCTGACCGGCGATCGTGACGAGCTGAACCACGCGCGCTTCATGAACCAGGATGCGCATCCAGCATTCGAGGGAGCTGCGAACGATCTGCTCGCCGCTCTCGAGGATCGCGAGCCGGCCTCCGCAGACGAGGCGGCGGCAGCGATTCGGGCGCTCGTCTACCGGGCCTGGACGACTGATGAAACGGCAGTCGCCGAACGTGCGCTCAACAGAGCCTTGGTGATCGCCGATGAGCAGCTGTTGGACTTCACGTCGGAGGACGTGACCCTGCAGGCGGCGGCAGTGACCGGCCTGATAGCGATGAGCGCCGCGACAGGCGACGAGAAGTACAGGGATGCCGCAGACGCAATCTTCGACCGGCTGGCTGACGACTTCGATCCAGAGCATGGTGTGTTCAAGTCGAAGAGCATCTACAGCGTCGATGACGTCGCCTGGATTATCGCCGGCTTGAACTCGCTGACCCAACTCGGTGGCGATGCCACGAAGGGGCCTGCCAGCAGCACGCTACTCGCCTTCTACGAGAGCACTGTCAGCCTGGCCGGGATGCAGCTTTCGGCGCCGCCAGGCAAGGATGGCGCGATGGCCGGTGAATGGGAGAAGGATCTCCCGAGTGTCGTCTACTATCACCCGGCAGATACACCTCCGCCACCAGCCGTCGAGAAACTGCCCGTACCTGCGAGCGAGGTGACATGGAGCGGCAGCGCATGGGAGGTAACAAGCGATACATTCGTGCCGGCGGGTGCGATGCACCTAGCGAACGAGTTGAACTGGATAGGCCCCCACCTGGGATCGATCCCCTTTCCACCCGTCACCGACGAAAGTTCGAGCTAGGTAGCGCTTGGAACCGATCCAGGGCCCGCATTAGCGATCCGGAGCGCCAAGGCAACGAGCGCAAAGACGGCCTGTGCGAAAACGGGCGTTGGTCTCGTCAGCCTTGAGCCCCCACCGTTGTTGTGCCGCGCTAGTCGGGGAAAGTGACGAGGGAAATCGTGCTCTGTACGCCTTTGATCGGGCGGATGCAGTCCCGCAGGACGCGCGGGATGTCCTGCAGGTTGTCGGCGGATATCTCGACGACGATGTCGTACGGGCCCATTACCTCATGGGCCGCTTCGATTCCTTGCAGGCCGTCTATCTGATCCAACACGTGCTGGGTGTCGCCGGGGTCGGTCACGATCAGCACATAGGCTTTGATTGCCGTCGGAGTGCTCTCCATCCCAGTCTGCGGGGGGTGCACAGAAAATGGGCGGGGCGTGCTGTCAGTCACCGCGGGGGGGGCGCCCTGCCCGTAATCGACGCTGCCGCTCTGGAAGAAGCATTTCGTTGTGTCTTCCGCCGTTGCGCTGGGCTACGACTGCGGGATCACCACTATGTCCGCCGTCATGGTCGGTGCGTGGGTTGAGCAGACGAGCTTGTAGACTCCCGCCTGAGTGGCGTCGAACTCGAGGTTATACGTGCGTCCACGGTTCATCTCGATGTCCTGGACGACCTTTGAGCCGTCTGGGGCCTCGACCCACACGTTGTGCTCGTTGCCGTTGAGGATGAAGACATGGAGATCGAGGCTGTCCCCCTGGAAGGAGGTCATATCGCCCGCGTTCCACATATAGGACGCCACTCTCCAATTCGTCGGGTTCTCGTCGTCAAAGCCCGGGGCGCTGTACCCGTAGCCAGCCGACAGGGTTTCGGGGTCAACCTCCGGAGCGGCCAGATCGTCGGTGTTGGTCGTTCCCTTGACCTCAAAGCCCGTTACCTCGATCAGGCGGTCTACGGGTCCGACGCTCGTCGGGGAGCCCAGTGCTTCGACGTCTGCCTGGAGGGCTGCAAGATCAGCCTGAACCTCCTCCAGGTCCTGCTCTGATGCCTCGTCACTGCAGGCAGCGAGGACAAGAAGGCCCGCCGCCAACGCCAGTAGCAGCGGAACCGCAACTCTCAGTCGTTTCCGTGTAACCATCTGATTCCTCCTTGCTCAGTGTTCTGCGCGCATTAATCGTGCGGCAGATACGGTCAAGCCAGCTACGGACTAAGGTCTCTACGCACTGGCGACGAAGGTCTGATCCGCTAGGCGGCTGAACTGCGCCGCAGGTACCAGCGGAATGCCGAGAAAGAAAGGGCGGCCAGCGGGAGGTTAATTGCGAAGAGTAGGCCAACCAGGTCGAAACTCTCACCTGTCCAGGGCCAGCCGCCTCCGTGCGGAAGCTCCCCAGCACCCAGGACCGGACTGTCCGGAGGCGATGCCGGGCTGCCTCCTGCTGGTGTCTGAGTGGACTGATCCGGTTGAGGCGGAGGCGGAGCGCTTGCAGTCGTGGCGGGCGTTGGCGTCCACACCGGAGTTGTTGTTGGACTCGGCGAAGAAGCCGATGTTGCCAGCGGAGTCGGGGCAGGGATGCTCGCGGCGGTTACGACGACCGTCCCCCTCATGGTGTCTGGGTGGAGCGTGCACCGGTAGTAGAACGTCCCCGCGCTATCGAAGACGCGGCTGAACGTTCCGGGCGGAGGCACAACAATTGCCGATTTCCACTCCGCGCCGTCGCACGAATTGCCCTTGCTCCAGGTGTCGCCACATTCCGTCGCGTTGTGAGAGCCTTCCACGAACTTCCATTCCACGGAGTCTCCGACCTGAACCGTGGTTTCACACATCCCGCCTTCGAAGGCGGCGGAGCAGAACCAATCGCTGCCCACGTCCACTACGACGGACTGCGCAGCGTGAGCCCTTCGCGGCTCGACGGGGGCCCCCGGTGTCGCTATCGCGATCCCGACGATGACTGCCAGCGCCATCACATATGCCGAGATGAATGCTGGCAAGCCCGATGCATTCCTCTGGTTTTCCCACGCGTTCTCTGACTGATTCCGCTCAGACATCGTGCTGTTCTCTCTCGCCGAGCCGCCGTCGCCACACGAACTCTCTGAAGATCAGCAGGACTATCGGAGTCGCGGCGAGAGCTCCGAGGAGGATTGGGAGCCACGGGAAGCCACCCCCTTCGCTCGTGAAGAAGCCATCTGGCCCGGGTGGCCTTCCTTCATCTGCCACGGCCGATTGACAGCCGTCCACTTTCGTGTCCCCTATCGGGACCTCGGAGGCGGCGTTCACGTCAGCCCCGTCGCTTCGCTCCAGCGTCAGATTGGCCACGTAGTCGCCGGGACCCGGGTCGAACGGAGCATCCATGCGCAACTGAGTGCTGTCGCCCGGTAGGACCGTGCCCAGCAGCACTTCGCGGCTAAAGACCTCGATACCGTCTTCACGGTCCAGTTGGAGCGTGCCGGAAGCACGCGTCAGAACGTTGCCGTCGTTCGTGACCGGGACCTCGAAGTAGTTGCTGCCCGTCCTCTGGTTTAGACAGATCTCTCCCAGGGTCAGAGATTCTTCGCTCGGGCCGGGCACGTGGATTACCACGGCGACCCCAACGCGCTCGATAACGGCCGCGCCCAGGCCGCCGGTGGGACCAGCCTTTGGCGGAGCCTCGACGATCAGTCCCGCAACGTGATCACCGGCTGTGGCATCCGCCGGGACCTGAACGCTGAATGGCACCGCAGTAGACTCGCCCGGTTGCAGGACAATATCTGTGGTATCGACGGAGAGCCAAGAGCGGATTCCGTTCCGCTCTTCATCGGCGCCTGCGAAGGCCGTGCCGCCGTTGATAGCGGTTGCCCCATCTGCAGCGTAGAGTTCCAAGGTGATAGGGCCCGTTCCGTTGTTCGCGACGAGCGCTTCGTCTCGCAGGGTTGCGCCGGGGGAGAGGTCGTATGTGAAGTAGGCACCACCGGAAGGGTCGTCCGCGGTTGTCGTCGTTGGCCGTATGCCGAAACTACCCAGCGACTGGCCGTGAGCCTCGCGCGGCAAGGCCACGGCGGCGAACCCGGCTGCAACGAATAGCAGAGTCAGGCCTGTTAGAACCAGGGCGCGAGACTTGTTCATCGTTCCATCCTTTCCAGATGACCTCGCCGATCTATGGACCGGAGTTGATGCTGACCGTCAGGAACGCCTCGTACGAGCCGGGCGCGATGTCGGCCGGCACTATCTGCCTCATGTCCGGCGTGAAGTCGTAGGTTCCTTTACCGTTTCCGATGGCCGCTGAAAGCACCGCCAGGGGAGACGTGCTGAGTGGCTGATATGTCGTGACCTGCGACGTTGGGGCGGTGTTCCCTGAGACAGTCACAACATTTGAGTCCTGCACGCGGATCTTGGAGTTGTCGACGGCGATCGTGCCGCCTGCGGATGCGAAATCTGTTGAAGAAACGGTCACGTTCCAGCCTGCGCCCGTGCCGCGCGCGTCGGCGGCGATCCAGGGGAACGGCTGAGTATCGATGGTCTGTTCCAGCCCGGTCAACGACAAAGTGCCGAAATCAACAGGGCTAGTTGCGACGGACAGTGAGCCGCCGTTGAGCTGGATGGTCATGATCTCAGCGCCTGCCGGCACTGCCGAAACGTTGAATGCGATGACGGCCGCGCTACCCCAGTTTCCGGCGCTGTCCTGGCCCCGGACGAACAGGTCGTGTGAACCCAGGCCGAGGGCGCTCACGTCGACGCTGGCGATGACAGCTTCGGAGACACTGTCAAACGAGGCGTCCGCCGCGCCCATGGCGGTTCCGGTGCCGTTGGCGCCGAGGACGTCGACGAAGTACTCAGCGGCGGCGATGCTAGAGCCGCCGGCAGCCGAGTCATCGACCGTTGCAGTCAGAGTGACGCTGGCAGCGCCGTTCGTGGGATCGGGACTGGCCCCAACGCTGCTCGTCACGGGACCAGTGGTGTCTACGGGTGCCGCTGCCACGTTGATCAGCCCGATCATCTTGCCGAAGTCGGGACTATCCCCCCCATCGAGCACTCCGTTCTCGTTGGTGTCGATGTCTCGCAGCTCGGCTCGATCCGTGCTGTAGTACCACACGGTGCCAGCGCTGTTAAACGTCACGCTGTACGTGTCGCCGGGGCCGTTGAAGTGCGTCGCGCTCGTGGCGGTGAAGTCGGCGGGGTCGAACGGCGTGACGTTGTGCGTGCCATCGAACCAGTCCCATTGAACGGTATCGCCCTCGGTGATCCCGATGGTGTTTGCGTTGAACTCGTCCCCGCTATCGCCCGGCCTGCCGTCTCTCTCACCGACGTTGACGGTCACGGTAGCGGCGCTGGCACTGTCATCTGCATTGCCCAGGAAGCCGGCGCCCACCGCCGCCACGACGAGAGCGACCGTCGCGGTCAGCCTCGCGCATGCTGCCCATGACCAGGTCCTGCTCTTCGTCTTCGCTATCCTCTCGCTCATCTTGCTCTCCGTCTCATGAATCTGGTGTTGTGGCCGCCCCGGCCTCTCTCCGGGGCGGCCACAAGAATTCACTCCTGCTACGGACCAGAGTTGATGCTGATCGTCAGGAACGCCTCGTATGTACCTGGCGAGGCGTCGGCCGGCACTATCTGCCTCATGTCTGGTATGAGGTCATAGGTACCCTTACCGGCTCCGCTCGCAGCGGAGAGGATCGCTAGCGGGGACGTGCTCAGCGGCTGGTAAGAGGTGACCGAGGATGTTGGTGGTGTGTTTCCGGAGACCGTCGTAACGTTCACGTCCTCCAGACGAATCTTGGAATTATCGACGGTGATCGTGCCACCTGCCGACGTGAAGTCTGTCGAAGAGATCGTGACGCTCCAACCGGCGCCCGTGCCGCGCGCGTCGGCGGCAGTCCAGGGAGTCGGCTGGGTGTCGATAATCTGCTCCAGACCCGTCAGCGACAAGATGCCGAAGGCAACGGGGTTAGTGGCAATGGAAAGTGATCCGCCGTCGACCTGGAGACTCATGGTCTCAGCACCCGCCGGCACTGCCGAAACGTTGAATGCAGCGAGCTGCGTGCCGCCCCAGTTCCCGGCGCTGTCCTGTCCCCTGACGTGCAGGTTGTGTGAACCCAGGCCGAGGGCGCTCACGTCGACGCTGGCAATCACGGCTTCGGAAACGCTGTTAAACGTGGCGTCTGCCGCGCCCATGGCGGTTCCCGTGCCGGCCGCGCCGGGGGCATCGACAAAGTACTCGGCGGCGGCGATGGCGGAGCCGCCGGTGGCCGAGTCATCAACCGTGGCCGTCAGCGTGACGCTGGCGGCGCCGTCGGTCGGATCGGGGCTCGCCCCGACGCTGCTCGTTATCGGACCTGTGAGGTCCAGGACGGCAGCCGCCACGTCGATGCGTCCGATCATCTGGCTGAAGTCCGGACTGTCGAGGCCGTCAACGACACCGTCGCCGTTGGTGTCGATGTCTCCCGGGATGCCCGCCGAACCCGGAGAAGCATGAAGCGTGCAGTAGTACCACACGGTGTCAGCGCTCGCGAGCGTGGCGCTGTAAGTGTCGCCGCCGCCGGTGAAGTGCGTTATGGCTGTTGCGGTGAAGTCGGCGGGATCGAACGGCGTGACGTTGTGCTGACCGTCAAACCAGTCCCACTGGACCGTGTCGCCCGCAGTGATTCCGACGGTGTTCAGATTGAACTCGTCCGCGTTGCTGCCGCCGGAGTCCTGGCCAACCAGGACGATGGTCGTGGCAGCGTTGGCGGTGTCATGCTGGGCCCATAGCGCAAGGCCGAGGGTCACGGCGAGGACACTTATCAAGGCCACCTTTCCGCTCAGGCTGAGCCAGTTTGACCAGATGTTAGTTACGTTCATGGCTCCCCTCACATTCTTGGGATACTAGTCAAGGTTGATCTGATGATGTGGCTGGCTATTTCTTGGCTCGGACACCACCTCCTACGAACGTGAGCGTGCTGATAACAAAGGCAACTGCTGCGCCAACGAGGATCATGACCAAGCGGCTGTCGCCGGGGTTAAGCGGCGGGCCTCCTCCGTTCGGGATGCCGGCCAGCTGGGGGGCCGTTGGCGCCGGATCAGGTTGTGAGGCTGCCGGCGGGTTGGAGTCCGGCGTTGAGTCGGTTGGCGGCGCCGATGGCGCGCTGACGACGACCACGCCACGCATGGTGGCCGGATGGATTGTGCACGTGTAGAAGAACCTGCCGGGAGAGTCGAACGTCTGAGAAAAATTGTCGCCGGCGGTCATGACCGGGCCCGAATTCCAATCGGCGGCGGCGCAGCTGTCGCCCTTCGTCCAGTTCTCGCCGCACTCGTAGACGTTGTGTATGCCTTCGAGCGAGGTCCATCGGATCGTGCCACCCGGCTCGATGACCGTTTCGTAGACCCCGGACTGGAACGCAGGATCGCCGAACCACTCGTTCCCCAACTCCACGGATGTCTCGCCCGCCCGACTGACGCTCCGCGAGTCAGATGCGGGTTCGGCACTGATTGCAGGAGCAGATCGCTCAGAGAGAGAGGTGATCGAGGGCGCTGAGGGCGCGCCCCCGATCACCGGAGCGTCACCACCGGCGGGATTGTCAGATAGGACCTCAGCCTGACCCGGCGCGATGGGGGTTGCCTGAGGCGTCAAGGAGGCTGCCGGCGGTGGCGTGTTGAGAACAGGTTCGGGGGCGACCGCGCCTTCCAGGACGAAGATGGTGCCCTTCAGTTGAGAGCTGGCGTCGTGATAAGCGTAGGTCCCCGTGGAATGGAATGTGTAAGAGTAGGTGAAGCGCGGCGCTATATCCGGAGACTCAAGCGTGCTCCCAGAGTCTCCCACGATGCTGTGACTCTGAGAGTCTCCGTTAGTCCATGTCACGGTCGAATGCGGGGGCACCGTAACGACGGACGGGCTGAAGCCCGCGTCCGTGATCTCGACGCCGACGGAGACGGGACTAGCCGAGACTATACCGGTGGCCGCCAGCGCCGTGGCAAGGATGATCGCTGTCCCTATGATTAGAAGGGTGGCTTGACGCCGCATCGAAGTCCTCCATTCATGGCTTTCATGACAATCACAAGCACAGCGTCGCTGCTTGTGATTGCAGTCACAAGCGGGCGAAAGTCGGATTGGAATGGCGACTAAAGTCGGATCAAGGATTTACGGCACGACAGTCCGCACCGGGCAGGGAGGGAGGCGCAAGCCGCCGGAGCGGCTAGGACTGGGATTCTTTGGAAAGAAGGAGGGCCGCTTCTACGCGGTTGCGGACGTGGAGCTTGTGGAGGATGTTCGTCATGTAGTGCTTCACTGTCTTCTCGCTGAGGAATAGCTCGTCAGCGATCTCCTTGTTGGTCTTCCCCTGGGCCACCAGCTCAAGGATCGAATGCTCCCTATCGGAAAGCTCACCGATACGACTCCTGGGGCTCTGCTTGGCGGCGTCCCGGCCAGAGAGCTCGGAGAGCAGCCGTGCTGCCACGGAAGGCGAGACGTACGTCTCGCCTCTGTACACGGCCCGCACGACATCTGTAAGCTCCTTCGCTGATACGCCCTTCAGCACATACCCGTGAGCCCCACCCTTCAGCGCCTTGACCACTACATCCTCATCTTCAAAGGCGGTTAGCAAGATGATCCGGGTGAACGGGCAGTCGCGCTGTATCTCTTCCGCGATGTCCAGCCCGGTGCCGTCTGGCAGCTTGACGTCGAGCAGAGCTATATCAGGGAGGGCCTCGCGCGCCCGGTTCAGGGCCGATTCAACTGAATCCGCTTCACCAATCACCATCATGTCAGACTGCTCGTTGATCGTCTGAACGACACCCCGGCGGAAGAGGGAATGATCGTCAACTACGAGGACTGCTATCTTGTTGTCCATTAGCTAACTCATATTATCTACGGGAATGCGAACGGTCACCTTCGTGCCGCCGGCCCGCGAACTCGATATGCGAAGAGTGCCGCCCAGCATCTCCACCCTCTCCCGCATTCCTCGCACACCGATACGACTGCGGTCCGCCTCATCCACGGGCGTGCCGGGGTCGAATCCGGGACCGCTATCGGACACGCTCAATGCTAGCGAACTTTCCGAGCATGATGCTTCGACGTTCCGGCTTGACCCCGGCGCGTGCCGATACGAATTCGTCAGCGCTTCTTGTATCACGCGATAGACGACGATCTTTGTGGGTAGGCTGGTGCTCTTGCAGACGTTCCTAAGGCCGACGGCTACCTCACTGCCTGTCTTGCTCTGGTGATCAGCGACGGCTCTCTGGATCGTCTCCTCCAGGCCAAGATCGGCCAGCTCGGGCAACCGCATGTCCGACGAGATGTCGCGCACTTCCTTCAACGCGCTGGTGAGCGCTGTTGCGACCAGGTCGAAGTCTTCGCTAACCTCATCGCTGCCGGAACTACCTCCCACGACCACGTCTCGCGCCCGCTCCTTCAGTGTCTCAACTCGCAAGAGGGCGAAACCGAGGTCTTGAGCCGGGCCGTCATGGAGATCGCGAGCTATCCTCATCATCAACTCTTCATCCGTTTCAGTCTTCTGTGCGGCAGCGCCACGCACGCGAGTCGCGAGACGCCTGTTTTCGTCTGACATTAGCTGAAGACTACGGTGCTGCTTCGTCAGAGTGTTGCTGGCCCCCATTACGAGACCAACGAGCAGGATATACATTCCCGCTGTACTGAAGCCGACAACTATCCAGCCTCTGCGCTGAGACGAGGCGAGCTCCGAGTTGAGCGCTTCGGGGTCCTGGTAGAACTCCATCGCCCCGATGATCGTGCCGGTGTCAGTATTACGAACGGGTGCGTAGGTCTCGATCAGGCTCGGCCGGAGTAGTCGCTCGCGTGAGTGCTCCTCTTCGCCGAGATCCGACATCTGAGAGTCGACCTTTCCGGCCAGCGCGGACAGAAGTCCTCCACCGATGTCGAATTGTTGGCCGATCAGGTCGGCGTTGCTCGCATATACGATGCGGCCCTCCGAGTCCCAGACCTTGAAGGACAGAATGTCCTCGCCGAACTCGGTGTTCGTGAGAAGCGAGTCTAACTCGTCTTGCGCGGCGTCCGGAATGGAGCCATCGATGAGCCCCTGGGTACGGGGACTGACGAAGCTATCGACGTATAGCGCCGCGATCGCGCCGTTCCGAGTTGTTACGTCGCTCTCGATCTCGTTCGCGAGGAACCGGCCGATGATGAACGCCCCGATGACAAGGACGAAAAGACTAACGATGGCGAACCGCTGCACCAGGGTCAACCTGGAGATAAGGCCGCCCGCGATTCGATTCAGCCGCCGAACCCGCGACAGAATGCTGGATCTCGGCCTATTCAGTTCGGTCCGTTCGTTCGATCGATCCATAGATGACCTCAGGACGAGATCGCCGCGCGATCCGCATGCGCCTCGCGGCACTCCCGTTAATCGAGTCGGGAGCGATGAGGCTGGTGATTCCTATGGTCGCCGCTACGGCTGCTCATGGGACAGAGCCAAACGGCCCGGTCAGAGAAGGTCGATAGTACAGCGTCCGTCAGGTCCGTACGGCAGCCAGCAACATCAGTATGCCGGAGCGCCCCATCTCTTCCCTCCTTTTCGGGGTTTCGGACAAGGAATGCCTCCCCGCTGGAACCGCAGGTCGTGACCGCAAAGTTATTGGTTCTGGCGAGACTGCACAACGGACTATGGTCTGACAGCGTCCCAGACCATAGTCCGATAGCTGGTCAAGGATGGCTCTCGCCCTTCGGTGATTTCAGACGCGCGGCGGTCTGTCCGACCGGCGTTACTGTCAGTGGTCGCCGGTACCGTGGTGCTAACAAATGTTTCTGGGCGGAAGCCTTCGACGGAGACGAGGGGGGCAAGATTCGCTCCGTGTACTCGCCCGGCATTACGGCTGACGTCGCTCCGTAACTTCGATCGGTCACCACAACGTACAGAACTTAGTCGACACACATTCGCGACTTTAGTCGGTTTAACTGACCGTTCATTTCGGCGCTTAATGGGGAATCACCAAGTTCGGGCCTTCTTAGGGGAGAGGTGACTAAGCTACATGCTACGACTCGAGTTCGTCATTGGGCTGCTAGCGGGGCTAACGGTTGTGCTGGTACTAACCAGCAATTTGCTCATTCGGGACTCCCGCATGGACGCACGCCGCGACGATCAGCGAACTTCAGCCATGGTCGCTGCAGCGCATGTCGAGGACGTACTGACAAGATCGATCGATCGCGAGCAGCACCTCGCCAGAATGGTAGCTGAGGCGTGGAATCGAGACGAGATTCAGGCGAAAGAGGTCCTGGACCTCTATCCCAAGCTTCTCTTCGAGAGCAATCTTCATCTGATCCGGCCGAGAGGCGAACTTGTCTGGAGCATGAATTCCCTGAGTGTGGGAGCTCCACGCCCGGCATCTGAGATCGCAGTCGTGGCCGCGGCGGCCTCGTTCGAAAGTTCCCTAAGCGAATGTGCCTCGGAGATGTCAATCGGATTGGCCTGCATCGCATCGCCGATTGTCGGCAGCGACGGTGAGCTATCGGCGGTGCTACTCGCCGAGATCGATCTCGAGAGCGAAGCCGTTGATCTCCTGTCATTGGAGTCGCTCAATAATGACTTCGTCATTACGCTCATGAGCGGTAACGGGGTCGTGTTGGCGTCAAACGATCAGGGCTTCGACGCCCACGCCATCGGCTCCACGACGGCATCCGAGCCCGTCACGCCCGGAGATATCGAGGCCGGATCATTGGTCGTGCCTATTGATCTCGTGCCTGGCTGGACGATCGCACTGCAACCCAGAGAGACCGTCGCCGCGCCGATCTGGACCAACGAGGCCAGTTGGCTGCTTGTCGTAGGCTTGGCCGCTTCCGTCCTCGCCTCGACTGCCGCCTGGGCCACTCTGCGTCGCATGTCCCCGCCAATGATTGTGGCCCCCTTTGCTTCGATCGGCGCTCCACGCGCGCTCATACAAAGGCAAATCGATGAGCGACAACAGTTGTCAAACGAACTGGGAGAAGACGCGGCTCAGTCGTTGGCCGCACTGGCCATGACGCTGGGCGATTTCGACTCAGCCAATCCGCAACAGTCATGGAGCCGAATCGCTCGAGCGCGGATGCTGGCGCTTCAAGCCATGAGCACCATTCGCGGGCTCAGCATGCGCCTTCATCCACCATCCCTGAGCGACTTCGGGCTCGAAGCTGGACTGAGATCATTCGCCGAGAGTCGCTTCGCCGGTACCAGTGTCGACGTGCACGTGGCGGGCGTTAGCATGACGCCTATCCGAGACAGATTCGTGGAATCGGTTCTGTTCCGAGCGGCTCAGGAACTGATCGACAACATTTACGAGCACTCGGGCGCAAGCGCCGTCTTGATCACCACTCGGATGAGCGAGAAGCGATTGACGCTTACTGTCGAAGATGACGGATCCGGTTTTGACACGGCTGCGGTGTCGTCCGGCGCAAGTGAGCGCTCTGGCGTCGGCATCGCCCTCGTGCGACAGCTCGCATCAGCGCTCGGAGGAGCCGTTGACATTCAGTCGCGGCGCGGCCGAGGGACGCGGGTTGTCATTACGGTCCCGCACTGACGTGACGCTATGCCTGACATGAGACGGCACGTCGTCTGGCTAGCCCGCTGTGGACTGTATATAGTCACGCTCCTGGCGATTGCCAGTGGGGCCGACGCAGCTTGGCGCAATCAACCTGGAGGCCTGCTCCACACGGTCGAGCACCAACCGAACGACGCGATAGCGCCGCCGGACTGCGGCATTCTGCTGTCGAGCTCGGCCGCCACACAGAGTGATAGGTCCTCAGTTCGAGTCGTGGTTGCCGTAGATGACGCCTGGCTCGGCGACGACAGATCTGAAGCACTCAATGGCGCGCTCGTCCTCTTCCGCGATCTGACAGCGGCCTTCGACGGGCTCGGAATTCACCTCAGAGTCGTGCGTCTTGAAACCTGGTCGTCGTCCAACGATTACCTCTCAGTGTCGGATCGCCTTGAAGAGGTCAAGGCCGACGTCGCGCTGGCTGACGACGATATCGTGGTGGCGCTAACGGGGCAGAGACCGAGTCGCGCTGACGGTAAAGCCTCGATCGGGGGCAGATACGCGCTCGTATTCCGTCACCCCGGCCGTCCTGAGCGAGATCTATGGGTCGCGGCCCACGAGATCGGTCACCTGTTCGGCGCTCGTCACACCGAGAAATCCAAGGCAGGCAGCAATATCATGTCTCCTAACGGCTTCGGCTCTGAGATCCGTTGGTCTCCATGCCACCGACGCCTGCTGCGAATGAACGCCGATCGATTCGAACAACGCCCGGGCCTAGTTAAGGAAGACTTGTGGGGTGCCAAAATCGCATCCGTAAGCAAGACGCCCGGATTGAAAATCCGGGACTCAGGAAAACGACCACTTTGGCCGGCATGCATAGATAGAGAAGCAACGTGGAGGGCCCGGTGGGATTCGAACCCACGACTCCCGGATTAAAAGTCACACCGTGCGTTGCCAATTGCTAAGGCTTCAGGTTCGAAATCCCCGCCATGAGCCGCGACCTGCGCAGTTGCGCCCTCTGTCACAGCCGGATGGTGACAACTGGCCCTAAGAAGATGTGCCAAACGACGCCTGTGCTCGTGCACAGGCTGCGTCAATGTAAGGACGGAGCCACATCGGGCCAGTCCGAAGGGAGGCAAGACATGAAACTCGGAAACTGGGCGAAAGTGATCAGGCACTGGATCTGGGTCGCACCGCTGGTCCTCGGAGTCGTGTTCGTGGCGGCTGGCGCCTACATGGTGGTCGAGGGTCAGAACGCCAGGAACGAGGTCCGCGACGCGATCGTCGCCGAGAACATCATCACCGCTGAGGACGCGAGCATTCCGAACGTCCAGGTCGACAGCGCCGCAACAGCCAGGGCGCAGGCCGACATCATTGAGGAGCACTACCTTGGCATCACGGGCGGCCTGACCTACGCAGAGCTGGACCGTGACGACCCGCTGCGCGAGACGGCATTCACGGCGGCCAACCTCCGCACGAGCCTTAACTTGGCTGTGATGGGGTTCGAGATCTCCAATCTCGTCATCGGGTTGGGAGTCTTCATGATCGTTATCGGAGCAACCTTCGTAGTCTTCATGGCGCCGGCGATTTACTACTCAGCCGAGGTGGCTAACCACTACAACGAGCTGATCAAGAAAGAGGAAAGGGAGAGGCCCTTCGGCGGTACCGCGCCGCAGGTCACCTAGACTCTTCCCTCCTCATTAGCGCAGGTAGGCTGGGCCTCCGAGAGCCCGGCCTACCTGGAACTGGATTGGGAGGATCGAAATGAAGACGATGTTCGTGCCGCTGGACGGCTCAGATCGCTCCGAAACGGTGCTGCCCCTTGTGATAGCGCTCGCTCGCAATGATGAGTACAGCGTCACGCTCTTCTCTGTTCGGGATTCGGGAGCTAGGAAGCCGAACAGCGTCAGCGATCACGATCGCTGGGACCCCGACATCTCCGGCCTGGAATTCCTCCTCGACGACCTCGCTGCGGTCGCCGAGAGTGTTGCAGGTGAGGGAATCGAGGTGACAACTGAGGTTCGCTGCGGATATCCAACAGGCACGCTTGTTGCAGCGATCCGAGAGTCGAACCCGGACTTGATCGCAATGGCCAGTAGGGGGCGCGGTGGAGTGACAGACAGAGTGATTTCCGCGGCGAGGGCGCCGGTACTCGTGCTGGGTCCTCTCCGGCTCGAGCTCTGGCCTCCAGATGAACTGCGATCGGACGACGCTCTGCTCGCCGTCTACGAAGACCTCGGATTCCACTGCGGATTCCCGGTAGCGGCGGATATGGCCAGAGTGGTTGGTGCGCGTGGCGCACTTCTGAACGCGGACTACGAGGAACTCAGAGAGATGATCGAGGGTCTCATGAGTTTGGCTGAGGCTCGTTCCAGGAACCAGTGAGGGTAAGGAGGCGAAAGCGATGGTTGCTGTGAACTCGGACCGAAAACTCGAAGACGTAATGGAGAAGATGCCGTATGGCATGTACATAGTCGGCTCGCGCGCTCTGGACGGAGAGCCGAACGGGATGATAGCCGACTGGGTTATGCAAGTGTCATTCTCGCCGCGGTTACTTGCGGTCGCGTTTGAGAACGACGCTCACACGCTGGAGAACATCCGGGCGGACGGCGTATTCACGCTGAACATTCTGGCGCAAGATGCCGAGAGTATGCACCTAGCATCACGCTTTGCACAGCCGTACTACGGGAAAAAGGTGAAGGGGCGCGCTGGCACGGCGATGACGGATGTGCACCACAAGCTCGAGGGCATCGCCTACGCGCTGACCGGTTCCGGTGGTCCGGTCCTCGATCTGGCAGTGGCCTGGCTCGAGTGCTCTGCGGAGCACTTCATCTCAGCGGGAGACCACACACTAGTTATTGGCCGGGTGCTGGACGGAAGAATCGAGCGGGAGGCAGAGGTGATGAC
>Ga0255057_10000741_pt1 | contig 18830 bp, 17 predicted proteins | sample Cases_109_6_MG_FD_189022 | JGI IMG/M metagenome (GOLD analysis project Ga0255057, IMG submission 189022) | Seawater microbial communities from Amundsen Gulf, Northwest Territories, Canada - Cases_109_6 | ecosystem: Environmental > Aquatic > Marine > Gulf | place: Canada: Northwest Territories... | reverse complement strand
CCTACGAGTTGGCGCTCGGCCTCTCGGTGGTCGGGATTCTCATGATCTACGGTGCGATCCAGCTGGGCGAGATCGTCAACGGACAGGGCGAGCTCCTGTTTGGGGTCATCCCGAAGTGGGGGGTTGTCACACAGCCGCTGGCCTTCATTCTGTTTACGGTGGCGGTGTTTGCCGAATCGAACCGGTTGCCCTTCGACCTCCCGGAAGCGGAGAACGAGTTGGTGGCTGGGTATCACGTCGAGTACTCAGCGATGAAGTTCGCGCTGTTCTTTATGGCTGAATACATGGCGATGGTGACCGGGGCGATGTTGATCGTGACGCTGTTCTTCGGTGGTTGGCAGATCCCATGGGTTTCGACCGAGGCGCTTCGCGCCGCCGTCGGACCGATCCCGGCGGTGTTGCTTCAGCTGGGTGCGTTCACGGCCAAGCTGGGGGCGTTCTTGTGGCTGTTCATTTGGGTGCGGTGGACGCTGCCGAGGTTTCGATACGATCAGCTAATGGACCTTGGTTGGAAGATCGTACTGCCCCTTGCGCTGGCGAACGTCTTCGTGACGGCGCTCGTTCTCTACTTCGGTCGGGGGATCTTCTCTTGAGTTGGATACCGGATACGATCGATCCGAAGGACGTCGTCGTCGTGCGCCCCGGCGAGACCGCCGTCGGCACGAACCCCGATGAGTGGTGGAAGCAGTTCTATTTGCCGGCCGTAGCCAGCGGACTCGCCGTGACACTTCGGAACATGATCCGAAATCTCCTCAACCGGAAGGGTATGCCGACGATCGAGTATCCGGAAGAGCGACGCGACTACGGTGATCGCTTCCGCGGACGGCATTACTTAAAGAAGCGCCCCAGCGGGGAGCCGCGTTGCGTGGCTTGCATGATGTGTGCGACCGCGTGTCCGGCGGATTGCATCTACATCGTGGGCGGCGAGCACCCCGACCCGGAGATCGAGAAGTATCCAGTGCGGTTCGATATCGACGGCTTGCGGTGCATCATGTGTGGTTACTGCGTTGATGCTTGCCCCGAGGACGCGATCGCGATGACCAAGGAGTACGAGTGGGCCAGCTATGATCGGGAGGATTTTATCTGGGACAAGGAGTACCTGCTGAACTGGCGCGACGAAAAGGAAGTCGACGATGGCTATCAGCCGTTCGAGGGGGACATCGACAAGGACCGCATGTCGCGGGGTAATCTGTGACCGGCGTCGACGTCGCGTTCTGGATTCTCGCGGCGATCGCCGTCGGCGCGAGCCTCGTCGTCATCACCAGCCGAAACCCGGTCGCGTGCGTGCTCTTCTTGGTGGTCACGTTCTTCGCGCTGGCGGGGCTGTTCGTCACCCTGCACAGCCACTTCCTTGCGGCGGTCCAGGTGATCATTTACGCCGGCGCGATCATGGTGCTGTTCCTGTTTGTCATCATGTTGCTGAACCTGGGGCAGGAACAGTGGTTCGATGTGTCCAACAATCCGCTGCGGGTAACCGCCGTGGTATTCGGTGCTGGGTTCCTGGCGTTGCTGGTGGGCGGCGGAATCAGCGGGTTGGCGCCGACGGTGCGCGGGCCGGCGGCCGAGATCTCACCTGATCTTTTGGGGTCGACGGGCGCTGTGGGGACTGCGCTCTACACCGCCTACTTCATGCCTTTTATTACCATTGCTCTGCTTCTGTTGTTGGCCATGGTCGGGGCGGTAGCGCTCGCCCGTCGAGAGCGTTAGCGGGATGGTCGGGCCGGCCCACTACATCACGCTGAGCGCGGTCTTGTTCACAATCGGTGTGATCGGCGTCCTGACACGCAAGAACGCCATTATCGTGTTTATGGCGATCGAGATCATGCTCAACGCCGCAAATCTGGCACTGGTGACATTCGCGATGACGATCGGCGACGTCGCCGGGTTGATCATGGTGCTGCTGGTGATGGCGGTCGCGGCCGCCGAGGCTGCGGTCGGGCTGGCGATCATCGTCGCCATGTTCCGCCACCGCGAGACCGTCAACATCGAAGCCTTCAACGTGCTGCGCGGGTGACCGGGGTGGAGAACCTTCTCTGGTTGATCCCCGCATTCCCGTTGGCCGGTGTGGCGATCAACGGGCTGTTCGGCCGCAAACTCGGCGACCGCGTGGTGTCGGTGATCGGTCCGGGTGTCGTGGGAACGGCGTTCGTGCTCGCCGCCGCGTCGTTTGTCGCGCTGAGGTCGATGCCATCCACCGATCGGCTGCTTCAGCAGACGCTCTACAATTGGCTCCCAGCCGGCGAGTTCTCGGCGTCGATCGGGTTCCAGCTCGACCCGCTGTCGATGACGATGGTGTTGGTCGTCACCGGCGTCGGTTTCCTGATCCACCTCTATTCGGTCGGTTACATGCACGGCGACGGTGGGTACGCACGCTACTTCGCGTTCCTCAACCTGTTCACGTTCGCCATGCTGCTGCTGGTCATGGCCGACAATTTCTTGTTGCTCTTCGTGGGCTGGGAGGGTGTGGGGCTCTGCTCGTACTTGTTGATCGGGTTCTGGTTCGAGGACCGGAGTAAAGCCGACGCCGGCAAGAAGGCATTCATCGTCAACCGGATCGGCGATTTCGGCTTTCTGATCGGCATTTTCCTGATCTTCTGGACGTTCGGTTCAGTCGCGTTCGCTGACGTTCTCCCCGAGGCCGCCACGCGCTTGACGCTGGGCGGCGACCTGGCATTCTGGATCTGCCTGTTCCTGTTTGTCGGCGCGGTGGGGAAGAGCGCGCAGATACCGCTCTTCGTGTGGTTGCCCGACGCCATGGCCGGCCCGACCCCGGTCTCGGCGTTGATCCATGCCGCCACGATGGTCACCGCTGGGGTCTACATGGTGGCGCGTTCGCACGCGCTCTACGAGATGGCGCCTCAGGTGCTGGCGCTAGTGGCTGGGATCGGCGCCGCGACAGCCCTGTTTGCGGCCACGATCGGCATCGTTCAGAACGACATCAAGAAGGTGCTGGCGTACTCTACGATCAGCCAGCTCGGTTACATGTTCATGGGCGTCGGCGTGGCCGCGTTCAGCGCCGGCATCTTCCATCTCGTCACGCACGCGTTCTTCAAGGCGGTGCTGTTCTTGGGCGCCGGCAGCGTGATTCACGCGCTGCACGGAGAGCAAGACATGCGCACGATGGGCGGTCTCAAGTCCAAGCTGCCGATCACCTACTGGACGATGCTGGCCGCGACGCTGGCGATCGCCGGTGTCCCGCCGCTGGCAGGGTTCGTCTCGAAGGACGAGATCCTGTGGCGTACTTGGGACGGCGGGCACACGGTGCTGTGGGTGATCGGGTTTATTACCGCGGGGTTGACCGCCGCCTACATGTTCCGGCTGTTCTTCTTGACGTTTCATGGATCGTTCCGCGGCACGAAAGACCAATGGGAGCACGCCCACGAGTCGCCGCTGTCGATGACAATACCGCTGATGATCCTCGGTGCGTTGTCGGTCGTCGGCGGCTGGATCGGTTTGCCGGCGGCGCTCGGGCAGCCGTTGGGTGGTATCGCCAACCGGTTCGAAGGATGGCTGGCACCGGTCTTCGAAGCCGGCGAGCACGCTGCCCACGAGCCACACGCCATTCCGCCGATCGAATACGGGCTGATGACCGCCTCAGTCGCGGTCGCTACGCTAGGGATTCTGGTCGCCTACTGGACGTACCTGAGGAGCCCCGACCTGCCGAGCCGCATCGTCGCCCGGTCACGCGGCGTCTACGCGCTGCTCAATGGGAAGTACTTCGTCGACGAGCTGTATGACTTTCTGATCGTGCGGCCGTTCTACGCGCTCTCACGCTTTGCCTGGCGGTTCATCGATGATGGCTTGATCGACGGGCTCGGCGTCGGCGGCACAGGCGCGCTGGTCAAGCGCGGAAGCCGGATCGTCAGCCGCTGGGAGACGGGCTACGTCCAAGGGTACGCGATGGCGTTCTTTGGCGGTGTCTTTGCGATCCTCGCCTACTACTACCTATTCCGTTGAACATCCCGTACCTGACCCTGATCGTCTTTCTGCCGGTGCTCGGCATGGCGCTAGTCGCGGCGATTCCGGGCACCAGCCACGACGCCATCCGCAAGATGACGCTGGCGGTGACGATCGCCCACTTCGCGCTGTCGCTCCCGCTATGGTGGCTCTATCAGTCGTCCGGAGCGCCATATCAGCTCATCGAGCGCCGACCGTGGATCGAAGCGTTTGGCATTGAGTACCACCTCGGAGTTGACGGCGTCACCGTGCTGCTGGTGCTGCTGACGACATTCCTGATGCCGCTCGCGGTGCTCTCTTCGTGGCGTTACATCGACCAGCACGTCAAGGAGTACCACCTGCTGATGCTGCTCCTCACGACCGGCATGCTGGGCGTCTTCGTCGCGTTGGATCTCTTCGTCTTTTATGTCTTCTGGGAGCTCATGCTCGTGCCGATGTACTTCATCATCGGTATATGGGGTGGAGAACAGCGGGTCTACGCGGCGGTCAAGTTCTTCCTCTACACACTTGTCGGCGGACTGCTGATGCTGGTCGGGATCCTGGTGCTGTACTTCTATCACCACAGCGTTACCGGGATCTACTCGTACGCGCTGGCCGATCTGCTGGCGATCGATGTGCCGCTCAGGATCCAGCTCGGTCTGTTCCTTGCCTTCGGGCTGGCGTTTGCGATCAAGGTGCCGATGTTCCCGTTCCACACCTGGCTGCCCGATGCCCACGTCCAAGCGCCGACCGCCGGTAGCGTGATCCTGGCCGGTGTAATGCTCAAGATGGGAATCTATGGCTTCTACCGCCTCGCGATCCCGCTGTTTCCAGACGCCGCGCGCATGCTCTTGCCCTGGATCGCGACGCTGGCAGTGATCGGCATCCTGTACGGTGCGATGGTGGCGCTGGTCCAACCAAACATCAAGAAACTCGTCGCCTACTCGTCGGTATCGCACCTCGGGTTCGTCATGTTAGGGTTGTTCGCGTTCAACGCCGTCGGTGTACAGGGGTCGGTGATTCAGATGATCAACCACGGGTTGTCGACCGGTGCACTGTTTTTTATCTGCGGCATGTTATACGAGCGGCGCCACACCTATGAGATCGAATCGTTCGGCGGGCTGTCAAGCGTGATGCCGGTTTTCGCCACGATCTTCATGATCGTGACACTGTCGTCGATCGGGCTGCCCGGATTGAACGGATTTGTGGGCGAGTTTCTGATCCTGGTCGGGATGTTCCAGACACATCCATACATGGCCGGGCTGGCAACCGTTGGTGTGATCCTTGCGGCCTACTACATGCTCCGCATGTTCGGTCGCGTCATGTTCGGACCGATCGATGACGAGTTGAATCGCGGTCTGCCGGATCTTGGTCGACGCGAGCTCGCCGTCTTGGTCCCGATCGTGATCGTCATCGTGTGGATCGGAGTTTACCCAAAACCGTTCCTGGATCGCACGGCTCCGTCCGTCGAACGGTTCGTCGAACACGTTGCGGCCACCGACTTGCTGGCGGTTGAAGAATCGATCGACGTGGAGGCACCGCGATGAACCCCGAGCTGCAGCCGCTGGTCGACGCGTATCGGCTGGTCGACCCGAGTCTGGGCGCCATTGTACCCGTCGTGCTTGTGAGCCTGTTTTCGATCGTTGCGCTGGTGGCCGACCTGTTCGAGCTGGGCACGACCCGCGGTCCCGCGGAGGGGGAAGAGGGGCTCCCAATCATGGCGCCCTACCTCTCGATCCTCGGCGTCGTTCTGGGGCTGGTTGCCGTCGGTTGGCAGGCGCTCAGGTTCGAGAAAGTCGCTGGTTCCTACTTCAACGGGATGATCGTCGTCGACGGCTTCGGTTTGTTCCTGGCTGCCGTGATCCTGGTCGGTACGCTGATCACGCTGCTCGTCACCGTTGGCTACTGCCGGCGCGAGAACATCCAGTTAGCCGAGTACTATTACCTGATCCTGATGTCAGCGGTGGGCATGATGTTGCTCGTTCAGAGCCGCAACCTGGTCATGATCTTTGCCGCGCTGGAGCTCATGTCGGTCGGGGTCTACGTGCTAACTGGTTTCCGCCGCCGTCGGGTGCGGGCGATCGAGGGTGCCCTCAAGTACTTCGTGTTGGGCGCGTTCTCGACCGGGTTTCTCGTCTACGGCATCGCGCTGCTCTACGGTTTGACCGGAACGTTCGATCTGGCTGCGATGGGGGCTGCGGTTGGAGATGGACGGGCCTCACCGCTGCTGTTGGTTGGGTTGGCGTTGGTGCTGGTCGGTTTTGGATTCAAGGTCGGGTTGGTGCCGTTCCACATGTGGTCGCCCGACGTCTACCAGGCGGCGCCGGCTCCGATCACAGGGTTCATGGCGACAGGCGTCAAGACGGCTGCCTTTGCGGCGCTGGCGCGGTTCCTTATGACGAGCTTCGACGGGTTGGCCAGCCACTGGATCCCGGTCCTCTGGGTGCTGGCGGTGCTGACGATGTTCGTCGGCAACGTGGCCGCCATCCGGCAGGACGACATCAAACGGATGTTGGCCTACTCGTCGATCGCCCACGCCGGCTACCTGGTCGTCGCCTTGGTCGCCGACAGCGCCCTCGGCAACGCGGCCTTCGTCTACTACCTGGCGGCGTACACGCTCATGACGCTCGGGGCGTTCGCGGTGGTGGTAGCACGCGGGGTCAGCGGAGACGAGAGCACGTCGATCTCGCGTGACTACGGTGGCGTCGCGTATCGACATCCGATGTTGGGAGCGGCGATGGCGCTGTTCATGTTCAGCCTGATCGGCATCCCACCGACGGCCGGTTTCTTTGGCAAGTTTGCGGTCTTCTCGGCCGCTGTCGACGCGGGTCACGTGGGCCTGGCGGTTTTGATGGTGATCGCGTCGGTGATCTCGGCGTATTACTACCTCAAGGTCGTGGTCGCGATGTACATGGGAGCACCCGAAGGTGAACCCGCACGGATCGAAGTGCCGGTGATGACCACCATAGCGCTGATCGCGACTGTTGTCGGAGTGCTGGCGCTCGGGATCTATCCCGGCGTGTGGATCGAGCTTGCCCGGGCATCGGTAGCCGGGCTCCAGCAAGTGGCTGGCTTGCCGTAGCCTGACCCGGCGGTATCTTTTCGTCGTTCCTACCTGTTGTGCGTGGCCCCATCGTCTAGTGGCCTAGGACGTAGCCCTCTCAAGGCTAAAACACGGGTTCGACTCCCGTTGGGGCCACCATTTCGGTTGGATCGCGCCCGTTAGGCGGCACGTTGATGGGAGAAGGGATTCAGATGTCAGATATGAACGATAAAGTTGCTCTGATTACTGGAGCGAGCAGTGGGATTGGACGGGCAACCGCCGAGGCTTTCGCAGCGAAGGGTGCAAAGGTTGTGCTGGCCGCACGGCGGCAACATGAGCTCGCTTCGCTGGCGACCGAGATCGAAGCTCGGGGAGGCGAGGCGACTGCCATCAAGACGGATGTGTCCGCGGCAAAGGACGTGGAGCGGATGGTCACTCGCGCGATTGAGGCGTTTGGCCGTCTCGACTACGCCGTCAACAACGCTGCTATCGAAGGGCAGTTCACTGGGATTACTGACTTGGCTGAAGAAGACTGGGATAGAGTATTAGACATCAACCTGAAAGGCACGTTTCTCTGCCTGAAGTATGAGGCCAGGGCCATGCTGAATTGCGGCAACGGTGGTGCCGTCGTCAACATCGGCTCCGTAAACTCTTTCCTCGGCTACCCGACCGGCTCGGCCTACGTCACCTCAAAGCACGGCCTGATCGGGCTGACGACGAGCGTTTCCGCGGAGTTGGCGCCGCAGGGAATCCGACTAAACCTTGTATGCCCGGGGATCACTGATACGCCGATGCATCACCGTGCGCGAGGGCTGCTCGGTGACGAAGTGTACGACACAGTGGTGCTCCCAAGCGTTCACCTTCGGCGCGCCGGCCGCCCGGAGGAGATCGCTCAATCCATTATCTTTTTATGCTCGGATGAGGCCAGTTACATCACGGGCACAACACTGACGCCGGATGGCGGATTCACTCTGACGATATGAGGTCACGCGGCTGAGCTCGGACGTTAGACGGCGCGATCCGGGACGCTTCGCCAGACCTACGGAGCCTTCATGCCCAGTTCACTTCGCGTTGCAACGTCTCCGGCCGTAGTTCGGCGAGCGCTTTGGTACGCTGTCATCGTTGGGGCAATCCTCGTCGCGATCAACCACGGAGACGCAATAGCCCGCGCCGATCTCGATGCCTCCCGCTTGCTCAAAATTGGACTCACAGTGCTTGTCCCCTACGCTGTTTCAACCCTTTCTAGCGTCCAGGCGATCCAACAAAACTCTAACACCCTGGAGTGAGCGCGCCGTCTAACGGCCCCACCAAAACCGGCGCTCTTGAACGGATTGCTGCTTGACATCGTTCTACACCTGTAGTAGCATGAACGACAGGTGTAGTTGATGGTCGCACAACCGATTACGAGGGACAATCACGATGCCAAGGACGCAATTGACCGACTTACAGCTCGACATCGTTCGCGTGCTGTGGTCGGAGGGCGAGGCGACGGTGGCCGAGGTCCGTGACCGGCTGCCAGAGGGCCGGAATCTGGCGACCACGACGGTGGCGACCGTTCTGTCGCGGCTCGAGAAGCAGAACGTCGTCACTCGCCGGCTCGACGGACGGCAATACGTTTATCGACCCACGGTTACCGAACACCAAGTACGGCGCTCGATGGTCGCTGATCTGGTTGGGAGCTTGTTTGAAGGTGACCCGGCAGCGCTGGTCAGCCATCTCGTCAGCGACGCCGAGCTCGAGGACGGCGATCTGGAGCGCGTACGAGCAATGCTCCAAATAGAAGAGGGAGGTGTCGCATGAACGCCTCGATCTTGAGTTGGCTAGTGACGTACGCGTTGCACAGCACACTCTTTCTGGGCACCGCCTGGTTGGTGACATCGAGAATCAGTTTTGGGGCTCAGGCCCGCGAGACGATGTGGAAGATGGCGCTCGTCGGTGGCGTCGTGACCGCTAGCCTGCCGGCCATCGGGCCGCTCGGGGCGTTCACTTGGCGCTGGCCGGCCGCCGAGCCGGTGGTTGCAGCCGCTGATCCAGTGGTGGGTGAAGTCGAGTTGTTCGTACTGCCGTTGGCTACGACGGAGCAGATACTGCCGGTAGTCTCGAAGAACACACTCGGCGACCGTCCACCGATCGCGCCCGGAGAAGTTGATTCGAGATTCGATGCCCTTCCGTGGTCGGTCGGATTGATCGGATCGTGGTTGGCGATCGCGCTCGGGTTGGGGGCGGTCAGGGGTTGGCGACGGCGGTGCTTTGAGCGCGAGATCAGCGACCGTGTCCCGGTCACCGATCGCGCGGCGATTGAGCTCCTGGATCGAGTCCGCGATGCGGCCGGCATCGAGCGATCAGTCCGTCTTTCGTCGTCCACGACACTGGCTAGTCCGGTGGCACTTGGTGGACGCGAGGTGTGCATTCCCGAACGTGCGCTGGAGGAGCTCGACCAGCCGTTGCTGGAGGCATTGTTCGCGCATGAGCTGGCGCATATCGAGCGTCGCGATCCCGAGTGGTTGATCGCCGTGTCGGCGTTCGAGAGCGCGTTCTTTTTCCAACCCCTCAACTGGATCGCCGCGCGAGCGATCCGCACCGCCGCCGAAGAGGAGTGCGACCGCGCCGCCGTCGAGCTAGTCGGTGAGGGGCGCGCGCTGGCACGCTGTCTGGTCGAAGTGGCTTCCTGGGTTTGTCGGGCTCGTCCGGTTGCGGTGCCCGGCATGGCGGAGCAAGGGACGGCGCTGGAGCAACGGGTGTCACGGTTGGTCGCCGCGGGTGACCTGGTGTCGCCGGGTGGCTCGCGCAAAGTCGCCGCGCTGGTGACTGGTGTTTTGGCGATCGCGATCGCGTGCGGCGGCCCCAAGGTCAGACCCGTCGACGAGCCCCATTCGGCACCCGGGGTTGCGCTCGAGGACAAGGTCGTCGATGATCGCGATTCCGACCGGGTGGCACGCGAGGACCCCGACATCGGTGTCGACGATGAACGCGTCACCGATGACGAAGACGACGGCGCAAAGGCGAAGCGATCCGAGCGCACGCGCGAGTACGTGTGGATCGGCCCCGGCGAGGAGCCGGCGTTCCAGTTCGACGTCGTGGTTCCGCCGTTCGAGCACCTGGCGGAGCAGCTGGAGGGGATCGAGGAGTGGGTGAGAGAGCTCGAGCCGCTCGAGATGGAAGATTTTCATATGCCGGACATCGAGATCATGGAGGACCTGGAAGACCTGAAAGACTTCGGATTTGCGTTTCAGACGCTGGGCGGCGGGGCGTTGCAAGTCTTTTCCGGTCTCGGCAAGCACCTCCGGATCCAGATCCGTGGCGACGTCGAGTTCAAAGACGGGCAGATCAAGTCGGTCTCGCCGGAAGGTCGTTTCGAGGTCGAAGACGATCGCGCAGAGATCAAACGGCGTATCGAGGTAACCGCAACCCGCGATGGTGAGCTGGTCTACGAGTACGAGGTTGATGGTGACTCGCACGCGTTCGACGATGCGGGGCGCGAATGGCTGGCCGAAATCGTCGAGATGGTCGAAAAAGCCGAGTATCGTGCCGTGCCTGGCAGAATACGGATCCGTCGCTACGATGGTGACGACGAGAGGATCGAGCACGACTTCGAGATCCAGGGTCCGGATCGGAAACAGATCGAGAAGCGAATCGAGATTCACCGCCGTCAGCTGGATGACCGTCGCCGCGAACTGGATGAGAAGTTGCGCGAGATGGAACCGCGCATCGAACGCGAGCTCGAACATGCAGAGGAGCAACTAAGGCATCGCTTGGAGATGCTCGAAGAGGAGGTTGACCGGCTGCGGCAGCAGCTGCAGGAGCTCGAGCAAGATCCAGAAGAAGGTTCCTAGCGGTTAGGCCCGGCGCCAAGCGCGTCGGGCCTACCAACTTCCGTTCTTTCCTACACGCGGATTCCAGGATCTCCCCACATTCGGAACTACACAAACCGAAAAGAACGAGATAGACTGGAGACAGGGGGAATTGCGATTTGCGTCTCTTTCGGGGAGGGAAACGATGACGAGTGTTGCGCGAGTGGCATGGGTGTTGTTTTTGGCGATGCTCGTCTTCGGAGGTTGTTCGGGGCCCGAACCTCGAGACGCGGCCCGGGATCTAGCGCTGGTGGACAGCCTGCTGACCGAGTTGGGAGGCATGCCGACCGCCGAACTCGGCCGCGGGCAGCGGTGGCGAATGATCAGCTCGATTGGGACCGGTCTGCCGCCGCCGAGCTTCAAGGCCGAGAATCTCCCCGAACCGAACTCGCGGGGCGCCCAACTCGTTAAGGCGTACTGCGTCCAGTGTCACTGGATCCCCGCCCCGCAGATGCACACCGCGGCCGAGTGGCCGGTCCTGGTGCGCGGCATGCTCGTGCGCGCTCAGACGCTGGAGGAGCGAATGGGCGGCCCGCTTACCGAGGGGTTGGTGGGCGAGATTCTGTTGGACGGTATGACTTCCACCCAGGTTCCGACTCCGCAGGATGCCGATACGCTGCTGGCCTACATGCAGCGACACGCTATCGTGGCCGCGTCGTCGGGTGAGCTCACCGACGGGCCCGGAGCGGAGGCGTTCATCAAGCAATGCTCGTTCTGTCATGACACGCCATCGCCAGCGGCTCATTCCACTGCCGAGTGGAACGGCGTCGTGGTGCGGATGCAGGCCAACATGGCAGTGATGGGTGTGGAGCCACTGACGAGTGAGCAATCGGAGGAGATCGCCGCCTACTTGAGAAGCCAGGCAGGCGCGTCGAGCGAATGAATCACGCCGCATCGCGGGCGCCCCCCTCGATACGGCGGTCTATCTAATCGTCAGGATCAGCGTTGCTGGCCTCCGCTGCGGCCCGATTCGATGCGAGTGAGCGTAGATAGACGGATAGATCCTGCATCTCGTCGCCCTCGAACACCGGCCATTCTACGTGTTGGACCTGGGTGAGGTTGTACATGGCGGGAGCGTGATCCCACATGGCGGTCGCCAAGCCGAGCGGCGTCAGGACGGACTCCGCCTGGGAGAGGTCGCGTCCAACAGATGGTGTCTCGTCGGTGGTGTGACAGCTGGCGCACCCTTTTTGTACATAGAGCTGTTCGCCCCTTCCTACATCACCTCCAGTTTCGTAGAACCGGAGGTAGTATAGGAAAGCGATGACGTCGGCCATTTCCGTGTTCTCAAAACGTGGGAAAGCGATTCCGCGCCTTCCCATGGCCGCCACCATCCGTGCCGAGTGGTTCCACAGTTGCCCCGCGATCTCGGACACTCGCAGCCGCTGAGTCGCTTGCCGGAGATTGGGACCAAAAGAGGTCCCACGGCCGCGTGGGCCATGGCAGGCCGTGCACCCCTTTGCCGAGAATAGCTGCATCCCTCGATTGGGGTTGGGGGGCGGGAGAAGCGCCACTTGGCGATCCCGCAAGCTCGACGCTTGCCGCAGATAGGCCTGGATATCGGCGAGCTCGCGCCCGAGAAACGTCGGCATCGGGACACCAGTGGTTACCTGCACAGCCTGCATCGTGGGGCCGTGGTTCCACATTCCCTGGGCTAGCGCAATAGGAGCGATGTAACCAGCGTATTCGTCCAGCGCCCGGCCCCTTCTGGCGCCCTGACCCCCCACCGAATGACACTCCGCACAACGTTTCTCGCGGAACCAGCGCTCTCCAAGGTCGGGGTCGCCTACTTCATCGAACAGTTTTACGTAGTAGATGTAGCTGATAATATCCGTCAGCTCCTCCTCGGTGAACTGTGGCCACTCGAAACCACGATCACGCACGGTCTCGATCATCCGTGGCGTGTGGTTCCAGAAAAGACCCGCGAGCTGCTGGAGGCTACGGCCGGCTCCCACAACAGCGAAATCGGGACCCAGAGTACCGCCGTTCCCCCAGATCGAATGACATTGCGCACAGTCACGTTCAACGAAGAGGCGGCGGCCTGCCACCGGATCACCGGGGAAGAAATCGGTCGTCTGCGCTTGGGCGTCGTCCAGAGTGCTCAGCGCACAATACACGACGGTTCCGGCCACCGCGATCGCCTTCAAACACGTGTAACGTCGGAGCGATATCATGCCTCACCTCCCACCGTCGCGATCGCTGGTTCGGGCAAGTAGCCGGCCACACGCTCGGAAACCTCCTTGACCGACAGCTCACGCCCCTCTTTCATTTCCCAAATCGAAACGATGGGAATGAATTTGGTTGCGATCATGTACAGCAACACGAACCCCGCGAAGGTAGCTGCCATGATCGAAAGCTCGATCCACGTTGGGAGGTAGCGCCCCAACGTCTCGAGCTCCCAGATCGGGTTGACGGAAGTTGGCACGACGATGTTGAACCGCTCGAGCCACATACCGATCAGCACGGCGATGCCCGCGACGAACGTTCCGCGCGGCGTGCGTGTTGCTCGCCGCGCCATCAGCGTCAGCGGGATCACAAAGCATCCAGCCACCATCGTCCAAAACGGAAGCGCGAACGGTCCGGTGACTTTAGCCCAGAAGGTTCGCATCTCCGCCGGTTCCGCTCCATAGAAAACGGTGAGGTACTCGGCGAAGGTGAAATAGAACCATAGTATGCTGAACAGAAGAAGCATGCGGCCCAAATAATCGAAGTGCACCGGCTTGAAGTACCTCTCCAGATGGTATACGCGCGTGAGGATGACCATCGCAACCAAGATCGCGGCGATGCCTGAGTAGATCGCTCCCATCACGAAATAAGGCCCAAAGATCGTACTGTGCCACATCGGCCGCAGCGTCATGGCGAAAATCCAACCGATCACGGTGTGTACCGAGACCGCGATCGGAATCACAATGATTGACAGGACCCCGATGACGCGTTCGAGAACCGCCCGTTGTGAGGGTGTGTCAGTGTAACCTGCCGCGAAAAACCGATACAGGCGGGGGGTCTTGATACCCAAATCCCGAATGCGAGCCAAGTCTGGCAACATCGGGACGTACAGGTAGGTCGTGCAGGCAACGAAGTACAAGCCGATGCTCGCCACGTCCCAGAGCAGTGGGGAACGCATTTGCGCATTGAAGATGATGTTCAGCGCCCGGTCGGGTCGACCGAGATCGATGATTGGTTGAATCGCCCCAAAGCCGATGACCAGAACCGTAATGAGCTCCGCCGACCTGGTGATTGCACGTCGCCACTCTGCCTTGGCCACTCGGAGAATCGCCGAGATCAGCGTGCCCGCGTGACTGATTCCAATGAAGAAGACAAAGTTGATGATGTAGATGCCCCAGTACTCGGGTCGGTTAAGCCCCGTCCGGCCGAGCCCGAAGCGGACCTGCAAGAAGTAGGCGATCATCCCCCATAAAACGATAAGCGCCAGAATCGTTGCCACGACATAGAAGCGTTTGGAGGTCTCGACGAGCGGCCTGAGAAGGATTCGCTCGTCCTCCGTCATTTCCGCCAGCTTCTCCGATACTTCAGGTGACACGCTACTCTCTCGTTCTCAGGTAGTAGACCTTCGGCTGCGTTCCCAGTTCTTCCATGAGTCGCGTCGCTCGAGGGTCCTCCTTTTGTTGCGCTACCCGGTGGTTCGGGTTCTCCAAGTCACCAAAGACGATCGCGGCGGTGGGGCAAACCTCCGCGCACGCCGGCTGATAGTCCTGCTCCCTCAGCTCCCGTCCTTCGGCCCGTGCATCTTCCCTGGCCTTCTGTAGGCGATGGTGGCAGAAGGTGCACTTCTCGATGACGCCCTTTGGTCGCACGGAGACATCTGGATTGAGGTGCCGACGTTCCGAATCACTCCACTCGGGTCCATACCAGTTGAAGTACTTGACCGTGTAGGGGCACGCGTTGGCGCAGTACCGGCAGCCGATGCAGCGTGGATAGATCTGTCCGACGAGCCCTTCGTCGTCGATGTACGTCGCTTCCACCGGGCACACCTTGATGCACGGGGGGTTATCGCAGTGCATGCAGGGGCGAGGGAAGAAGTGCATGGAGGTGTCGGGAAAGTCTCCCTCGATCTCAGTTTGAACCTTCATCCAGCTCATGGCGCGCCCCATCTCGGCCTGATCGGGGGAGACGGGGGCGATATTGTTCTCGCTCTTGCACGCCAGCTCGCACGCCGCGCATCCCGTGCACCGATCGAGGTCGATCACCATTCCCCAGCGCGCCATCGCTCTCCGCCCTACGCCTTTTCGAGGCGCACTCGGGTAGAATGCCAGCTTGGCAGCCCAGTCAACGGGTCCGCCGAGTCAACGAGAAGCTGGAGGGGATTCGCGACCTCACCTTCTGGATGCCGGAGCCCGTAGGGCGCACAGACATTCTCGGGCGCGGTGCCGGCAAAGACCTTGAGGCGGGCGCGATACCGACTACGGGCTGAGACAATCCACACCATAGTGCCGTCGGCGAAGCCTAACGAGCGGGCGGTCTCCGGGTTGACCTCGACCCAGGGGTCCCAGTAAACGTGAGGGAAGATCCCGGGGACCTCAGCCATCCAACGCTCTAGCGTGAGAGTGCCTGAGGCGAGTGTTGAGACACGATAAGGGATCAGGCGAAACGGAAAGCCATCCTCTTCGCCGGGGTATTCGCTCGTCACGTCTATGTGTGGCCTGCGGTCGCGCCCCTCCGAGTCGAGTGACTCCAGCAGGGCAGCGGGGAGCAGGTCGACCTGTCCGCCGGCGGTTCGCGATAACCGGGCCGGGTCGGTATCGTCGTAATACGGGTCCATCCACCCACCGCGTTCGACGAGAGTGTCCCAGAACGAATCGAACTCGGCGTGCTCGGCTAGCCACCAGCCGCGTTCTTCCATCTGGCGATGATGCCGCTGCTCGAACTCGTCCCCGTATATCATGCCTCGCTGTGCGGAAAACAGTCCGCGGGCTCGCTCCTTGAGAAGCACCTCGAAGTCGTCGTACGGGAGGCTCTCGGCGACACTACCTCCCAGGCCGCGCGCAACCGCGAGGAGCGCGTCACCGGTGTGGGTGCCACCTTCGTGCGGATCGACCAGCGGCTGCGCTAATCCCCACACCGGATATGGATACGAAGCAGGCGTCGGAGCATCTTGCCAGCGCTCATACGGCAACAGATCTGGCAGCACCAAATCTGCGTGGCGGGTGGTTTCGTCGAGAAACGGCGAAAAGCTGACAACGAACGGGATCTTCTCGAGCGCCGCTGACCAAGCTTCGGGGTGTGACGTTGAGGCCAGGGGGTTGGCGTAATAGAGGAGCAGAGCCTCCACCGATTGGCTCGTGCCGGTGGCGACCGCGGTGGCAAAGTCGAGGGCCTGATCACCCGCCCCGAATCGCGGGCCGGTGTTACCAACGGGTTCCCGCTGTGCACCCTGGCGTGACGCTTCGTTAAGCACCAGTGGAGCGAGTGGCGCCAGTGGTGGGTCGTCTCCGAACAGGACTCCCCCGGGGCGATTGACGCTTCCGACGAGGACGTTCAGGCTGTGCACAGCCAGGCCGGCCAGGAGTCCGTTGCGGGCCAGCGTTACGTCTGAGCCGAACACGGCGACCGCCGGTCGATTTTCTGCGAACGCTCTGGCCAGCGATGTGATCCGTTCGACCGGCACGCCGGTGATCGCCGACACTTCTTCTGTTCGGTAGTTACGCGAAACGATCGAACGGTAGCCCTCCCGACTCTGTCCTCCTTGATCGGTGTAGTCCTCAAATCCCGTTACGTGATCGGCCACGAACTCGGCGTCAAAGATCTCGTCCCGAATCAGTACGTACGCGATGCCGAGCGCCAAGACGGCGTGAGTGCCAGGGCGAATTCCGATCCACTCCTGGGATCGGGCGGCTGTGCGCGAGAATCGAGTGTCGATTTGAACGAACCGCGGCCGTCGCCCATTCACTTCTTGCGGATCAGCGAACGCCGTAAACGCCTGAAGTGGCGACCACCAGGCTTCGAATAGGGGAGCACCGAAGGAAAGCACAAGGTTGGCCCGCTCGAGATCGTAGCTCGGTTGCCGCGCGATACCGTGTACCAGATCCATAATTGAGTCAGTTCCATCGGCGTAATCGTCTCGCACGTAGTTTGGCGACCCGAACGCCTGCAGAAACTGGCTCCACAGCTCCTGCATGCTGCCAGCACAGTACCCGGCTAGTAGTGCCAGTGCCTCGGGGTTACCATTTGCCCGAATCGTTTCGAAGTTTTTGACGATGAGTCCGATCGCCTCGTCCCGTGTGATAGGCCGCCACTCGTCACTGCCACGTGGGCCAGCCTGTACTAACGGTGAGCCGAGTCGCTCTGGGTGGTAGAGCATTTGCACACCGGCGATCCCTCGCGGACACACACCGCCTTGACTCATCGGATGCATGGGGTTGCCGAAGATCCTGACCAGGCGTCCGTCAACGATGCGGGCCCGAACTCCGCAACGCGCCGGGCATACGAGGCACGAAGTGTTGAGGTGGCTCTCGAGGCCGGGGGCCCACCCGGGATCGGGAATCTCATCCGCTGTCCAGAAAACACCCGGCAATCCCTGCGCGGCGAGTCCGGCACCAGCGGCACCCATCACCCACAGGAATTCACGTCGGTCCAGGCTCATCTCAGCAAGCTCCTTCTACCGATGACACGCGTTGCAGTCGACCGTTTGCTCACGCTCCAGATGGCAGTCGATGCAGAGGTCCATGTCGATTCGCACGAGGGGACGCCCTGGTGGACGCTCGGTTTCGGCGATCGCTCCGTGACAGTTGACGCACTCCAGTTCGCCGATCCCAACATGTCGGCGGTGCGTGTAGAATACATGAGACGGCAGCCGAAACAGCTTGTTGAACGTCAGTGGGTCGCCATCCGAGATGAGCTCTGTTACACGCGCCGCCTCCTCCGAGGTGCCCTGCGGAACCTGATGGCACATCGTGCAAGTTTTCGCGTTAGGTAAGCCGGCATGTGCGCCCGTGTTGACGTACTGATGACAGAAGTCACAGGCTAGCTGTAGCTCTCGTGTGTGTTTTAGATGATTGAACGCCACCGGCTGCGGGACTGCGGGTTCACGCCCGGCGACGAATGGAATCGCCAGAGCCACGAAGAGCAAGACCACGACCCCAATCAATGGACCACGGCGTATGAAGCCCACCGCCCTCAGCCCGTCGCTCGGTTCAGAACACGCGACTCGTGGTTCCGCATCGTTGCCTCGGCATGAGAGAATCAGCACGTCGGCACATGGCGTCCTATCTTGTTTTGACTCGGCTATCTCACCCTAACCCTGTGGTCTCTGGCTCGTCTGTAGGGAAGGCGTGCAGGATCGTGTCGCTAAGATGCCGATCGGGTGCGTAGGGAATTCCCGGACACGCGGACGGTTGCTCTCTCTGGTGTGGTTTGCCAGCCAAGCTAGATTTGCTAGGGTTCCGAAGAATCCACTCTAAGTGTGTTTCCAGGAGGCTCGCATGAGTGTTCCCAATCGTGTTAAACGGATGCTCGATGAGCAGGAGGTGGGTTACACCCACCACAAACACGCGCCGGCTTACACGGCGCAGGAGGTGGCTGGCGCCGAGCACGTTCCGGGACGGGAGTTCGCCAAGACGGTGATGGTCACCGACGGCGACGAGTTCGTCATGGCCGTGCTCCCGGCGACTCGGAAAATAGATCTTCCCAACCTCAGGAAGATCGTCGGAAACAAGAAGTTGAGGCTGGCGACCGAAGACGAGTTCAAGGGACTCTTCCCGAATTGTGAGACGGGGGCGATGGCGCCTTTCGGTAACCTGTACGATCTCCCAGTGTACGTCGATCGCTCGCTCGAAGAAGACGAGAAGATCACGTTCAACGCGGGCTCGCATCAGGACACGATTCAGATCTCGTTTTCCGACTTCGAGCGGCTCGTCGAGCCGAAATTGGCGGAATTCTCGGAATCCCTCTGAGACCGCGTCGGGCCGCTAGGACCCTCTCTTGACACTGGGGGACGACTGCGCATATTTGCGCAAGTTCTGACTCCTAGGACTATCTGCGTC
>Ga0255057_10000740_pt1 | contig 18830 bp, 21 predicted proteins | sample Cases_109_6_MG_FD_189022 | JGI IMG/M metagenome (GOLD analysis project Ga0255057, IMG submission 189022) | Seawater microbial communities from Amundsen Gulf, Northwest Territories, Canada - Cases_109_6 | ecosystem: Environmental > Aquatic > Marine > Gulf | place: Canada: Northwest Territories... | reverse complement strand
ACCTCAGCTCGTCCGGGAGTCCAGAGGTGTGATGGGAGCCGGCGTGATTGCATCCGGAGCAGACCAGCACGAAGCAAACGGCCAGCGGGACAAGCCCTGTTTCAGGATGGACCATGATGATGCGCGCTGGCCTTTCCAGCGATTTCCACGAGCCATTTGACGTAGTGATGTCCTCCCAGATGAGAGGTCAGGAGCAAGAGGTGACGCGTTTCGCGAAGGACCTCAGCCCAACGCTTCGTTTCGATTGCGTTCGCCAGGCTCAAGCGGGCCGCTGCGTAGTCGGTGCCCATGCGTTCGGCCAACTCTTGACCCGCAGCACGCGTCCGGTCCGCATCTGACGGTCGGCCAGCCGCGTCGTAACAGTTCGTGGCCGTTCGGAAGCCTTGAACCGCAAGCACACCGTCGCGAGGATCGTAAGGATACCGATCGGATCTGAACCGCGCCATCTCCTCGGCACGAACGCCGCGCTGAAGCGCGCCCCCGCGGCTCGGGCAATCGGGATGCTCCCCGAAAAGCGCCGGGTGCGGATTGGGCCCGCCGTTGTCTATCCTCGCGGTGTGGTCGTCACGCACGGAGCTCGTCACGACGAGTGCTAGAGCGCCGAGCGCGACGATGGAGAGCCCAACTCGCCAAAGTCGAACGGAGTTCGTCACGGCGCGCTAAACCCCCCGGTCGTGAAGCGAACGATGAGTGGGCCGAGAAGCAAGAGGATGACGCAAAGGAAGATCAACGTCATCGGCCCGATCAGCATCAGCGCAGCCCCCGAGGCCATCTCCTCTGCCGCGATGCTTCGGCGCAAGCGCTGGGTCTGCGCCTGAATCGTCAGCACGCTCGCCAACGGGCTTCCTTTTTCTTCGGCCTGAACGACGCTGTTGACGAACTCCCTCACCTGCTCGGTCGGCGCTCGGTCGGCGAAGCCCTCGAGGGCTCGTCGGCGGGTATAACCTAGCTCGAGCTCTTGAAGGACGCGCCTGAACTCCTCGACGAGGGGGTCTGACGGATCGGCAGCGCTCTTGACAATTTTCGTAAGCGACCCGGGGAAATCGAGGCCTGCGCTCATGCAGAGGGATGCAAGGTCAACAGCCGCCGGCAGTCCACGATTGACCTTCCGCGCGCGCTCCCGCGCGACGGAGGAAAGATGGGCCCAAGGTGCAAGAAGCCCCAAGAGCGGGCCAAACATTGCAAGTGCGATCGAGAAGGCGAACAACTGAGAAAGAACCCACACGAGGCAAGCGAAGGTCAGCGCAGAAAGCATCGATAGAGCGAGAAGCTCATCTGCTGAGAGCCCAAGGTAGCTACCCGCATGGAGGAGGCGTGGGTCGATCCGCTCACGCAGCTTTTGAATGGGCCATCGCTCGACCCACCCGGCCCCGTACCTCACGAGCGGCTCGATCGATCGGAAGAGCTGCGCTTCGAGAGCCCGAGCGCGTTCGAGACCACGGATCCCGAGAACCGGGCGACGCTGGGATGGATGTCTGGCGAGTTGGTACGCCAGTGTCGAGAGACCTCCAATGGCCAACACGACTGACGCCACGAGAAGAAGGTCGAGCGCGGAGGTCATAGATCGACCCTCACGATGCGGTACGCCCACGACGAAGCGGTGACCCACAAGCCGACGCAAACGGCGACGATCGCTCGCCCATATCGATGATCGAGTACTGGATCGAACCAGGAGGGATCGAGCCAACCGATTACTGTGCACAAGAGAAACGGCATGGACGCCAACACCAACACTTGGCCGCGACCTTCAGCTGTCTTGGTGCGAAGTACGCCATCGAGCCTCGCGCTTTCCCGAAGGCTCGCCGAAGACTGCTCGAGCGTTTGCGACAGATTGCCGCCTGTCTGACTCGCGACAACGATCGTCGCGAGAGCGCCTGAAATCACCGTGCTGTTGATCCGGCGTGCCATCGCCGTCACGGCCCGATGAAGGGGCGCCCCAAGTCGCATTTCTTTGACCAGAAGGTCTACCTCTTCGAAAAACGGACGGGGGACGAGCAGCACGGTGGACGCGATTGCTTCGGCGACAGAAGGTGTCGCCTTGAGCGAATTCGCAAGCATCAGAAGCCAAGTGTCGAGCTGGCGTTCGAGCTGGTTGATACGAACCAGGTGGCGCTTCGAAAGAACGATCGGCGGAAGAATCGCCGTTAGAATAGCGAGCAGCGCCAACGCCCCACTCTTGCTGATCAGGAACAGCCCTACGAGCACGGAGCACAGGATCAACTGCAGTCGAGCGATCTGTGAACCGCTCTTGGGCACCAAGAGGAACGTCGTGTGCCGTTCGAGACGTTCCTCGTAGCGTCCGAGTACCCGGCGAAAAGGGCTTTCGTCGGCAACCAGCACGAAGTAAACAAGGGCAGACGTGCCTACGACGGCCAACAAGCCTGCAGACACCAACAAGAACAAGGACGGGGCGCTCACAGGTACGCCCCCTCGCCGATCAGTCCTTGCGCGATGAACTCGTCCAGGAAGCTCGGTACGTATCCGGTCGCACGATACTGCCCCAGGACCTGGCCGGTGCGGCTGGTGCCGGTACGGTGGAACTCGAAGATATCGTGAAGAACGAGGTCACCTTCGTCTCCGAGACGGCCAACCTCCGTCACCGCCGTAACCCTGCGCGAGCCATCAGAGAAACGCGTTTGCTGCACCACGAGGTGAATGCTGGCGGCAACCTGTTCGCGAATCGCAAGAGGTGACAGGTCGAGCCCTGCCATCATGCAGAGCGTCTCGATCCGATTCAGCGCATCGACGGCACTGTTGGCATGAGTGGTGGTCATGGAACCCTCATGCCCTGTGTTCATCGCTTGCAACATGTCGATGGCCTCGCCGGCCCGGCATTCTCCAACGACGATTCGGTCGGGACGCATTCTCAGGGCGTTCTTCACGAGATCACGAATGGTGTATCCCCCGCGATCTTCGAGATTCGCGGGCTTGGCTTCGAGAGAGACGACGTGAGGCTGCTGCAATCGAAGCTCTGCTGCGTCTTCGATCGTGACTATGCGTTCCTCAGAGGGAATCGCCCTCGAAAGGACATTGAGAAGCGTCGTCTTTCCGCTCCCGGTCCCCCCGGAGATGATCAGGTTTTTCTTCGCGCGAACGCATCGCTCGAGGAACCGGGCCATCGCAGTGCTCAAGCTGCCCATGGAAACGAGAGCGGACATTTCGAGGGGTCGGCTGGGGAACTTGCGGATGGTGATGCAGGGCCCGCGGAGCGCCAAAGGTGGGATGATTGCGTTCACGCGCGACCCATCGCTGAGACGCGCGTCGACTAGGGGAGTGCTCTCGTCAATCCTGCGCCCAAGAGGGGTGACGATGCGTTCGATCGCCGCCCGGCAAGACTCGTCATCCGTGAACCGAAGTCGTGTGAGATCGATTTTCCTAGCTCGCTCCACGTAGATCGTCTGCGGATCCACGACCATGACCTCGGAAACGTCGTCATCGTCGAGGAGTGCTTGCAACGGCCCGAGACCCAGCGCCTCGTCCACCATCTCGGCGATCAGTCGTCGTTGGTCCACGGCCTCAGGTAGCTCGTTCCCCAACTTGGTGAGGATGTGCTCGAGGGCGTCAATGACTTTCGGGCGTAACACGTGGTCGCTCATCTCCGACCGATCGAAGGAAGCTAAGTCGAGATAGTCGAGGAGCAGTCGATGGATACGCCGACGGAGCTCGGGCGAGGCGTCCGACCCGCATCGTCTTTCGTCGTTCGGCAGCGACCGGAGAGCAGCGACTCGCAAAACGTAGGGCCCGACACGTAGCTCTGCGTCGTCCGGCAGGAGGGTCTCGGAATCGCGGATGGACTCCGCGCCTACTCCCGTCCCGTTCGAGGAATGGTCGACAACGCGCAGCCCTTCAGGCACGACGTGAACGCGGAGATGCACTCGGCTCACGGCAGGTGAAGGAAGGACGATATCGCAGTTAGGGCCGCGACCGACAACCAAAGAAACCGTATCCAGGATACGGATCTCTTCTCGCCCTCCATCGGGCATGTCGATCGAGACGTCGAACCCTCCGGTCACTCGACGCTCCCTTCGGTGCCGCCTCCGGACGATTGCCCGAGGCGGGGCTCGTCCATGAGATCGTAGGCCTCCGCGCCCCCACGGAAGCTATCGTACACGCGAATCGCTTCTTCGATGCGGTTGCGCTGGCTCAGGCTCACCGGCTCTACGACGGATGGGACCACCAGCATGTACGACTTGTTGTCCTCAGTCTCGCGACCGTGGGTGCCGAAGAGCGCTCCAATGAACGGGATCATCGCAAGCCCTGGCAGCCCGTCCTTGGTGCGGCGCTCGCTGCGCGCACGAATGCCTGCGAGGGATATCGATTGACCCAACTCGAGATTGACCAGCGTCTCCACGTGGGTGGTGATCCGGCCAGGAATCCCTTGCACTCCACGCTCCTGGTCGAGGTCCGATACGTCCGCGGTGATCTCGAGCTCGATGCGCCCGGTTCGTGGATCGTACCTGGGCAGCACCGTGATCTTCGTGCCAAACTCGATAGCCTGTACGTTGACCGTGAGGTTGTTCTGGACCTGCACGTTGAACTCACCACCCGAGGTGAAGACCGCTTCGGTGCCATTGGCCGTGACGAGCGCCGCCTGCCGATACAACTTGGCCCAACCTTTGGACTGAGCGAGATCCAAGCTCGGGAGAAAGGTCTCCGGCAGGATCTGAAAAGCCGTCTGCGTTGGGATCCCGCTACCCCCCGTGATAGCCAGCGCCGCTTCCGACGGGGTGAGGGTGCTCCCGATGTTACCAGGCCAGTTGAGACCGATTTGATGGCTGTATCGGTCCTGGATGAGAACGAAATAGAGGTCCAATCGGATGTTCTCCCTGCCGGCGAAGCCCTTGCTGGCGTCTGCGGGAATCACGCGAATGGTGTACTGGACCTGAGATCCATCATGTCGGATCAATAGAAGGGACCCGGTCCCGACTGACCTTCCAACAATGACGAAGCGACTCTGATCCCGTGTCACACGTATGTCGGCGATGCCGGGTGCACCCTCCGAGTAGCTCTTCACGCCCTTCGCCGACAGGCTCCTCTGCTCACCGACGCGCAGAACGATGGTCGGGGGTTGATCCACATCACCCCGCGTACTGGCCGTCGCTGCAGTAGCGGAGATGAAGAGCACGGCGAAGGAGATCCATTGGGCAGAGGGGAGCACGTCAGTCGACCCTCTCGAGCCTCAAACGTCGTTGTCGACTGGCTCGCTTCTCTTGCTCGAGAACGTCGGTGTCGTCCGTTTCCCCAAGGCCCACGGCGATCTCGAGGTCGTCCACGTTGCGAAGAACGAGGCGGAGCACACCATCTCGCTGCGCCTGTGCAAGGAGCGTTGCCTGCTCCATCGTGAGCAACAAACTCACGCCGGCCCCCCGGCCGGTCGGGTCAGTATCATGCGCGGCCCGGACGCTGTCTCCCACGGCTAGAACCAGGAGGTTTTGGAGCAGGGGCACGGTGACGATCCGTTGCTCGGCACCGGGTTTCGCGCGCGTGAGAAGAACGTCTACGCGATCGCCGGGGCGCAAGAGTCCTGCGAACGCGTCACTCTCAGTGCGAGAGATTGTCATGGCTCGCATCCCTTTCGGGACCCGACTGGAAAGGGTAATCCGCTCGCGCGTCGCCGTTGTGAGGTCCCCCCAAAGAAGCGATTGACTGGCTTGCAGGTTGGCGGAAAGCTTTACCCCGAGCACTCGCGGCAAGTCGGAGGCCCGCACGTGTCGGCCTTCGACGTAAGCTTCAGGAAGCGCCCGTACGACCAACATCTGCTCCGTAAGGGGCTCACCGATCTCGGCGTCACGCCTCATCGCAAGAAGCTCGACCGGCTGCCCGCCGGCCGCCTCGATACGAAACTGGCGCACGTAGATCGCAAGCAGAAGAAACCCCAGAACAGCGACGGCCGCGGCGGCAAGCATTGCTGTTCGATTCACGGCATGCCCGCTATCAAGATGGTGACGACCGTCCGATCAATCGGACCGGGATGAGCAAGCACGGTGACCGTTTCACCACCTCTCCGCCCGGTCACCAAAGTGGTTTGGTCGACCTGGAGCCGTTCCCCGACGTGGCGCTCCAGGATCTCCCAGCCCCGGGTCCGGAACTGCTCGCGATAGAACCGTTCTACTGTCGACGGGGTGCTCGCCCTAGCGAAAAAGACCGCCACGGCGCTCGAATGTCCCACCTCGCTGGAGGATAGAATGCGCTGAGAATTGGGGGGACGTGAGACCTGTGCGGGGTCGTCGCCCCCCGCGTCCCCGCCTTCCGATGGGAGCATGTCGTAGAGGTTGAAATCGGTGGTCGTCCACATCGTGAGGAGGAACGTGCGACTGTCTCCCGAGCCCTCGATGGGCTGAGCGTACGCGTACCGAGCCTCCCCGAGTTCGTGAAGGTCACCGGTGCGCGAGAAACGCACGAACCGCGACACCAGGCCCTCGAGACTCAAAGGCTGCTCGCCAAGATCCAAGCACGCCACGTAGCCTCGTTGCGCATCCTGGACAGTCGTAGTCGCGATCGAACCCAGCAAGGCATCACGGCCATCGCAAAGCCCTTCGTAGTGGGCGAGCACGGCATGGGATGGTGCTTCGACGGTCTGCGTTTGAAAATAGACACGAGCCCCGTTTAGGTGGAGCCGCCGAACAGCCTCCCCGTTCGTGCCAGGGTACTCCATCAGGGTGGACCCGAAACCCAGCATCGCTTCGTCAACTGCCGCCCGGGCTTGCCGAAGAAGGCACAGTGAAGCAATCGCCGACAGGACGGCTATGAACAACGCGAATCGGAGGACGCCGTGTAGGGTCGGTGATATGCGTTCGCTAAAGGACATCGACTTTCACCTGCAGACTTCGCTGGCGTATTGCGTGGAGCGCAGCTCCGTGGAACATGCGTGTTCTAGAATGTTGTTTCCGTCGGGAGACGTCCGCCGTCTCGTGTTGCAAAGAAGCGTGCTCACTCCACGCTGCTGGGTCCGGCCGCCGCCGAGGCCGTTCGGCATCGGCGCGTCGGCAAGGCCTATTCCGTGGGTGGCCCTGCCAAGCAGGTAACCGTCGACATCACCGAGAAACGAGCCTACCGAGAAGCGGCCGCCCCCAGCAGAGCCAGCATCATCCAGCCCTGCCGCTCGAATCGCGCTTTCGGCCGTACCGCACTCGCCGCTTCGGCAACTCTGCGCCGGACACTCACCGGAATCGGCCTGCAACCAGGCTAGACGCCGAGCCCGCGCTCTCGCTTCGAGCTTGGCGCTGTACATACTGTTCAGCGCGACAACTCCGAGGAGCGCCGCCGCAAACAACGGCAGAGCGACAAGCGCTTCGACGAAAGCTGTCCCTCTTTGGTCGCAAATGAGTTGTGGTGTCTTCATGTTGTTCAGTGGGCGGAAATCGCGTTCAATGTGAAGTCGCGAACGACATCACAAAGCGCGGTCAAGTTGCCAGGGGAGCCCCGGCCGCGTGCGGTCGAGCATGCACTCGTGATTCCGTGCGGAACCCAAGTGCGAGAGATTCGGAAGCGCCGGAGCCGCGCGCGCCATCGTTGCTTCCACATCCACTCTTCCTTCGGCTCGGTCCCGTCGAAGTAGTACTCCGCCTGGGCAAAACCCACGCGACCAACCAGGTGCGCTGCGTGGGTCGCGTTCCGTCCGCCCGCGTGTCCACCTTGGGCCACACGAACGCCCCTCTCACCGCGTTGCCAATAGCTTTGGTGAAGATCTGCCCCGAAGTCGTAGGCACGATACTGGAACTCCTCGTGCCCGAGCCAGACCTGGCTGCCGTCGCTGCGTGTGGAGATGACCGCGCGCGTAGACTCAACGACACCATCGTCACACGTGCGACGTTTCCCGAGCCGCAGAGTTCTGCTGACCAGTCCGCCGAGAAACCGCACGAGCCACCGGGGAATCTTGGATTGAACGTTGCTCAACCGGTTGCCGAGCCCATCAGCCACCCGATCACAAAGGATTCCGATGTCGGCCTTCTCCACCGGCAAACCCGTACCTCCATCTGGGAGCCTCGGCCCAAGAAGCGGAGCGACGAAACCAGCGGCAACCGGTGGTTCGTACGCGTCCTGAAATGCCATAGCATCGACTGCGCGGACTTGGGCTAAGACAGGAAACCCTCGCTGAACCGCTTCGTGGGCGACGTCGAGCGCATCGTGCGCAACTTTCACGAACTCTTCAACCGCGTCGCCGATACGTTCGACGGTGCTTTCGACCGGAGTGAGCACGGCGATGAGCGCGCCGGCTTTGATGGAGAAGATCACAGTCGCCGCGAGGCCGTACAAAATCCCGAGGAGGATCTCGAGCATCACCTCGACGCTGCGAATGACGAGTAGAATGCCGGCGGTGATCGCCATCACTACGTTGAGCAGGACGTGCAGGTTCATGCCCTGCGCGCCGACCACCGCCGCTGCATGAGATCCGGCGTCGGCAGCGTCCTGCATGATGCGTCGGTAGATGATGGCGTCCCCGACCCCGAGGATGTAATAGATGGCTCCGACGGCGAAGAGGGCCATGAAAAGAGACATGGTCATCATCGAGCCGTCGGCATCGCGAAACAGGCAGCGCTTGCTTTCACGCATCACGAGCCCCGCGGCCTGTACTGATAGGGGGCGTCGTGGATCAGCAACGTGGTCTCGTGCTGAAGCCGTTTGAAACGGCCGCCCACGAATCTTTGTGCGAAGGGAAAGAAGGCGTGGTCGAAGTCGGGCTTGGACCTAAGGCCTCCGAAGCCCGCACAAAGCAGATTGCGCGCGATCGGTACCGTGCATTGGTACGCGTAGGTGACGCGCACCGTGATCTCAGGCTCGGTAACCTCAGCGCCAGTCAGGCCGGGAAACGTCACGGCGACCGCCCAAGGTTGGTAATAGAGCGAGCTCGCGAGTCTTCGGGGACCGCCAACCGATTTCCCGATACTAGGATTCGAATCATATCCAACGTTGACGGGCGCGAGCGCCATCAAGGGAACGTGCGCAGCCAGTCGAATCGTGTTGAGGCGAGACCTTCCGAGGTTGGCAAACGTTCGTTCGGAGAAGGCCCCGGCGATGGAATGCGCCGAAGGGTCCCCGAGAGCCGAAGAGATGCCCCCGAGCACATTGGCGAGATCGCCGATCGTCACGCGCCCACGTTCCACTGTCATCTTTGGTTCGCCGCCGTATTCGTTCGGGTCGTCGGGAAGCACGACGACGGCGGAACGCGCTGCGGCATCAGCCGCGTGCTTTACGATGAGGTTTGCGTGAGAGATCAGAGCCAATTGCACCAATGACAAGAAGAACGTCCACAAGGGAACGAACACGACGAGGAACTCGAGAAACACGGTTCCGCGCTGGTCCACAAGAAGCCGCTGCCGCCGGAGAGGCCTCATACGAGCGCCCACTGCAGGTTTAGGTACGGAAGCGCGACTAGCGCGGTGCCGATGAAGATCGCCCCACCCATACGGATCGGGGTGAGCGCCTCGATGTCCGTCTGTCGCGGCAGAGACGAAGAGCAAAGACGCCGAAATGACAAGCGAACGGCGTTCCAAAGAGTCTGTATCAGGACGCCTTTCCATGCCAGCACGCCGAACGCGATGCCCATGGCGACGATGAACGCCGCCAGTTGGATCTCGATGCCGGCTCTGATGTCAAACCCGGTCGCTGCGCCAAGGGCAGCGAAGAGCTTGACGTCACCGCCGCCCATAACCCCTTGGCGGAAAAGCCCGTACGGGACGAATGAGCAAAGGAACAGCGACGCCACACTCGACAGTCCGTAGTCAGCCCCAAGGAAGAACGCGTACAGAAGGGGCGAGATCGCCGCCGAGGGCAGCGTGATCCAATTGGCAATCTCGGAGGTTCGCCAGTCGGCAACGGCCGCAAGGGCGGCGATGGCGAGGGCGGCGATTGAGGCGATCGTCGTCTCCATGGGATCCAACCCCTACTCGACGACGTCCGCCATGTAGCTGTCTGCAGCCTCAATCTCGCCCGTGAGCGTTTCGCCGAATTGCTGCCACGCCGCGATACCAACGATGGCGATGAGGCCTAGAACGATGATGTACTCGACCGTCGTGAGACCTCGTTGGTCGTTCAATAGGTCAGCGTCTTCGATTCGATTTTTGATCATGATCGGTCTCCGATGTCAGGGAAGGGGGAGTAGAACGAAGAGTTTCGTGAGGTAGTAGGCCTGCACGAGTGGCACCCCGAGCCCGTACAACGCCAGGCCTGCGGCTAAGCCACAAACTCCGAGGACGACCGTGTACTCCGTGAACACCACGCACATCTATCGGTCCGGATAACGGATCGTTGCGCGGAAGTTTTAAACGCGCCCCAGGCTAGGGGCCAACCATGAAGTTTTGGTCAACTTCGCCGGCGCCGAGGGCCCGATCATAAAGAGCGATCAAGTGGAGCTCGCCCAGCCATGTTCGATCGTTGGTCGCTTCGTTCGCAACGGTGATCGCGTATGTGGCGTCCCAGGTCGTTACTGCGCCCATGCGCATGAACGTCTGGTTTTCAACACCATCGATGTAAAGCACCTCCGCACCATCGGCTCGGTGTGTAAAAACAACATGCGTCAGGGCGGTTGTGGCCGTTCCAGGCGTGGTGAACACCGTTGGGCTGCCATTGTCCCAGTCCACTTCTCCGTCGGCCCGGAATCGGTCAGCGTAGGTGTCTGCCTCCTGGCTGAGGAGAAAATTTCGAAGGTAGGGGTCTACGGACATGGTGATGATCCGGGCGGGACCTGTCTGAGTAATGTTTGCGGGCTTGATCCACGCCTCGACACTGAGCTCGCCGCTCGCTTGGACCCGTGTGGTCACTTTGGTGGCTGCCCCCGCCGTGGAAAGAGCCGTGGACGCATTGATTGTGAGGTGATTCGCTGACCACGTGACGTTGCCTGGATCGGCGATGGTCAGGTCAAGCTTGGGGGTCACGCTGGACTGGTCGGCGACCGTGGGACCACTGCCCTCATCGAACGCGTAAAGCAGGATGAGTCCGTCATCAACCCGCATCAACGGACCGCCCGTTCCCCCGGCGCCCCCGGTCCCACCGCTGCCATCGACGCAGTCGCCCGTCTGCAGAGAGCAGTCCTGATCGATTGGGCATCCTTCGCTTGGAGAGACGCTTACCATCACCGTGAGGGTGTCTTCTTCATCGACCACGGTGACCGGCGCGCAGCCCGCTGCGACCACCGCACAATCCGCGTCCTGGGCGACGGCATAGAGACCGTAGTCGCCGGGCGGGATTCCAACTCCAAACGCGCCCTCTTCGCCATCTCGGAGAACGTAGGTGCTCGCGACCGCAGGTACCGGGCGCGTTCCGATCGTCACATCCCCGCAAGAGTCGACCAGATAGACCTCTACGCGCACCGCTCGGTCACGCGTCGATTTTGGAATCGTCGGATCGAACGACACCTCGAAGCTCGGGCCACCTGGCCCTGAGCCGGCGCACGCGGCAACCATTGCAGCGGCCCAAACCATCGGAAAAAGCGCAGGAATTCCGTGTGCGATACGCATCTGATCGACCCGTCTCAGCGTAGCTAAAAATTAAGCGGCAAACCAAGTTTCCACTTTTAACGGAATCATTCGGACCAACCCACACGCATGCGCTCCTGCCCGGCAGCGTCGCTCTGGATATGATTCCGGCTTACTCCTGGTCCCCGAAGAAAAGGCCTGTCTTGATTCGGGACAGGGGCGAGCTAAAGGCGCGACCTGGAATGAGGGAAGCTTTGACGAAAAGCGTGGCACTCGTTGTGGCGGTTGCCTTTGCGTCCGCCACCATCGCCAGGGCACAAAAAGACGAGGCGCCGATCGTGGAGAGCCAACCCGGAATGTCTGAGGAGGGCACTGCCGCCAAGGAGGGCGCACCGACCGAGGAACGATCGGACTGTTACCCCGTGAATAAGGGCGGCCCGATCGCGGGTATCGTGATCGCCTCGATTTTTTGGTGGGTGCTTCCAATGAGTATTCCGGTCTGGATTACTCAGGCGAAGAAGCTCAAGAAACGCAAACGCGAGATCTACGAGCAGCAGCAGCGTGGCTGCCCACCGCCAAACTAGGCCGGATCGCGTTATCGCGGTGTGCCTCGTAAGTCCTCGCAACTATTGGGCGAGCGGGGAGGCAGCGTGTCCCCATAAAAAAAGGCCACCTGGATTTGGGGGCTCAGGTGGCCTTTTGGAGGCGTTCGGGGGAAAGGTGGAACGCCTGCCTAGCTCAAGTACGGGCCCCCGATGTAGTTCGAAAGCTCCCGTACTTCTTGCCGTAAATTGTGTTGCGTGGCTTTGGTGAGGTCGCCGATCGAGATGACGCCCACCAAGGTGTCTCCGTCCATCACTGGGACGTGGCGGCACCTGCGGTCGGTCATCAGCTTCATCACGTCGAGCAAATTGTCATCGGGTGATGCGGTATAGAGGCGCGTCGTCATGACGTCGCATACCAAGGTTTGGCGAGGGTCGCGCTGTGCTGCAACGACGCGCACGAGCACGTCACGCTCGGAAAAGATGCCAACCGGATAACCGTCTTCCATCACCAACACCGAACCGGCGTGATTGTCGTTCATGGTGTTCACCGCTTCGATCACGGTCGACTGTGGCCCGACCGAATACACGTCTTCTCCCTTTCTTCGAAGGATGTCGCCGATGCGTTGGTTCATCATGGATAGACCCTACCCGTCGCTGATTATACAATCACCAGAGTTTCTGAAAAGCCCTAAACTTGAGTGTAAAATGACACACAACCGAACGGGTTATCCCCCCTTGTGGACCTAGATTTTACAAGGGCGGCTCGGCACTCTGGAGTCTCGATGGGGCAAGCCACGACAGAACGAGATCGACGCTTACACCACAGGGTGGAGCTCGATGGCCTCGCACTGCTCTTCCAACGAGGCGATGTCGTGGGGCGATACGCACTCGAGAATCTTTCTGCAGGTGGCGCGTTCATTTCGGGCGAACGTGACTTGCGTCCCGGTCATCTCGTGCACGTGTTGATCAACCTCACAGCAGGCGATCAGCCGATGAGCATGACCGGTTCGGTGCATCGCGTACGTGATGCTGACAACGGCATCTCGCTTGCGATTCGTTTCCCCACGCTTTCGGCCGACCAAGAAGATGCAATTCAAGACGCAGTGCTCCGGGCGCTTCTCCGACGCGACGACCAAGCCTCACGACTCCCGATTTTGGTGTTCGAGCCAAGGCGTCGCGTCCGCGAAGAGATCGAAGCAGAGATTCGGAGCTTTGGATTGCCGGTCAAGAGTGTCGACTCGCTCGAGGACGCAGTGCGCGAGCTCGAAAGCGAAGAGATCGACTATGCGGGAATCGTCATCCACTCGGTGACACACGACCGACCCTCGATGGAAGTGGTCGAGTTCTTCACCCGCAACGAAGGCCTGCGGACGATCATCTTGCCCGAGCCGGACGGCGAGTTGAGCGACATGGCCAAACGATTGGCGACGCTGCCCCACGTCGGCGTCCCGCGAATCTGGAGCCGGTCGGAGCTCCGGCGCGCGATCAGCAACTAGGCTGCATCCGCCGTTCGTGATCGTAGTCGTGTGTCGACTACGGCTCTTAGGCCCGGTACGGCACGACTTCCACCGACTTTACTCCGGGAAGCTTTTCGAACGCGCTTTGCACGTTCTTGGCCGTGGCTACCACCACGATGACGAGATCTCTCGGGGAGATCCGAGCACGGGTGGCGTCGCTGGCCTGCTTGCAGGTGACCTGTGCGATGAGCTCGTCGTGATGTTCGACGTAGCGTCGGGGCACTCCTAAGAGCTCGATGTCGAGGCGGGACTCGAGTCGCTTCGAGGGGGTGTCGCGGTCGAAGCAGTGGCTGTTGGTCAGGTACTGCTGAGCAAACTTGAGCGTGGGCTTTGCGAGCCCCTCATCCACCCAGTGGTCGAGCAGGTCGAGTTGAAGCTCAGCGCAGTCGGCGGAGTACTCGACGCTCGGGGCGCTCCACATGTACCAAGCGTCGCGTTGGTCGGAGTGCATCAACCGGCTGTACGCGCCGTAGCTCCAACCACGCACTGCGCGCACCTCCTGCATCAGCGGCCCTGTGAATGTTCCTCCGAACGCGGTGTTCGAGACGATGAGCGGGAAGAGGGTGCGGTCGTGCGTGCGCGCGCCGAGGGTGCCGATGTAGAGTTGTGTTTGCGTCCGTTCGGGCTTATCGACGATGACCACATGGCGACCGCGCGGTATGCGCGTTGCGGGCACGTCGTGTTTACCATTCATCTTTCGCGTGCGCCTTGGGAAGTGGGCGCGGACGAGCGACTGGGCTTCCGAGTCGCTGATGTCACCGGAGACCCCGACGATGAAGGGTTCTTTCTCGAGATAGCGGGCGTAGAATCGCTTGACGTCCTGTAGGCCGATGCGGCGAAGGCTATCGGCAGAGCCGCTCGACGACCGCCCGTAGGGGTGCCCGGCGAAGAGCCTCTCCCGCAGTTGGATCGCGCCCAAGGTTTGATCGTCATCGAGGCGTGCCAGGAGAGCGGCCTGGGCGTGGCGTTTCAGTTTGGCGAAGTCTCTCGCGCGCATGGCGGGCCGCCAAACCAGATCGGCCACGAGCTCGATGAGGGATTCGAGGTTGCGGCGAAGCGTGGTGGCGCGGACCCGAGTCGATCGCATCGCGGTGTCGACCGACAGTCGGGCACCGAGGTTTGCGAGGCGCTCCTCGAAGGACTCGGCAGACACACCATGCGGGCCGCGTCGCATCAGGTGGCTGGTCAGCTGCGCGAGGCCCTCTTTGCCGATAGGGTCTTGCAGACTCCCCACGCGAAACGCGATCTCGATATCGACCAGTGGAAGTACGTCGCTCGATTCGATGAGGACCTTGGTCTTGGTTGCCCTCGTCATGCTGCGTTCTCGGAGATCTCGATGCGCGTGCGGCGTGAGGGGCGGAAGTACTCGGCGGCGGCACGTTTCACTTGACCCGCAGTGACCCGTCGATAGCCTTCCAGGCGTTCGAACCCGGTGCGGCCATCATTGACCACGGTCTCGTAAAAGCCCAACTGCTCGGCCTTCCCACCGACGGTTTCCATGCTGTACAAGAACGAAAGCTCGATCTGGTTGATCGCTTTGTCGAGCTCGATGTCGGTCGGCCCGTCCTCGGCTAGGCGAGCGACCTCTCGGTCGAGCAACGCAACCGCGTCGTCCATGCGTTTCCCCTCCCGAAGTGAAATCCAAATCTCGAAGAGGCCTGGGTCGACGAAAGGCGAAATGGCGCCGCGGACCGAGAGCGCGATCTCCTCGTCGAGGCAAAACAGTTGGTAGAGCCTCGAGCTTCGACCCCCAAACAGCAGCTCGTTGGCAACCCCCAGGGCGAGGGTGTGCGGGTCGGTGAATGGCGGGACGCGGTATCCGATGAGCAGTTTGTCGGTCGGTGTCGGCGCTGCGATGCGGAAGACCCTTTCACTTCGCTGCCCCGGCTCCTTCGGGCGCGGCGCCGTGTCGACCTGCCGGGCGGCGGATAGACGGCCGTAGCGCTCTTGGACGAGAGAAAGCGCTTGCCGCTCGCTGAAGTCGCCGGCGACGATGACGGTCGCATTGTTAGGGGCGTAGTGAGTTCGATAGAACTGTCGGCAGTCATCGACCGTGAAACCCCGGATGTCTTTCATCCATCCGATCGTAGGCCAGCGATAGGGGTGTCGACGAAATGCGGTGGCGTAGAGGCGTTCGAGAGCTCTGCCTTCGATGTCGTCCTCGACGCGGAGTTTTCGCTCGTTGGCAACGACCTCCTTTTCAGATCGCACCTGCGGCTCTCGAAGGACGAGATTTGACATGCGATCGGCTTCGAGCTCGATGAGGAGCGGCAGCGCGTTCTTCGGCGCATTCTCGTAGAAGTAGGTCCAGTCGGTCCAAGTTGCTGCGTTCGCCTCGGCGCCGGCGCGTTCCATCAATCGATCGAACTCGCCGTGCGAGCGGTTCTTGGTTTCGTTGAACATCAAGTGCTCGAACAGATGCGCGAGGCCAGTCTTGCCCGGGCGCTCGTGACGCGAGCCGACGCGAAACCAAGTATGGTAACTGACCGTCGGCGCGGATCGGTCGACGAGGGTGAGTACGGTCAGCCCGTTGCCGAGATGAAAGCGCCGAACCTCGAGCGCCGCTCCGAACGGCTGCGCACCCACGAAAGACCAGCGCGCATTGCGTCTGGTCACACCACGATTGAGGCGCTCGATGAGGACGTTAGGCGAAGACATGAAGGCGTCAGCCTGCGCATCACGCTTCCTAGGGTCAAGCACATTCACCCTCGCAAAAAGGGGACTGACCCCTTTTTCAGGGTGTGTGGGGAAGTGTTCATCTGGCGGTGGACACTGTACCCTCGGCCCTATCGACGACGAAAGGAGCGCGAGATGAAGTTTGTAATCATAGGTGCGCGGGTGATTCTGGGTCTGCTCTTCGTGGTGTCTGGGTTGAACGGGTTCTTTCAGTTCATGGCCAACCCCGAGATGAATGAGACGATAACGGCTTTCATGATGGCGCTCGGTGGCACCGGCTATTTCATGATCGTCGTGAAGCTCGTCGAGGTGACCTCGGGCTTGATGATTCTGACGGGGCGGTTTCTCCCGCTTGGGCTCATCCTTTTAGCGCCGGTGTCGGTGCATATTTTCTTCGCCCATCTGTTCCTCGACCAGGCAGGGCTGCCGATGGCAATCGTCATCATCGTGCTCCAGCTGTTCTTGGCCTGGGCCTACCGCGACTCGTACAGCGGGATCCTTCAAGCCAAAGCGGAGCCCACCTAGCCGGCTTCGCTTGACCCCATCCCGGGGGCCGGGTAGAGCCCCCGGCCATGTCCGAAGTTCGTGTTCGGTTTGCACCGTCGCCGACGGGCTATTTACACATCGGCGGGGTGCGTACGGCGCTCTATAGCTGGCTGTGGGCGCGGCAGAACGAGGGCACCTTCATCCTCCGGATCGAAGACACGGACAAAGAGCGGAGCACCGAAGAGAGCATCCAGGCCGTGCTCGACTCGATGCGTTGGCTCGGCCTCGATTGGGATGAAGGCCCGGAGGCGGGCGGCGATCATGGGCCGTACGTGCAAAGTAAGCGCCTCGCCATCTACGCCGACCATGCCGAGAGGCTGATCACGTCGGGCCACGCGTATCGCTGCTACGCGACCAAGGAAGAGATCGCCGAGGCACGCGAGGCCTTCAAAGAGACCGGAGCGAAGGGCGGATTTCGGTTTCAAAGCCCCTGGCGCGACCGCACTGACCCGCCGGAGGACCGGGCCGCCCGGCACGTGATCCGCTTCCGCGCCCCTCACGAAGGGAGCACCGGGTGGGACGACGAGGTCAAAGGCAGAATCGACGTTCCGAACGGAACCCAGCAGGATTTCATCTTGCTGCGCCCCGACGGGATGCCCCTCTACAACTTTGGCTGCGTAGTCGACGACCTGACGATGGGGGTGACACTCGTCGCCCGCGGTGATGACCACGTCATCAATACCGCTCCTCAGATCCTTCTCTACCAAGCGCTTGGGGCCGAGCCCCCGAAGTTCGCGCACATGCCGATGGTGCTCGCGCCCAACGGCGACAAACTCTCGAAGCGCCACGCGGCCGTCGGGGTGCTCGAATACCGGGACATGGGGTACTTGCCCAATGCAGTCCTGAACTACCTCGCCCGACTCGGGTGGTCGCATGGCGATCAAGAGATCTTCACGCGGCAGGAGTTGATCGAGAAGTTCAGTTGGGACCACGTCGGCTCGACTGCAGGGCGCTACGACTCGAAGAAGTTCCTTCACGTGCAAGAGGAGCACCTGCGGATGCTCCCGGACGCCGAGGTCGCTCGACTGGCGGTTCCGTTCTTGGCCGCGATCGGGATCGAAGTGACCGCGAACGATCCGGTGCTGCTCGAGGCGATCCCCTACGTGAAGCCGAGGGCCGCGACCTTGGCCGATGTGGCCAACGCGATGAGCTACTTCTTCGGGGAGGTTGAGTTCGAAGAGAAGGGAAAGCGGAAGTTCCTCGTCGCCGAGAACGCCGAATATCTTCTTCGGCTGGCCGAGCTCATCGAGGACGTCGAGCCCTTCGAGAAGGAAAAGCTGGACCAGGCGGTCAAAGATTGGCTCGAAGCGGCCGAACTTCCCATGAAAAAGGTCGCGCAGCCCGCGCGCGTCGCAATGACCGGCCGAACCCGAAGCCCGGGCCTCTTCGAGGTGATGGCGGTCCTCGGTAAGGACAAGACCATCCAGAGACTACGGGCGGCAGCCAAACTTGCGGCATCCGCAACGACGCATTAGGAACGGGACGGGGTTGTTGGGGCAGTTTTGCAGACGCTTGTCATCGTCCTTTACTTGATCACGCTCGGAGCACTTGCGCTGTACGGGATTCACCGAAGCGCACTGCTGTTTCTGTACCTACGTCATCGGCGAGAGCGAACGGAGCCCTCGGCGCGCTTCCATGAGGCTGACCTTCCGTCGGTCACCGTGCAGCTCCCCATGTTCAACGAGGTGTACGTGGCCGAACGGCTGATTCAAGCGGCCTCCAACATCGACTACCCACGCGACCGTCTCGAGATCCAAGTGCTCGACGACTCGATCGACGCAACCTCGGCGATCGCACGAGCGACCTGCACTTCGCTCCGCAAAGAGGGGATCGATATCGTGTATCTGCATCGGCGAGACCGCACCGGATACAAAGCCGGCGCCCTCGCCGAGGGGATGAAACACGCGAAGGGCGAGCTCTTGATCGTGTTCGATGCCGACTTCGTACCGGGCGCGAGCATCGTCCGAGACCTGGTGCACTTCTTCGTCGATCCTCAGGTGGGCATGGTACAGGCGCGGTGGGCGCATCTCAATCGCACGCATTCGCTGCTAACCCGATGCCAAGCGATGCTGCTCGACGGGCATTTCGTGATCGAGCACGCGGCCCGGCATCGCTCTGGCCGGTTCTTCAAC
>Ga0255057_10000739_pt1 | contig 18832 bp, 19 predicted proteins | sample Cases_109_6_MG_FD_189022 | JGI IMG/M metagenome (GOLD analysis project Ga0255057, IMG submission 189022) | Seawater microbial communities from Amundsen Gulf, Northwest Territories, Canada - Cases_109_6 | ecosystem: Environmental > Aquatic > Marine > Gulf | place: Canada: Northwest Territories... | reverse complement strand
CAATCTCTGAGCCTTCTTCCTTCCCCTTTTGAGGGGAAGGTGGACTCGGCGCTCGCGCCGAGGACGGATGGGGGGAGACTCCAAACCTCCCATGAGAGACCAGGTTTGGGCACCCTCACCCCCACCCCGACCTCGCTGACGCTCGGCCACCCCGCCCTCGAGGGCGGGGAAGTAAACAGGCCACCCGTCGGTGAGCAACCGTGCATTGAGGTCCAGGGGGAGGACCGTCTGAGCAAAGCGAAGGCGAGGAGGGGGAGCCCCAGGCCCGTACAACCAATGGAACCTTCCTCCACCTTCACCGGGTTGAAAAGAGAAGAAAAGGGCAGCCAGATCTAGCCTGGCGTCCTGGATCCTGTGACTTCATCCCAAGCCGGGCCGGGCGGAACGCTGCGGCTCACCGCCTTAGCGTTCGCCTTCGGGCTGCCGGCGCAAGGCTTGCTTGGCTGGCTCCTGGCAGAAGGGGACTTCGGCGTCTTCGCGGTGGCCATCGGGGTGGGGTCTCTGATCCTTGGTCTGGGGGATGGCGGCATGCGCAGCTATCTGGTCGATCGGGGACGGTACGCATCGCCCAATGTTCACGCCAGTGCGGTTTGGTACTCCCTCCAGGTGTCTTCGCTCATGGCCGTCGCCCTTGCCCTGCTGGCACTGCTGGGCGGCTGGCTTTTCGACGAGCCATCGGTGCGCTCAGTCCTCCTCATAGCCGCCGTCTCTTCTCCACTCGGCTTCTTTGCTCCGATTGGATTGGGACTGCTGCAAAGCCACGGTCACCAGAGGATCGCCGAACGGCTCGACGGTTCTGCAGTCTTGGCTCATTACGCGCTGGTGGCCCTATTCGCGGCCCTGGATTTCGGAGCTGCCAGCTTTGTGCTCCCACTTCTCATCACTAAGCCGCTGCTTTCTTTGTTTGCCTGGTTGGCGGTTCGCAAGGTAGCTATCCCCTTTGGAAGAGCTTCAACCGGGGGGGTCGGCCGAATTGCCCGGCGGTCAGGCCCGGTCCTGCTCGTGGCGGCCGCCACGGGGCTGCTGCGGCATGGCCCATTCGCTGCACTCGGCGTGGCCGCCTCGGTGGAGGTCGTCGGCTTCTTCTACTTTGCCTATCGACTGGCGATGGACTCGGTCTTGTGGCTGACCGCCCCGGTGCGGAGGGTGCTGGTGCCGACGTTCGCTTCGATGCACGGGGATCCGTGGCGGAGACGCCGGGCGGCTCTCGACTCGTTTCTGGTGGCGTCGCTCCTGATCGGGACCATTCCACTTCTGTTCACATCGCTGGCCGGCCCATTGGAGGCTGTTGTGTGGCGGGGGAGGTGGCAAGAGTCGGTTTTCTCTATTCAGATTCTCGGAGCTGCCATGGCATTCGAAGTGGTCGTCGTAGTGGCTCTCATGCTGTTTGAGTCGGCCGATACCGTGCGGGTCCGGGCTGCCCTGTTGGCTTCGCGGGGGGCGGGATTGCTGGTGGTCATGGGGCTGCTGGGCTGGCTGGCGCCGCCAGACTCGGTCGATGAGATCGCACTGGCGTCCGGCCTCTATCTCGTGATCACCGGGGCGATGATCGTGGCGTTTGTGGTCGACGCGCTAGGCCTCGACCTGCCGAAGGTGGCGCGGGCCGTCGGCTCTGTCTATTTGCTCACAGGCGCGGGAACGGCTCTGGCGTTGCTCACCCAGCTGCTTCTCGACGATGCTCCTTCCTGGGTGCGCCTGGTGGCGACGGGGGCGGTTTTCCTATTTGTGGTGATCGCGGGAAGCCAGACCTTCTTTGAGCCGAAACTCCGAAGAGTGGCAACAGTCATCGAAAGGACCTCCGGCAACAGGCTGTTGGAGAAGATCCTGCTAAAACCTTCTGCCACCCAATCGGACGGTCCGGCATAGACTCGCACCACCATGGCTCACCCTGTTCCCGATCCTCTACTTGCCGAGGAATATCTGGTCGGACAACGCGACCCGTCGCCTCTGTTCAGAGAGGCTGCCAGGCTGCGAGACGAGGGCCACGGCCGCACCGTGACCTACTCGCGCAAGGTCTTCATACCCCTCACCACTCTGTGTTTTGACACCTGCACGTACTGCACCTTCGCCAAGCCTCCCGGCGCAGGGGGGGAGTACCTGGAGCCGGAGGACGTGATGGCGGTGGCCAGAGCCGGCGAGAGGGAGCGATGCACGGAGGCCCTGTTCACACTCGGCGACCGCCCCGAGGACCGCTGGCCGCAGGCTCGAAACTGGCTCGACGATCATGGTTACGAGAGCACGCTTGACTACGTTCGAGCGATGTCGGAGGCAGTGGCAGCCGAGACGTCGCTGTTCCCCCATGCCAACCCCGGCCTGATGGACGAAGCCACCATCCGGGCGCTGCGACCCTCCAATCCTTCGATGGGCCTGATGCTCGAGAACATATCGCCGCGTCTCATGGAGCCGGGGATGCCCCACTTCAACTGTCCGGACAAGGAGCCCGCTGAGCGGGTGGCGACAATCGAGGCGGCCGGAGCCGCCAGGGTGCCGTTCACCAGCGGCGTGCTCATCGGAATCGGAGAAACCCCGGCAGAAGTGGTCGCAAGCCTGTTTGTCCTTGCCGACTTGCAGGAGAGGTGGGGCTGCCTGCAGGAGATCATCGTTCAGAACTTTCGGGCCAAGGCAGACACGCCCATGCGCCGCTCTGCCGAGCCCACGGCGCAGTATTTTGCCAGGGTGGTAGCAGTAGCCCGCTGGATCCTCGGCCCGGACATGAATGTGCAGGTTCCACCAAATCTCTCTGAGAGGTATGAGGTCTATCTCGACGCCGGAATCAACGACTGGGGCGGTGTCTCGCCGCTGACGATCGACTGGGTCAACCCCGAGCAGCCCTGGCCCCATCTCGAGGAGTTGCGCAACCGCACCGCGGCCGCCGGGTTCGAGCTCAAAGCCCGCCTTCCGGTGTATCCCGAGTTCATTGCGGAGGAATGGATCGACCCCACTCTCTTGTTGGCGGTCCGCGAGGCGGCAGACGGTGACGGTTATGCGTTGTCACCGCAGATGGAGGCAAGCAGTTGATCACCTACCACCGCTTACGGCCGGCGCCCGAGGACGTCAGCGAGATGTGGGCTGCCACCCGCAGCAAGCAGGGCGCCACGGTGGCCGAATTCGCGGCCCTTTCGGCCGATGCCCGCCGCGAGATTCTCGCCGGTGGACTGGTTCCTGTGGCCGGCGCGGGGGAGGTCGAGCCACTGGGTTGGATTGCCACCCCCGATCAGGCTCTGGAGCTGGCTGCTGCGGGCGTGCCCGGTTGGCGAATAACCGTGCTCTACGAAGGGCCTGCTGAAGAGGTCCTCGATGCGGTGGTCAGGTCCGGCGCGGCTTTCTTGCGAACAGGCCGCAGCCGGGTGTCGGAGGCGATTGAGCTGATGTCTTTGCCGGCTGTCGACACTGCAGTGTCGGTCTTCGTCGACACGATCGACGAAGCGGTGAGCGCAGTTGCGGTCGGTGCCGGAGACCTCCTGCTGCGCGACTGGGATTCCGAATCTCTCGGCCAGTTGCGCGACGTGGTCAATCCCCTCGCTCTGGTCGAAAGGACGGCTATCCCTCCCGGCGTCGAAATCGATTCGGCCCGCGAAGTTCTTGATCGTGAGCTGTTCTCGGCCTACTTGCACCAGATCGACGGGAGTGGTGTCGCCCGCCCGCGCTACGAGTGGGCTCCCGGAATGGCACTCGATCCACCCCTTCCTGCGACTCGCCTGTCTCTCGAGTGGACAGACCAGGCCTGGGTTGCCGCCCAATCGGAGTATTCGCAGGTGGGAGATCAGGTGGGGGCCATTCTCGAGCGGTCCCGCAACGGAGCTCCACCGAGCCGTGATGAGGTTGAGGTGCTTTTCCGGGCCCGGGGAGCCGAGGTCGATGCCATCGCCGCCACCGCAGATCATCTACGACGGAAGCGCAACGGCGATGTGGTCACGTACGTAATCAATCGCAATATCAACTACACCAACCAGTGCTATTTCCGCTGCGGGTTCTGCGCTTTCTCCAAAGGCCCCCGGTCGCTCAACCTGAGAGGGGAGCCATACCTTCTGAGCCTTGATGAGGTGGTGGAACGGAGCCGTGAGGCGTGGGAGCGGGGAGCGACCGAAGTCACCTTGCAAGGGGGGATACATCCCGACTTCACCGGTGATTTCTACGTGCATGTCACCGAGCTGATCAAAGCTGCCGTCCCGGACATGCATATCCATGGTTTCACGCCGCTCGAGGTGTGGCAGGGGGCCGAGACGTCGGGGGCCACGGTGGTTGAGTTTCTTGCCAGGCTCAAAGAAGCGGGCCTGGGAACCCTCCCGGGTACCGCGGCCGAGATCCTCGACGATGACGTGCGGCGGCACCTGTGTCCCGACAAGATCACGACGGCCGAATGGGCGTATGTGATGGTGAAGGCACACGAGATGGGCCTGCGGTCCACTTCCACGATCATGTTCGGGCATATCGACGGTCCCCGCTCGTGGGCCAACCACCTGGAAGTGCTCCGTGATATTCAACGACGCACCGGCGGCATCACCGAGTTTGTGCCCTTGCCGTTCGTTCACATGGGAGCCCCGATCTATCTCCGGGGACAATCGCGGCCGGGCCCGACGTGGGATGAAGTGGTTTTGATCCATGCGGTAGCTCGCATCGCTTTCGATGGTTTGATCGACAACATTCAGGCTTCCTGGGTCAAGCTGGGTTTGGAGGGTGGCAGGCGGTTGCTCGATGCTGGGTGCAATGACATGGGCGGAACGCTGATGGACGAGAACATCTCCCGAGCAGCCGGTGCTGCCCATGGACAGTTGGCTACGCCCGAAGAGCTGGAGGAAACGATCCTTGCAGCCGGCCGTACGCCGGCTCGCCGGAACACCGTCTACGAGATTCTTCAACCGGCTCAGCAGGAGTAACAGGACATGGACCAATCGATCACTCCCAGCGACCCTCTGGCGAACCCGAGCGAATTCAAGGACGTCATCGAGCTGGTCTCTCGCGAGGCTCTGGTCTACCTCGAGAGCCTCGACACCCGCCAGATGCGCAGCCCGGACTCGGATGCCGTTGCCGAAAGTTTTGCTGCTCAGCTCCCTGAGGAGGGTGATGGGGCCGTAGCGGCCCTCAGTGAGTTGCTCGGCCGGGGCCTGGAAGCCACGGTGACGTCGGCGGGTCCGCGTTTTTTCCATTGGGTCATCGGGGGGTCTACGCCCGCCTCACTAGGTGCCGATTGGGTCACCTCGGTGCTCGATCAGAACAACGGAGGGTGGGATGCGACGCCCCTGGCGACCAAGCTCGAGTTGGTGTCGATCGACTGGCTGAAGGATCTGTTCGCATTGCCGAGCGACTGGAGCGGCCTGCTGACGACCGGGGCAACCATGGCGAACTTCACGGCCCTGGCTGCTGCCAGGCAATGGTGGTCGGAACAGCACGGTATCGATCTCGCCGATCAGGGTTTCGGGAACCTTCCAGCCCCACAGGTGCTGTCATCCGGTTGGATCCATGCCTCGGCCCGCAAAGCACTCGGCATGTTGGGGATGGGAAGGTCGGCCGTTCAAACGTTCTCAGCGGATGACGTTGGGACCGTCGATCTGGAGGCAATGGAGGCGGCGCTGGTGGCGCTCGGCGGGGCCCCGTCGATCATTGTCGGTAACGCCGGGGAAGTCAACGCCGGCCATTTCGATCCTATCGATGCCCTCGCCGACCTGGCGGAGCGCCACAACGCCTGGCTCCATATCGACGGAGCGTTTGGGCTCTTTGCTCGGATCAGCCCCGATTACGCCCATTTGGCGGCCGGTATCGAACGCGCCGACTCGGTGATCGCCGACGGGCACAAATGGCTCAACGTCCCCTTCGACAACGGCATTGTCCTTGTGCGCGACGAGTCGTGGCTCTTGAAGTCTTTCTCGGCCGGCGCCGATTATCTGCCCGATCCGGACGCCGAGCGGCCGGCTTATATTTTCCTCGGGCCGGAGATGTCGCGACGGGCCCGCTCCTTCACGGTGTGGGCGACTCTGCGGGCTTATGGCCGGGCCGGATATCGCTCCATGGTGGAACGCTGTGTCGGCAACGCCCAACACCTCGCACGGCTGGTCGGAGAAGATTCCCGGTTCGAGCTTCTGGCCGAAGTCCCGCTCAACATCGTGTGCTTTCGCTATCGGCCGTCGGGTGCGTCGGCTGCCGAGCTGGACGACCTCAATCAACGTCTCGGGGAAGCGATCATGGCCGACGGCAGGGTTTACGCGGGGACAACTCGTTACGGAGGGCGGGTCGCTTTGCGGCCGGCATTCGTCAATTGGCGGACGCAAGAATCAGACGTCGAGCTGCTGATGGCCGTGGTGCAGGAACTGGCGGAAGCTCTGTAGGAGCCCGTCGGCGCTACTTCCGGGCGTTGCGCAGGGTCACGGCGGTACCGGTGACGGTCAGGATCAGGCATTCACCAAGGAATGTGTAATCCAGATTCACGCCAATCACGGCATGGGCGCCCCTGGCAACCGCCTCGCGGACCATCGCTTCCTGGGCCAGGGCCCGGTCTCTGGCGAGGATCTTGCGCATAGCATCGTTGCCATCCACCGACTCAACCAGTGTGCCCAGGCCCTTGGTTTCGACGGCGCACGCAGATTCCCCGGTCACAATGCCGAGATTGGTGTCGATCTCCCAGTTCGGGACCGTGGTCGTTGTGGTGACAATGGGGCGCCACACCTTGGCGCCGTCGCCAATCCGGACCCAACCTTGAATCGCATCTCGCCACTGCTCGCCCCATTCGGGAGCCGGTTGCGGCCGGGCCGGGGCTGGTTTCTCGGCCGGGAGTTGGGAGCCGCCAGCTTCCGGCTCGACGCTGATCCAGTCCTCGTCGGTGGTGGGGCGAGAGGCGATGGCTTGGGTCAAGGCGGCGGCGGCCGAATCGGCAGCCTCGGCGTATTCGGAAGGTGTGGGGTGTGATCTCGGGACGGCGGTATCGACCCGTCCCGGGGGTCGGAAGTCGACAACAATCGTCGTGTTGTCGACCCACTCCACGGCTGCCCTGTCCGCGGGGTCCTCCTCGCGGGCCAGTCTGGCTGCTTTTAGCGCATGGAGAAGGGGCCGCACAGTCTTGTCCTCAGGGATCCGACGCCCCCCAGTGGTCCAAAAGTCATCGCCCCTGCCTTCTTGGGTCATTACTTCCCTATATGCCCTCTGCCTGTGTGGAGGATAACCTGAGGGTGTGAGAATCTCGGTTATCACCATGTTTCCTGAGTTCTTCGCTTCGCCTCTGGGAACCAGTCTTGTCAAGCGGGCCCAGGCCGATGGCGTTGTGGAGATCGATGTGGTCGACCTGAGGCCCTATGGCCTGGGCCCTCACCAACAGCTGGACGACAGCCCTTTCGGCGGTGGAGCCGGTCTTGTAATGATGGTTGAGCCGCTAGATGCGGCCCTGGCAGATCTGCCCGGTTCGCGCAAGGTCTTGTTCTCGGCCGCCGGTGCGCCGCTCACACAGAGCACTCTGGATCGCTTTGCCGAAGTCGAACACCTGACTCTGGTCTGTGGGCGCTATGAGGGAGTCGACGGACGGGTGGCAGAGCATCTGATTGATGAAGAAGTATCGCTTGGCGACTTTGTGATGTTGGGCGGAGAGGTGGCAGCCCTTGCCGTGATTGAAGGGGTAGTTCGGCTTCTGCCGGGGACGGTTGGCAATCCCGAGTCGATCAGGCACGAGTCCTATCGCGATGGCCTGCTCGAGGAGCCACACTTCACCCGGCCGGCGCGTTATCGAGACTGGGAGGTACCCGAGGTACTCCTCTCCGGTGACCATGGCCGCGTGGCCGAATGGCGCGCCGAGCAAAGGGCTGAGCGCACCCGCTTACGCCGACCCGATTTGTGGCGGAAAGTAGCGGAAGGTTTCGACAAGCATTAGAGTTTGTTGCCCGGCATCGGCCGGGACTTTTCTTGTGCAAGGCACTCTATGAACACGCTCGAAGAGCTCGAAGGCGGCCTTCTCCGCGACGACATCCCCGATTTCAACCCGGGCGACACCGTCATTGTGCATGTCAGGGTGGTCGAAGGAGGGCGAGAGCGCGTCCAGCTCTTCGAGGGCGTAGTCATCGCCCGCAGCGGGACCGGCGCCCGGGAGACGTTCACGGTGCGCAAAGTGGCGTTCGGCGTGGGAGTCGAGAGGATCTTTCCGGTCCACGCTCCGATCCTCGCCAAGATCGAGGTCGTCCGCCGCGGGGCGGTTCGGCGAGCGAAGCTCTATTACCTCCGCGATCGGGTGGGCAAAGCAACCCGCATCAAGGAAAAGCGGTAGGGGCGCCATCCTTCAAGGATGCCTTCCCGGCGCCCGATGACCTCTAAGCGTTACTCCTATCTACCCTGGCTGAGTTGACACTATGGCCGACAAGCAGACACCCGATGAAGAGCTCCCGCCTCGAAGGCCGTTCGAGCGATTAGTGGAGGGCCCGGAAGGGGAGGATCTTCATTCGGCAGTGCCACCTTCTCCCGCCGAACAGGAGGGTGCTGCCCCGCAGCACAATGAGTTGGATGAGGCGCGGCCAGAGCCCGCCGACGAGAACGGCGGGTCCGTGTTGGATCGATTCGACGATCTCAAGCAGCTATTCGAAGAAACCACCAGCGGCCCACCAGAGGAGCCTTCACTGAGCGAGCTGGACTCGCAGATCCGGGCGGCGCGTCGCTCCGAAGGTGGGGTCACGTTGGGCGAGGATGAAAGTTCCCCGATGCCGGAGCCATCGCAAGAACATCCCACATATGACGACCTTGAGAAGATCAAGATCGCTGAAGCCCAGGCAGGGCGCCGGGAGATCCGCAAGGGGAAGCGCAAATCAAAGCGGCGAAATCGGTCGTTTTGGAAGGAGCTGCCTGCTCTCATCGTCGTGAGCGTTGTGGTGGCCATCGTCATAAAGACCTTTTTCTTTCAGGCCTTCTACATCCCTTCGGCGTCCATGGTGCCAACTCTCGAGATCAATGACCGCGTCCTTGTCAACAAGCTCTCCTACCGCTTCGGGGCCATTGAACGGGGGGACATCCTGGTTTTCGACTCGCCGGAAACGGTGGACGCGGAGCGCTCTCTAGCCCAACGGGTGGTGCGCCGTGTTGGCGAGGCCACCGGACTGGTTTCGCCGGACACGGTTCTCATCAAGAGAGTCATAGCCTTGCCGGGGCAGACGATTGAGATCCGCGATAACCAGATCTACATAAACGGCAGCCCCATCGCTGAGCCATACATACCTGAGGGCGTGACGACTCGCGACATGGATCCACTTACGGTGCCGGCCGACTTCGTGTTCATGATGGGTGACAATCGCAACCAGAGCCGCGACAGTCGAGTGTTCGGGCCGATCCACAAAGACGATGTCGTTGGTCGCGCCTTCGTGAGGGTGTGGCCTCCTTCTCGCTGGGACGGCTTGTAGCGCGGCGACGTGTCACACCTCCCTGATATCCATGATCTACCCACCGTTGATGGTGCAAGTGTCTAACGTTGCATAGGCAGCTACAGGAGCGTCCCGGTGAACGAAGAAGATCTCGAGAGATACGAGACCGAAGTCGAGCTCCAGATCTACAAGGAGTATCGAGACGTCCTGTCGATGTTCAAGTACGTCGTTGAGACCGAGCGCCGTTTCTACCTTGCCAACAAGGTCGACCTCAGCACCCGCCAGGTGGGCGATGCCGTCTATTTCGAGATCGAACTCGAGGATGCCTGGGTATGGGACATGTATCGACCGGCTCGTTTCCTGCAGAAGGTGCGAGTCATGAGCTTTCGCGACGTCAACATCGAAGAGTTGGAGCCCGGGACCGCGCTCTAGCCAATCAGCGCCTTGCCCGGCTCGGTGAGCAGGTGGCAGCGCAGTTTCTCATGGCCCGGGGAGCGGCCGTGCTTGGCCGCAATGTTCGGGTTGGCCGCGGAGAGATCGATCTGTTGGTCAGGTTCGGATCCAGGCGCGTGGCGGTCGAGGTCAAGACCCGGGTTGGATCCGAGCCCCGGGAGGCATTTTCCGAGGAGAAGGCGAATCGAGTGTGGGAGGCGGCTCGTTGGCTGGGCGGGGTTTCAAGGGTTGACTTGATCGCGGTGCGATTCGATGCTCACGGGGCCGAGGTGCGCTGGCTACCGGAGGTGAGTTGATCATGCTCGACGGCGTCTCTCCTTGAACCAGCAGCCCCGGTGCCAATGTCGTCTCAGGTCCGGTTCGTACTCGGGCACCACCACGAGGTGGCCCTCTCCCTGGGCGATGATCCCGGAACAACCAGGGCACTCGTAGCTTTTGCGAGCCGCGTATGGCTGGACGAGCGCGACGATTTCTATGCCAAGAGTGCCCACACGACCACTGCTGCTGTAATCACGGTTGCGCCGACAACCATCACGATGTCGGCCAGTCCTCGGCGCTGGGGGCGAAAGGGATTGAAACCCATGGCTCAATGCTAGGTAGCGGGCCTTACCGACCACCCTCTTAGGGAGTAAAGATTTCCAGCTCCGGGGGCGAGGGTTGGCTGCCGAGCAAGAAGATGAGAACCATTGCCAGCACGACCAAGAGCCACAATCCGATCGAGACCGCGTGGCGAATTCGGCCCAGTCGCACGTGAAGCCCGTGGTTGGGGGTGGGCATGCGTTGAGCTTTTGTGGCCAAATCCAGCCGGGTTATTTGCACCTCGTTCGCGAAGCCGGCTGGTCGGACGGTCTGGCGCTCGGCGGGTCCTGGTGGTCGCTTGATCCCGGCTCGGGGTGGTCGAGCCGACCCCGGCGCGGGGGACCCTGTGGTGGCGTGGTCAGGATGGCGGAACCGGTCGGGGTGTTGTTTGGCTCGCGGTCGGCATTTTCCCCGGCACTGTTTTGGCAGCGGGCCGCGTGATTTGACCTCGACCTGGGCTCCGCAGTTACGACAGGCAATCGAGACTGGGCGCGGTTCTCCGTCGCGTTTGGGTTGGCTTCGGCACCCCGCACAGTAGGTGGGCACGGGTCCCCTCCCCCGCACGGTCACCTGTTCGTTGCAGCGCCGGCACGCAATGGTCGCTGGCCGTGGCATCGATGAAAGTATAACCGCCCAGGGTGGGCCTCAACCACAGAAAGTGTGTGTCGCGCGCCGCAGATACGTTGAGCGAATGTTCGCATCAATCAGTTCAACCGCCCTCGTCGGGGTGGAGCCCAGGCCGGTTCGAGTCGAGGTTCATGCCACGCGGGGAGAGCGGCGAATCTTCTCGATCGTGGGCCTACCGGACGCGGCAGTAAGAGAAGCCCGCGAGCGAGTAGTCGCCGCGATTGCTTCGGCGGGTTTCAGGGTTCCCTCTCAACGAGTCACCGTCAACCTGGCTCCGGCCGACCTTCCCAAGGCCGGCTCGGCGTACGACTTGCCGATTGCGCTCGGAGTTCTGATCGCTACGGGGATTGTGTCTGCCGACGCAGCGGGTGTTGTCGCGCTGGGGGAGCTCGCCCTGGACGGAAGCGTTCGGCCGGTGCGAGGAGGCCTAGGCGCGGCGCTGGTGGCCCGCGAGCTCGGCCTGCCCTGTTTGCTGGCACCGGGCTCTGCAACCGAAGCCCGGGGCGTCGAGGGCAGCGACATTCGCGGCGTGTCCTCTTTGCTCGAAGCCACAGATGTGGCCCTTGGCAACAGCCCGGGCACCATGGAGCTACCGTCCACGCCTGTTGACGATCGGCTTCTTCCCGACCTGGCCGATGTTCGCGGTCAACAGACGGCTCGGAGGGCTCTCGAGGTGGCGGCCGCCGGCGGGCACCATTTGCTCATGATGGGGCCACCCGGTGCCGGTAAGACCATGTTGGCCGGGTGTCTGCCCGGGATCTTGCCCGAGCTCCAGCCCGATGAGGCTCTCGACGTAGCCCTGGTGTGGGCCGCGGCCGGCCGAATCCGGGGCCGAACCACTGTCCCCCCATTTCGGCAGCCGCACCACACCGCAACGGTGGCGGCCATGGTCGGCGGGGGGTCCGGCGTCCCTTCGCCGGGCGAGGTCACTCTGGCTCACAAAGGTGTGCTGTTTCTGGATGAGCTGGGGGAGGCGCCGGTGCGCTTGCTCGATGCCTTGCGCCAGCCGCTGGAGGACGGTTCCGTCACAATCTCGCGCCGGGGCCATTCAATGCTCTTCCCCAGTCAATTCCAACTGGTGGCCGCCACCAATCCATGCCCGTGCGGGTTCGAGCGAGACGGCCTGGTGGGGTGTGATTGCACTGCTTCCGCTAAGGCCCGCTACCGGGCTCGGTTTTCGGGCCCGTTCCTCGATCGGTTCGACCTGCGGGTCCGTGTCGAGCGCCTGTCGGTCGCGGCCATCACCGCTCCGCCCGGGGAGGGTTCGGGGGCAGTACGTCGGCGCGTCGTCCTTGCTCGAGACCGCCAGTTGCATCGCGGCGTGTTGAATCGCTCACTCACCCGCCGCCAGCTGGATGAACAGGCGTACACGTCGGGGGCCGAGGCGCTCTTGTCGGCTGCGGTCGAGAAGATGCGATTGACCGCCCGGGGTTGGGACCGCGTTCGGCGGGTTGCCCGCACGTTGGCGGATCTCGAGAGCAGCACCGACATCAGTGGAGGGCACGTCACCGAGGCTCTTACCTATCGGGAGGACCTGTGAGCCTCGACGACCGTTTGCGTCTCGCTTCTCTGGGGTTGCATCCCACCAGGGTCCAGACCCTTCTCGCTGAGTGGGGTGAGGCGAAAGCGGTGTTGCGAGCCGTCGAACGTGGTCGGGTGAAGGTCGGTGACGGAATCCGTGGTCGGCTGGGCGTCGACGCCGCAGCCGAGGCCGCGAACGCCGGGGCGCTCGTCATAGTGAAAGAAGACCTGCCGGCAGCACTGGCCGAATTGCCAGATGCCCCCGATCTGGTCTATGTGCGGGGGAACCTCCCGGCCGCCCCCGGGGTTGCCATCGTTGGCAGCCGAGCTGCCACCTCGTATGGCCGCAAGCTGGCCCGGGCGCTGGGCCGGGCCGCCGCCGAGCAAGGTTGGGTCGTTGTCTCGGGTTTGGCTCGTGGAATCGATGGTGAGGCCCATCGTGGTTGTCTCGAGGGTGGAGGAGTTGGAGTGGCCGTCCTCGGTTGCGGAGTCGACGTCACATATCCTGTCGAGCACGGTGACCTCGCAACCAGTTTGGTTGAGAATGGGGGCGCGCTCGTCAGCGAATACGCCCCCGGAACGCCACCCGCTCCGTGGCGTTTTCCGCTCCGCAATCGAATTATCAGTGGTTTGGCCGGGGTGACGGTCGTCGTGGAAGCCAGCGTCAAAGGGGGTGCTCTCATCACGGCGGCCCGAGCGCTCGAGCAGGGTCGCACAGTGCTGGCGGTGCCGGGGGACGTGCAGCGAGCCACATCGCGAGGCTGCAACATGCTCATACGCGATGGCGCCTATCCGGTGCTCGATGTGGATGACTTCATCACCAGCCTTACGTTTGTGCTGGGTTTGCCTCCCAACACCGCGGGAGTTGGTCTCGCTGTGAGCGAGGACGCTTGACGAGTTTGCCAAAGCGTGTACGGCCGCCCACGCGGCAGTGGTGGCAACCGCCGAAATCAGAGGCCAAGTCACATCAGGGGAGGACCCGGTTCACGTTCCGCTTCGGCGACGACGAGAATCGGTCAAGATTTCGTGTCATGGATCCGGTGGTCCGGACAGTTCCTTGTAGGAGGCAAAGAAGCGAGCGATGCAATCTCCTAGTCAGGATTCAAGGTTTCGTAGGCTTTACGAGGAACACCGCTCCGCGGTTATGGCCTATTGCCTGCGCCGGGCATCCCGTTCCGCCCAAGAGTGCGCCTCTTAGCGCGCTGAGAATGACGGTTGTTACCTCGATGGGTGCGGATCAGTCCCGGGGCGGCCAGAATGACAGGAAGGCTGGATAACTGTGTGAGTCACGAAACCCGAACTCGAGGCTCCCAAGCGGGGTATCTGCCACATACGCATTTATGCCGCCGACGAGTACGTCCCGAAGGTCTGATGCGGTTCCGAAAGCCTCGAAGCCAATCCCCCACGCGATATGGTCACCGACTCGTAGCTCCACGAGCTCGGCGGCACAGCCGCTACCACCGGGCCGCTCAATCGAGGGCATCGCGCGGGAAGAGCCTCCGTCAGTAACAACCTCATAGAGCCGCGTTCGACGCTTCTTTTCGACCCGTATCCATCTGGGATCGCCTCCTCCCGTCCCTATTTCCGCCGGGTCCAAGGCGAACCCCCACTTGGTCCACGACTCGACCCGCCCATCGAAACCTTCCGCTAGTCCCAGCTCGGCATGTACTCCTGTTCGGAACTTCAGCTCGAGCAAGGTGCCGGCCCGCACTTTCACGCCCATGTCATCACGATCCGCCAGCTCGAGATACAGATCGGCTCTTGACTCAGCAATCGCCGGAACCGGCGCGTGCAAGAACCAGTCGGAAACAACCCTGGGCGGCGGGCCGGTCATGAACCAGCGCACCTCAACGGTGTCGGAGACAACGGCCATCCACTGACTCTATGCGAGACCGCCACCTTCTCACCGGGCAAACCAAGACCCACGCCCGGTGAGTTGGGACTGCGGCCACCGATCAGCCCGCCCGGCGCTTCCACTTCTCCCACCCGGCTCCGAGGGAGTCCACGAATTGCCGGGGAGCTTCCAGATAGATGCGCCTTCCGATTGGCCCCATTGCCGCCTGCAGGTCCAGGCGGTGCCGTTCGAGAAGCTTCAACAGCCCGCGGCGACTGGCTTCGTCCTGAATGAGGTCGGGCTGCCCGCCCGCCATCTCAGACAGGACCGCCAGGTCGTGCTCGGTTCCTAAGCCGACTGCCAACTCGGCCAGGTCGGGGGCCAATTCGGCTGCCAGGTACGCCGACGATTCAGAAATCAAGTCGACCTGGTAGCGCAGGTAGCGGACCCGGTTACGCCACAGGTGAAAGGCCGAAATGCTCGGGTTGGCCTGGGCGTCCGTCATCCGCTTGCGCCCCTGCCGATAGATCCGACGAAAGCCTTTGGCGATAGTCGCGAAATCGTCGGGGATGGCTGGCCGGTTCGGATCGCCCGCCCAGTCGGCAACCCTGGTTTTGAACTGGTCGAGGGATCCGAGCACCTCCCGTTTCACCGTCTCATTGATCTCGTTCTCCAAGGTCTGCCGGCGGTCTGCCAGCTGGTGGCGAAAATCTTCTAGCACCCCGGTGCGCGGCTCAGCGGCATCTTGGGCGATCAGTGCATCAAAAGTTTGTAACAGCACGGCCGCATCCCGGGCCGGGCCCAATGTTCGCCCTACGTCACGCAATTTCGCGTTGTCTGGCCCATAGACACCATCACCCACGTAACTCCTCGTCAGTCGGAGCACCGCCCGCACCCGCTTGACCGATTTGCGGGCCTCGTGCACGCCGGCATCGACCGGCAATTGCTCGAGCGCCCGCCGGGCGTACTGCAGCTGATCCGAGGTCACGCGGCGCAAACCTTCGGCCAACGACTCGTCGGCCTGAAGACGGAAGCTTGGCATCTCGAGAGACGGCGGCTGAGGTCGTTCCGGGATGAGTCGTGAAGAAACCTCTGGCATCCGGACCCTTTGCTCTGCTTCTCCACTTTATGGGACATGGGGAGCCGATGCCCGGCGGGTTTGCCAGGATGGGGGGTGGAGGTGAGCCATGTCGTCATGGGCGGCGCGTAGCCCGGATGTGGGGCAGAGCGCGGAGCGGTCGCGACGCGTCACAGCTGAGGACATCGAATTGTTCACGGCTATCAGCGGCGACCGCAACCCGCTGCACTATGACCATGACGTTGCAGCCAAGTCCCGCTTTGGGGCGGTGATCGTCCAGGGCGGCATCATGACCGCGATCCTGAACGCTGTTGTTGCCGAGGATCTTCCCGGCCCCGGCTCGGTGTTCCTTCACGTGGACTGGAATTTCGTGGCGCCTGTTTACCCGGGAGATACGATTACCGGCAGGGTCGAAGTAGTCGACGTTCGTCTGGACAAACCGATCACCACCCTGGCCACCACCGTGAGGAATCAGAGAGGCGACGTCGTTCTCGATGGCACTGCCCACACCTGGACCGAACCTGTCGACTCGTAGAAGCATGGTGGGGTGCCACCAAAGTGCGGCCGCCCGATGAGCCGCTTTTCGCGGTCTTGGCAATAGGATGGTGCGATGCCCGCTGTTCTCCCCGATTTTGCGCGTGACGAAGTCGAGGCATATCTCTCACGACTCGAACACGAACGCCAGCTCTCGGCTCATACCGTCGCCTCGTATCGTCATGACCTCGGCGACTTTTTCGCTCTCGCCTTCAAGGCTGGGGCCGACCGGATCGGGGCGGTGGACCGGCGGATAGTGCGCCGTTACATCGCCAATCTGACAACACGTGGTTTTGCCCGCAGATCGATTGCTCGAAAGGCTTCTTCAGTCCGAGCTTTTTACGCCGATGAAGTGAGACGGGGAAACGTCGACACCAATCCAGCCGAGGGGGTTTCAGTGCCACGTATCTCACAAACCTTGCCCCGGGTCCTCCCGGCGGCAGGCCTCATATCTCTCCTCGACGAACTCAGCGGTTCCGAACCGCTGATTCTGCGCGACCGGGCAGTGCTGGAACTGCTGTATGGATGCGGCCTGCGCGTAGCCGAGTTGGCCGGGATGACCACCGCCGACACCGCCGCCGACGGCTTCATCCGCATCGTCGGCAAGGGCCGCAAGGACCGTGACGTCCCCGTGGGGCCTCAGGCCCGCGACGCTCTCACCCGTTACATCGCCAACGGCAGGCCGGCGTTGGCAACCGACAATGCCGGCTCCGCTCTGTGGGTGGGCTCGCGAGGCGGCAAGCTCGACTCCCGCGGAATTCGTCGTATCGTCCGGCTTCGCCTCGGCACCTACCCACACGCCTTGCGCCACTCCTTCGCCACTCATCTTCTCGAAGGGGGAGCGGATTTACGCGCCGTTCAGGAGCTCTTGGGCCACAATGAGCTCGCCACGACCCAGATTTATACCTCGGTAACAAAGGACCACCTGAAGGCAACTTATGAGCGAAGTCATCCCCGAGCCTGAGACCGACGAGGCCATACAGGGTCTTTGGCACCGGTTCAAGAAAACTGACGAGCCGGCAGCCCGTGAGGGCCTGATTCTCCATTACTCGCCGCTGGTGAAATTCGTAGCCGGCCGCATGGGGGTGGGCCTGCCTCGCAACGTTGAGCAGGCCGACCTCGTCTCGTATGGGATATTCGGGCTGATCGACGCCATCGACAAGTTCGATCTCGAGCGCGGATTCAAATTCGAGACCTACGCCGTCAACCGGATCAAAGGCGCCATCCTCGATGAGCTGCGGGCCCTCGACTGGGTTCCTCGCTCGGTGCGAGCCCGGGCTCGCGAGATTCAGCGTTCGCTGGCCGAGCTCGAGCATGGGCTCAAGCGCAGCGTCACCGACGAGGAGCTGGCCACGCACATGAACCTCCCCGTCGACACTCTTCAGGATCAGTTAGCCGAGATCTCCGCACTGGGCCTCGTGGCTCTCGACGAGCTGCTCAACGCCTCAGAGCGAGACTCGGCATCAGTGGGGGACTTGCTTCCAGATCCCAGGGCCTCCGATCCCGTAGCCGAATACGAGCTGGACGAAACCCGTAAGGCGCTGGCCGATGCCATCAACCGCCTCAATGAGCGCGACCGGCTCGTGGTGACTCTCTACTACTACGAAGGCTTGACGCTTGCGGAAATCGGGAATGTGCTGGGTGTCACCGAATCACGAGTGTGCCAGATCCACACCAAGTCGGTGATGAGTCTTCGCAATCGGATGATTGAGCCCATCTTCAAGACCAGCTGATCAGTCCGCCTCATCTCGGGGAATCGCTACACTCCCGCCATCACACACGCCGTGCCGCCGTCCTTCCATGGTCGGAGTTAACTCCGGGAAGAGACGCAGGGCCGGCGGAGGACTAACCAAACAGGAGAAACAGCTGTGTCCACAGTAACTATGAAGCAGCTGCTGGAGGCTGGTGTCCATTTCGGACATCAAACCCAGCGCTGGAACCCGAAGATGGCCCCCTATCTCTTTGGAGAGCGCAACGGGATCCACATTGTCGACCTGCGTCAGACACTGACCCAACTGCAGGACGCCTACCAGCAAGTCAAGGAGCTCACCGCCGACGGAGGAACGGTGATGTTCGTGGGCACGAAGAAACAAGCCCAGCACATCTTGGAAGACGCTGCCACCACGGCCGGCATGCCCTATGTGACCAATCGCTGGTTGGGAGGCATGCTTACCAACTTCCGCACCACCCACACTCGCATCCTGTACATGAGAGAGCTCGAGCGGATGGACGATTCTGGTGAGATGGAGGCGCTTCCCAAGAAAGAGCGCATTCGCCTGCGCCGTGAGAAGGCGAAACTGGTGAACAACCTTGGAGGAGTCCGCGACCTCACGAAGCCTCCGGACGCCCTGTTCATCGTCGACATCCTCACCGAGCACATCGCCGTTAAGGAGGCGACCCGGTTAGGGGTCCCCATCATTGCTTTGGTCGACACCAACTGTGATCCGGATCCCATTACCACGGTGATACCAGGTAATGACGACGCCATTCGGTCGGCCCAGCTATTCGCCGACTCCATTGCCGCTGCTTGTCTCGAAGGGCGTCAGTTGTTCGAGACTAGAGCCAAGGCCAAGAAGGAAGGCGACGACACGGATGAGGCTGGGGCACCTGAAGCTTCCCAGCCGGCCGAAGCGGAGCCGGCTGCCACTAAGGAGCGGGAGGCGGCCGAAGTGCCGGCCGCAGCTGAGGTTGAGAGCGCGGCTCCGACCGAAACGGTAGTTGAGGCTGAACCGGCCGCAGCTGAGGTTGAGAGCGCGGCTCCGACCGAAACGGTAGTTGAGGCTGAACCGGCCGCAGCTGAGGTTGAGGGCGCGGCCCCTGCTGAAACGGTAGTTGAGGCTGAACCGGCCGCAGCTGAGGTTGAGGGCGCGGCTCCTGCTGAAA
>Ga0255057_10000738_pt1 | contig 18856 bp, 22 predicted proteins | sample Cases_109_6_MG_FD_189022 | JGI IMG/M metagenome (GOLD analysis project Ga0255057, IMG submission 189022) | Seawater microbial communities from Amundsen Gulf, Northwest Territories, Canada - Cases_109_6 | ecosystem: Environmental > Aquatic > Marine > Gulf | place: Canada: Northwest Territories... | reverse complement strand
CGTGCTGATCGCGGATGTGAACGTGGCCGTGAACCTCGCCTCGCGGGTGTTCGCGGCATACTTCATCATCCAGGCATCGCTCGCCGGGGTGCTCGCGAAGCGCAAGCAGAACTGGCCAGCGCTCGCGGGATTCGTCGCCATCGGGATCGCGATGGCGACTGTCCTCTTCTTCGGACTTCCGCTGTAACGATCGCTGCCTCCTCGCCACGGCCGCGCATGGAGGCACCGGAACCGTACCTGCTGGTTTTCGTACTGTGGTGTTCACCGACGTGTCGAATCGATCCAATACGTGAGAAGCGTCGGCGACGAGGAAGGCCGAACGGCGATCAGGGAACTCGAACAGCAGGTCGCATCACTTGCCGCCGACCTTCAAGGGCGTGTCGTCAAGAACCTGGGTGACGGGTTTCGCTTGTTTCGTTCGGTTCTCGTCGGCGATTGCTTTCGCTTTTGACCTACACCATGGTGCTGGAGTCGAGTAGCTCGAGTACTTGCATGGCTCAGCCGACGGCGAGAAGGGCGGCGTTGACCGTGTCGTTCATTCGTGAGCGGCGATGCGTCCAGTGTCAATGGCGTCCTTGAATGCGGCGTAGTCGCGTTCGTTCTGGTCGGCGTACGCAACGGAGAAGTCGGCGATGGCTGCATCGAAGTTGTCGCCCGACCCGAGGTAGCCGGCGATCGCCGCCGTGTCACCCGAGCGGGCGTGGGCTCGAGCCAGCGTCCAGCCGCACAACCGGGCGTAGCGACGCGCCGCTTCGACGGGCTGTCCCTCGACCTCAAACGAGCCCTTCATGTCCTTGAACTGCCGCCAGTAGTAGTGCGCGCTGGAATGGCCGCCGACGTGCCAGCCGAGAAAGCTGTCGCTCGTCGCCTGCATCAGCCGCTGGCCTTCGACGACCCGACGGCCTTGCTGGTCGTACTTGCTGTCCGGGAGATGGCCCTCGAGCACCGAGCGGCCGGCCTCTTTGATCTGAAGGAAGAACGGGTCGGTCTCGTCACGGCCTTTCAGCAACACCACGAAGCATCGGGTGCCAACACACCCGGACTTCGCACCGCCGGCGACGGCTCGATCACCATCCACGTCCAGGCCGATTCGCCTGGCAAGGACGAGGAATCGAACTGGCTTGCCCGCATCCGCAGGCGCATTCTGGCTCGTGCTACGAACGTACGGCCCCGGCAGTGCCATCCTCAACCACACATGGACCGTGCCACCTCTCAAGCGAACCAACTGAAGACTCGATGCCGAGAATGCAGCCAGCTGAGAATCCATCAACGAGGCTTGCAGCAAAGAGCAACACAAAAGCACGGATGACATGTCCGCAAACAGCACCACTGCGCCCTCGCCCTCGGGGTGATATCCCAAACACGGGCAGTGCATAACCGGCTGGGAGGGATGATGTGGTGGTGGTGGTGGTGTGGCACGCACCGGTCGCGCGGTGGAACACCTGTTGAGCTGAAGCAACCAGCTCGGTCGGGTCCGGTCCGCCGTCCCGGTCGTGCTGCCACCTCCTGGCCTGTAAGCAACAGAAAGGGGCTTGAAATCTTGGGTGGGGTCTGACCCGATTAACCGGCTAACGCGTCACGAGACGCTGTCCTGATAATGACCTAACAGACCTGTTACGGCTGCACCTCTTAGCGTCCGCTTCACCACCACCATGGCGCTGGCGGACTGAATGCAGTCAGTCAGACTACCCCTGAAAATCGGGTATTACGGACTTGACTTCACGCTGAGGCTGGCGCTGGCGGAATGACTGGGCGCATCAACCAAATCCGTGGTGAGTGGCTGGATGCTGACGGCAAGCTTGTCGTGGTACGCACTGGGCCACAGCTGGCTGGCAGACCCAAGCCTGATCCAGTCTGGACGGACAACAAGGCCATTGCGGAGTGGCTGCGGCTGCCAGATGAGGCGGTTTACGGGCCAGAGGATGATGGGGCGTGAGCGGCCCTGTTTGCGTGGCTGCGCTGGCCGCAGTTCTGCCCGAGATTCTTCCACCACAGCCCGCCACAGGCCCGCTACGGCTTTGAGTGTAGTTGGCGGCTATGGCGGGGCAGGTTGCCCAGATCAGCCACTCTCAGCGCGAAATATCGGCGCTCAGGAGGAGGTGAAGAGTAACCGAACTCTGCCGAAATAGGTAACTCTTGTGATAGAGACGGACGGCAGCCAGCACCAACGGGGCGGCCCACCACGGAGTGTGAAAAATGAACACAATCTACAGCCACACATTCACCCAACCAGACTTGGAAGCCATGGTGGCCAAGTGGGACAGCTTCAAACTGAAGCCAGGTGAGGAATGCCAGAGCATCCCTGGGGAGCCGTGGCAAGGGCCATGCACAGGTGTCCACAGCCACAGCCGTCCACATGAGGAGTGGTGCCCACGCACCAAAGCTCTGGATAGGCGCTGGGACAGCACCAGCCATCGCAGCATGTACAAAACTCTGTGGGCGCTGCGGGAACGCATTGACGCTGGCCCTGATGGGTTCCGGCAGCACGCTGCCACCCTGCGGGCTGAGGGTTTTGAGGAGATCGCCCAAGGTTGGGAGCGGCGTGCTGATGCTGAGGAAGCAAATCAGTCCCACCGTGATCGCCCCATCAGCGGGGCTAGTGAACCATTCAAGCGCAAGATGCGTGAGCGCCTGGCTGAGATGCAGCGTGATGAGTGAGAAGCACGCAAACTGGATGGCCTGGTATGCCGTGGCGCAGGAGGCCATGCGCATGAAGTGGGAGACTTCGGCCTTTCCTGGGTCGGGCCAGCGGGTGGGAGAGTTCATCCGTGAGCGTGAACCTGGCGGCGGCCAGCACACCCACCTTGATGCTGATGGGAAGGAGCAGCCATGCCATGACCTGTATGACTTTGCGGCCCTGAGTCTGCTCCTGAATCTGCGGGACGGTGGCACCAACTACCTGGCCAAGTATCCCCACCCAGGTGAGGTGCCAGCCAAAATGTCCACCAGGCCCAACGCCCACAGCACGCTCCCAGAGCGGCCCGCCCTGAGTCTCGCCATCAGCCTGATTCAATCCACGTGCAAGGGGATGATTCAAGACGTGCACCAGCCCATGGACATGGGCCACGTGGGAGCGGTCCAGCCCAGCGTGGAAGGCCTGGCGCTGGGAACTGGGGAGATGGATCGGCCACCTGATGGCATCAAGGCGCCCAGGCACACCACGGACAGGGACACGGATGGCCAGGGTTACGGATTCCCTGAAACTGACTCCGCGCGCCACCTGGAGTATGACAACGTGAATGCGGACGGGGATGCGCTGCGTGACAAGCACGGGGAGGAGCGTGAGCGTACCAGTGAGGAGATGCTGGCCACTGCAGACGCGCATGAGCCTGACCAGGATGAGGCGGCGGCAGCGGACGGTGGCGCCAAGAGTCGGCGGCGGCCCACTGAAGATATGGAGGTCACTGACCTGGACGCTGCGCCTGCGGATGGCACGGATGAGTGGGCGGACCCCATTCAGATGAGCGGCCATCGTGGCCTGGAACCTGTAGGAGCGCCTGGTGCTGCAGGCGGCTGGCACTCAACTGACCTGGCCAAGATTGCGGACGGTAAGAAGCTTCGCAACAAGCCCCATCACCATGAGTTTGCCAAAGCGCTGGCGGCGCGCATAGAGGAACACCCAGAGGTGGCGGCATACCTGAAGGCGCCCACCACTCCCTTTTGGTTGCTCGCAGAACGCTGTGGGCCGCATCAAGGGACCAGAACTGGCTGGGACCTGCATGACCAGGCTGGAGAACCTGCATGCTTCATCCCAGGCGCCAACGGTGACTGGACCTGCGCCATGTGGGAGGACTACACCAAGTGCACCGTGAGCAGCTGCCAGAACTACTGGCCCCGTGTGAAGTTTGCCCATCCACGGCTCTGTGACACATGCCAGGCGGGCTGGGAGGTCTACCAGGCCACCAAAAGAAATCTGAAAAATCTGCCCTGAAAGTCTGCGTATCGCTCATGTGTAAGGGAGGAGGTAGAGGCAAGCACGCTCTACCCGACACAGACAACCTAGGAGGTGGCCACCATGGCGCAACCCATCAACCACAGAAATGACAGAATCCCGCACGCTATGCCCACTGCAGATGAGGCCCTGAGTCTCACAGGTAAGCGTGACAATCTCATCCTTCACGGCGTGATCAACCCAGCTGCGGCAAGTGACCTGATGAAGCTTCCCCCTGATGAACAACGGGCGGTGCTCCGCTACGTCATGCTTCGCCAGGGTGCCCAGCCTGCCTGGATCAGCTGGATCAAGCAGCTGGAGATCACAGCAAATGATCAGCGGCTCTTTGACCAGCAGGAACAGATCAGCGCCATGTGGGAAGTCGCAGATTCCAAGGCCCCAGACTTCTATGACTTCCTAGAGGTCCAGCCCCTTGGCAGCACACTCCTGATTGACGCTGAGTTAGAGCAGGCGCGGCTAGGCGGCATGGTACTGAAGGAGGCAACCACCCAAGCCCGTGACACGGCGTATCGGGCCATCCGTAACAGTGAGGCTCTACAGGATGGCGCTGACCAGTTTTACCTGGAACTGCGCGCCACGGCGGTGGATGAGGACACACAGACCATCAAGGAAGCCAACGCCACATTGCTGGCGGTGACCCGCGGCCTGGAAGTGCTGGCGCAGCTTGCAAAGGTGCTGGGTGATTCCAGGGAGATTGCCGCCACAACAAAAGCAGGCGCAGACAGATGCGGCTGGGAGACAACAGCAACCAATGACGCATATCGCAAGGAGGATTTAGAGGCACACGCACGGGCTACCTGTCGAGACGCTGGCTACGGCCTGCGGGACTTGTGGCTACCAGAGGCGCAAGCCATCTACCGCATTGCGATAGCAGCGCACAGGATTTGGAAGCGACACGTCGGGACAGGCGCCCATCAACGGGCAGCCACACCCCTGAGGAAGGAGGACATTTGAACCAACATGAGCAAGAAAACGGATCACCAAATCGACGTAGAGCGGGCACTAGACGGCCTGGACCACCTGAATGGCAAAGGTGACCCTGCCAAGGTGCTGGAGGCCTATGAGGGCACCATCCTGCAGGAGCGGCTTGCCCGCAAAGCCCGCCAGCGTGTGGACGCCCAGGAGCAGCCTGACTTTGCTGCCCACCTCAAAGACGGCAACGCCCTCGCAGCCCTGCACCAGGAGGAAGCTGACCGCCACCTCATTCAGAATGTGACGGATTGGGGCAGCACCACCCTGCTGACGGCGCCTACCAATAGCGGTGGCTCCACGCTCCTGCTGCACATGGCATATTGCCTCCTGACGGGCCATCCATTCCTGGGCACGCTGGACGTGGAGCCTGGCCCCTTCACGGTGCTCTGGATCAATCCTGAGGAGAAGGAAACCACGCCCGTCTCGCGGCTCAAAGACATGGGCGCCACCCCTGAGCAGCTTGCACGCTTCACCCACCTGCACACACGTGACCAGCGGCTCTACTTCAATCGCAGCGGCCACGTCACGGCCCTCCTAGAGGCCATTGACGCCATGGGCCTGCCAGACCTGCCCCTGGTGATCTTTGTGGACGGATTCACGCCAACGCTCAAAGGTGTGGCCTGGAATGAGGATTTGGAAGCCTGGAAGGATGGCGTCGGGCGCGTGCGTGACCAGCTACAGCCCGTGGCCTTTTATGTGCGGGCACAGATCACAGCAAGCGGCCAGCGGGCATCCAAGAAATTCGGGGCCAAGCTCACGGCTGAAGATGCACAAGGCGGCCAGATCACCCAATGGCCAGATAACAGGCTGACGCTGAATCGCGTGAAGGACAGCGAAAACAGGACACTGACAGTGCGCGGGCGGTTGCAGGATGGTGAGTGGGACATGACCTATGAGTGGGACCCACAGACCTACCACCTCCAGAGCATCACAGCCATGGCCTCTACCTGGGCGGTGATTGCCGTGCAGAATCTCCTACGTGGAGATGAATGGCGCACCCTGGGCCTGATCAGCAAGCGGAAGGTGGCACAGCACATTGAGGCTGAATTCGCGGGCAAGGATGACGCGCCCTCCTTCCGCACCATCCAGCGTGTGTTGGAGGGCTGGGAGTACGTCAAGGAGGATGACAAATGGCAACGGAATTGACAGTGCGCCACGGAAAATCACCTATGTTGGCGCAGCGGTGGTTGGCGCACTCATCTACCCAGCAATTCATTGGCTCAAACAGTGCGCCAAACAGTTTGCGCCAACCTATATATGGTCAATATGGTGCCTGTCTGTCAGATGGCGCACTCCTGCAGGTGGGATGCCATGGTGATGGCGGCGGAGATGCGTGACCTGCGGGAGGCTCTGTGGGATGCCTAAGCGCAGCGGCAAGAGATGGCGGGCCAATGGCACCAGCAAGACCTATGCCAGCTACAAGAGTGCCAAGCGTGCAGAGCGCAGAGCACGCCAGACGCCAGCGGGCCTGGCTGCCAAGCGGCGCCGCGACAAACGGCGCAAGCTGCGTGGCAAACGGCGGGCCAGATGAGATTTGAGTCAGGGCATTTTGTGTGGTCCCTTCCATTCCACGTGCTTGCCCCCTGGGGCGGAGAGTTGCGGGGCAGTCAATGGCCCCCTCTCAAGCTTCCTGCCCCACCAGTCTTGGGCGCTGGTGCCACGCCCATGACGCAGGCTATCGGGAGTGGGGCAGAGGCCATATTGGGTGGCGTCCCTGTCTCATTCCTGGGCCTGTCACGCTGATGGCACCACACTTCGACATGCCCAGCGGGCGCATCACAGATGCCATGCTTGAGCGCCACAAGCTCCTGCAGAAGACCGAGACGCGCGCCGAGATGTTCAAGCGCTCCAAGGCAGGCGCCAGCTACGTGCCACCACACATGCGGCCCAAGGCAGAGCGCGAGGCTGATGCTGCGGCCATCAAGGAATCGCTGGTGAAACGAAAGCCAGGCAGACCACATGCAGGCCACCCAAACCTGTGCGTGCCATGCCGAGTGATTGACGACGTGCTCAAGGCCAGCCATGCGCGAGGGCTGTGCTCCATGCACCTTAAGCGGGAACGCAGAGCACACGGCCACAAGAACTGACCCCCCAGGGGTACCCACCCACCAGAGGCAGATGAGGTACCCCGCCCCCTTCCCCCAGGTGAGTACAGGCGAAGGTCCCCCAAATAGGGGGCGTAAGGGGCGTCCAGATAATAGCCTATTACCCTACCCACCCTCCTTGACGGCCACCGTCGGCACACCCCCCGTCCGGACCGCCCATATAGGGCCTGACCCCCTGAAAGAGGTGGGGTAGGGCGCCCTAAATAGGACTGTTAAGACAGCCCCCTGGTGCCGTCTAGGTAAGACCGCTCGGAGGTGACCCCTCAGGCCAGCCGCAGCAGGGTATCTCTTGCCTCACATGGGCCAAGAAAGGGTTGTATGCAGGCGTTTTGCAGGGCGCAGGCACCAATAGACGGCAGCCAGGGGCGGGATGATAGGGGCTAGGCCGATCTGCACTGAAGGCGGATTCTCGGGGCGGGCAACAGCGGGGCTACCTCTCCAAATGCGCGGCCAACATAGCCAAAATGTTGGCACCTGCAGCCCTCTGCAACCCCTGCCTGGTGGGTGCCTGGTAGGTGCCTGCTAGCCACCCCCGTCATGTTTTGGGATGGAGCAGGCCTCGCCCTGAAAAATGCGCCAGAAAGAGTTGAAAAGGTGCGGGAGCTTCAGCAAGCCACGGGACATTGGGGTGGTGCGGTTTGGTGCAGCTAGCTGTCGTCGGTGAGCAGCACCAGGAAAACGGCATATGCGCCCGCGCAGTCAATGCCTAGCTCCTCTTGTCCGTCCAGCGCTATGGCCATACCCTGAAGCACCTCTAGGGCGTCGACCGAAACGCCATCGCCGGCAGCAAGCTCTTTGGACTTAAGGGCATAGTCGGCGTGCGTCGTGTTGGGGTCAGCTCTGCAACTCCCCTCAACCGCATCCAACGCCGTTTGATAAGCGGCCACGGTCCCTTCATTGGGTGATGAATCCCCTGTGTCCACAGCCGCGAGTTGGAATGCCAGCGAAGGCTCATCATCCGAGACGGTACTCACGGTGCTTGGGGTCGTGCTCGTTGCCTGCTGGCTGGTGGTGCTGGTGGCCGGGACAGCCGTGGTGGTTGTGGCCTCCGTGGTTGTGGTGACTGTCGGGGCCGCCGCTGCAGCTGCCTCAGGCTCCTCAGTGGCGGCGCCGATGGCCACCAGGGCAATGAAGATTGCCAGGGGGATGAGCACGCCCTTTGGATGCCGCCGTGTGAAGTTGAAGATTGCCTTGGCCATGTGATGGCCTCCGGTTGGCAGTGAGAAGTTCCCACAACCAACTTCGGCAGCGCTCGCGAAAAACCGTAGGCTGCCCTGCAGAGGCCCGGTGAGCCTAAACGCCCAGATGTGGTGTCCCGCGAGGGTGTTGGCGCCTCCCGGTTTCGACAACCTGGCTGAGCAGTCGAGCCACCATCGGGCCTGCCGGTTGCCCACACAGCGTCGCCTTGCGAGTGCTCGATAATGCCTGCCAGCTCAAGGGGTCATTGCAACACTTCGGCGAGTTTCTCCGATGGTGACATCCAGTCGAGGGTTTGTCGAGGTCGGCCGTTGAGCGGGTGTGGTGGCTACCGGTCTGAGAGATCTAATGGGTAAGTGTCGGATTGGACGACGAACTCTTCCAAGTACTGGATTGCGATAAGCATGTGGTCAGGATTCTGGGTGTCAAAGCCCGGCCCGTTGCTGGATATGCGTCCAATGTCCATCTCTTTGTACACATCTGGGTACGTGTCAATCAGCCATTGGTGAAAAGCTGCGTTGAACGCGTCACGCTCGCGCACTGCCAACGCGTACGATGGAAGGGCGATGACTGTATCCCCGCGCCGATATCTGCACGCGCTTCGAACCGAATGGTCGGAACTGGGCCGATGGGGTCGGCTTGCTCTCGCAGGCGTCGCCCTTTCGGTCATAATCACTCTCGCCCTCGGTTTTTCCATTCCGCGCTCGGCGAAACGCCACCTTCTGCACGGACAATCCGAGATTCTGGCCACAGTGGTGGAAGACCTCAAAGCCGAGGGCTTCGTTGCTCGAGACGGCGAGGCGCCGGTCACGACCGGAGAATTTGACTCACAAGTGAGGGTACGGCTCCTGGGAGGCGACACGATACGGGTCAAGCTCTGGTCGCCGGATGGAGTCGTGGTTTACTCGGATGAGTCGGCCCTCATTGGCGAGGGGTTCTCTTTCAACCGCCTAGGGGCGGCAGCCCTGGATGGTGATATCAAGTTCGGTTTTTCCGATGTGTCTGAACCGGCACATCTTTTCGAGCGAGACCTCGGTGAATTGATCGAGTATTTCATCCCAGTCATCGATGAACAGGGCGTTTACGGGCTGTTCGAAGTGGAGCAACAGGCAGTGACGGTTAACGCCACGGCCGGACGAATCAGCCTCAATACATGGATCAGCATTGGCGTAGGGCTGGGACTGCTCACTGTGTTTATGGCCAGCCTTACATTGGCCAACGCTCACGTGCTGACCCGTCGCCGCCGGCAAGCGGAAAACTTGCTCGGCGCATTGGTGGAGGCACAAGAAGGCGAGCGTCGGCGCATTGTGGGGGCTCTCCACGATGACGTCGGTCAGCCTCTCTACAGGCTGCTATACGGGTTACAGGGTTCTCGCTCCCGGCTCGACACTGCGGATCCGGTGGCAGCCGAACTGGCTCGGCTCGAGAACCTGGTACGTGGAGTAGATACCACGCTACGCAACGAGCTCAAAGGCTTGCAATTCAGCCTGGCCGAGGACCTCGGCCTGGCCGCGGCCCTGGAATCACTTGCTGAGACCACCCGGTCCGAAACCGAGCTCGACGTGGAAGTCGACATCGATTATGCAGACCAACTGGGACCTGCATCCCGGACGGCCATGTTTCGCGCTGCCCAGGAGGGCATCACCAATGCCCGCAAGCACTCTGGGGCGGCTCGCCTTTGGCTTCGCCTACAGGGTCAAGGATCGCAGATCGTGCTCGAAATTGAGGACGACGGCAAGGGAGTGGTTGAAGATAGGGGCCTTGGGTTGACCACAACCAAAGAGCGACTCGAGCTAATCGGAGGGGGACTTGACCTTGACCAGCCTCAAAGGGGAGGCACCATCCTGCGAGCATGGGTTCCCAGAAACGGATCCCCGGGACCATGAAAATAATCTTGGCCGACGACCACAAGATCGTTCGCGAAGGATTGCGATGGATGCTGTCCGACGAGGACGACATAGAGATAGTTGGGGAAGCCGACAGCGGTGAGGCGCTGCTCGATCTGGTTAACCACGTAGAGGCCGACATCGTTCTGCTTGATGTCCGCATGCCCGGTATCAGCGGCCTGGATTCACTCGAGATACTCAATGAGCGGGTCCCAGACCTCAAAGTCATCATTTTGTCGATGCACGGCGAACCGGCTTACGTGAGAAGGGCTGTGGAACTGGGCGCCGCGGGATACCTCCTGAAGAGCTCTGACCGAGACCAGCTGATTGGAGCTCTGGCCGCGGTCGCAGCCGGCAAGTCCTACATCCAGGGTGAGGTGACCGAAACACTCATGAAGACGATCTCAGGTAAGGCGGCGGGCTCCCTCTTGAGCCCTCGCGAGACGGAGATTCTCGCCCTCGTCTCACGTGGCTTCGAAAACAAGCAGATCGCTGTCGAGTTGGGAGTTTCCGAGGCCACCGTCAAGACCCACCTCAAAGGGGTCTTTAATCGCCTCGAGGTATCGAGTCGAGCAGAGGCCGCGGCGGTTGGATTGCGCCTCGGACTAATCGAATAGGGCCAAAAGTCCCGCCAGCCGTCCCCCAAACGAGTGATGGCCCCTTGCCACATGAGCGACTCCACAATCTGGTCGACCTGCCGTACCTTCATAAGAAGACTATGGGAGTGATGAAACATGTTGAACAAAGCAGCCATTCTGATCGCAATAGCAATGATTGCCGCGGCTTGTGCCTCTGACACAGCGGAGGTGACAAGCGAAGTTGGGGCGACACCGACGACGGTAGCTACCGCAGATGCCGCGACTCATGATGATGATGCGACTCATGAAGAGGACGCTGCCCACGATGACGATGCGGGCACTCATGAGGACGATGCCGCTCACGAGGACGATCACGACGCCGCCGAGGTCGACCGTACGATCGAGGTGAGGATGGCGGAATTCTCCTTCAGCCCGGCGAGCATGACGATTTCCAGGGGCGAGACGATCTTGTTCAAGGTCACCAACGACGGCGTGATCGAGCACGAGTTTCGGCTCACGACCGAGCACGCGGCCATGGAGCACGTTGCTGCCGGCCACATGGACCACGGTGACGAGGCCACCACCAGCGACGAGCACGGGCATGGCGAGGTGCTCCTGCTTGTGGCCCCCGGCGAGACGGATACCATCACCGTGACCTTTGATCACGATGCCGAGTTCGACGAGATGGTTTGCCTGCTTCCCAGCCACTACGAGGCCGGTATGCGCGCCCCCCTCACTCTGGAGGGCTAGCGAGTAGACAACCTTGATAAGCCTGATCATCACCTCTTGGGCGGGTGTGGCGTAAGGAAGGGCGAGACCGAATATGGTCTCGCCCTACCTCTTCTTGAGGAGGCCTAAGTCTGGCCGGTGTCGTGCCGCGGCGGGAGCGTTTCGGGTCCAGCTTCATGGTGCGCGGTCGATTGAGGAGTCCGGCGAATTCGTGTGGGTGATCAGCTACGACGGAACGGAGGGCCTCAACGTTGCCGATGCTGCCTGCCACATCTCTGAGGAATGCCGTCTGCTCTCATCCGACCCCGCCGAACACACCGCAAGCGCCGAGAAGGCATCAGCTCGGCGAGTTGTTCGAACCACCCAACCCGCACATAACGCAGCACATATAGAGCGGCCTCACCCCCTGAGACCGCACCGGTTATGTGCGGCTCGGGACTGGTCCTTCGAACGCTGAGGGTGTCATTCTGGGCGGGCACTTCGATGCGGTACATAGTCGCCGGGACGACGGTTCGAATGTGACGAACGGCCCTTTCGGTTCTGCTGATCGATGTGGACGGTTGTCGGATGAAGCGGCCGACCTCTGATCGCACTCCAGACTGGGTCCAGTGTTGGGTGGGGGGCCGGCAATGGTCCCCATGAAGCGGTTGCTGGTAGGCCCGTTATTGCTGTTGGCGCTGTGGGTCACAACCGCGTTCGGAGCCGAGGCAGCTCTGAATCGATGGTGGTCGCCTACGGATGGAGCGCTCCTGAGTCTCTCCTGCGGTCATGACCTCCGGGGGAACGTGGCGGTCGGCGTGAGGACCGTCCCGGTGAAAGTGGTGATTGTCCTCGACGAGGAGTGGCGACTGCATTTTGGCGATGCTGCCCAGGATCAGGCTCGTGTGATAGTGACCCGGGCAGCAGGGTTGTATCGCAACCTGGGAGTCCAGGCCACGCTGCTTCGGGTCGAACCCTGGATGTCTCCTGACACGGTGTCGGTGGCCGGAGGCTTCTTGGATCGTGCCGAGAACGAGGTCGATCTGCAGGACGCCGACATCGCTGTGATCTTCACTTATCAGGAGTTGGACGGCTCCGAGGATGGTCTCGCCGAGGTCGGTGGGCGTTACGCATTTGTACGGCATCACTCTGGCCATGGTGGACAAGATGAGTTCGTTCTTGCTCACGAGTTGGGCCATATTTTCGGAGCCCACCATGGCTGCGACGTGCCCGGATTTGCGGGCATCATGGCTGAGTCCGGATTCGAGCAGCCACCGCTGGTTTGTCCTTGCACGCGTCGTGTTCTCGAGATCAACGTGGGTCGGTTCCATGGCTTCTGAAGTCCGCCCAGGCTCTCCTAGTCAAGACAGTGTTGCTGATGAGCGGGTGTCTCGTCGCCGCGTGATGTTCACACTGAGCGTTGCCTTCGTCATCGCGATCGTGCCGGCGGTGTTTTTCGCGTGGGCGTCTGCTCATGATCTGCGAGAGGAGATCAATCAGGGACGTCTACGAGAGGCCGCTCTCCTAGCCGACCAGGCCGACAACATTCTGAGCGATGCCACGTTTGAACTGGAACTGGTTGCCGCCCGCGTGGCCAGCCCAATATTCGACGGCAACGGTGTCGACCAGGCTGGGATAAGCCTCGACGGCACAGTGGCTACTGCAAGCCTGGGAATCCTGATTCTCGACCCAGGTGGCGACGTCGTGGCAGCCGAGCCTTCCACCGTCGCACACGACTGGGAGGAAACGGCAGGCAAGGACACGTCCACGGGTGCTGCGAGCGAGGTCACTTCGGTTTCACCTCCGTTCCGCTTCTCATCCTCTAACCGGGTAGTCACTGCTTTGAGCGTTCCCGTATATGGAGACGACGGAACCCGTGTTGCTACGGTGGTCGGCCTTGTCGATCTGACCGGTCCTCTCATGGCGGGCCTGGTGGAACCGGCGCTGCGGATCGGGGTGACCGGCCACGCCGATCTTGTGGACGAAAGAGGGATTGTTCTTGTTTCAACCAACCCTGCTCACGTACTGGAAGCAGGCGACCATCCCGCCTTCTACGAACACGCTGCGACTGGACAGATCGGCACCGTGCGCCGGGTGGCCCACCACCCCTCTGCTGATGACCTTGATCGCTCTTCAACGCACCTCATGGCCTGGGCGCCGCTTCGAAACGCACCGTGGGCGATTGCATTGGGGTCGAGCGAACGTGAAGCGATGCACGCCGTGCACCGAATGCAAAATAGGCTGATCGCAGCGGGGCTTGCCTCGGCCTTCACGCTGGCGATAGCAGTCGGAGTTGTGGCTCACCTGCTGCGTCAGCAAGAGTGAGAGCCAATCGATGCCCGAGCGAACCTCACACCTACGGGTGGACGGGGCGGCTCCCCTCATGCACGACCTGGACGACTCATCCATCCAACGGGCCACTCGGGCATCCTGATCTGCTGCAATATCGCCCACTTTTCTACCCGCACATAACGGCACTTCTGTGCGCCCCCTCGGCCTCCCGCTCCCCACACTGAGTAGCTGAGCGAACCTCCCGTAGATGCGAGCGAACGTGCTCTACGGGTTCTTCGTTCGGAGGTCGTCCAACACGAGCTGGTAGTTCGGCCGAGTGCCCGTCTTCGCCGCGAACTCCCCTACGAACGCCCGCGCGGTGGCCACCGCCCAACGAGAGCAGTCACCGGACAGCCAACCGTCGACCTCACCCACGTTCGTCGAAAGGGGATTCTGGCCAACCTTGTCCCGGAGCTGGACGACCAACTTCTCAGGATCATCGGCGAACACGGTCTCCGGCTTGTAGTGGACCAGGTGGTTCCGCAGCCTGCCAAGGAGTTGTGCACTCTGCCACGGCTCCGAGCCCTTCTCGAATGGCACGACCCCTGCCGAGATTAGCGCCGCCTGGTACCGATCGAGGATGCGTCCGACGGAACCGCGATCGAGTGCCTCCCAGAGCCCGGCCCAGCCTCTCCGAACATCAATGGACACTCCGGCGATCTTCTCGGTCTCGTGGGTGGTGGCGACGTCCTGGAGAACCTCGTTGATTGCGGCCTCAATGAACGCAGCTGAAAGGATGATCGCCGAGACCACGTCGCCCTTGTGCGCAAGGCTGAACCGCGGCTTTTCGCCCGAAACGCGGTTCTCATACTCAGTCGCCCGTTCGACGGCGTCTTCAGCCGCCGCGAGGAAGTGAGTGGAGAAGTACGACCGAACGCCGACCCTCGAAGCGAACACCTCGGCCGTGGCATCCACAGTCGGGGGAGACGGGGTCGCATCCACGGTGTCCGTCATGTCAGAACGGCGCCGGCCCTGAGCCCTTGGCCCGGGCCGTCTTGTTCCGCCCGACCTGGACCCTCGCGAGGATGACGTTTCCGACGTCACCCGAGGGGAGCTTGACCTGTGAGACCGGGTCCCAATCCTGCTGATCGTGGTGTGGGCCGAGGCGACCACCCCACTGCACGAGGCCGCGCCTCACCCGCTTTCTGAGGGCTGCCCGGACGTACGCCTCGACGACGGCACCCTCGTCGTCGAGCAGGTCAACGAGCCCCGTGAAGTCGTTTGGCATGATCTGTCTCCCCTCTTTGCTGGAGGCCCGTACCCGTTGTGGCGCTGGCCGCTCCGCATGGCGGTAGAGGGTAATGCTGCTCTCCGACACTCGTGATGATGGCGGCGAGGCGCCCGAGTAGTAGGGCTTACCCCTAGGGACGTCGCCGCCGAACTCGATCGGGCCGACTCGACTTTTTGCGATCGCGCCTACTTGACTCGTTTTAGGGCTGGAAAGCGGCCCTCGAACCATTTCTGGAGACTGAAGGGGCCGGGACCGACGTAGGCGATACCGAGGAATGCCGCCCCTTCGATGACGTGGCTGCTGTTAATCGGGTTGTTCTCCGGCCAGACATCGCCAGCCACGAACATGAAAGCCATCAGAATCGCGCCACCGATCGCAGCGATCCTGACACCAATCCCAAGCATCAGCGCCGACCCGCCCAGCAGCAGCGCCAACATGAATAAGACGTCGGCATAGTTGATCGAATCAGCCGCCGAGGGCGCCATCCAATCGACCCATCCTCCCGTGTGGCTTCCCTGAGTCGCGAAGTTCAAGAACCCGTACGTCGGTGACCCGCCCTGCAGCATGGCCGCGTCACACCCGAAATCGATGGCTCCGTCCTCAAGGCGGCAAGTAGCGAAGCCCAACCCGAACATCTTGTCGAGAAACGCCCACATGAAAGACCAGCCGAGCAGGAGACGCAGCAGGGTCCAAGCCCACATGCCTCTGACTTCCTCACCCTCGACCATGCCACGAAGTCGAACTCCGACGCTCTCACCCATGTCAACCTCCCTTCCAGGGGAGTAACGATGCTAGACAATATGCGCCCGGACCTGCCCTTCTCCTACATCCCACGCACATCCCCGGCGGTATGGGGACGAACTCCTACATCGTGCTGTCACCCCTTTTGCCCTATCTGCGAATACTGCGGCGGGTGCTGACAACCAGCGCCCCCTCGTAAGGAGGAACCCCCAATAACCCACTGACATACTGCCCTGGGTCTGCTTGTGAAAATAATCACAATGTGACCTTCGGCCCTAGTCCCTTGACAGCTTGTGAGCGTTATCACAAATAGACACGAAAGGAATGAAATGAAGAAACTCAACTACCTTTTGATTGGAGTGGCCGCCCTGATTGTCGGGCTTAGCGCCGCTGCGATTTTGAGCATCGGAGGGAACGACAGCAGCACCGCCGCCGACACGACGACGGCCACGACGACCGCATCGGACACGAACGCTGGACCTCGCGTCATCGAGGTAATGGTTGACGAGTTCAGCATTAGCAACCTCGGCCCTATCGCTGAAGGCGAGACCATCGAGTTCTGGGTTACCAACATGGGCGCTGTCCCGCACGAGTTCGAGATAACCGACCTCGATGCCGTCGACGCGCACTTGGCTGGCGGTCACAGCGCCCACGACGACGGCGACATGGCTATGGCCGCTGACGTGGCTGATTCGCCGGAGGCCAAAATAACCATCGAGCCTGGTCAGACTGAGACGCTCATCGTCACGTTCGACGACCCCGCAGAGCAGACCCTCGCTGTCTGCTTGATTCCCGGCCACTACGAGGCTGGCATGACGACCTCGCTACTTGTGGCGTAGAAAGCGATACGCCCCACAAAGACCCCCTCTTCGCAGGGGGTCTTTTGCCTGGTCCCAATGATTCCCGTCGTGAGCCATTCTGCCGTCCGCCGGAGAACTCCTAGAGAGCGGGGTAATCGGTCCCGGCAAATCTTCCGGGGAGTAGCCAGGCTCAACTCAGATCGACCGCGATTTCGCCCCGATTGCCCTTTCCCAGGACCTTAGAGGAGGCGAATCGGGGCGACGTCGGGCAAACCTGAGCGCCTCAAGGGACCGCCAATATGTCCCTACCTTCAGATAGAGGGGCTGGGTTAACCAAAGCAACCAACTCGTCACCCGTCTTCCCAACCATCGACCTCATCGTGGCCTCGAACGAATCGCTGAACTTGCCCTGCAGCGGATCGTAAAGGGCCTCGTGCTGACAGCTGCCAGGGAAGAACGCGCATTTGCCCAATCTCGCCAAGCACCTCAAACGGGTGATACGAGGTAACGGGCGATGACAAACGGTGCGAAGTGCCGCATAGTCGCTTCACAACGTGGCCCCGACAAGAAGTGGCCACCGAATGAAAGGCAGCTCACAATGAGCAAGACAGTCATGATCGACTTCCCGATTCTCAACGACGGATACACGGCCGAAGACCGGGAAGACTACGAATCATTCATCCAGGAGTTGGGTGGCCGCGAGGGTGTCAACCACGTCGCCCGCTATGACACGATTCAGCACCTGAGTGGCAGCCTCGAGGGTGCGATCGGCGTCAATCTGTGGGAACTCGAGACCGCCGAACAGCTCCAGTCGGTACTGGCCAGCGACGAGTACCAGGCCCGCATTGAGGAAAGGGACAAGATCCACAACATGGATCGACTCACGATGTATCTCGCTACCCAGACACTCGATGAGCCCTACGATCCGAGCAAGCCGGCGCTTCTCGATCTCGTCGTCCTCAATCCCGGCAGAACACTCGACGAGCGCGCCGAATACGGAAAGCACATGAAGCCGATCGGTGAGCGCTACGACGCCAAAGTCGTGAAAAGCTTCACTATCCAGCAGCAACTTCGCGGCGAACTCCCCGAAGCTGTCGAGTTCAACATCTGGGAACTGCCAGATACAGAGGTGTTCGCCAAGATCGTCTCTGACCCCGAGTACCAGGCGAACATTGCCGAACGTGATCGTATCCACGACATGGGGAAACTCACCATGATCTTCGCCGCTCCGGTGAAGTAGGAACGCCTAGCGACCCGCTGGCTGGCTCGTGCAAGAACGTGCCAGCCAGCTTCGCTTCCCTCCAGCTGCAGAGCTGGCACGTCGCGCTGAGGACATCGCGCAGCTCGTGCTCGATCTCATAGCCCAGCCGATCGGCGTGGACCTCGAAGACGGCATGAGCGTGGTCTTTAGTCATTGGTTCTTCTCCGATCTCGAACAGAGTGGCACGGTTCAGGTGCTCAGGGGCAACGAGGTGCTGCTCGAAGGAGAAATATTCGGACCTAACGGCGCCATGCGAAGAGAGGGCTCCCGTATGGAACCCTCAACCACCTCGCCTCCTTACTAAAGGAGGTCGCATGAGCGACGAGAATTCGACTGGCAGGAGGCATTCGATCTGCCGGAACCCGACCCAATAGGACATGGGGGAGGAGCCACACCAAGGCCGGATGAGGACACGCCAGAGATGTAACAAATAGGGCCGAAGGACCCTATTGAACGACTGTGTAGGGGGGTTGTTGATTGAGAAAAGATTCGCAATCAACTAGTCAGTTTTGCTCGGAGTCAAGATGAACAATCTCACACGAACAGTCGTCGGTGCATTAAGCATCGGCGCCTTGGTAGTTGCGACCACATTGGCAACCATCGCGTTGAGCGGTGGTGTAAAAAATGACGTGCCCCCGGCTTCGACGGAGGAGACGACGCGGGCCACGACCTCCTCGACGGCCCCCGAACCGGGGACGACCACGCCGACCCCAGGGTCTTCGACACCGGTGGCTCTGGTGGGTGGGATCCCAGGGTTCGACATAGAGACCGTGGCCTGGAACGGCTACTGGTACTCCCGTTATAACCTCGGAAATATCGTAATGATGTCCGGTGTCGGTGTTCCGTTCGCTCCGCCTATGGAGGCTGTGATGGCGATGGTTGCCGCTGTCGACCAGGGTGCCGCTAACGGTGAGCATGTGATGTTGCCGGAGAATCCGGCTCTGCTGCGAGCCGTGTTTGCCGGAGGGGATCCCTCCTTCGTCAACCCTTTCAACGGCAATCCGGGTGACTTCACCAACTGGCGCTGGGACCCCGAGAAGATGGACACCCGGATCGTACCCGCCGCGCAGGCCCAGACGATCATCAAGGAAGTT
>Ga0255057_10000735_pt1 | contig 18892 bp, 18 predicted proteins | sample Cases_109_6_MG_FD_189022 | JGI IMG/M metagenome (GOLD analysis project Ga0255057, IMG submission 189022) | Seawater microbial communities from Amundsen Gulf, Northwest Territories, Canada - Cases_109_6 | ecosystem: Environmental > Aquatic > Marine > Gulf | place: Canada: Northwest Territories... | reverse complement strand
CAGTATGCCGTCTGGCTTTATTATCGATTCAATGTCAGTCATCGTGACATCGAAGATCTGTTAGCACAACGCGGCATTGAAGTTAGCTATGAGTCCATACGTTTATGGAGTAACAAGTTTGGGCCTCACTATGCCAGACGGTTGAAGCGTCGACACCAAGGATATGGTGAACCATTTTACATCGATGAAGTATTCGTAAAAATTCATGGACAACGGAAGTACTTATGGCGCGCGGTAGATCAGGATGGCGAAGTAGTGGATGTATTTCTACAAGCACGTAGAGACGGTGCGGCAGCCAAGCGTTTCTTCAAACGCCTGATCAGAAAACATGGCAACGAGCCGAGAAAAATTGTCACGGATAAGTTAAGAAGCTATGGCGTTGCACATCGTGAACTCATTCCAGAGTCCATTCATGATACATCGCAATATGCGAACAACCGTGCGGAGCTTTCACATCAACCGACACGCGTCAGGGAACGTGGCATGCGGCGATTCAAAACGATGCAACAAGCGCAACGCTTTTTAAGCACCCATGCAGCAGTATACAATCTGTTTAATCTTGGTCGCCATTTAGTATCCGCCAAGCATTACCGATTATTGAGAGACAATGCCTTTGCGTCTTGGAAATGTGCAACAGCATAATAGAATGTGTTTTATCTAGAGTTCGCTGATGTAAAATAGTTAACTTGTCAGTACCGATTATCATGTTGGAAAGATCAAAATAAAGCTTCAAGATTTCTGCTTACGACCCAAAGCGGTCATTGCTCATAAAGCGCGTTAACAATAGGGCAATCCTCAAGGGAATAATTTCTTCCCTTACAACTTGCTGTTATTGAATTTAATGCTTTTTGTAATCGCTTAAGATCGTTAATCTTCTTCTGTACTTCCCGACTTTGTAGCATGGTTAATGCTTTGACTTCCCCGCATGTGTGGTTTGGCTCGTCAACAAGTTTTAGAAGTTCTTTAATTTGTTCAATGCTAAAACCGAGTTCTCGGCTTCGGCGAATAAATACCAGTCGCTTCAAGTGCTCGAATACATAGAAACGATGTCCACCCTCGGTACGTGATGGGGTAGGCATTAGGCTTGTTTTTTCATAGTAACGAACCGTTTCTACTTTACAGTCTGCCGCAGTAGCTAGATCGCCAATAGAGTAATAAGGCTTTGATTCTGTGGTCATAATTTACCCCTTGAACCTGTAGTGACTTCAGGTTTTATGATAACGCTAGTTTAAATGGATTTGGAGTAATTTAATGGACCCCATCGAGCTGATTTCGGAACTCACTTGTCCACAATGTAACAATACATCAAGTGAAACGATGCCCACCGACTGCTGCCTCTATTACTACAAGTGTAAGGGATGCAATACCTTAATAAAGCCTAAATCTGGCGACTGTTGTGTGTTTTGTTCATATGGAACGGTCCCTTGTCCTCCCATTCAACAAGGACGTAGCTCTACTAGCCAAGGAGCATGTGATACATGAAACAAAATTACACCACACGAAGTAGTCGATTAGGATGGTTAGGGTTATTTACCTCATTGGGAACACTGCTCTGTTGTGCGTTACCAATTCTTTTAGTAACGCTGGGGTTTGGTGCTGTCGTAGCAACCGTAACGAGTCAATCCCCGTGGCTCATGACATTAGTGGAACAAAAGATTTGGATGTTTGGAATTTCAGGCGGGCTTCTTGCGGCAAGCGCCTGGGTGATTTGGTCACAAAGAAAAACATGCCCGATTGATCCCGAGCTGGCTTTGTATTGTCAACAAGCTAAACGCTGGAACCTTCGTTTATTTTGGTGTGCATTGGCTATTTGGGGTGTGGGGTTTTGTACCGCCTACCTCGCGCTGCCACTGCGAATGTGGCTCGAATACTAATTGTTACACAACGTATAAATGTTAATTGGAGTTTAGTATGAAGAAAAACACTCTCGTTTTGATTAGCCTGCTATGGCTGCCGATCGTAGCCTTGGCATCGGATCAAGAAGTCGTGGACATTGATGTGGCCGGACTTGCGTGCCCGTTTTGTGCGTATAGTCTTGAAAAAAATCTCAAAAAATTGCCCGAGGTAGAAAGTGCGGAGGTAAATTTAGCCGCTAACTCGGCCCGAGTTGTCATCAAAGCAGACCACGAAGCTGATCTTGAACGAATCAAAGAGGCTATCGTGAAAGCCGGGTTTACCCCAGGCGACGTTACTACATCGGTAGTGCAAAAGTAATGCGAATTTGGTTTGCATTTGTGAGCCTTATCGTTGGTATTTGTGCAACGAGTAACGTTTGGAGCGCACCCATTACATTCAATACTGCATTGCCGGTGGGTGGCGGTGAATTTGTAGCGCGCGAGTTAGTTGTGGTGAGTGAATCCGGTAAAGATCCGAGTGGTGCCAATCGCGACCGAAGTGCTACGTCGTTCGTTTCGGTATTGGGTTATGGTGTAACGAATAAGTTAGCGTTGTTTGGTGTATTGCCCTACGTCGACAAAGACCTCGATGTCACAGTTGCAGGTAATCGAATCAACCGCAGTGAAAATGGTTTGGGTGATGTAAGCGTGTTTGGTCGTTATACAGTGGTGCAACGCGATCAACCGGGAAGTACGTTTCGAGTTGCTCCTTTTTTTGGTATTAAGGCGCCAACCGGTGATGATAACGAACGTGATGAGTTTGGTCGTCTGCCGCCTAGCGTACAATCTGGTTCGGGTGCCTGGGATGTATTTGGCGGAATTGTGGGTACCTATCAGACATTTGCCTTTCAGACTGATGGCCAAGTGAGCTATCGCATCAACAATGAAGCCAACAACTTTGAGCCAGGTGATGAATTTAGGCTCGACGGCTCCTTGCAGTATCGTTTGTTGCCAAGGGCGTTAGGGGACGGGGTTCCCAGCTTTTTGTATAGCGTACTTGAAACCAATCTCGTCTATCGCGGCAAGAATAAAGTGAGCGGCACCGACGACGACAACTCAGGTGGCACAACGGTGTTCCTGTCGCCTGGTTTGCAATACGTCACTAAGCGGTGGATTGTGGAAGGCGTAGTGCAGCTGCCGGTTATCCAGAATCTGCACGACAACGCACTGGAAAACGATTATGTGGTGCGTGCCGGGGTGCGATTTAACTTTTGAGGGTACTGACAAGTTAACTTCTAAACATCAGCGAATCCAAGATAAAACGTATTTTATAATGCCTGTGCATGGCGAATTGGTAGTTAAGGCAGTTTAAAAATCAATTATTACGAAGAAAATTGAATTCCCTGATATTTCCCTGTTATCGAATAAACGAATGTAAAGGATAACCACATAAGTACATGGAACTTCAAAAGAATTCAGGGGAGGGCTGGTACCAACAGGGCTAAATTAAAAATATTCCCTGTAGATTGGCTGTTTAACAGGGAATATATATATAAGGGTAGGGTTAGCTCAGGACTCCAACCACCGCCAACCAGTCTTGTCTCTGCACAGAGACACATTAATCTAATAATAATAGCCTATTTCTGCAGGCTTTCAGGACTTTCTCAGTCACGAAGGGGCACCGTGAAGTTAAACTTTTATCGACAATAGCCCAAAAGTCTCTACTGACAAAAATCCGGTGCCCCTTGCGGTCAATAATTGATTGGATCAAGAGCTGCCAAACTATGCGTATATTGCCCGAGTGAATGTCCGCATTTTGGCCGAAAGGAGACATGAATTGGAATCTTCAAAAGATAATAGTTTAATGTCCGCTTACGACCCAAAGCGGACATTAGCTAGTAGCATTTTAAATTACTACCAGACTCAATCTGTATTTGCTATGACTTATTCTTTTCTTTTTTCTTCTGGGCAACAACCGCCCAAACCAATATAGCAAGTCCCGCGAGAATGATGTAAATAGTCCACTTAATTACTTCCATAACTCCACCTTAAAGCTAAGGAATCACTTTAACACAATGCGCACTCTAGAAGTGATCGCGGGATCTAAAAGTGAGTCAATTTATATTTACAGTCCTTAATATTGAAATTTATTGAATGGCCGCTATTGGCCGAAAGCAGACATTCAATTAGAGAGTCATCTAAACAGTAGTTTGTCAGATGAAATCTTCTGGAAATAGGCTGCTGCTTCCGTCCAAAGCGCCAGTATCTTGGTAATTCATGGGTAATGCTTGTGGTTCCCGCATGGCACCGGAAATTACGCGACCAATGACAAGCCGATGATCACCGGCCTCGCATTCATGGCTGAATTTACACTCAAAAAAGGCAATAGCATCATCCAGGAGCGGTGTAGTCGTTTTGCCCGGGTGCCATACCACGCCAGCTAATTTATCGGTGTTTACCGGAAGTGCAAAGTGTTTTGCCAGATCTAACCTATCCTTGGGCAATACATTGACGGAGAAAACCCCTCCCTCTTTTAGCATCTTATACGATGAATGATCCGGATTGATGCTGAGTGCGAGCAATAATGGAGTGAACGAGACTTGCATTACCCATGACGCCGTGAAGGCATTATTCTCTCCATTACAAGAGACACCAATAACATAAACCCCGTGCGTTAGCTTTTGGAACAGAAGATGCAAGTCTTTTTTCATGTTTGATAAAATGAATTCATATTGAAATAATTTACTCCGATGAAAATACATCTACCAGTGTCGCCCAGCCTAATGACCGCTTTTGGCCGAAAGCAGGCGTTTTATATTTACATTTGTATAATATAAAATGCACGGGCCCTTCGTATCAGGGAGTGTTTATGATCGACACAGACAAACTTGATCGAATTTCAGATTATCTCAAGTCTATTTGGCTATCAGATAATGTCGAATACGAGTATTTGACAAGCAGAGAATTACATAAGTTTACATTTGCAGGATCGCGCCACAAACAAGCTTTTTTAGTAAGCGATACTTATCTCAATGATCACAGAATAGATGTAATACTAACTGATATGGACACTAGGCATGTTGAAGACATATTGATGAGTAGCAATAAACCCAATGAGTATCATCTAGGTTACAACTCAAGTGGTGCAGTTACATTTTCCATAGTAGAGAAAGAGTGAGACCGTGGGAAGCGATGATGAAGCAAAATGTATGACCACTAACAATTCAAAGTGGTCATTTATTATTTACAGGTTGAGGTTCGCCTCCTATACGATCCACTAAACGAATAACTTTTTGTTTCATCTTACTGTGTACTTGGCTTATGTACACAATTGGGCCAGTAAAATTGGACGGATATATTAATTGGAACAGTTATTGACTATTAGTTATTAGTTCAATTATGACGGGCCTTTTATTGTCACCCGAGAAATATGATTCGACAGCAGCGCGAAATGTGGAAACCTCTATTCCGAGGTAAATACCTTTTATACGCTTCATCTTTTCAAGCCCTTTAGTCGCCATATGCATTGCAACATCATTAAATCCCTGGAACTTTTTCAGATGGGCGACCTCGATCTGAATCAATCCCTGTATGAACAAACCCGTTTCGGTTTGTCTTCCTGCTGCAACCCAGACTGTTTCAAGCGCTTCATGCGCCTCCCACCAATAGCCATGATTGAATAAATCGATACTATATAAATATACATTACAAGATTGCCATTGATCACTTTCGAATGATGCGAGCTGTTCTAATGGCTTCTTATATGAATGACCATCTGGATCGCGAGTAGGATGTGGTGATTTTCCGGGGATAAAACTATATGACGGAAATGTTCGATCAGTGTAACGAGGCGTTGATGTTTTTACAGGTGAATTCATTTATGCATGATTAATTATTTCAGGTGCCAGTAAGCGGGTAGTGGTTGTAGACGCGAATCATCCACGGGCGCACCGACAGTAAAATGGTACAAACTCTGCCAACTGTGATCACAAATGCCAAGCACCTCATGCATGGCATCATCAAAAAAGCAGCCGATCCCCGTAGATCGAATCCCAGCTGCTTCGGCTTCCAGGTAGAGGATTTGTCCTATCAGTCCCGTTTCCCAAAACAGGCGTGAGTAAAATAATGCGCCGTGTTGTTCAAGACTGGTATCGAACTCTGCTAGCATCCCTAGCGCAAAGGCACCGTCTGCAGCGATGTCTTGATGACAACTAATTATTTTTGCTACATCACGTGCATCAGCTTCTTGTAGCAGATACAGAGGGAGAGTCTCCGGACAACCTTCGGGTTTTTTCCAACATAGTTCAGAACGTAATGACTTTTTTAAAGAAGGTTCGTGACTCGGATCGCGAACGAGGATATACAGGCCAGTTGGTAAATCTTCTACACGATGGATGAAAATTGCGAGTGAAACGGTTGCCTGCCAGGGTAATGCCTCTATTATATTTTTCCCCATATGCGGAGAAACATGCATCATCATTCTATAAAAGGTATCTCTACTGATCGTGCTACGCCCATCCATCGCCAGCGCACTTCGACGTTCCCTTATTATTCTTCGAGCTGATATTTGCCTGTCTTCATCAAACTCAATTTTACTATTATGTTCTATAGGGGGATACGGTTTGTGATCCAATGGACGAAGACTATTGGAACGACATGCTTCAGCTACGCGCTCAATGATTGGCCAATCATGATGATCATTGCTTAATGTATTTGGACTGCCTTCAAATTCGATTGTTTTAAGCCGTTCAAGGAATGTAGTAGGGAGATTAACGATGCGACCTGTTCGTGTGATGTCCGCATCAAACGGATAAATTGCTAGCAGGCAGTCTGGATGTTCCGCCTCGATGCCTTCCTGTTGGCTCAGTCCTAATAGCGTAATCAGTTCGTTATCGGTTACGCAATGAATTAACCTAGTCTTCCAACCGAGAGCCGCCGCAGCGAAAGTGACTGCACCAATCGCATGTCCAACATCGTGATGACAGTAACGAAAGGCACGTTCACCGTATTTCCACGATTCACGCCAATAGATCGAGGTCAGTGAAATCAACAAGGAGTCCGGTGGCAGGTTCTGACTTATAACATTCCATTCCTCATTTGTAAGGGTGGTTCGTCTCTCCAACGCATGTCCGTGTGTGGAATAATGGTAGACAGCTGTTACTTCACTTAAATTTTTAATTGGCCCAGCAATTAAATATGCCTCGGTAGGGTGGAGATTGCCACTTGAAGGATTTACTCGTAGTGACCAGCGATTTTCGCCTGCCTGTTTCCAAGCAGAGATCGCGAGGCTCTCATAAAACAGGCGACTGATTGAATCCCTATTTATTGGTGCAGCAGGTTCCTGACATGTATCAAATAATGAATCATAGGTTGGTGTTTCAGTAATCTGCGGGTGGTCAAGTGAAAGTATTAATGATTGATCGTAACGTCGGAATGGATCGGGTTGACTCTTCCAATCCATGTAGCCCAATGAACGTGAGTAGCGTTGAAGTTGATGCTTAGTTCGATTGTGATACTCGTATACGATATCAAGGTTAGTGGTGTTAGGATTTTTCTTGGACATTTTTGTCGAGTCGATTTTCTGGTCAGTACTCATTCAAGTACTGCTAAACACGCTTGTATTGTCATGGTGAATGTCTGCTTTTGGCTGAAAGCAGACATCAGGCTGGAAATCTCAAATCAAAGCTATCTAATGACTGCTTGCGACCCAAAGCGGACATAATATTTGTCGAGTATAGGTTCCGATTTGGTCGTGTAAAACGCTATGGATTCTATCTAGCGCAAAAAAGAAAAAAGCAATTATTTCTTATTCGTAATCTAAGTTTGTAACTTCTTCTTTGCCACCTTTTTATTAGTTACTTTTTTCTTTGACGCTGCGTATGCCTTTCTCAATGCAGCAATCTTAGCTTCCGCTTTTTTCTCGGCAGCGACGAGCTTCTTCTTCAGGGCTGCTACTTCTTTATTGCTCTTCACTTTTAGCTGGGCTGTTTTTTTCCCCAAGGCAGCTGCATCTTTTACAACCTCTTTTTTCAAAGCAGCTACATTTTTCGCAGCCACCTTTCTTAAGGCAGTCAATTCCTGTTTTACGCTAGCTATTGTGATCTTCTTTGCCGACTTCTTTTTTGTCGTTTTTGCAACCATAACAAACTCCAATTTGGTAAGATGACTGTAGTGTCTCAGAAATGGCAGCTATTTTTTATTGAACAATTATGTCTGCTGCCTCGCGTTTGCAGTCTATCATGAATGACCGCTATTGGCCGAAAGCAGACATTTAAATTATCAACATTTGTTTATTTTTCTCCTTGAATGTTATATATGCTAATTAGGATTCACTCATTTAACTATATGGATCGGCAGCATCTGTTTAGAAATATTTAGTTGACTCATTAGACTAAATAGAGTGAATCTAAATGAAATCATCAATAACATTGGTTCTTTCTGTTTTACTAGTACTCGTTATGGAAAGTGTCTCACATGCATCTGAAAGGGAGTCAACCGTTTGTGGTTGGTTCAAGGAGAGACTTGTTTTTAAACTCTGGAGTTCAGCCGCACCTAATCCAGATGAATCCAGGATTAAATCTTTTAAATATATTGAGAATGTAAAATTTACGACATCTGATAGCAGAAAGTTGAACGGCTATGTATATCGCGCCCACAGTAATGAAAATGGAAAGATAAAGGCAAAAGGCTACATTCTAATGGCCCTCGGAAACGCAATGATCGCTGATCAAATGATTGGCCATTTAAAAGGATTTGCTGAGAAAGGTTACGATGTCTATATCTATGATTATCGAGGATATGGTGCTTCGGAAGGGAAAAGAAGAATCAATGCGATGATCGAAGACTATAAGGAGATCATCCCAACTCTCAATGAGCATTATGAAAGAGACATGTTGTATGGTATTTCACTGGGTGGTGCTGTTATCTTAAATGCAATTGGATCTGGGGTTCAATTCGATAGAGCGGTGATAGATTCAAGTCCTAGCCGATTTTCTAATTATGGCTGTCCAGAAGAAATTGATCCGATTAAAAATTTACCAGAAGACTCTTCGGATATTTTAGTGATTACCGGCCAGATTGATCGAGTACTTAAGCCAGCTATGACGTCTGAACTTAGAGTTTTAGCAGAGAGAAAAGGTGCCAAAGTATTCGATGGTAAAGATTATGCCCACCCCTTTATGGATCCAGACTCTGCGATACATCAAGACAGAATGAGACGAATAATAGATTTTTTAAGCAGTGAGAGTGGTGAAAATTAGCATGGGAAAATTAATGAGGGTACTGACAAGTTAACTTCTTTAGATCAATGAATCCTAGATAAGACGTATTTTATAACGCTACTGCACATTTCCAAGACGCAAAGGCATTCTCTCGAAATTTTCGATAATGTTTAGCTGAAACTAAGTGCCGACCAAGATTGAATAGATTGAATACCGATGCGTGAGCACCCAAAAAACGCTGCGCTTGCGGCATTGATTTGAATCGGCGCATGCCTCGTTCTCGAGCACGTGTCGGCTGATGCGAAAGCTCGGCACGATTGTTCGCATATTTTGAAGTGTCATGAATAGACTCTGGAATAAGTTCTCGATGCGCAACGCCATAACTTCTTAACTTATCTGTCACAATCTTCCTCGGTTCACCGCCATGATTTCGTATCAGGCGTGTGAAAAAACGTTTGGCTGCAACAGCATCTCTACGTGATTGTAGAAACACATCAGTCACTTCGCCATCCTGATCTACTGCACGCCATAAGTACTTGCGCTGTCCATGGATCTTTACAAACATTTCATCGATGTAAAATGTATCGCCATACCCTTGGTGTTGACGCTTCAATCGTCGGGCATAGTGAGGACCAAATTTGTTACACCATAAACGAATGGACTCGTAACTAACTTCAATGCCACGCTCTGCTAAGAGATCTTCGACATCTCGTTGACTGACATTGAATCGGTAATAGAGCCAGACGGAATATTGAATAATTTCTGATGGAAATCTGTAACGCTTATACAAACTGATTGATGTTTTCATCTGGACATTGTCTCCCAGATGCACTTAGCTTGTCAGTACCCTGCGCTTGCTACTCTACTTAAATATGACTGGCATTCTCTTTGTCGAGGACTTTATCAACTCCCAATTCCTGCGTAACTAATCATTCGCCATACACACCTTAGTTATTTTCAGCGTGCGTGTATTGCGTGCAAATTAAAGCGTGGTGAAGCACAAAATTAGATCAAGTTAGTCAATGCTAAAAATCAATCGAGTCTAACTTTTAAAAGGGTGGGCGGCTGTTGCTGAGGCACAGGTCGACCAGGTCGTCGAGGCGCGTGGTCCCGGCGCACATTACGGTGTCCGCGCCACCCCAATAAATCTTTACGTCACCATTGTCATCCGCGACTGCACCGCAGGTAAAGACGACGTTGTGTACGTAGCCCGCGATTTCCCAGGGATCCTCCGGAGCCAGCACCCACTCATCCGAGACGCCGATAATCTTCGCCGGATTGGCGAGATCGTGCAGCGCCACGCCGAGGCGATAAACTGCCCCGTCCATAGTCTCATATACGCCGTGATAGATACTGAGCCAACCGCGATTAGTGCGGATCGGAGTCGCACCGGGACCAATCTTGGTTTCGTCCCAATGATATTGCACCGGTTTCATCACCACTTCGGAATCACCCCAGTGCACCAAGTCTGGTGACCACGATAACCAAATCGACCAGGGGCTAATCTCTGAATGGGGACGATCCAGGCGGGCATATCTACCGCTGAAACGTTCGGGGAAAATAACGACATTACGCATGTCCGCCTGCGTGATCAGCGAAACCCGCTCGACAGATCGAAAGTTCCGGGTTTTCGCCAGGCCGATACGCACACCGTGGCGTGAATAAGCACTATAGGTAATCAGGTATTCACCATCGATGCAGGAAATTCTGGGATCTTCCACACCATAGGCTTCATACTCAGCAAAGATGCCTTGTTCTGACGGAATCATGAAAGGTTTCGGGCCAACCGTGAATTTGAATCCGTCTTCACTTTCGGCAATACCAATAATTGAACGACCACTGCGAAGGTGAGATCGAAACAACATGATGGTGCGTCCATCGTAGCGTGTGACGCCGGCATTATGCACAGTCTCCACCGGATAGGGGATGTCGTCCCGGGTGAGAATCGGGTTGCCCGGGTAGCGTTCGATCACTTGATTATGACGCGCAGCGGTCATAATCATCCTCCAGTCTAATGATGTCGTCTTCCCCGAAATAATCGCCCATCTGGACTTCTACCAGAACCGTCGGGATTTCGCCGCGGTTCATGATTCTGTGTACAGCGCCCCTTGGGACATCCACAGACTGCCCTTGTTTGAGCAGAATTTCATTCTCTCCCACTGTTACCAGAGCCTCACCACTCACTACAATCCAGTGTTCTGCACGGCGCTGGTGCTTTTGCAGACTCAGACGCTCTCCCGGATTAACGATAAGTTCCTTGACCTTGTGGCCGTCCCTTTCAAGTAAATTTTCGTAATGCCCCCACGGACGGTAGTTCTCCCGATCATCGAGGATCTTGTGATACACCTCCACATAGTCATGCGCCATGCGCTGACAACTGAAATGCTTCTCTACCTCGTCCCGGCAGACGCGCCGGTCGAGTGCATCAATCCTGCCAACTGCCCGCACAGCTGCGTCCACATCGTCAACAATAAATCCCGTCCTGCCATCACGAATGAGTTCCGGCATTGAGCCTCGCCTGAATGCGATCACTGGCGTACCACAGGCCATGGACTCAACCACGCTCAACCCGAAGGGTTCGTCGAAATGAATCAGGTGCAACAGGGCCAGCGCACCGCCCATGACCTCCTGCCTTTTTTCCGGCCCGACAGAACCTAAGTATTCCACCTTTGCTCCATCAATATGGGGTTCGACCTGTTCCCTGAAATAAACCTCGTCCTGCACGATGCCGGCGATGACGAGACGCTTACCGGTTTTACGTGCGACCTCAATGGCTTCGTGAACACCCTTGTGGTGGTGGATTCGTCCAAAAAACAGGAGATAGTCTCCCCTCTCTCCTCGAAACGGGAACTGCTCGAGATCAATACCGTGATGAATGGTGGCAATGTAATCGAGTTCAGCGCATTTGTCGGCCTCACTGATGGCTACATAATAGGTGCTGTCGTTGTACTCTTTATACGCGGGTAGTATGTAGGGTGAAGAAAATCCGTGGATTGTGGTGACAATCGGCGTATGAGTAAAGCCGCTGTAACTGAGCGGGAGAAAATCGAACTGGTTGTGAATGAGATCGAACTCATCCGCCCGTCTGAACACCTCTGATATATGCAGACATTCCCACACCTTTGGATCGATAGAGGGGTCTTCTGAGTAAGGCCGTTCGCAGACCCACGCAAGTTTGCCGTCGGTATAAGAATCCCCGGTCGCAAACAGTGTCACGTCCACACCCATCGCCACCAGCTGTTCGGTCAGGAGGCTAACCACGTTTTCCCATGGCCCATAATGACGCGGCGGCGTGCGCCAGGACAGTGGGCTTAACATCGCAATCTTCATAAATGGGCCTGCGTTAAACCCTGCGCGCGGTCCACTCGCCAGGGGGTGTTATCGAGACCAAGAAAAAACTTATACACCACAGTAACGCGATTAGTCGGAGGAGCTGCCAACGTAGAAAAAGCGTACTGGGTAACAGTTTGCATTGCAAAAATAGTCTACACTACTAGGAATTCAACTGTAACCGATGTGGCCTGCCATGCAGACCGTACCAAATAAAGAGAGCTTGTACAGCATGGATGCGATGACGAAGGAAATCAAACCCATCCCCCCAACTCTACTTGCGCGGCGCAAGTCAATCGTGATTGATGCAAGGCTCGCTCGAGTCATTACGCGGCCGTATATACCGGGCGATGAAGAACGCATCCGCATGCTCATAACCCGAGTAATGAATCTGGGCGAGGAACGGGTATCTGAGTTATTGGAAACCCTCTTGCACGATTTCTCCCACCGTCACCGCTATTTTAGGCAGAGCCTGGAACAAAATTTTGATCACGTGGCTCGCTTTGTGCCGGATGTCGATCAAGTGTCGGAACAACGGCAGCTTCTGATCGGCGCATATTTTACCGCGGAGTACTCAGTAGAGGCGGCGGCATTATTCAATCCCTCTATCGTTCAGGTTCCAAGCCAGGAGGCGGATCCTGAAGGTGCCTGCCGGTTCGTTATAAGCTTCCGTGCCACGGGCGAAGGCCACATCTCCTCTATTGAGTTTCGCAGCGGTTTTATCGATACCAACAACGATATCTACTTCGATGCATTAAGCGACTACGTAGAAGCTCCAGAAATCCATGCCAATCCAAGCTACGAACGGCACCTGTTCCGGCTAAAACTCCAGGAGATGGGGGCGACTAATGCGGTAACGCACCAGCTCTTGAAAAAACTGCCGAACAACTTTACCTTCAACGAGCTGAAGGAAAAGATCGCCGAACTCCAGAACAACGGCCAGTTCCTACCACAAGAGAAGACGGATGCCATTGATATGGCGATGTGGCTGGCGCAATCTAATTACCAGGTCTTGTTTCGCAAGGATCACCCGATTTCCGAGCGAGTGATCTTTCCCGTGTCGGAATCCGAGCGTAAGGGGATCGAGGATGCCCGTTTCGTACGTTTCGTCGACGACGACGGCACGGTGATCTACTACGCCACCTATACCGCATACAACGGAGAGACGATTCTGCCGCAACTCATCGAGACCAGAGATTTCCTCACGTTCCAGATCACTACACTGAACGGAGCCCAGGTACAGGGTAAGGGGATGGCCCTGTTTCCAAGAAAGGTCCGAGGTAAGTACGTTTTACTATCACGCCAGGATGGTGTGAACAATGCGATCATGTTTTCGGACAATCTGCATTTCTGGCAACAGGCCGAAATTCTGCAGGAGCCTGAGTTCCCGTACGAATTCGTCCAGATGGGGAACGGTGGCTCACCCATCGAGACGCCTGAAGGCTGGCTGGTAGTGACCCACGGGGTCGGACCGATGCGGACCTATAGCCTCGGCATCGAGTTGCTGGACTTAGACGATCCGACCCGAATCATCAGCCGAATTGACGAGCCGATCCTAGTGCCGAATACGCATGAGCGGGAGGGGTACGTCCCGAATGTAGTATACAGTTGCGGTGCACTCATCCATCAGGATGAATTGATCATCCCGTACGCCTCAGGCGACCAGCGCTGCAGCATAGCAACGCTGCAGATACCACAGCTGATGGCCAGATTGACATGAAATTCCAGCGATCCTGTCCCGATGACAGTGAGGTAGGGAATTGTAGTCGTCGCTATTCCTACGATACTTTCTGAGCATCAAGCTGGGTAGGCTCTTCCCCTGGTGTAACCTGGTTCCAGCCGCGGTGCGTGTAGAGGGTGAGCAGCGCCATGAGCCAGCAAAGAGTTGACTCTGCCCCCTGATTTTCATTTACACCCTGCGCTTCCAGTCCGTCCCTACAGCCCCCAGTAGCGTAATCACAGAGCGCGATCCCCAGATCGTTCTCCCCTTGGTACCAGTTGAAACAGCGGTATGCATAAGCGCTCCATTCTTCATCCCACGTGCAATTGAATGCCTCAATGCAGGCGTCCACCATCGCGGCCGCCTCGATGGGTTGTTGATCGAATCGCGCCTTCACGCCGCCCCGGGCTAACCAACCGTCGTTGCCGATGGCGGCGAAATGGCGGCCTGTCTTATCGGTCTGAACTTTGTGCAACCATTCTAGTGAGCGGAGGCCCATCTCAAGCATCTCGCCGTCGTTAAGCCCCTGCCCGGACAGCAGCAAAGCCTGTGGTAACCGGGCGTTGTCGTAGCTCAGAGTATCCTCACACCAGGGCCAGTCTTCGGTGGCGGAATTCCTGAACCACGCCATGAGTCGATCCGCAAGTTTCTTGCGCATCCTTTTCGCGCGGCTGTCTCCGCGGTAGCGGCACAGATACGCATGAATACCGATAATGGCGAAAGCGGTCGCCCGGGGGGACGTGAAATGCTCCACGCTATCCAGCGCACGCTGGAACAAGTCTAATGTAAAACTCACTTGCCCTTTATCCCGACCCAACGCTACCGCTATACCCAACCCCCACAGCGCACGACCGTGGGAATCCTCCGAGCCGATTTCCTCGAGCCAACGCCGATCATAGGACATGAAGTTGCGAAAGCGGCCGGTCTGACCATTGAAGGCATGGCTCAGAAAACTCAGATAAATGACGGCAAGGTCGCTCAGTGCTGAATCCAGAGGCTGGAGGTCCTGTAGCGTAACGGCGACGATTAAGGCGCGGGCGTTATCGTCCACGCAATAGCCGTGTGTTCGGTCTGGAACCGTGTACTTGGCGTGTTGTAACATACCTGTGTCATCGGTCATCCGGCGTAAATATTCCAGCTTGATTTCTGGTAGTGGTTGCTGGCGTAGTCCGAGGGTCTCCAGTGGGCGCTCGGGTACGTTCTTCCGCAATCGCTGTAGTTTGGCTTCTGCGAAGGTGTCGAGATAGCGGCGGCCTACATCGCTCCAGATCATTTTGCGGCCGTATTGGTAGGCCCTCTCCTGGATGGCGTGGCACTCATCGGGATGATCTAGGAGGTTGATGACTTCCCGTGCCAGAGCGACCGGATCCCGGAATGGAACCAGCCTGCCCCGATCATCAGCAAGCAACTCTTGAGCGTGCCAGTAGGGTGTGGATATCACCGCTTTGCCCATCCCAAGTGCATAGGCGAGCGTACCGGAAATAATCTGCGCCTCGTTCTGGTACGGAGTGACATAAATATCTGCCGCACCGATAAACTCCAACAGGTCTTCATCGGCAACGAATCGATCATGAAAAACGATGTGGTCCGAAACGCCGAGTTCTTTTGCGAGCATGTGAAGGCTGTTTCTGTAATCCTCCCCCTGTTCCGCCTTAAGATGTGGATGGGTGGCGCCTACCACCATATAGTTGACCTGCGGGTGGGCCTTCACGATCTCCGGCAGGGCATTGATGACCACCTCAATGCCCTTGCCCGGCGAAAGCAGTCCGAAGGTCAGGATGATCTTCTTTCCGGATACCCCTAACTTGTCCTTGTAGACATCGGATTCGACAAACGGCACGTCCGGGATACCGTGGTGTATAAGGACGATCTTCTCCTCCGGCACCTGGTAGATATTGCGCAGGAATTCGACTGAGCGTTCGCTCATCACCACTAGCCGGTCTGAGAACTCGGCAAGTTGCAACATGATGTGCCGGTCCTGAAGGTTCGGATCCTCCTGGATCGTATGTAACGTCGTCACGACCGGCATTTTGAGATCACGCAACAGCTCGATAATAAAGCTACCCCGCTTGCCACCGAAAATACCGTATTCATGCTGGAGACAGATCACATCCACCTGGTTAAGGTTGCACATGTCGGCCGATAGGCTGTATTCGTTCAGTTGACTCTGGTTGATTTCGAAGCGCACTTGAGACGGGTAGGCATAGCCTTCTGGCCGGTCGTTCATCGCGACCGCCCAACAGTCTTTGTCCAGTGCATTCAGCGCGATGGATTCAAGAAGGTGCGTGGTGAATGTGGCGATACCACACTGTCTGGGAAGGTAATTGCCTATGAGGACGATGGACTTGAGGGCCTCCCATTCTGATCGTGAGCCTGTCTTACCACTCATAATTATAGTATTTTCTGCAATTGTTATTGGAAACAATCAAATCCTATACCTATTAGCTAATAGGTTACATCCATTTTGAGTGAGATTTTGCAGTCTACAATTAGTATGTCCGCTTTCGGCCAATAGCAGTCATTTAAATTATTCTAGGGGTTAACAAAACCTGATCGTACCCACATAAATATTGATCTGGAGCCAAGCACAAGCCAAATTCCTAATATATTAAAAAAGATGCTCCCAATAATAGCCAATGGTATTACCTTTTCATCATTATAAATTAAATAGCCTGCCATCAAGCAAGGAATTAATGCGAGGAGTTATTGACAAACGACGCCACCCAAGATGATTACATCTTGCGTATAAAAATATAGTTGATAAGAAAATGTATAACACTGTAGTCAATATTAAAATAAGCAATAGATTTATATACTTTGTAAAATATTTATACTTTGAAAAATATTCCCAATAACTAATTTTTACAGTCTCGAATATTATAAATTCTTCATTACATCGAAAACTTTTACATTCATCCTTACCATCCTTACCAATTATATAATTGAACGCCGCATCGTCCCATTCACTATATTCATAATCATTTGTAACAACCCCACCGCAGGCGTCTCGTTTATCTATACACGATTTGTAACCATCTTTATAACCTGCGAAAATTCTTTCATTACCATAAATATTCCAATCAATTAAAGATATTGCAAAAAGAAGTGTGATGGTAAAGACCAAAGAAAATAATAATAATGCTGGATATTTTATTTTAGAGATACGACTTTTTAGATTCTTTTTGCTTACATTATTTTTGTTATTCTTTATTTCTGTCTTATAGGCTTCAGCTATCTTATAGACTTCAACCATTTTATGTAATTCTTCTTTATTCTTTTGTTTTTCTGCAATCTCTGCATTAGTAGCCCTCATACGATCGAATACACCTAGTAAATTTTCTGGAGGCAAATATTTTTCAAATGGAAATCCTTCTTCTTTGATTATTTTTGAAACCTTAAGAAACAATGTATTAGTTTTATATGATGGTGCGATCCCTCTCGCTAAATATGCTTTCCATGCATTACCAAATTTCTTTTCGTCGTTCTTAGAGATTTCACGTCCGCTACATCCAAGCCATTCTTCAATGATTTTCCAATCATTCAGAAATCCACTTGGTAAATTCTTTTCCTTATGAGCAATTTCCCAGCGTGTATTCAAAAATACAGACCCAAAGCGGACATACAACGGTTTGCAAATCGGGCCCTCAATTTGCTCTTTTTAATAGTTCTCAATAGTCAATAAACTGCTATCTTAATCAATAAGATGCGTTTCTATATAAGTAATTATTAATTCAACTACACAAACAGAGGGTGTCTGGTTAACAACTGTTAGGTTTGATACATCCGTTATTTGTACAGTGTTTCACTTTCTGAAACTCTGGAACGCTTGCGACAGACCAGAGCATAAAAAAAGCAAGCCTATTGGCGAAGCTGATAATTCGTTCATGAAATCACATGTATTGATTTGTTTAACAAAAAGGAAACGACATGAGTAAATTAACACTGGGAGTCATTGGGACTTCAAAAAAAGAAGATGAGCGACGGCTTCCAATCCATCCAGAACATTTGCTGCGCGTTCCTGAAGACATTCGCCGCCAGCTGATATTTGAGGAGGGTTATGGAGCACCATTCGGTATCACAGACTCGGAAATTGCTGCTCAGACGGGCGGCATTGCCAAACGCCACGATTTATTGGCCGAAATTGGCACAGTTATTATTGCCAAGCCAGTATTAGCTGATTTACAAGAACTTCGCGAAGGAGGAATACTTTGGGGCTATGTGCATTGTGTACAGCAACGGGATATCACCCAAACTGCACTCGATCGTAAGCTGACGCTCATTGCCTTTGAGGAAATGTTTGTTTGGGCTCCTAACGGTCAGATTGGCCGCCACACGTTCTATAAGAACAACGAAATGGCTGGCTATTGCGCAGTAATACATGCCTTACAACTTAAAGGTATCGATGGGCACTACGGCAACCAACGCAAAACTATCCTTTTCGGTTTTGGTGCAGTCAGCCGTGGGGCGATTTACGCCCTCAAGGCGCATGGGTTTAGAGATATCACAATCTGCATTCAGCGCCCCGACCACGAGGTACGTGAAGAGGTACTTGATTGTCACTATGTCCGGATTCGAGCAGGCAATGAGGGCGAGGCACGCATGTTGGCGGTGGAACACGATGGAACTGCGAGACCGTTGACTGATCTGATCAGTGAAGCAGATATCATCATAAACGGAACCTTTCAAGAAACGGAAAATCCCACCCACTTTGTGACCGAAGCGGAAAGTTCATGCCTCAAGCCCAACAGCCTAATTGTTGATGTCAGTTGCGACGAAGGTATGGGATT
>Ga0255057_10000734_pt1 | contig 18894 bp, 15 predicted proteins | sample Cases_109_6_MG_FD_189022 | JGI IMG/M metagenome (GOLD analysis project Ga0255057, IMG submission 189022) | Seawater microbial communities from Amundsen Gulf, Northwest Territories, Canada - Cases_109_6 | ecosystem: Environmental > Aquatic > Marine > Gulf | place: Canada: Northwest Territories... | reverse complement strand
TGCTCGAGATCAAGCTCGCCGACGGAAGCGTCCATTCGGCCATCCTGCGCCCCAAATCCCCATCCTATGAAATTCCAGCACAAGAGACGCATTGGGGTGTTGCTTGGTCCTACTGGATCATGGGGACGACCCACATCCTCGGCGGCATCGACCATTTGCTGTTCGTCCTGGCGCTCATGCTGATCGTCCCGGGCTATTGGATGCTGTTCAAGACCATCACCGCCTTCACGGTGGCGCATAGCATCAGCCTCGGCCTGGCCGCGCTGGGCTTCGTCCATATCCCCCCCGGGCCGACCGAGGCGGTGATCGCGCTCAGCATTTTATTCCTCGCCGTGGAGGTGGTGCACAGCCGCCAGGGCAAGGTCGGCTTGACGGAGCGCGCGCCCTGGGTCGTCGCCTTCCTATTCGGGCTTTTCCATGGCCTTGGGTTTGCCGGGGCCCTGACGAAGATCGGATTGCCGGAACACGCGATCCCGCTCGCCCTCTTCATGTTCAATGTCGGTGTGGAAACCGGGCAGATCCTATTCCTCGGCGCCGTCCTGGCGGCCATGGCGGTCTTGCGCCGGGTGCCGATCGCCTGGCCGGCCGGCAGTTGGCGTCTGGCGCCTTACGCCATCGGCAGTGCCGCGGCCTTCTGGGTAATCGAGCGGGTGCACGCGATTTTCTGATCGGCGAGAGGACCTCGGGCTCAATTTGCCGTCGAGAGCCCAAATAGCTAATCTGCTGCCCGCAATCGGCAATCAACCGGAGAATGTCGGCGACCATGGCTGTATCCTTTCCTCACCTCCTGTCGCCGCTTCAAGTCGGCCCGAAACGCTTGCGCAACCGGGTGCTGGTGACCGCCCATGTGCCGGGCTTGGCGGTGGCCGGGGTTCCGGGCGAGGACTATGTGGCCTACCACCGCGCCCGCGCCAAGGGCGGCGTCGGCTTGCAGGTCACCGGCGCCACGCCGGTCCATTGGTCGAGCACACTGGGGCGCTCGAACGCCATCGCGAACCTCGACGATCGGGTGATCCCCGGCTACCGGATGTTGGCCGAGGCGGTCCATGAGGAAGGCGGCACCATCCTGGCGCAGCTTGCCCACTATGGTGCCACGCGCGGCGAGGGCGATGCGGGGCGGCCGCTCTGGTCGGTCTCCGATCAGGCCTCGGAGCTGGTGCGCGCGCAGCCCCACGCCATGACCCTGCGGGATATCGAGGAGGTGGTCCAGGCCTTCGGCGCCGCCGCCGTGCGGGTCCGCGACGGCGGCCTCGACGGCCTCGAGATTCTGGGCGCCTTCGGCCTGCTGATCGCCGCCTTCCTATCCCCCTATTCCAACAAGCGCACGGACGCCTACGGCGGCTCGCTGGAAAACCGCCTGCGCTTCGCCCTCGAGATCATTCAAACGGTGCGCGAGGCGGCTGGGCCCGAGCTCATCGTCGGCATGCGCATCCCCGGCGACGAGTACGTCGAGGGAGGGCTCGACCTCCCGCAGATGAAAGTCATCGCCCAGCGCCTGGAGGCGACGGGCCGGCTGGACTATCTGAACGTCATCGCGGGCAACAACCTCGACCGCATCAACCGCACCGTCCACTGGTCGCCGGCACCGGCACCGCGCGGGCTCTTCGTCCACCTGGCAGCAGGCATCAAGGAGGTGGTCTCTCTTCCGGTCTTCACGACCGGGCGCATCGTCGACCCGCACCACGCCGAGCGGATCGTCGCCGAGGGCTCGGCGGACATGGTCGGCATGACCCGCGCCCACATCGCCGATCCTGAAATCGTCACCAAAACCCAAAGCGGCCGGCCGGAGGATATCCGGCCTTGCGTCGGCGCCAACCTTTGCATCGCCGCCGCGCTGAAGGGCGGGCCCATTCGCTGCCTGAACAATCCCCGGGCGGCGCGCGAGAAAGCCTGGGGCCCGGCCATCCGCGCGACACAAGGCCGCGAGGTGGCGGTCATCGGCGGTGGCCCCGCCGGGTTGGAGGCTGCCCGGGTGGCGGCGGAGCGCGGGCACCGCGTGCGGCTCTTCGAGGCCTCGGGCGTGCTGGGCGGTCAGCTCCTGCTGCGCGCCTCGATACCGGTCTGGACCGAATTCCAGGCGGTGATCGATTGGCGCCGGCGCCAGCTCGAGCGGCTTCAGGTGCCGATCCTGCTTGGCCAGAAGATTGCGCCGGCCGACATCCCGGCGCTCGAGGCCGACGCCATCGTGCTCGCCACCGGCGCTCGGCCGATTTTGGGCGAGGTGCCGGGCACCGGGGGCGCGGGGGTCCGGGTCATGACCGTCCACGACTTCGTCGCCGAAGGCTGTCCGGACGCGCGCTCGGCGGTGGTTTGGGACCAGGCGGGGGGCATCGTCGGCGGTGGCGCTCTCGATGCCGCTCTTGCCCGCGGCCTCCTGCTTCACGTCGTGACCCCGGCCTTTGCGGTGGCCGAAGACATCGACCTGATCCAGCGGGTTCCACTTTACGAACGCCTGCTCTCCGGCGGCGCCCGGTTCCATCCCAATTGCGATGTGACGGCGCTCGACGGAAACGAAGTGGTGATCCGCAACGTCTACTCATACCAGGAAAGCCGCCTGGGTCCCGTCGACCTGTTGATCGCCTGGACCGGCCGCCGGGCCGTCGACGACCTGCGCGAGGCCATCGAGGCGGCGGGGATCGAGCTTTACATGGTGGGCGATTGCCTGGCGCCGCGCAGCGCCGATCTGGCCATCGCCGAGGCCGCCATGGCGGCGCGCAAGATCTGAGCGCGTTGTCGGTGCCGTCGGGTTCACTTGACCCAGATCAATTCGCAGCCGCTTGCCTTCCCCTAGCCTTCTATAGGGACGATCCCAGGAGCAAGGGTGGTGTCAAAGGCTTTGAATTCGCTCCGCCGCGAGCACGCTCACCTGGCAAAGCTGCTCAAGGTTCTCGATCGCCAGATCGCCTGCTTTAGCGCGCATTGGGTGCGGCGGAGTTGCTCCGTGGCTACGTCTACGAGCTGAGGAGCTGGCAAAGATGCCAGACCGGCAAAAACAGGCAAGGGATGCGAACCCGGACCTCCCGGCGGACCACGCCACGCAAGCCTACTATTCCAACGATGCCCGCGACATCGGCTGGCTTCGAGAAAACGTCCCCTGTCAAACCGCCTGCCCCGCCGGCACCGACATTCCGGCCTACATCTGGGCGATCCTCGAAGAGAAGTACGGGCTATCGTATGAGATCAACCGCGAAGCCAACGTGCTCCCCGGTATCCTCGGGCGCATCTGCTCGCGGCCCTGCGAGGATGTTTGCCGCCATGGTTGGCCTGGCAACGGCGAACCGGTCAACATCTGCCACCTGAAGCGCTCCGCCAGCGACCTCAAGCACCGGGGCCATAGGATCACCGAGAGCCTCTATGCACCCTCCGGCAAGCGGGTTGCCGTCGTCGGCGCGGGCCCGGCGGGTGTCGCGGCGGCGCACGACCTGTCGCTGCTCGGTCACGACGTCACCATCTTCGAGCGCGAGCACGAGGCCGGCGGCATGCTGCGCTACGGCATCCCCGAGTTCCGGCTGCCGCGCGATGTGCTGACCATCGAGCTGCATAATGCGCTGCGCCTCGGTGTCGAACTGCTAACCGGCGCCGCGGTGGGCAACGGCCCCGGCGAGATCAGGCTCACCGACCTGCAACGCGACTACGACGCCGTCCTGCTGACCACGGGCAGCATGGAGGCCATCGACCTGCCGCTGCGCGAGGAGACCGCGGAGCGGCCCGACCGCGAGATTCCCGGCGTCGAATACGGCCTTGAATTCCTCATGGAGCTGCACCGCGGCGAGAAAAAGACGGTTGGCCGTCGTGTTGCCGTGGTTGGCGCCGGCTTCACCGCGCTCGACTGCGCCCGGGTGGCCCGGCGCCTCGGTGCCGAGGAAGTCACGATTCACATCCGAACCACCGAGGAGTATATTCCGGTCACCAAGGACGAGATCTTCGAGGCCAAGCGCGAAGGCGTCAAAATCCACGGGCTGCGCACCCCGGTCAGATTGGTAACCGACCAGACGGGCGGCCTGTGCGCGGTGGAGTTCGTGCAGAATCGGTTGGGCGGTTGGCGCGACAACGGCCGGCGGCAGGCAATCGCGATCGACAACTCCGAGTTCTTGGAGCCCTGCGATACACTGCTCGTCGCGATCGGCCAAAGAACGCTCAACGACTACCTCGATGTCACGTTAGAACTAGACCGCTGGGGAAGCGTCTCGGTCGATGACAGCGGTATGTCTTCCAACGAGGGCATCTTTGCCGCCGGTGACTACGTGAAGGGCCCTACCACCGTGATCGAAGCGGTTGGCCATGGGCGCCAGACCGCGCTCGGCATCGACACCTGGCTGATGGGCCGTCAGCGCCGCCAGCAGGTGGTCCGCATCGAGCCGGTGAGCGGGCCGTTGCGCGAGCGGAGCTACGATTTCATTCCGAGCCAGGAGATGCCCACGGCGGCGCTCCGTCCGCGATCCAAAAGCCTGCAGCACGAGGTCGAGACCGGCTACGACAGCGCCGTCGCGCACGAGGAAGCCAAACGCTGCTACCTCTGCAATCTCAAATACCAGATCGACGTCGGCAATTGCATCTATTGCCGCGCCTGCATCGAGGTGGCGCCCAGGAACTGCATCAAGCTCATCGAGGGAGTCGAGATCAAGAAAGACGGAACCTACGGTGAGCTGATCGAGACGAACCAGTGGAACGAGGTCGGCGCGATCTGGATCGACAACAACGAGTGCATTCGCTGCGGCGCCTGCTTCATGGTCTGTCCTACCAAGTGCATCTCGATCGAACGCTTGGATTTCGTGACCCAGGACATGTGACCCAGGACATGTAACCCATGGCATCGATGACCCACAACGTAATCATCGGCAACGGCAGCGCCGGAAACGGCGCGGCGATAACCTTGCGCGAGCGCGACCCCGACTGCCGCATTACGATCATTACGATGAGCAGCTTGCCGTTCTACAACCGCTACGACCTGCCACGGATCTTCGAGGGCTATGACGACTGGCGCGAGATCCTGGCCCATCCGCCGTCCTACTACGACGAGCAGGCCATCACATTGCGCCGGCATAGCCAGGTGACCGAGGTGGACAGCCGGACCCAAACCATCAGCTTCGCCCACAATGAAAAGATGCACTACGACCGCCTGTTGGTATGTGCCGGCGGTCGCGGTTATCTGCCCGAACAACTGAGCGACTATCGGCACTTGATGCACGGTTTCGGCTCTTACGAGGCCGCCATATCGGTCTACAAGGCACTTCCAAAGGGCGGTTCGGCCGTCATTCTGGGGGGCGACATGATCGGTCTGGACCTGGGGCGCACGCTCGTCGCGACCGGGTATCGGGTGGTCGTCTTAGCTGACGAATTCACCTTCTGGCCCCATCGCATCGCGTCGGATGAACGTGCCGACTATCTCAAGGCCCTGGAGCACATGGGCATGGAGGTGTCGGACGAAACGAGCCCGGTATCGATAGAGGCCGGCGGCAAGAAAGAGCCCGCCCACCGGGTGGTCCTCGAAGACGGCAGCGGGGTCGTAGCCGATGTCGTGCTGCCATTCTATGGCCTGGTGCCTCTGGTGGAATTCATGCTGCGCTCGGGCGTCGACATCGAGCGAGGCCTGCTCGTCGACCCCCAGCTGCGCACGAATAACGAAAATATCTGGGCCGCCGGCGACGTCTGCCAGATCTGGTCCGACGAAGAGAAGGCCTATCGATTCTTCTACGGATGGAGCAACGTCCGCGCCATGGGGGAGGTTGCGGCCCGCAACATGACCGGAGCCGCGCAGGCTTTCATGGACACCCAGGACGAGCGCCTGCGGATCGACGAAAAGGGCGACATCCGTTCACCCTACTGGGAGCACTGACCGGGGCGAGTGCACATGGGCAACAACGACATACAAATTGCGATCTGCGGGTCCGCAGGCGACGGCACGATCGCCGCAGGCGACATCCTCAAACGCACCATGGCCCGTTGCGGCTACAAGGTGATCGCCTTCGACCTCTACCCCGCTGAAATTCGGGGATTCGGCAAGTGCGTCGCGCGGGTCAGGATCTCCACCGAGCAAGCCTATTCCCTGAAGCATCAATCGGACGTGCTCATCTCGCTCAACGACAGCGATGCCATCGCACATGTGGGTGAGGTCCGCGATTTCGGCGCCGTGATCTTCGAGGACAGTCCCGTCGCCCGTGTCGCCGAGGGCGCGCACATCTCCGCCCATGTCAGGCCGGCGCAGATCCCCTATGGGCTGTCCCAGAGGCAGATTTCCGAGCGCGCGACAGGCGCCGCCCGATCGCGCAACATCGTGGTGCTGGGCTATCTGGCCGGCCTCTACGGCCTTCCGGCGGATCCCTTCCGCGACATCATCGCTGCTAAGTTCAAGACCAAGGCGGCCGCGGTCGGCGAGGGCAACCTGCGCGCCTTCGATGCCGGCCTCCAGGCGGGCGCGGCGGCCTTCAAGCTGGATGATATCGCGCTCGATCCGCCGATCCACGGGGACAAGGGCGCCAGGGCCACCATGATGACCGGCAACGGCGCGGTCGAGCGCGGATGTCTCGACGCGGGGATCGACACGTTCTTCGGCTATCCGATCACGCCGGCGACGACGATCATGGAACGCCTGGCCCGGGAAATGCCGAAAACCGGCGGCCGGATGTTGCAGACCGAAGACGAGATATCGGCCATCGGCGCCACCTTGGGCGCCGGCTATGCCGGGGCGCGGGCCGCCACGGCCACCTCGGGGCCCGGCCTCGCGTTGATGGTCGAGATGATAGGTCTGGGTGTCATGGCCGAAATTCCGGCGGTGCTCTTCGTCTCGCAGCGCGGCGGCCCCTCGACCGGCATGCCGACCAAGACCGAACAGTCCGACCTGAATTTGGCGGTCTTCGGCGGCTCGGGCGACGCACAGAGGATCGTCCTGGCGCCGACCAACGTGGAAGGGTGCTACCGCTGCGCCGGTAAGGCCTTCGAGATGGCGGAGTGCTATCAGACGCCGGTCATCGTGCTCTTGGACCTTTATCTATCCAACCGCTACGAGACGGTGATCCCGCCCGAGACCATGCCGTTCGCTCCCAAGGCGGAGCAGGCCCCGTCGGCGCCGAGCGGCGATGGCCGCTACCGCCGCTTCGAGATCGGCGAGAACCACACCAGCCGGCGCGCGGTGCCGGGTCAGGCCGGCGGCATGCACACGGCCACCGGCTTGGAGCACGACGAGTTCGGCAGGCCGAGCGACCAAGCCCAGATGCATATGCGCATGAGTACGAAGCGCCACGAGAAGCTAAAGCAGGCCCTTTCGCACCCCGACTTGACCATCTGCAAGCGGTTCGGCGACGAGGGCCCGGTCGATGTGGGTATCCTCGGCTGGGGATCTACCTTTGGCGAAATTCTGGAGACCATGTTCGCGGCCCAGGCCGAAGGCATCCGTTGCGCCGCCATGAAGGTGGTGATGCTCTCGCCGCTGCCGGTCGAACAGATCGCCCGGTTCTTGGCGGATTGCGGGGAGGTCCTGGTTCCTGAAATGAACTACGAAGGGCAGTTCGCAAATCTGGTTTCCGGGGCGCTTGGGCGGCCCCTGACCAGACTGAACTGCCTGACCGGCGGGCCGATGGAGATCGAAACGATACTCGAGCAGGTTCGGGCCTTGGCCAAGGCCAGGACCGCGGCGTGAGACTTATAGAGGTGCAAGGCGATGAATGAGACCCCTGGGCCCGTCTACATCGAAGACACGCTCGAGCAGATCCGCGGCGATGGGCATTTGGGGTACCGCTCCGCCCTGCTGCCCACCTGGTGCCCGGGATGCGGCTATTTCAGCGTGTCGGAAGGGGTGACGAAGGCGCTGAACGATTTGAGCATTCCGGGAAAGGACGTGGTCGTGGTGTCGGGCATCGGTTGTGCGTCGCGCTTTCCCTTTTTCATGGAAACCTACGGGTTCCACACCTTGCACGGAAGAACCCTGCCGGTGGCGACGGGTATCAAGCAGGCCAACGACGCCTTGACCGTGCTCGCGGTGGGCGGCGACGGCGATGCCTTCGCCATCGGTGCCGGCCATATTCCCCATGCCGCACGCCGTAACGTCGATATCACCTACCTCTTGCTCGACAACGGCATCTATGGCCTGACCAAGGGGCAGGCGTCACCGACGTCGGCAATCGGCTTCGTTACCCAGACAACGCCCTACGAGAACCGGGACGAGCCCCTGAACCCGCTGATGATGCTGTTGGCCTACCACGCCAGCTGGGTGGGCCAGGCCTATGCCGGACGCCCCCATCACCTCACCCAGATGATCGCCGAGGCCATCGCGCACAGGGGCTTTTCCTATCTTCACGTGCTGTCGCCTTGCGTCACCTTCGACAAGACCGACAAAACCTATGCCAACCTCGACCTCGAGGTGCGCGACCTGCCGGACGATCACGATCCCAGCGACCGGATGGCGGCCATGGCGGAGGCGGCGAAAGCCGACACGCCGAGCCTGGGCCTCTTTTTCCGGGAGGAGCGGGCGACCTTGGGCGACGCGATGACCGAAATCGCAGAGCGAGCGTCCGGCAACTATCCGTCGAGTTGACCCGGGGTACCGACCCGAAAGCCGGACTGGAACGGATCGCCGGGCTCGAGCAGGTGCTGTCCCATGCCGGTGATGAAGGCGCGCCCGGTGACCCGCGGCACGACGTACAGCCTGCCGTCACGCTCCGTGGCCTTCACCGCCTCGCCGGTGAAATAAGTGCCGAGCGGGCCCTCCTGTTTGAACGGTTGGTGCAGCGCCAGCGCGCCCCGGGTCACCAACTGGGCCACCCGGGCCGAGGTCCCGGTGCCGCAGGGCGACCGGTCGAGGGCGTCGGGCGGGGCGATCACCGCGTTGCGCCCGTCGCCGCCGGATGTGGTATGGCGCGAGGTGAATTGGACCATGTAGCAGCGGTCGATGTCGGGGCGCTCGGGGTGGCTCACCGTCAACTGCTCCGCGACCGCGGCGCGCACCTCCCGGGCCGTGCCGGCAATCCGCTCTATGTTGCGGGCCGTGAGCTCGATGCCCAGCGGGTCGGCGTCGACCAGGGCATAGAAGTCGCCGCCATAGGCGACGTCGATCGACAGGGGCCCGAGGCTTGCCGTCTCGATTCGCTGGTCCTTGAGCAACAGAAACGACTCGGCGTTTTCGAAGGTGACGCTCTTTACGACGCCGTCGGCCACGGCGACCGCGCAGGTGATGATCCCGGCCGGCGCCTCCAGACGCAGGGTCGTCACCGGCTCTTCCACCGGCACCATGCCCGTGGCCACCACCGTGGTCGCCGTGCCGATAATGCAATGGCCGCACATGGGTACGTACTCGTCCTGCTCCATGATGATTACTGAGAAATCGGCCGCCGGATCGACCGCCGGCAACAGCAGGACCGAGCACATGAGCCCGCCGCCGCGGGGCTCGAAATTGAGCAACCGGCGCAGGTCGTCGCCGTTTTCCTTGAGCCAGGCCCGCTTGTCGAGCAGGCTCGCGCCCGGCGGCACCGGCACCCCGCCGACGATGACCCGGGTAGGGTTGCCTTCGGTGTGCGAATCGATGGTCTGGATTACCCGCGAGAAGCGCATGGCGTGGCCTCCTCAGCCGTTACCCGCGGCCCTTCGGGGCGACGGCGCTAGCCGACCGCCGCATCGCTCCGGTCGCCGCTCAACCCTTCCTGGCGCGGCGGATCGGCGTGACCTCCGCGGCTGACCGCGACGGGGCTATCTCCGCACTCTCTTGAATCTGCCGCACGGCCTCCTGAGCCATTTTCAGGGCCTCGCGCATCTGGCGCATCAGCTCCTTTTTCATCGGCCGAAGGGGCTGGCGTACGGTGCCACCCGGCAGGCCCTGCAGCTCGCAGCCGTACTTGACGCACTGGGCGAACTTGCCGCCCCGTTCGAGCACCGTCATGACCGGCAGTAGCGCCATCATGATGGCGCGCCCGGTGTCGAAATCCTTGTCGACCACGCAGGCTTGGTAGAGCGCCAGCGTCTCCGCGGCCAGGCAGTTGGTTGCCGCGCAGACCCAGCTCTGCGCGCCCCAGGCGAAGAACTCTAGGGCCTGATCATCGGCGCCGCAGCTCAACTGCAGCTGCGGGAACTCACGGGCGATCAGGTGGATTCGCTCGACGTCGCCACTCGACTCCTTGATCGCCTGGACGTTGGCGTTCCGGCTGACCCGCCGGAGAAAGTCCTCGCCCATATGGGCCCCGGTGCGGGCCGGGTAGTTGTAGAGCATGATCGGCAGGCCGGCGGCCCGGTCGATCTTCTGGCAGTGGCTCACCAGCTCCTGCTCGGTCGGCTGGGAATAGGGCGGCGAGGCCACCAGCAGGGCATCGGCGCCCCGTTCGCGGGCCGCCGCCGCATAGGCGCAACAGTCCTCGGTGCGCATGTCGTTGACCCCGGCGAGCCACGGCACTCGACCGCCGATCAGCTCCGCTGCCTTGGCGAATTGCGCGAGCCGCTCCTCGCGCGTGAGCGCATAGACCTCGCCGGTGGTACCGCCGATGACCAGCCCATGAACCCCCGCGCCGATCAGGTGTTCGATCATACGCGCCCAGCCGTCATGATCGATGCTGCCGTCATCGCCAAACGGGGTGATCACCGGCGTATAGATCCCTTGGAACCGCATCTGTCTCTCTTTTCCTTGTCGATGTATTCGCAGCCGCCCCATGCGTCAGCCGCACTCTCCGGCCGGCCCTCGAAGCCGGCGTTGATACGCCCACTGCTTTGATTGCGACGCCATCTGCGATTTTTTGGTCGAAATCACGTACACAAACTGTATACTGACATAAGTGCAGTTTGCATTCAAGCGTCTGCTTTCGGATCCTTGGGTCGCCGGAAAGTCGCCAATCCCACTGGGCGAGAGGCCACACAAGCGGGCCGTTCGTCGGCCGGCGCGGACGCAAGGTAGGTAGAGCGAAAGGACAAGCGATCGATGACGGCCACGAAGAATCGATCCACGTCGCCGCGCGACAAGCCGACCACGTCGCCGCGCGACAAGCCGACCACGTCGCCGCGCGACAAGCCGGACGGCCGCGGGCAAGGAGCGGTGCGGGTATATGAGGCCCTGCGCGAGGACATCTTGAGCCTTAGCATCCCGCCGGGCGAGTTGCTTGACGAGGTGCAAATCGGCCGGCGCTTTCAGTTATCGCGTTCGCCGGTCCGCGAGGCTCTGATTCGCCTGGCCAGCGAAGGCCTGGTCAAGACCCTGCCGAACAAGAGCACCATGGTGGCGCCGCTGAACCTGGAGGAGTTTCCCGCCTATATCGATTCGCTGGATTTGGTGCAACGGGCCACCACGCGCCTAGCGGCCCAGTTGCGCAGCGCCAGCGATTTGGCCGAGATCAACGCCCACCAGGCGACTTTCGAGGCGGCCTTGAAGGAGCGCGACGTGCTGGCGATGATCGAATCGAATCGGCACTTTCACATAGCGATCAGCGAGGCGGCCCAGAACCGTTACCTGAAGCAATTTCACGCCCGGCTGCTCGACGAGGGGCGCCGGTTCCTGCGTCTCTACTTCCGCTCCTTCGACGACAGCCTGCCGCCGGAGTTCTGCGACGAGCACGTGCAGATCATCGAGGCTATAGAGCGCCAGGACGCCGATTTGGCCGAACGGCTTGCCCACGAGCACACGCAACAGGTCAGCAACCGCTTTCTCAGTTATCTGGCCAGGCGGCGCACCGCCGACATCGCGGTCGCGGTGTCGGCGTGAGGCAACGGCGGCTCGCGCCTCACGCCGCGTAGACCGCCACCGGCGCACCAAGGACATCGCGGTTGGCGGTGACGCCGAGGCCCGGCCGATCGGAGGCCCGCATCGTACCCTTGTCACGCCGCGGCGCCCCGGCCGCGTTCGATACCGTGACATAGCTATTGAAATCGGTCGCCGAGAAGCGGAACCGCTCGGGGGTCGAGTGCGCGAGATGGGCGATGGCGGCGGTGACGATGTCACCGCCCCAGCTGTCCTCGATGGTCATGGGGATGCCGAGCGCAACGCAGAGATCGCGAATCTGGCGGGCCTTGGTCAGCCCGCCAACTTTCGAAATCTTCAGGTTGATGGCGTCCATGGCCCGGTCGTTATGGGCGCGCAGCAGCATGTCGATGCCGTCGATGTTCTCGTCGAGGATGAAGGGCAAGGGTGTGCGTTGCCGCATCGCCAGGCAATTCTCGTAGCTCTTGCAGGGCTGCTCGATGTAAACGTCGAGATCCTTGACCGCGTTGACCACGCGCGCGGCGTCGGGCAGCAGCCAACCGGTGTTGGCGTCGGCCACCAAGACCTCTCCGCCGTCCAACACCGCGGCAACGGCGCGGATCCGCGCGATGTCGTCGCGCGCCTCGCCGCCGACTTTGAGCTGAAACTTGGTGTAGCCCTCGGCGCGGTAACCGGCGACGTTTTCGGCCATCGCCTCCGGCGCCTGCTGGCTGATCGCCCGGTAGAGCGCCACCGCCTCGCCATAGCGCCCACCCATAAGAACGCAAAGCGGCATCCCGGCCTGCTGGCCAAGCAGGTCCCAGCAGGCCATGTCGAGGGCCGACTTGGCGTAAGGGTGACCGAGCAAGGCTAGGTCCATGGTCAGGTTGATCCGGCCCAGCTCGCTTGGGTCCTGGCCGATAAGGTGCGGTGCCAGCTCGCCAATGCCAGCGCGCGCGCCGGGCCCGAAAGCCGGCAGGTAGAACGGCCCCAGCGGGCAGACCTCGCCAAGGCCCGTGCGCCCGTCGTCCGTCTCGATCTCCACCACCGTGCTGTCGAAGACCTCGACGTACTTACCCTCGGACCAGGCATAGCGGCCCTCCTTCACGGGAAGATCGGCCTGATAGACGCGTATCGCCACAATCTTCATCTCGCCCTCGCTGCTTGGGTTCGCCTATCTGACGGCACTCAGGAACTTGCGTGTGCGCTCGCTCTGTGGATCGAGGAGGACTTGGCCCGGCGGGCCGATCTCCTCGACGATACCCTCGTGGAAATAGGCCACCCGGTCCGACACATCGCGCGCGAAGCCGATCTCGTGGGTCACCAGGATCATGGTCATACCCTCGTCGCTCAACATCCGCAAAGTATCGAGCACCTCGCCGACCAACTCCGGATCGAGCGCCGAGGTGACCTCGTCGAACAGCATATAATTGGGCTCCATGGCCAGCGCCCGGGCGATGGCCAGGCGCTGCTGTTGGCCGCCGGACAGTTTGGTCGGATAGACCTCCAGCTTGTCGCCCAGACCGACGTGATCGAGCTTCTTGCGGGCTATTTCCCGGGCCTCCGCCGCGGATTTCTTGAGCACGATACGCAGCGCCAGCGCCACGTTCTCGAGGGTGGTGAGGTGTGGAAAGGAGTTCCATTGCTGAAACACCATGCCGAGCTTCTGGCGCAGTTTGTTGATGTTCGTTTCCTTGGCATGAACGTCGGTGCCATCGACAAGGATCCGGCCGCTTTGGATCGGCTCCAAAGCGTTGATGCAGTAAAGCAGGGTCGACTTGCCGGAACCGCTGGCGCCGATGACGCTGATCACCTCGCTGTTCGCGACATCGAGGGTAATCCCCTTGAGGACCTGCAGGTCGCCGAAAGATTTGTGAACGTCCTTAATCTCGATCATTTCTGCCACCTGCGTTCGAGACTTGCCGTCGCCCTGGAGATCGGAAATGACAGCGCGAAGTAGAACGCGCCCACGACCGTCAAGATCAGAAACGGCTCCTGGGTTCGGGTGACCAAAATCTGTGAGGCGCGCAACAGCTCGACATAGCCGAGCACGGAGACCAGAGCGGAGTCCTTCAACACACCAAGCGCCACCCCGGCCCAAGCCGGCAGGACCGCACGCAAACCGATCGGCCAGACGATGTAGCGCATGTCCTGCCAGTAGGTCATGCCAAGAGAGCGCGCCGCGCGCCGCGTCGTGATCGGGACGGCTTCGATGCCGCCGCGCGCGACCGAGGCGACCAACGCGCTGGTGTAGAAGACCAAGACGAAGGTGCCGGCGGCAAAGGGATTGACCGGAAATCCGATGATCGGAAAAAAGTTGAAGAACAAGATCAGCTGAATGATCAGCGGGATGCTCCGGAAGGCGTCCAGGATCAGTCCCAACGTGACCGCCCCCGCCCAGCGAGATACCGACAGCAGCCAGCCGAAGACGCAGCCCAGAACCGTCCCGACCGAAACCGACAGGACGGAGATCAACAAGGTCCGTCCGGCCGCCTCGGCGAGGAAGGCCAGGTCGGAGGCTTGGAAATCGCTAAAGAACCTGATTGATTGTGCGAGTTCATACATGATCCGAGCCCCCTCAGTAGCGGAACAGTCGCCAGCTGAGGATCCGTGAGCCGCCAAGAATGACTTTGACGATCACGTAGTAGATTATCGCGGTGACCAAAAAATATTCGAAGATCCGGAAGGTCTTCGACGCCAGAAACTGGGTCTCGCCCGTCAGCTCGCGAAACCCGACCAGCATGCCCAGCGAACTCATCAGCACCGACCACACCATCTGGTTGGTCATGGGGTGATAGACGATGCGCAGGACCTGGGGGATGACAATCCGCAAGTAGGTCTGCGCATAGGTCATGCCGAGCGAGCGCGCGGCCTTGATTTGGGTGTCCGGCACAGCCTGGAACCCGCCGCGGAAGTTTTCCGCCAAATAGCCGGCGTTATTGAAGGACAGGGCGCAGAGAACGATCCAGAAAGGACTTAGATGGATGCCGAAGGCGCCCAGGCCGAAACCGAAGAAGAACAGCTGTAGCAGGGCCGGCGTATTACGGGCGATCTCCACCCATGAGACCGCGAACCAGGTTATGGAGCGGCGGCCGGACAGGCGGACCATCGCCAGGACAAGGCCCAGGAGAATGCCGATCAACATGGCCTCGATCGCCACTTCCAAGGTCAGCAACCCGGCCTCGAGGAGATCGGGCAGCTTGCGAAACACCGGCCGCCAGTGAAAGGTGTAGTCCATACATCACCCCCCTGGGGGGTTCGCTCCCGCCGGAGGCGGGAGCGACTATGTCATCAGTAGTAGACGCCGGGAATGCGAAGCGCGGGCGCCTCGCCACCAACGAATTGGTCCCACAGCTCTTGATAGCGGCCGGAGCGGACCTGTTGGGTGATGAAGAGGTTGAGGTAGTTCAGCCAACCGAAATCCGTGCGCGGGCCGACAACCGATGTGTAGTCGGTAGTCCAGGGCATGCGCGGCCCGGCGATTATGGTGTCGTATTTTTCGGCGATCGGCTTGACCGCGGTGTTGGTGGTTATGCCGGCGTCGACCTTGCCTTGGGCGACCGCCAGGAACACCTCGTTCTCGCTCTGATAACCCTGGTAGAGATCGACCACGCCCCATTCCTCGGCGATTTTCAGGTACTCCTGCTCGGGCACGGTCCCAACCGCGGCGGCGACCCGCTTGCCCTTCATATCCTCGAAGGTCACGATTCCAGAATCTTTACCGACAACCGCCTGGGCATAGTAGATCGCATAGGGGATGGTGAAGCCGACCGTCTTGGCACGCTCGAGCGAGTCGGAGGTGCCGCCGAAGACCACATCGGCACGATTGCTGACGATCGCCGGAAGGCGCTCGGCCCAAGTAACCGGCAACAGCTCGAAATCGACGTCCAACGCCTTTGCCAAATCCTTGCAGTACTCGACATCGAACCCGGCCGGTTCGTTGTTCTCATCGTAAAAGCCGATCGGCGGGAAATCCAAAACCACCGCGCAGCGCACCTTGCCCTCGTTGATCACGTCATCCAACTTGTCGGCCTGCGCCGACGCCAGAGGCGCCGCGATCGTAAAACCAGCTAACGTTGCCGCCGCCAAGAGGCGTTTGCCGAGGTCCATCTCATCCTCCCTATTTCCGCTTTGATTGGGTTTTGTCGAAACGCATCGCGGCACATGCGGTAGCGCGCGATGCGGGGTCGATGGTAAATGAAATACAAACTGTAGACAAGTTGTGTTTTGGAATCGCGGCGGAGCCCTTTACTATCGTCGGTTGCGCGATCCGGCTTTCCACCAAGCACCGTCGATTTCCAAAGGCAATGTACCCATAGCGATGAACGGGTGGCGGACCGTGAGCGCCGCTGCTTGGGCCGCTCAGTTCGAACTTTCAACGGCGACCCGCCTCCGTTAAGTTGGCAGCATCCTTGGTGCCCCTCCGTCACTCCCGGTTGGACGGTAAGGCCACCAACCAGGAGGTATTCGATGACGTTCGATAGTGAGGATCTGGTCCGGCAAGGGCAGGACCGGCTCAAGCAGATCATGCCGAGCGGTAACCCGCGCGGAATAATCATCCTTGCCGCCCTCGCCCTGGCCGGCCTGGGCGCGTGGACGGCCTATTACACTGTGCCCAGCGACTCCGTCGCTGTCGTGCAGCGCTTCGGTAAATATCTCAAGGACGTTCCGCCGGGGCTGCATTTCAAGCTGCCGCTGGGCATCGATGTGGCGACGATCGTTCCGGTCAAACGGCAGTTGAAGCAGGAATTCGGGTTCACCACCCCAGGCGCCTCCGATCCGTACCAGAGTCCCCGCCCTCAAGACGAAAAGCGGGAAACACAGATGGTAACGGGTGACCTGAACGCCGCATTGGTGGAATGGGTGGTTCAGTACCGCATCTCGGAGCCCGCTAAATTCCTGTTCGAGGTTCGCGAACCGAGTGAAACCCTTCGCTATGTTTCCGAGTCCGTCATGCGGGAAGTGGTCGGCGACCGCACCGTGGACGAGGTGATTACCATCGGCCGGCAGGAAATCGAGTCCGAAGCGCTGACCAAGATGCAAACGCTCGCAACCAAATATGCAATGGGGATCAGCATCGACCAGGTGCAATTGAAAAACATCAATCCACCCAAACCGGTGCAGGAATCGTTCAACGAGGTCAACCAGGCCCAGCAGGAAAAAGAAAAGCTGATCAACGAAGCCCGGCGCGACTACAACAAGGTGATCCCGCTCGCCGAGGGCGAGAAGGATCAGCGGATTCGCGAGGCCGACGGCTACCGGCTCAAGAGGATCAATGAAGCCGAGGGCGATGTCGCTCGGTTCAACGCCTTGTTGGCCGAATACACCAAGGCCCCGGAGGTCACGCGCCGGCGCATCTACATCGAGACCCTGCAGGACGTCATGCCGGGCATACGCTCTAAAATCGTTATCGATGAACAGACCCGCGGCATCCTGCCATTTCTCAATCTCGACTCCCAGAAGGGAACTCTGCCATGAACCGGGCCATGCAAATCGTGATCCTGGTGGTTTTGGGCATCGGGACCTACGTCGTGATGAGCTCGCTCTATACGGTGAGCGAAGTCGAGCAAATGGTTATCACCCAGTTCGGCAAGCCGATCGGCGAGCCCGTGACCTCCGCCGGTCTGAAGGTCAAGGTGCCCTTCATTCAAGAGGTCAATCCGATCGACAAACGGATTCTCGAGTGGGACGGCAATCCGTCGGATATGCCGACCAAGGACAAGCTCTATATCTCAGTCGACCTCTTCGCCCGCTGGCGGATCACCGATCCGCTCCAGTATTTTCTGCGGCTGCGCGACGAACGCAGCGCGCAGTCCCGCCTGGACGATATTCTCGGCAGCGAGACGCGTAACGCCGTCGCCAAGCATGAGCTGATCGAGATCATCCGCACCACCAAGGACCGCGTGCCTCTGCGCGACGCCCTCCTGACCGACGCGGAACGGGAGCTGGACATGGGGACGCTGGTGCCGATCCAGAAGGGACGCAAACTGGTCGAGCAGGAAATCTTCAAAGCGGCTGCCGGTAAGGTTCGCGTGTTCGGTATCGAGCTGCTCGATATCCGGTTCAAGCGGATCAACTACAATGAAAGCGTGCGCCCGAAAATCTACGATCGAATGATCAGCGAACGGCGGCAGATCGCGGAACGCTTCTTGTCGGAAGGTAACGGCGAGGCCGCCAGAATTCGCGGCAATCGTGTACGTGACCTGAACAAGATCCAGTCCGAGGCCTACCGGCAGGTCGAGGAGATCCGCGGCGTGGCGGACGCGAAGGCCACCGAAATCTATGCGCGGGCTTACAACCAGAGCCCTGAAGCGGTGGAGTTCTATGAGTTCACCCGGACCATGCAAGCCTACAATTCGATCATCGGTGAGAACACGACCCTTGTACTTTCGACGGACAGCGACCTCTTCAAATTTCTAAAGGGCATGCTGCCCGATGCCGACGTCGCGCCGGCCCAAAGTTCCGCCGGCAACTGACGACATTGCGCGCACGTAATAAGCGGGTAGCTATGTCCGGGGCGTGTTTCTATCGAAGACCAAGTTGATCGGCGGCGATGGTATCGCAATGTGTCAGCGATGACGGCGCCTGGCTATTAGGCGACCAAATGAGGGACTCGTCGGGACATCCGCCTTCAGGGTTTTAGCCGACGAATCCGGCCCGAAACCGGAACTACCTGAAGCTCCTGCTCAAAGCCGACATTGCGGAGGCTGCAAGCCGTCCTCGCATCTGATAAAATGGTTTCAGCCAAGTAGGCGGCGACAAGAGGCCAGGAGGGCCGTGATGATCATCCAGCACAGTTGCCAACCAAAACACTGTTCCCACGATCTTGATCGGGTGCGTGCTTTTGGCACCCCCAGGGAAGCGGCCCAGAGCGGCGCACGTCGGCGAAAGGGCTCAACCCCTAGCAAGCATGGGCAGGCGGCTTATCTCCCACCTGCACCGCTACACACCGCCTGGAGACGGCCTTCAACTGGTCTTAGGCCGACGCCATTGAACGTGAACCCCCTGAGGAAAGTGAAACGCTCAACTTATCCGGTTTCGAACATCCCTTGGCCAACAAGAATGGCGAGGGTCACTGCTTCAGAAAGTAGATTGAGGTGATCACCGGGCAAGCGGACTTGTTGGAGTAACGAAAAGGCCCCGCCAGCGAACGGGGAAGCCGGAGCTACGATGCGAAGAGGAACGTTGTCCGCTTTTGGGGGTACGACAGTGCCCTGGAGATCCCGTTTTTTGTGGAAGCCAGCGCC
>Ga0255057_10000732_pt1 | contig 18908 bp, 18 predicted proteins | sample Cases_109_6_MG_FD_189022 | JGI IMG/M metagenome (GOLD analysis project Ga0255057, IMG submission 189022) | Seawater microbial communities from Amundsen Gulf, Northwest Territories, Canada - Cases_109_6 | ecosystem: Environmental > Aquatic > Marine > Gulf | place: Canada: Northwest Territories... | reverse complement strand
TCTTCGAGCCGGGGAGGGGATTCGAACCCCTGGCCTACGCATTACGAGTGCGTTGCTCTTCCGGACTGAGCTACCCCGGCGGGGATGCAGCGATGGTAGGACGGTCTCCTGCTTTCATGGCACCCATGCGCGTGTGCTCGACCACCCATTGCTACCACTACTTCTTCGAGCCGGAACCCGGGGCACTTGACTCCATCCTCGATGACGGAATCAGACCGCTCAGCGACTTCCCCGACAGCGCGCGCTGGCGGCAGCTGGAGGACCGCATCCCTGACTTCTACCGCGGCGTCTACGAGCTGATCGGCCCGCCTGTGCTCACAGGTCCGTACACCAACTCAGGCATCTTCATCACCCCCATCGACTTCCGGAAGCTCCCCGGCAGCTACCTGCAAGACAAGGCCCGATTCGCCATCCCCATCGAGCGGATCGACCCCGTCCAATCGGTGCTCACCTATGCGCTCGACGACGAGCGGGTCAACGTGCCCCTTTCCGGCGGGCAGCTCGAGGAGACCGCTGAGCTGTGGGACGACGGCATGGTCTCGCAGTGGTTCGGGATCGACCCGACCAAGGCGTTCTTCTACGTCCCGCAGGTCGCCGCCTACCAGGGCCGCATCGACGTCACCGAGCAGGACTACGAGCCCGCCTGATAAGGGACCTGTGGCCCTGCCATTCGTCACCGGCGCCGTTGCACGATGAGTTACGTGGCTACGGAACGCGGAACTCTGGGCAAGGCAATGTTCGTTGTCGGATTGACAATGGCATTGCTCGCTGCCGGTTTCATGGTCTACACCGACATCGAGACCGGAGTGCTGAGCTTCGTCGGCATCATGGGGATCCTGCTCATTGGGACCAGCGGCTTCCGGTTGCTCCGATGAATTCAGCGTGGCAGCGGCAGCGGTCATAGGATCGAGACCCGACATCCAGGAGAACGCGTGGCCGACCAGGCTGATTTCGAAAAGGACGCGATGGAGTTTGCACCGCAGCTCTATTCAGCCGCGCTTCGGATGACCCGCAACCCTGCCGACGCCGAGGATGTCGTCCAGGAGACCTACCTCAAGGCATATCGCGCCTACGACACCTTCACCGCAGGCACCAACCTCAAGGCCTGGCTGTACCGGATCCTCACCAACACCTACATCAACAAGTACCGCAAGGACCAGCGCCGCCCCTCGGAGGTGGAGCTCGGAGAGCTGCAGGACCTGTACCTGTACAAGCGGCTGGGAGAGCACTCGGGCGCCGCCCAGAGCGCTGAGAAGGACATGCTGGATGACTTCGTCGACGAAGACATCATTGAGGCCCTCGAATCGCTGCCCGATACCTTTCGCATGCCTGTGCTGCTCGCCGATGTCGAAGGATTTTCCTACAAGGAGATCGCCGACATGCTCGATATCCCGATCGGGACGGTGATGTCGCGCTTACATCGGGGAAGAAAAGCGCTGCAGCGGAAGTTGTGGAACGTGGCAGAGGCACAAGGCCTGACAGGGACCACCCAATGATCAGCGGCTGTGAGCACGCAATCGAGTACGTGTACCAGTATTTGGATGAAGAGATCACCTTCTTCCAGAAATCCCGTGTTTCCGTGCATCTCAAGAGTTGTGCGCATTGCACCGATGCATATGAATTCGAGCGGCGCCTCAAGGTGCTCATCCGGAAGCGGGGCCGTTCTGAGCCACCACCGGAACTTTTTGACACCCTCCGAGCGTTGATACAACAAGAACGTGATACTGACGAGCCACAGGTAGGGGCCTAGCTCTTTCCCTTCCGGCTCGCTGGAAGGGAATTTCCATGAATGAAACCGTTTTGAAGGGACGGCGTCTCGCAGGCGGGACGCGCGCACCCAAGACCTATTCCACCGAACGATCGTGCGAGAAGCAGGGGTGTGACACCAAGTTGTCCCGCTACAACCGTCGCGAGTTCTGCTACGCCCATGCTCCGACCAAGTACCCCCGTCTCCGCGGTCGCATCGTCAAGGACGAGGGCTGAGAACCGCCTTCGAACCAAAGCTGATCCACTGCCAGGAGCGTCGGGCACCCGCCCGGCGCTTCTGCGCGTCCTGACCGGCGCGGTCTATCCTCAGCCGCCATGAGGTCACCACGCCGGTTGCTGATCGTCGGGCTCATCGCCCTGCTCGTCGTCGGCTATGCCACAGCCGCCTTCGCCGCTCAGGAGGGTGAGGGAGAGACGACCGAGACAACGGTCGCCGTCGACGATGGCGGTGCTGCGGTCCCCGTTCCCCCGCCGGAGGAGTTGGACGTCTCCGAGCCGTGGACTTCCCGCTACCTGCCGCAGACGCTGGTCCTGCTCACTGTGCTGGTCATCGGCGGGATCTTCGCCTACTACTTCTTCCGCATTCGGGGCCGCTACGACGTCGTCCCGGGTTGAGCGAAAAGGCCTTTGGCCCCTTACCACCCGGTCATTCCGCTCCATAGGCTGATGCTGACCGACCTCGAGGCGGGAGGGGCGCATGATGCCGAGAGCGGTTGTCACACTCATGGTGCTGGCTATTGCATTGGGGGCATCGCCGGCGTTTGCCCAGCAATGCGAGGAGAAAGAGATCCTCATCGAGTTCAGCGGCAATGTCTTTGGCAAAGCGGGTGACGTCGTCCAGGTTGCACAGGTTGCTGTCGATCCTGATCTGATCGGTGCATCGTGCACCAGCACGGCAACGGTCGAGAACAACTCATCGGCGCATCCGGGCAACGACCTCATCATCAGCAGCGGCACAGCCAGCGTGGTGATAGCGGACTTCGAGCGCGAGGCGGGAAAGGTCACCGCGATGTCCACGGGTTTCGAACTCGGCGAGGTGCTCACCGCAAGCATCCGCCTCGGACCACACGGCATCGCCAGCCTGGCAGGGGACAACCTGGTGGTGGCTTCGATCTGCCAGCCACAGGCTCCGCCAACGACGACAACGACCACCACGATTCCGCCTGCGACCGCATCCGCGACCACCCTGCCGCCGGCGACCACGACGACAGAGACACCGGTGGGCGCGGTGAGCGCTGGCGGTGGCAGCACCGCGGCCGCTGGGACGGGGGCGGTCGTGCTGCTCAGCTTTGGTGGCCTGGCGATGCTCGGCGCGCTCGGCATCGTCGCCTATTCCCACAAGCCGACACGCCCGTAGCCGAACGCCGCTTCCCCCAAAGTGGCGCGGCCACCTCTGTACCCTGCACCCATGTCCAAAGTCGATTGGCCGCTGGCCGTTTCCGTTGCCAAGAACGTCGGCGGGCGGTATCCGCTCGAAGGCAGCTACCACGAGACTCGGCTGGCCAGGGACGTGCCCGGGCTGGTGGCGCGAGCGTCCGACCTCGCGTCAGAAGAGACCGGCCTCGAGGGCCCCGGCATCCCCGAGGTGCTCGTGGTGAGCAGGGGCGAATGGGCGGCCACCAACGTCGAGTCGTTCAACACGTTGCTGGCGCCGGCCGAGGAGCAGCTGGACCAGTACTCCGGGATGGGCAGCACGCTGGCCGGCCGGGCAGTGGGGGCAGAAATGGGTGCGGTGCTCGGCTTCCTCTCCAGAAAGGTCCTCGGCCAGTATGAGCTGGTGTTGCCGACCGCCGACGGCGAATTCGGCGACTCGGTGCTTTTCGTTGGCGGGAACATTCTGAAGATGGAGCGCGACCACGCCTTCCGTCCCGACGAATTCCGATTCTGGGTCGCACTGCACGAGAGCACCCACCGCCTCCAATTCCTCGGCGTTCCCTGGCTGCGCGACTACTTCCTCGGCCTGGTCGGCGAGCTGGTCGCATCGGCAACCCCTGAGCCGGGGAGGATGCAGCGGGTCGGCGCACAGTTGCAGGAGGCCGCAGCCGCAGGCGAGCCCCTCATCGACGAATCCGGGATGTTCGGGCTGTTCGCCAGCGCGGAGCAGCGGGCGATCATCGACCGGGTGCAGGCCCTGATGTCACTCCTCGAGGGGCACGGCCATGTGGTGATGGATCGCATCGGCGAGCGCGAGCTGGTCACCCAGGCGCGCATGTCTCGTGTCCTCAAGGCGCGTCGCACCGACAAGCGGACGGCGGCTTTCATGCGCCTCATCGGTCTGGAGATGAAACTCCGCCAGTACCAGCTCGGCGAGCAATTCATCAAGGGCGTCGAAGAGGAAGCATCGTGGGAGACGCTCAGCCTTGCCTGGGAGTCAGCAGAGGCGCTGCCAAACCTTGCCGAGATCAGCGACCCATCCAGATGGTTGAAACGGGTCGCATGAGCCCAGAGGAGCTCCGCGACGCAGTCGTTGCGCAGCTTCCCGACGCTCCCATCGTCGTGGCGCTCGGTGGCGGAGCAGATTCCGCCGTCGGCGCCTGGGTGTGTGCCGGTCAGCAGCAGGTCCGCGCCGTGTTCGTTCACCACGGCCTCGCCGGGTCAGCGTCGCTGCAAGCCGCCGCCGGGGAGGTTGCCGAGGCGCTTGGCATTCCGTTGACGGTGCTCTCCGCACCGCTCGCAGAAGGCGGCAATCTCGAGGCGAGGGCACGTGATGCACGTTGGCGGGCCATCGGTGAGGACCTCGGTGACGGCGAGATTGTGGCGACCGGTCACAGCCAGGACGACGTCGCGGAGACGCTGCTGATCAACATGCTGCGCGGCGCCGGCTCGCGTGGCCTCGCTGCCATGTCGGCGGATCGGACCGACATCATCCGCCCCCTCAGCGCCGTCACGAGATCCGATCTTCGCTCCTTCGCCGAGGAGCTTGGCCTGCCCTTTGTCGACGACCCGGCGAATGACGATCCGGCCTACCTGCGAAACCGCATCCGCGCCGATCTCATCCCCCTCCTCGAGGCGGGCTACGAGCCCGGCGTCCGGGCGACGTTGGCCAGAGCCGGATCCCTCCTCGCTGCCGATGACGCCGTCCTCGAGGCAGCCGCACGCCGCGTGCCCGTCCGCGACGACGGTGATGCGCTGCTGATCCCGGCCGCCGTGCTGACCACCCTCCCGGCCGCGGTTGCCTCGCGCGCCGTGCGCCGCGCCCTGCGCATCATTCATCCGCCATATGCCGGGACTGCGGCCGACGTCGACACCGTGCTCAGCATCGCTGTGGGGGCGGAAACCGCCGCCACGCTGAGTGGAGCGGTCAGCGTTGCGCGAGAGGGACCCCATGTCGCGGTCTGGGCGGGGGAGGCTGCGATGCCAGACCCGGTTGCCCTTTCCGTGCCAGGATCAGCGACGTTTGGCGCCCACCTCATCAGCGCACGGCCGGTCGAAGCAGGCGGCCCCCGCCCGTTCTCGACCGTCCTGGTGGATCCGGCAGTGTTCGAAGCCGGCGTGATAGTCCGCGCTGCTGGGGTTGGTGAGCGGATCGATATCGCCGAAGGCACCAAGCTGGTGCGGGACGCCCTCGGCGAGGCCGGCGTGCCCGTTCGCAGGCGTGCCGCCTGGCCAGTGCTGGCCAACGATGCCAAGATTGCCGCAATCGTCGGCGGGAGGGTGGCCCCCTGGGCACGCCCGACCGGCGCCGACGCCGCTTCCGTCACACAGGAGTACGCGTGAACATCGGGAAGACCCTCATCGAGGCCCACGAGATCGAGTCCAAACTCGCCGAGATGGGCAAGGCCATCACCGAGGACTACGAGGAGCGGGATCTGCTCATGGTCGGGATCCTCAAAGGGGCTTTCGTCGTCATGGCGGATCTGGCTAGACAGGTCGATCTCCCGCTCGAGTTCGACTTCATGGCGGTTTCCTCCTACGGGGCGTCGACCAAGACGTCAGGCGTAGTCCGGATCCTGAAGGATCTCGACGAGGAGATCGAAGGGCGTGATGTCCTCATCGTCGAGGACATCATCGATTCCGGTCTCACCCTCCACTACCTGATGAAGAACCTGCTGGTGCGTAAGCCGGCCACACTCGAGATCGCAGCGCTGCTGATCAAGGATGGGATCGATCGCCCGCCGATCGACGTCAAGTACGAGGGATTCCACATCCCGCCGGAGTTCGTCATTGGCTACGGTCTTGACTATGCGGGCAAATACCGGAATCTTCCTTATGTTGCAGTCATGGGCGACGAAGAATGAGGGAAACCAACCGTCGCCCACGGACGCTGGCTTAGCGGTGACGTCGGCGTACCATGAAACGGCCTACCACGTGACCTCTGGAGCACCTTGAGCCGAACCGCACGCACCGTACTTGTCTACCTGGCAGTCATCTTCCTGGTCGTTATGGCCGTGTCGACCTTCCTCAACCAGGGCAGCGCACCGATCGAGCTCACCCTCGACGAGTTCAACCAGAAGCTCGAGACCGGGGAGATCGAGGGCTCCGTGGAGATGAAGGAGAAGACCAACGAGATCTCCGGGGAGTGCACCAGCGACTGCACGGCAGACGAGCCGGAGCAGACCGCCTTCGTCCTCCGTTACCCGGGTGAGCTCGAGGCAGAGCTGACCCAGAGCATCCTCGCCGCCGGTGTCGATGTCGACGTCGTCAACGAGAACCCGTCGCTGATTGAGTGGTTCATCGGCAACGTGTTCCCGTACCTGCTGTTGATCGGGCTCTTCGTCTTCCTCCTCTATCAGCTGCAGGGCGGTGGCAACCGCGTGATGCAGTTCGGCAAGTCAAAGGCGAAGCAGGTCACCAAGGACCAGTCAACGGTCACCTTCGACGATGTCGCCGGAATCGACGAGGCGGTCGAGGAGCTCGAAGAGATCAAGGAGTTCCTCCAGCAGCCGCAGAAGTTCAGGGCGATGGGGGCGAAGATCCCCAAGGGAGTGCTGCTGTACGGGCCGCCGGGGACCGGCAAGACGTTGATCGCCAGGGCGGTCGCCGGTGAGGCCGGGGTCCCGTTCTATGCCATTTCGGGCTCCGAGTTCGTGGAGATGTTTGTCGGCGTCGGCGCCAGCCGCGTCAGGGACCTCTTCGAGCAGGCCAAGACCAGCGCTCCCTCCATCGTCTTCATCGATGAGATCGATGCGGTCGGCCGCCACCGCGGCGCCGGACTGGGCGGCGGCCACGATGAGCGCGAGCAGACCCTCAACCAGTTGCTCGTCGAGCTGGACGGCTTTGATCCAAAGGCAGGCGTGATCGTCATCGCCTCCACGAACCGGCCAGACATCCTCGACCCTGCATTGCTCCGGCCCGGGCGTTTCGATCGCCAGATCGTGGTCGACCGCCCCGACATCAAGGGCCGCGAGCAGATCCTCGATGTGCACGCCAAGGGCAAGCCATTCGAGGATGACGTCGCTATGACAGACCTTGCCAGGCAGACGCCGGGCTTCACCGGCGCCGACCTCGCCAACCTCATCAATGAGGCCGCCCTGCTCGCCGCCAGGCGAGACAAGGTCAAGATCGGTCAGTCAGAGCTCGAGGAGGCGATCGAGCGAGTCATCGCCGGCCCGGAGCGCAAGAGCCGTGTGATGACCGAGGAGGAGAAGGAGCTGACCGCGTACCACGAGGGCGGTCATGCCCTGGTCGGCTATGCCCTCCCCAACCTCGACCCGGTCCACAAGGTCACGATCATTCCCAGGGGGCGCGCAGGCGGGTACACCATGGTGCTCCCCTTGCAGGACAGGTATTACGAGAAGCGCAGCGAGCTTGTCGACCAGCTGGCCTACGCCCTCGGCGGCCGCACCTCAGAAGAGATCATCTTCGGCGACCCGTCGACCGGCGCCTCCAACGACATCGAGAAGGCAACCGCACTCGCCAGGAAGATGGTGATGGAGTACGGCATGTCCGACCGGCTCGGGCCGCTCAAATACGGGTCCCCCGACGCTGAGGTCTTCCTCGGTCGCGACTACACCCAGGGCCAGGACATCTCCAACGAGGTCGCCGCCGCCATCGACGACGAGGTGCGCCTCCTCATCACCCAGGCCCACGAAGAGGCCACCCAGATCATCGAGACCCATCGGGATGCCCTCGACCGGATTGCCGTGGAGTTGATGGAGAAGGAGACCCTGGATGCCGCCGGCGTCGCCGAGGTGCTCCACGACGTTCCCAAGTGGGAGCACACCGAGACCGGCGCCCTTCGGATCAAGGGCCCTGACAAGGCAGGCACCCAGTCAGGCATTGCCGCCGCCCAGACAGGCCAGACCAAGCGGAGCTGAGCGGCTCGCTTCGGTCCCTTTCGTAACCACCAGGTGGTGAAGAGTAACTAGTCATCTCTCGATCTCCCAGAAAGTTCCCCCATCCCCCCGATTACCCATCCCGCTCCCACTACCCTCCAGGTCAACGAATGGCCAAAAAAGACGTACCAGGCTTGGAACCACGCGGTTTCCGTTGGGTGATCACCGGGCGCCTCGCCGTGTCGGATCGCATCGGTGGATCGGGGTTTCAACACCGCAAGGTGCGCCGCGAGGAGGAAATTCGCTGGCTCGGCGAGCAGGGGATCAACACCATCCTCAGCTTCCTCGCCGCTGGTCAGAACCGCAGCGCCTACGACGAAGCCGGTTTCCGAGCCCTCAACCACACCGTGGATGGGATGCCAGACGAGGAAGAAGAGATCGCAGCCATCTTCGATGCCATGGACGATGCGCTGGCAGATCCGCAGGCGGTCGTGCTCGTCCACCGCGACACGATCGACGAAACGCTCTCCGGCTTGCTTGCCGGCTATCTGGTCCACTCCAGCCTGGTCGAGGACCCGATCGTGGCGACATCGCTGATTCAGGAGATCCTGGGGCGGCCGCTGGGCCCCGAAGGGCGCCGGCTCATCCCGAGCGCAGGATGATCGAGGTCCCTGTCACGTAGTACGTTTGCGACACCGGACCGATACCAGAAAGGATCGGAGCCAATATGCGCATCGCCCTTGTTGGTCCCGGCAGAGCCGGGAGCGCGCTCACCCTCGCCATGCAGCGAGCCGGCCACGACATCATCGCCGTCGCCGGGCGCGATCTGGAACGGGCTGGGGTTGCCGCAGGACAGCTCGGTGATGCCATCGCTCTCAGTATCGGCGACCCGATGCCGGCAGTCGACGTGGTGATCGTCGCGGTGCGCGACGGTGCCATCGCCGAGGTGGCGACGGCGCTCGCTCCGGCTGTGGGCGAGGCCGGGGGAGTGGTGCACGTGTCCGGGGCAACCCCGGTCGGAGCGCTCGACCCGATCTCGGCCACCGGCGTTCAGACGGGGTCATTTCATCCCCTGCAGACACTGCCGAGCGCGGAGGCTGGAGCGCAGCGGCTCGATGGCGCCTGGATCGCCGTCACCGCAGCGTCTCCGCTGCGGGAGACGCTCCACGAGCTGGCGGCGTCGCTCGGCGGCAAGCCGTTCGACCTCGACGACGAGCACAAGGCCGTCTATCACGCCGCAGCGGCAGCGGCTGCCAATTTCCCCGTCGCAGCATTGACCGTTGCCCACGACCTGTTCGCTGCCGCAGGCGTCCCATTCGATGCCGCCAGGCCGCTCGTCGAGGCGGTGGTGTCCAATGCCTTCGACCAAGGCCCGGCGGAATCGCTCACGGGACCGGTGGCCCGCGGCGATACCGAGACGGTCGCCGCTCAGCTCGCTGCAGTCAGTGAAGAGACACCGGAGTGGGAGCCTGCATACCGTGCCTTCGTAGCGGCAACCGCCGATGTCGCCGGCACCGCCGACGAGTTCGAGGACACATTGTGAGAACCGTCACCACGTTTGCCGGCGTGCGCAAGGAGAACCGGGGCAGTATCGGTTTGGTCCCGACCATGGGATACCTGCACGAGGGGCACCTCAGCCTGATCGAGGCGGCGAGGGATGCCAGCGACACGGTGGTGGTCAGCCTTTTCGTCAACCCGCTGCAATTCAACGAGGAGGCCGATCTTGCCACATATCCGCGAGACGTCGAGCGCGACGGCCGCCTCGCCGAAGACGCAGGTGCCGACGTCTTGTTCGTTCCGAGCCTCGACCACGTCTACCCGGAGCCGCCGCTGACCGCGGTCACCGTGGCCGGCGTTAGTGAGGGCATGGAGGGCGCCCACCGGCCTGGCCACTTTGCCGGGGTCGCCATAGTCGTCGCCAAGCTGCTCGCTGGCATCCAGCCCGATCGCGCCTACTTCGGTAGGAAGGATGCCCAGCAGCTGGCGCTGGTGACCAGGATGGCTGCCGACCTGTCGTTTCCGGTAGAGATCGTGGGCCGGCCAACGGTCAGAGAGCAAGACGGGCTGGCGCTGTCGTCGCGGAACGCCTATCTCAGCGACGAGGAGCGGGAGGCGGCTCTGACACTGTCGGCCGGGTTGGAGGCGGTTGCCGCCGTCGTCGCCGAGGGGGAAGGAAGCGCAGCCGTCCTCGAGGCCCTGGCCAGAGGCGCAGTCGATGCCGAGCCCCGAGCACGCTTGGAATACGCAACCCTGGCCTCCCAGGCCGACGCTGCACCGCGGCGCGGCCTCGACACCCCGGCCTTCCTTGCCGTGGCGGCACGGGTGGGCGAAACCAGACTGATTGACAACGTCCATATCGACAGTGCAGGCGACCACTGGGTGACCGATCTCGGCGTCCGGCTCGAGGGCCCTTCGATTCTTTACGAGGAGGGCTGATGCTGCTCGCCATCGACGTCGGGAACTCCCAGGTTGCCGTTGGCATGTTCGACGGCGAAGCGCTGGTCGGGCACTGGCGCTTCACCACCGGGGTGCTGACCGAGGACGAGATGCGCTGGGAGTTGACCGGCGTGCTGGCGCTCGACGGGTTCACCCCCAAGGACATCGCGGGCGTGGTGATCGCCAGCGTCGTGCCGTCGGTCACCACCACCTTGCGCGAGGTAGCGCCGGCCCTCACTAGCGGGGGCGAGGTCGTCGTCGTCGAGCCGGGGACCAAGACGGGGATGCCGATCCTCATCGACAACCCGAGAGAGGTCGGCGCCGACCGGATCGTCAATGCGGTCGCGGCGCGGGAGCGCCACGGGATGCCAGCGATCGTCGTCGACTTCGGCACCTCGACCAACTTCGATGTCGTGTCGCCCGACGGCGCGTATGTCGGAGGCGTCATCGCACCGGGAGTCGAGATCGCAACCAATGCATTGGTTGGCGGGACGGCGGCGCTGCGCCGGGTCGAGTTCACCCCGCCGCGATCGCCCATCGGGAAGGGGACGGTGGAAGCGATCCAGAGCGGTGCCCTGTACGGGCACGCCGGGCTGGTGGACGGCATCGTGCAGCGAATTGCGGGCGAGCTCGAAGGTGACCCGGTGGTCATCGCCACCGGGGGGCTGTCCTCTACCATCGTGCCCCACTGCCGGCTGGTCGACTCCACCGACGAGTACCTGACCCTGGAGGGCCTCCGGCTCATCTACGACATGAACCTGGAAGGCGAATGAGCGACGAGACCGCGGCGCACGACGATCCGCTGGTCGCCGCCCGCATCGCTAAACACGAAGAGGCGCTGCGCTCGGGCAGCTATCCGTATCGATTCCAGCGGACCGACCTGGCGGCGGCCCTCGCCGAGCGTTATCCGGGTCTCGATGCTGGATCGGAGACCGGTGACACGGTCACCGTTGCCGGGCGCCTGATGAACGTGCGCGAAATGGGAAAGCTTGCCTTTGCGGTCCTCCAGGACGTGTCGGGGCGCATCCAGCTGTTCGTATCGAAGGATGCGCTCGGCGACGAAGGATTCGAACGGTTCCTCGAGCTCGACGGTGGCGATTGGATCGGCGCCACCGGCGACGTGATCACGACCAAGAAGGGCGAACTTTCGGTCAGCGTCGAAGACTTCACCTTGTTGACCAAGTCGCTGCGGCCGCTGCCAGAGAAGTGGCATGGGCTCAAGGACGTGGAGGCGCGGTCGCGTCGTCGCTACGTAGACCTCATGGTCAATGAGCACGCCCGCGACACCGCGCTGACAAGGGCAGCCATTGTCACCGCGCTCAGGCGCCAGTTCGAAGAACGTGGCTTCGTCGAGGTCGAGACACCGATGCTGTCCTCACAGGCAACCGGCGCCATCGCCCGCCCGTTCACCACGCACCACAACGCCCTCGACATCGACTTGCAGTTGCGGATCGCCACCGAGTTGTATCTGAAGCGGCTCGTCGTCGGCGGGCTGGAGCGGGTGTTCGAGATCGGGAGGATCTTCCGCAACGAGGGCATCGACGCCACTCACAACCCGGAATTCACCATGCTCGAGGCGTATCAGGCGTTCGCCGACTACGAGGACATGATGGATCTGATCGAGGTGGTGGTTGCCGCGGTCGCCGAGGAGGCCGTGGGGACGACGGCCCTCACCTACCAGAGCAGGGAGCTCGATCTGAGCCCCCCGTATCGACGTGCCAGGCTCATCGACCTGGTGTCAGAAGCTGTTGGTGAGCAGGTGTCACTCGACACCCCGCCCGACCGGCTTCGCGCCGTCGCCGAATCGCACGGCGTCGATGTCGACGACGGCGCCGGCCCAGGGCGGGTCCTGTTCGACCTCTACGAGCGGCTGGTCGAGCCGGAGATCTGGGAGCCGACCTTCGTCACCGACTATCCGAAGGAGATCTCGCCGCTGGCCCGCCAGCATCGCGACGATCCTGAGCTGGCGGAGCGCTTCGAGCTGGTGATTGCCGGCTCCGAGTACGCCAATGCCTTTTCCGAGCTCAACGACCCTCTCGACCAGCACGATCGGTTCAAGGAGCAGGCAGCGGCCCGTGCTGCAGGGGACGACGAGGCGCATCCGATCGATGAGGATTACGTTCGCGCCCTCGAGTACGGGCTGCCGCCGACCGGAGGGCTCGGCATCGGTGTCGACCGCCTGGTGATGCTGCTCACCGATCAGGCCCATATCCGCGAGGTCATCCTCTTCCCCACGATGCGGCCCGAGGCTTAGCGGCCCTGCGAACCCAGGGCTCGCAGGGCCGGGATCCGGCCCTGGCAGCCCTCAGTTCACGATGGGTGTCGGTTACCCGCCTCGAACCGTGGGCTGGCAGGGCCGCCAGGCGGCCCCCTGAGCCCTGGGTTCGTAGGGTCGGTTACCGCCGAGCCTCGACCACCCGCTCCAGGAGATATGCGTCGAGGTTCCCCAGGACGCCGCGCAGCTCGGCCGCTCCGATGCGGTCGGCCGCTTTCTCGGCTACGCGGATCCGCTCAACGGCCTCATCGAGGACGCGGTCGACGTGGCCGCCGCTGATGGTCAGAGCGATGACCCGGTTGATCTCGTCCCGAGCGGGAGTGGTGGCACCGGTGAGCAGCTGGCGAATCTCGTCGCCATCTGTCCCGTCTGCGGCGTAGAGGACCGGCAGCGTGTACACCCCCTCGCCGATGTCGGATCCAGCCGGCTTGCCGAGGAACTCCTCGTCGGCGACCAGGTCGAGGACGTCGTCGGTGATCTGAAAGACGAGCCCCATCTCCCATGCCCAGTCGCTGATGGCTTCGATCGAGTCATGGTCGGCGGCGGCGGTCATCGCACCGAGGCGGGCCGAGGTTCTGATGAGACTCGCCGTCTTGCCGCCGATCACGCGGTAGTAGCCGTCGGGACCATGGTCGAATCCCTTGGCGAAGCGGAGCTCCGCGACCTGTCCCTCGACAAGGGTGGCGTAGGTGTTGGCGATGAGAGCAACCGCCTCCTCACCGAGCGGGGCCGCCACCTCCGAGGCCCGCGCCAGCAGGAAGTCACCTGCGAGGATGGCGATGGTGTTCGACCAGTTGTCGTTCACAGAAGGTCGGCCGCGCCTGCTGTCGGCCTCATCGATCACGTCGTCGTGGTACAGCGAGCCCAGGTGGACCAACTCGACGGAGACCCCGGCCTCGACCGGTCCGTCACCACGATTCGGGCCCAATTCGGCTGCAACCTGGGCGACCAGCGGGCGATATCGCTTGCCTCCAGCGCGCAACAGGTGTTGGGCCAGCTCCGTGAGGAACTCATCGTCTGATCTGGTTACTTCATCAAGACGCGCCTCAACCGCGACGATACGATCCCAGACACCCGGAATCGGGACGAGTTCTTGGAGGATTGGACGATCCACAGAGGGCCTCCGGGGGCCACGAGAGGGGAATCAGAATGGTAGCCGGAGCGTTTTTGAAGGGTAGAAAGGCACTCCGGATCGGCCGGCCCGGGATTATCAAGACCCGGTCCTATACTCACCGAGGCGCCAAAAGAGGCGCCACAGCCATATAGCGAGGTAGCGGTTTGTTCGAGCGGTTCACCGACAGGGCACGCAGGGTCGTCGTACTGGCCCAAGAAGAAGCACGCCTGCTGAACCACAACTACATCGGCACCGAGCACATCCTCCTTGGCCTGATCCACGAGGGCGAAGGGGTCGCCGCCAGGGCTCTCGAGAGCATGGGTATCAGCCTCGAATCGGTGCGCTTTCAAGTCGTCGAGATCATCGGCCAGGGCTCACAGGCCCCGAGCGGCCACATTCCGTTCACACCGCGGGCCAAGAAGGTCCTTGAGCTGTCTCTGCGTGAAGCGCTCCAGCTCGGCCACAACTACATCGGCACCGAGCACATCCTCCTCGGACTCATCCGAGAGGGCGAGGGTGTCGCCGCCCAGGTCTTGCAGCAGCTCGGCGCCGACCTGCCCAAGGTGCGCCAAACGGTCATCCAGCTGCTCTCCGGGGTCCAGGGCGAAGAGGGATCCCAGCCATCCGGCCATCCCGGTGGTGGCTCCAGCCGCGAGTCGAGCGGAGCCTCCTCCGGAGGGTCGACGGTGCTCGATCAGTTCGGCAGGAATCTCACCCAGCTGGGCAGGGAACGCAAGCTCGACCCGGTGATCGGGCGTAGCAACGAGATCGAGCGGGTCATGCAGGTGTTGTCCCGCCGCACCAAGAACAACCCGGTCCTGATCGGCGAGCCCGGGGTCGGCAAGACCGCCATCGTTGAGGGTCTCGCCCAACAGATCGTGGAAGGGACCGTTCCCGACACGCTCACCGACAAGCATCTCTACACCCTCGACCTCGGCGCCCTGGTCGCCGGCTCCCGCTACCGCGGTGATTTCGAGGAGCGGCTGAAGAAGGTCCTCAAAGAGATCAGGACCCGCGGCGACATCATTCTCTTCATCGACGAGATCCACACCTTGGTCGGCGCGGGAGCCGCAGAGGGAGCCATCGACGCTGCCAGCATCCTCAAGCCAATGCTGGCCCGTGGCGAGCTGCAGACCATCGGTGCCACCACCCTTGAGGAGTATCGCAAATACCTCGAAAAGGACTCGGCCCTAGAGCGCCGTTTTCAGCCGATCCAGGTTGAGGAGCCGACCGTTGCCGACACGATTCTCATCCTCGAAGGCCTCCGCGACTCCTACGAGGAGCATCACAAGGTCAACTACACCCAGCAAGCGCTGGTCAACGCCGCCAACCTCGCCGATCGCTACATCTCTGACCGGTTCTTGCCGGACAAGGCGATCGACCTCATCGACGAAGCAGGCAGCCGGATGCGGCTGCGGCGCAGCGACCTGCCGCCGGATGTTCGCGAGATCGACGACAAGGTCGCCAAGCTCCGCGCCGACAAACGCGAGTCCGTGTACGCCCAGCAGTACGAGCGGGCCGCCCAGCTGCGCGATCAGGAGCTGTTGCTCATTGCCGACCGCGGCGAGCTCGAGATTCAGGCCGCGGCGGCTGGTGAGGACTACTCGGCGGTGATCGACGAGGAAGAGATCGCTGAGGTGCTTGCCCAGTGGACCGGAATCCCCGTGCACCGGCTCACCGAAGAGGAGACCGAGAAGCTGCTCAACATGGAGGAGAACCTCCACAAGCGCATCATCTCCCAGCACGACGCCATCGCCGCGGTATCCAAGGCGATCCGGCGCACGAGGGCAGGTCTCAAGGATCCCAAGCGGCCCGCGGGTTCGTTCATCTTCCTCGGCCCGTCCGGGGTGGGGAAGACCGAGACGGCCAAGGCGCTGACGCAGTTCCTGTTCGGTGACGAGGACGCTCTCATCCAGATCGACATGTCCGAGTACATGGAGAAGCACGCGGTGAGCCGGCTGGTCGGCTCCCCGCCCGGCTACGTCGGCTACGACGAGGGCGGCCAGCTCACCGAGGCAGTGCGGCGCAAGCCGTTCTCTGTGGTTCTCTTCGACGAGATCGAGAAGGCCCACCCCGACGTGTTCAACATCCTCCTCCAGATCCTCGAGGACGGGCGTCTCACCGACTCGCAGGGTCGCACCGTGGATTTCAAGAACACCGTCATCATCATGACCTCGAACCTGGGGACCGCCGATCTGCGCAAGAAGGCGATCGGCTTCTCCGAGGACGACGAAGAACTCAACTACGACAAGATGCGGGAGAAGGTGATGGACTCGCTGAAGAAGCAGTTCCGTCCCGAGTTCCTCAACCGCATCGATGAGGTGATCGTCTTCCACGAGCTGACTATGGACGAGGTCAAGACGATCGTCGACTTGCTGATCACCAGGGTCACGACCCAGCTCGAATCTCAGGCGATCGACCTGGTGTTGTCGGACGGTGCCAAGACGCTGCTCGCCGAAAAGGGCTACGACCCGCAGCTCGGTGCTAGGCCGCTGCGCCGGGCCATCCAGCGTCTGCTGGAGGATCCGCTTTCCGAGCGGGTGCTGCAGAAGGACTTCCTCGCCGGATCGACCGTGCTGGTCGATGTCGATGCTGACGATCCCGACCGGCTGGGGTTCGAATCGGTGGAGACCCCCGACCAGGCGCCGGTGGAGCTGGCAGAGTCGGATTCGGAGTAGATCAGTAGATCAGTAGGTCGGCTCTGCCTGCTCTACATCGCTACTTAGCTACTTCGGCTCTCTCCCAAAATGCATCGTTGGCCCCAAAGTCTCTAGACTGCGGCCCGTTGCGCTCCGTTGGGCGGGGCGCCGGAATGAGACCTATTGGGAGGTTCGCTCAATGATCCGATCGAAGAGGCGAGGCGCGTTCATCGCGCTGTTCCTTGCATTTGCACTGATCGCCGCGGCCTGTGGCGATAGCGAAGACACCACAACGACGGCGGCACCGACAACCACCGAGGCGGGGTTTGCCGGCACGCCGATCAAGACCTGTCTGGTCACCGACCTGGCCGGTGTCGACGACCGCAGCTTCAACGCCAGCGCCTGGGAAGGCGTCCAGGCCGCCATGGCGTCTGGCCATGCGACCGAGGACTCGTTCTTCCTCGAGTCCGACACTGCCGAGGACTGGCAGCCGGCCATCGACCAGTTCCTGGAGCAGGACTGTGAGCACATCGTCACGGTCGGATTCGCACTTGGTGAGGTCACGGCGATCAACGCCCAGGCCCACCCGGACATCATCTGGACGATGATCGACAATGTGTTGACCGACGCCGACTTCGCACCGCTGGCTCTGGAGAACGTGCGCGAGCTGCTCTACCAGACCGACCAGGCAGCATTCGCCGCCGGTTATCTCGCCGCAGGCGTGACCCAGACCGGAGTGATGTGCACCTACGGCGGTGCCAACTTCCCGACGGTGTCGATCTTCATGGACGGCTTCACCCGTGGTGCGATGCACTACAACGAAATCAAGGGCACCGACGTCCAGATCATCGGCTGGGACCCGGCGGCCGCAGACGGCGTGTTCACCGGCAGCTTCACCGACATGGTGCTGGCCCGGAGCACTGCGGAAGGGCAGTTCCAGGAGAATTGCGACATCACCATCCCGGTCGGTGGTGCGATCAACCTGCCCGCAGGTGACGCCATCGTCGACCTGGGTATCGATGCCGCCTTGGTCGGGGTCGACGCCGACAACTACTTCTCCCAGCCGGAGCAATACAAGCCGCTGTGGCTGACGTCCGTGTTGAAGGCGATCGCACCGTTCGTGACGGTTGCGATCCAGGAGCAGGCCGAGGGCACCTGGTCGCGTGACACGTTCCTGGGCACCCTGGAGAATGGGGCCGTTGGCCTCGCACCGTTCCATGACTGGGACGATCGAGTCTCCGCCGAGCTGGCGGCAGAAGTCGAGCAGCTGCTCGAGGACATCAAGAACGGCCTGATCGGGGGCCCGTTCTACACGGTCACGTACGAGGGCTAACACCCGATCACCACGAACGAGCGCAGGGCCCCCGCTTCGGCGGGGGCCCTGCTACTTATGCACCAGCTAGGGTGCTGCCCGCACGCTCGGGAGGGCTCGTTGGAACTGGATCTGAGGAACATCACCAAGGAGTTCCCCGGTGTCCTTGCCAACGACGACGTCAGCCTCTCCATCTACGACGGCGAGATCCTCGCCCTCCTCGGTGAGAACGGCGCCGGCAAGACCACCCTGATGAACATCCTCTACGGGTTGTACACGCCGACCTCCGGCGAGATCCTGCTCGACGGCGAGCTGCTCGCGATGGAATCACCCGGCGATGCCATCGCTGCCGGCATCGGCATGGTGCACCAGCATTTCATGCTGGTCCCCGTGTTCTCGGTGTGGGAGAACGTCGTCCTCGGCGACGAGCCGGCCCATGTGGCCGGGCGGCTCGACAAGGACGAGGCGAGGGAACGTGTCGTCGAGATATCGTCGGCCTACAACCTCGACGTGGATCCAGATGCCCTTGTCGAGGACCTCCCCGTCGGAGTCCAGCAGCGGGTCGAGATCATCAAGGTGCTGGAGCGGGAGGCCAACTTCCTGATCTTCGACGAGCCCACCTCGGTGCTGACCCCGACCGAGGTGGAGGGATTCTTCGAGATCGTCAGGGGGCTGAAGGCCGACGGCAAGGGGATCGTCTTCATCACCCACAAGCTCGATGAAGCCCTCGAGCTCGCCGATCGGCTCGTGATCATGCGCCGGGGCAAGGTCGTCGCCGAGGTCCAGCCCTGGGAGATGACCGCAGCCAAGTGCGCCGAGCTCATGGTGGGACGCCCGGTGGATCTCGTGGTCGACCGGCCACCGGCCACACCACGAGAGACCGTCCTCGAGGTTCACGAGCTCGCCGTGCTGGACGATCGAAACCAGCGCGCCGTCGACGGCGTCTCCTTCGAGGTACGAGCCGGCGAGATCGTCGGGATCGCCGGCGTCCAAGGGAACGGCCAGACCGAGCTCGTCGAAGCGATCACCGGGCTTCGCCCGTCGATTACCGGGACGGTCCACATCGGTGACACCGATGTGACCCGGCACTCACCGCGGGCGATCCACAAACTCGATGTTGCCCACGTGCCGGAGGATCGGCAACGCAGCG
>Ga0255057_10000731_pt1 | contig 18910 bp, 17 predicted proteins | sample Cases_109_6_MG_FD_189022 | JGI IMG/M metagenome (GOLD analysis project Ga0255057, IMG submission 189022) | Seawater microbial communities from Amundsen Gulf, Northwest Territories, Canada - Cases_109_6 | ecosystem: Environmental > Aquatic > Marine > Gulf | place: Canada: Northwest Territories... | reverse complement strand
AGTGGTTCAACCCGGCCAAGGGTTTCGGGTTCATCGAGCCGAGCGACGGCTCCAAGGACGCCTTCGTCCACATTACCGCTGTCGAACGTGCGGGATTGGCGACTCTCAACGAAGGGCAAAAGGTCGAATACGAAATCGTGCCCGGTCAAGGCGGCAAGTCCTCGGCGGAAAACCTGGTCGTCCTCGACTAACCCATCCCGCTCGGCAATCTCCGTTGCGCTAGCACCTTTAAGGCGGACATATCGCAGTAGAACGACAAGGCCGCCCAAACGCCGTCATAGACGCAAAGAAATAGCCAATGAGCGCCGAGCGATTTACGGACACTGTGCGGACACGGGATTTTGCTGTGGGCTAGGCTGGAAAAGCAAAACGCCCCTAACTCATTGAGTTAAGGGCGTTTAATTTGGTTGCGGGGGCAGGATTTGAACCTGCGACCTTCAGGTTACCAGTCTCTGGTTCGAAGCTCATTCCTAGTGCTAACGATACTTACGAGGCCTGGCGAGAAGGTCAGCACGATGACCTGGTTTTGGGATTGTCGATGGCCTGTTGGTATGGCGAGCGACGAAACAGTAAGCCTCAGACCAAACTTTCTATCGAAGCAATTTTTACTCGAACTACCCCCGAATTTGGAAAATTTAGGCACGACTAAAATTATTGCCTCGTCATTGGAACTGTAGAGCAATAACTGCCATGCGAATGCCAGTAGCACCCATGGACAAACACCGCTGCGCGAAAACGAGGGAATGTCAGGTCTGAGTTTCCCGGAAGTCGTCTGTCGTGCAGGCGATACCGTCGTCCATTCTTGTGCACGGCAGAACGCGAGAGTGTCTCTGGGCCAGTGTTCTTCCGACCCACGCTCGATACCGCCACCCTATTTCCGCCGCCGAGCCGGATAGGCCCCGGTCAGCGCCCGGCGGGCCTGCGCCCAGGCAAGGTGCAAGGCCTTCTTCAGGGCATCGCCGTCGGTGGCGAGAAAACGGACCCCGACGCCGGCCCCGCTCGGCAAGGCCGATACACCCATGTAGACGTCCTCCATGTCCGCAAACGCACCACGCAACAGAGGCGGCAGTGCTTGCGCGTCTTTCTCATCCCGGCTGGCGACAAGCATGATCCCCTGACCCCTGTTCGCTCCCAAGACACCCCGGCGCTGGCATAGGGCTTCGGCGCCAGCCACGTCGATGCGGTCCAGCACCAAAAGCGCTCCGTCCGCCGCGATGACGGCCGTCTCGCTCCGGTAGCGCTCGAAGGGGCGGTCTTGGCCCTGCGGGTCATGGCTGATGAAGGACTCCGCGATGATAGCCCGCCCGCCGCGGGCCAGCGAAAGGCAAAGTCTGGAAGAACAAACGGCGCCGGCGAAGAGAATATTCGGGTCGGGCAGGTATTCGAGCAGGCCACCCTCCTCGACCGTCAACTCGACGTTCTGGTGGATCTCCGGCCCGCGGCTTCGATGGACGATCGACGAGGCCTGGGTCGTCACATGGGCCTGGGCGCCCGGCTCGCTGCGAATGGCGATCTCCAGGCGGTCGCCTTCATAGAGCCCGCCGGCGCTCGACTGGATGTAGAGGGAGGCGAGACCGGCCGGCTCGCGGTCCAGGTATTGGGCGCGGCAGATGTGAAAGGGGTAGGACGCGTACTGATGCGAGAGGTAGGTCGTCTCCTCCCTAGCCCGGGTGAAGGTCAGCTCGAGCCGGGATTTCGCCCGCTCGGACAGGCCCGCCATGCCGGGCCCTCCCCCAGGCTCCGGTCTGTACCCGTCAGTCAAGGAAGAGCACATCATGCGCCAACCGATCGACCAGAGCGTCGATCCCCTCGCCGCTTCGGCAGTCGGTCAGCAATACCGGTCGTCCACCACGTAACGCCTCCGCCTCGCGCCGCATGAGGTCGACATCGGCCCCCACGTAAGGCGCGAGGTCGGTCTTGTTGATAACCAGCAAATCGGCGCGAAGGATCCCGGGACCCCGCTTGCGCGGGATGTCGTCGCCGCCGGCCACGTCGATGACGAACATCCAGTAGTCGACCAGCTCGAGCGAGAAGGTGGAGGCCAGGTTGTCACCACCGCTTTCGATCAGCACGACGGCGCTATCCGGGAACAGCCGTTCGAGCTCTTCGCACGCCAGGATGTTCATGGTCGGGTCCTCGCGGATCGCCGTATGGGGGCAGGCGCCGGTCTCCACCGCCCGCACGCGGCCGGCCTCGATGATGCCGCTACGCTTCAGCCGTTCCGCATCCTCCTGGGTGACCAGGTCGTTGGTCACCACGGCAAGCGCCACCCCCCGTGCTTGGAGGACGGGGACGAGGCGCTCGATGAGGGCGGTCTTGCCGGAGCCGACCGGACCGCCGATCCCAATACGCGCGGCCGCCGGGGCTGCCTCTGGCGAGGCCGTGCTCATCGCAGCATGTAGCGCTGGGCGAGCGGCAGGGTCTTGGCCGGCTCGCAACTCGCCAGCTCGCCATTGACGATGACCTCGAAGCTCTGCGGATCGACCTTGATCTCGGGGCAGGCGTCGTTGTGCAGCATGTGCTGCTTGTTCAGCTTGCGCGTACCGCGGGTAGGCAGGACCATCTTGGCGAGGTCCAACCGATCGGCAATGTTCTCGGCCACCGCCAGGGGATTGACGAAGGAGGCGCTGAGCGCCTGCTTAGCCCTCCCGAACGCGCCCCACTGCGGTCGCATTTGCAGCGGCTCGCAGGTCATCAGCGAGGCGGCGCTGTCGCCCATGGCCCCCCAGGCGATGAAGCCGCCCTTGACCACCAGCTCGGGCTTGATGCCGAAAAAGCCGGGCCGCCAGAGCACCACGTCGGCGAGCTTGCCCGGCTCCAGCGAGCCAATGTAGGCATCCACCCCGAAGGTGCGCGCGGCGTTGATCGTGTACTTGGCGATATAGCGCTTGATCCGTTCATTGTCGCCGCGTGCGGTCGCCTCCTCTGCCAAGCGGCCGCGCTGGTCCTTCATCTTGGAGGCGAGCTGCCAGGTGCGGCAGATGACCTCGCCAATGCGCCCCATGCCTTGACTGTCCGATCCCAGCATGGAGATCGCCCCCATGTCGTGTAGGACGTCCTCGGCGGCGATGGTCTGAGGCCGGATGCGGCTTTCGGCGAAGGCCACGTCCTCGGGGATCGAGGGACTCAAGTGATGGCAGACCATCGTCATGTCGAGGTGCTCGTCGAAGGTGTTGACCGTATAGGGGTTGGTCGGGTTGGTCGACGACGGCAGGCAGTTCATCTCGCCGGCGACGCGGATGATGTCGGGGGCATGGCCGCCGCCGGCGCCTTCGGTGTGGTACATGTGGATGGTGCGCCCGTCGATCGCCGCGAGCGTGTCCTCCAAGAAGCCGCTTTCGTTCAAGGTATCGGTATGGAGCTGGACCTGAAAATCGAGCTCGTCGGCGACTGAAAGACAAACATCGATCACCGCCGGCATGGCGCCCCAGTCCTCGTGAATCTTGAGGCCGAAACAGCCGCCGGCGATCTGGTCGTAAATCGAGCGCGGTTTGGATGTGCTACCACGACCGAGAAAGCCGAAGTTGATCGGCCAGTGTTCCGCCGCCTGCAGCATCTTGCCGACGTTGAAGGCACCGCCGCAATCGATCCCCACGGTGATGGGCCCCAATGACCCGCCGATCATGGTGGTCAGGCCCGAGCTTATGGCATGCTCGCAGAGCTGTGCGGAGTCGAAATGCACATGGACGTCGATGCCGCCGGGCGTGGCGATCAGCCCTTCGGCATCCCGGACCGTTGTCGCCGCGCCGCAGATCAGATTAGCGTCGACACCGTCCATGGTGGAGGGGTTGCCGGCCTTTCCGATTCCGGCGATTCGGCCGTCCTTGATGCCGACATCGCCCTTGACGATGCCGAGGACGGGATCGATCACGAGCGCATTGCACAGCAGCATATCGAGCGCGCCCATGGCGCTGTCGTAGCCAGGCGTCAGCCCCAGGCCGTCGCGCAGGGTCTTGCCGCCGCCGTGCAGGCATTCCTCGCCGGGCACGGCATGATCGACCTCCACCTCGGCCAGCAGAGAGGTGTCACCCAGGCGGACCACATCGCCCGTCGTGGGGCCGTACATATGCGCGTAGTCTTCGCGTCTCATCGTGGCCATCGTTCATGCTCCCTTGAAGCCTCGGCGCCGGGCACGCTCGAGCGCCTCGGCCCTGCGTGCCTCGCTGCGGTGTGATCCGTTGGTCAAATTGTTCAAGCCATAGAGCTCTCCGCTGCCGCCGAATTCCACTAACTGGACCTCTCTCGACTCGCCGGGCTCGAAGCGGACCGCCGTACCCGCCGGGATGTCCAGGTGCATGCCGAAGGCGGCCTCTCTGTCGAAGTCGAGTGCCTTGTTGGTCTCGAAGAAATGGTAATGGCTGCCAACCTGGATCGGTCGGTCGCCGCTGTTGGTAGCTTTGAGCGTCGTTTTACGCCGGCCGGCGTTAATCTCGATCTCACCGTCCAGCGGCAAGATCTCGCCGGGCCGCACATTGTCCTTGCCCACCTTTTTCTTGCCCGGACGCACCGGGTCGTGGACGGTCACCAGCTTGGTGCCATCGGGAAAGGTGCCCTCCACCTGGATCATCGGCACAAGATCGGCAACGCCGGGCATGACGTCGTCACTGGTCAGCAAGGTCGAGCCCCAGGAGATGAGATCGGCGACCGAGCGGCCTTCGCGTGCACCTTCCAGGATTTCATCCGAGATCAGGGCGACGGCCTCCGGGTGATTGAGCTTCAATCCCTTATCGCGTCGCTTGCGCGCCAGCTCGGCGGCGACGTAAATCGTCAGGCGCTCCATTTCGGTTGGTGTCAGAAGCATTTTGCGGCCTCCCTATTCCCTTTTTCGACTCGCTAGTTGGAAAACAATCGACTAGCCGCTGTCTCGTGGCGCATGACGGCGACCTCGGCCTCCGGCACGAAGGCCGAAAGGCTGTCGAGGTCGGGCACCGGCTCGTCCTCCAGCACCGACGCGGCAAGGCTGTGAGCGCGGGTCAGGATGCGTTGCGCGGCGACGTGCCCGATAACGCCAAGCCTGATCGCCGACCCTAGCATAGCGGTCGCGAGCTGGTGCGCCGAGAGCAGCATGGCCGCTTCCTCGTCCAACCCCAGCCGAGCCCAGACCATGCCCTGAACCACGCTGGCGTGGCCCAAGGCGCCTCCGGAGGCGATCATCGCCTCGTAGTCGCCAGCCCCCGGTGTACCGAGGCGCCGATGGACCCCGATGAAGGCTCTGCCGGCCTTGCGCGATCCCTTTCGCAGCTCCTCTGCCAGCGTCTGTGCCTCGACCAGACGGTCGACCGCGGCCAAGCTTTCGAGCGCCTGAGCCATCCCATGGGCGCTCGCGACCACGACACGCTCGAAGGGATGCCAGCGCCCGCGGATCTGCCCTTCGAGATAGCTCTCCAAGTCCTCCGCACCCGAGATCAGGCCGTCCTCGCACAAGGTTTCCAGCCCCCAGGAAAAGACCATCGCACCGGAGGGAAAGAAGCTGTCACCCTGCTGCAGCAGCAAGAGGCGTGATCTTTTATCACCGGTCATCGGCCCGCCTCGCCCGCCCGCTATCGATGAAGTGCCGGACCCTTTCGAGGTAGTCACGCTCAGGACCCTCCAAAGCGATGGCGATGATGTCCGCATCGAACTTCACCCGCCAGTGCAAGTTGCCGCAGCAGTAGCCGAGCTCCAGACCGGCCGCGGTGTCGTGCGGGCGCAGTCGCAACCAGCGTTCCTCGGCCATGCGCACGACGATGGCCCGATCGGGCCGCAGCGCCAGAACCGCCCCGTCCGACAGGGCCTGATCCCTCGGCAGGGCGATCGAACAGTCCGTTCCACGGTCCGTCTCGACCCGCAGCCGATGACGCTTAGTGTCCTCGTGCGAGAGCGTCACGTATTCCACGCGCCCGGCGTGACCGAGTTGGTGAAGTTGCTCGGCGATCGCCGGGTCGCTGGCAAATCCCAATATCTTGACCAGGGTGGGCACCGCAACACCTATCGCTTTTGTTCGTTTTCCCGGGGGCCCTTTGCAAAGATTATGACCGATCGTAGGGTGCAAAGGCCACAGTCTTTTGCCGGCACCGTGTGGGCCCAGCGTTCACCGCTGAGCGTCCTCGGCCACCGCCAACTCCTCCTCGATGATTTCTTGAAATGTCTCCCTGCCAGGTAAGCCCGCCAACAATCTGTCGTTGATTAAGAACGTGGGCGTCTGCTCCAGGCCATGACGGCGCAACGCCGCCTTCATCGACGCCAACACTGCACGCTCGATTTCGTTTCCATCCGCCAGGCACTCTTCGGCCGCGCCGCGCGAAATGCCGTTTTCGGTGAGGAGCCGCACCAGCGGCGGCCCCACGTCCGCATCGTCGATCCAACGGTCCCAGTCCCTCCACAGCAGGTCCACCAGCTCGAAGTAGCGTCCCGCCCCGCCGCAGCGCGCCGCCTGCGCCCCTTTGAGGGCGGCGAGGTTCAAGGGAAAGTCGCGGGCCACGAAGAAGACCCTTCCCGGCTCGACATAGCGCTCCAACAGCCATGGCAGGAGCTCGCGGTGAAAGCGCGCGCAGTGGGGGCAACTGAAGGAGAAGAACTCGACCACCCGCACCGGCGCGTCCGGCCGGCCGACCCCATGATCGGGCTGCGTCGTGCTCTCGCCGGAAGACGCCGGGCCCGCCGCCAGTCCCCAAGCGAGAGCAAGCGGCAGCAAGAGGCGCATTACCGGGACGCCAGGCCACCTCAAGGGTCCGGGTCTCATGGCTGCGGGGGGCTGATCTCGCCGTGGGTGAAGCGCATCACGACCGCCCCCGCCATCATGCCGATCACCGGCCCCGCGACATAGATCCAATAATGGGTGAAGTCCCCCATCGCGACGTAGGGGCCGAAGGCCCGGGCGGGATTCATCGCCGCCCCCGCGACCGGCCCCATGAGCATGACCTCGATGCCGACCGTGGCGCCGATCGGGATCGCCGCCAGCTCCGCCACCCGGCCGCCGGCGGAAAGGGCGCCGAAGATCACCACCATCAGCAGGAAGGACAGAAAGGTCTCGATCAGGAAGGCGGTGAGGGGAGAAATACCGAGCAGGGTATTGGGCAGGTTCGCGCCCATATCGCCATGCGAGCCGAACGCCCACAAGAGGCTGAGGCCGGCCAGGGCCGAGCCCAGCATCTGGGCGATGATATAGCCCGCCAGCAAGCGGCGCTCGAGCAATCCCAGATAGACCGTGGCAATTGAAAACGCGGGATTGACGTGCCCGCCGGAGACATGGGCGAAGGCGAAGATGACGACCATGAGCACCAAGCCGGATATCAGGCCGCCGCCGATGGCGCCGAGGGCCCCGTCCATGCTTGCGCTGACGACGACCGCGCCGGCGGCGAAGAAGACGAGCGTGTAGGTGCCGATGAACTCGCAGATATATCGTCGAAGATCGTCGCGCCGAAGCATCGTCGAAACCTCTTCCCTTGCCGCCCGCGGCCCGGTCCGCGACGACGGACCTCTTGGGCCGAGCGCCTACCTTCCGCTTTGGTAGGCGTGGGCGGCGCGCAGCACCGTCGCATCGTCGAAGTGGGCGCCGGTCAGCATTAGTCCCACCGGCAACCCCTTGACGTCGCGGCAGGGCACGCTGATGGACGGATGACCGGTCAAATCGAAGACTGCCGTATTGCGCACCATGTTGAGGGCCTGCGCAATGTGCTCGCGGCGGTCGACCTCCGGCATCGCCGGCAGTTTGTGCGCGCTCTGCGGCGTCGTCGGCATGAGGACAAGGTCGAAATCCTCGAAGACCCTGTCGTAGGCTGCGGTAAGCGCCCGCGAGAGATTCTGCGCCCTGGCATAGAAGACGCCGTGGTATTGCTCGCGCATGTAGTGACCGACCAAGGCCCCGAGCTTGGCGGTCGGCGAGAAGTCGCCGCCGTTGGTCTTGATGGCGCGCGACATGGCTGAGATCAGACGCGGGTTGTAGTAGCCCTTATGTTGATAGGCGGTATGGCCGTGATAGAAGCTGTCGATACCGCCCTCGATGGCGATGCAGTTCCAGATCGGCACGCCCATGAGATGCTGGGGCACCGAGATTTCCTTCACGTTGGCGCCCTTGCTCTTGAGGTAGGCGGCGGCGGCCTTCACCGCTTTGTCGACCGCCGGCATGGACTCCGGCGTGCCGAACCCCTCCTTGACGACGGCGATCTTCAGACCCTTCACGCCGCCTTTCAATTCATCCACGTATTTCGGTACCCTGATCTTGTCGGGCTGCCGGGGATCGATGCAGGTATCGTCCTTGCCGGCGATGACCTGCAAGAGCAACGCCACGTCCTCGACCTTCTTGGCCATCGGGCCGATGTGATCGATGGTCTGATCGAAGCCAACGATCCCGGTGTAGGGGACAAGCCCATGGGTCGGCTTCAGGCCGGCGATGCCCGACCAGGAGGCCGGGATGCGGATCGAGCCGCCCTGGTCGCCGCCCAACGAGATGTCGACCTGTCCGGTGGCCACCGCCGTCGCCGAGCCGTTGGACGAGCCGCCCGGCGCGTGCTTGGGATTGGCGGGGTTCCGACCCGGCCCGTAGACCGAGGTGTGCCCGCCGCCGGAGAAGGCAAAATCGTCGGTGTTGAGGACCGCCGTGATATGACCTCCCGCCTTTAGGATGCGGGTGACGATAGTCGCATCGACGTCGGGCACGAAGTCGTAGAGCAGGCGCGAGGCGCAACTCATGGGGATACCGGCGACGCAGATCGTGTCCTTGACGCCGATGGCCTTGCCCGACAAGGCGCCGCGCGCGCCGCCCACCGCCTTAACGCTGCAGCGCCGGACGATGCCGTTAAGGGGGTCTTCATCGGGAGAGGGCCGCTCGCCCGGAATGCGCACGGCGGGCACCACCGCACGGACCGGATCGGGATACTGGTCAAGCTCGTCGTAGCCCGCAAGGACCGCGGCCACCATCTCCGACATCACCTCGAGCTCGGCCTCGGTGAGGTCGAGGTAATAACGATCACCGATGTCGATCAGATCCACGTGTGAAGGTCGTCTTAGCGTCATCGTCCTGTCCCTTCCCAGTCATGTTATGCCGCTCGCCGCCGACTTACGCGGTCAGCCGCAGATAGAGCGTCGGTAGCTTTTCCGGCAACGCTGTCACCCGGTCGATGAGCAAAACGTTCCGGCGGCCGAAGATTCTTGTGAGATAGCTCTCTCCACCACCGTCGAGCCCGACGCAGAAGACGTCCATACCTCGATGCGCCAAGCCTTGTACGGCCTTGCGCGCATCCTCCACCAAATAGCGCTTGTCCTTTATGTCGATGTCCGAAGGCTCGCCGTCCGTCACCACCAAGAGCAAACGCCGGTGCGTGAGCTGGCACTCGAGCTCTGCCCCCGCATGACGCAACGCGGCACCGATGCGCGTCGAGTATCCGCTGTGCAAACCGGCGAGCCGCGCCTTTGTCATGTCGCCGAAAGGGGCCTGAAAATCCTTCACCCGAACGCAACGCACCTCGTTGCGGCCGTTCGAGCAAAACGCGTGAATGGCGAAAGGGTCACCCAGGCCCGACATGGCGACGGAAAGGAGGACAGTTGCGGCCCGCTCCAGGGAGAGAACCGACACATCGCCACCGCGGACCTGATCCTTGGTCGACTGGGAGATGTCGAGCAACAGCAGAACGGACAGGTCGCGATAACGCAGAGCGGTGGTCTCGTAGACACGGTGCTCGAAAGGCCTGCCGGCGCGGCGATCTATGGTCGCCCTGATGCAGGCCTCGAGATCTAGCCGGTCACCGTCGGGCTGGCGCTTCATGCGGCTGGGCTGGCTAACACGGGCCGATCGGATGAGCTTGGTGATACGCGACAGCACGTCCGGATACTCCGCGATCAAGAGATCGATCGGATCCGAGTTCGCGATGCGCGGCTCGAATTCGACAACCTGCGTCCAGTCGGGCCGCTCGCGCCCCAGCAGGTGATCCCACTCCGGATAGCGGGCAACCGGCATGCCGGCATCTTCCTCGACTGCGCGAACCTTGGCCGCCTGATGCGCTGCGTCGAGGTGTTCTTCGGTGCGTTGCCGATGGTGCGGCTTGTCCTCCTCTGTATGCTCGATGTGGACGGAATCGTATATCACATCGGCGTCCTCGCCCTGTGTCGAGGGCGGTTCCCCGAAATCCCAGATCCCCATGTTATCGTCGCGGTAGGGCGGTTCGACGACGTAGCTCTTCGTGTTGAATTGAACCCGCATCTGACCCAGGTCGTTGCCGAGCAGACCGCCGATCATGCGGCTGATTCGCGCGTCATCCCATTTCGCGCGGGCATCGAAGAACATCATCCTGCCCTTGCTGACCCAAGGATCGTCGTCCTCATAGGAGGGATCGATCAGGGCGCGCGAGAGGCGCGCCATATGCGCCTCGGCCACCAGCGGCGTGTTCGGCTGAGCGACATGAAAGGACCGCCAAAGCCGCCCCAGGCCAGGAAACTCTTGCGCCGCCAAAGCCTCTACTCGCGCGTCCTCTATAAGCGAGACTAGCGCCACCTGAACGGGTTTCAGCGCGCCGACCGGAAAACGCTCGGGCGTGAACATGATATGCGCGCCGATATGCGCGACGCCCGCGAGAAATAGGCGCCGAGCCTCCTGGGCGGTAAAGCCCGGGTAGGTTTCGGGAAAACGGACCAGGAATCGGTCGAAGGTTGAGCGTCGCGGCTTGAACATCAGGCTTTGCCGAGGCGGCAACGACCGGACCACGGGATAGATCCCCCAAAGCGCAGCGAGATAGGCCTTCAGCAGGCGTTCCAGCTCTCCGAGCGCAACCTGGCCCGCCTCTTGCTCGAATACCCGAAATGCCTCCGGGTCGGAGAGCGAAAAGAAGGCCACGCGGCGCGCGACGCGATCGCCGGCGTCGCGTATCCCGGCCAGGGTCCAGGCCCTAAACCCCTCCGCATCGAGCCTGCTGAGAATCTGGTCCGTACGGTCGATGACCAAGTCCACTGACTCGGGAGCACGGCCAGCCAGGTCCTCGACCGCGTGCAACCACTGCTGGAAGCTGGCACCGTGCTTCAGGCGCCTTGCCGCCAGAGGCGCCGCCGACAAGAGATTGACTGCCGCGCGCACGTGTGCGCGGCGCATCACCTGGCCAGCGCTGGCGGCGAGCGCGAGCGTGGCATCGGGGCCAACAATGTCGGCGCACAGGGGGCTAGCGCGGACAAAAGCCGCCGCTCCTCCCGGTCCGATGCCCGCGGCGGTGAGCGAACCCAGCGCGTTTACCCACTGTTCGAAAGCATCACCTGGAAAGGCACGGGCAATGTGCCGCCAAGCGCTCTCGTCGACAAACCGATCGAGGCGAGATTGGCTAAGAAGTTTGCGGATGTCTGCCCAGGCGTCGCTCATCGTCTTTTGGTATCACCCTCAGGCACAGGCACTAACTGCCTCGCTCAACGCCGCGCGCAGATCGGGATCGTCAGTGATCGGCAATACCATGGCAACCTCGCAGGCCGTCTCGAAGGACATGCCCTTGTCGATCAGCCGACCGGCCTGGACCAACATCCGGGTCGAGGCGCCCTCGTCCAACCCGTGCCCCTTGAGATGTCGCGAACGGTGCCCGACCTTGATCAGCTTTTGGGCAAGATCGGTACTGATGTCGGCCTCATAGGCTACGATCTCCGCCTCGACCTCGGGGCTCGGAAAGCCAAAGTCGAGGGCGGCGAACCGCTGTTTGGTCGATTCCTTCAGATCCTTGAGCACGCTCTGGTATCCTGGATTATAGGAGATCACAATCTGAAAATCGGGATGCGCCCTGACCAGCTCGTTCTTCTTTTCCAACGGCAGGATGCGGCGGTCGTCGGTCAAGGGATGTATGACGACCGTCGTGTCTTGGCGCGCCTCGACGATCTCGTCGAGGTAGCAGATGGCCCCATAACGCACAGCGATGGTCAAGGGCCCGTCGTGCCAGACGGTTCCCTCGGCATCCAGCAGATAGCGACCGACCAGATCGGATGCAGTCATATCCTCGTGGCAGGCAACCGTGATCAAGGGCTTTCTGAGGCGCCAGGCCATGTGCTCCATAAACCGGGTCTTTCCGCACCCGGTGGGCCCTTTCAGCATCATCGGCATCCGTTCGGAATATGCGGCCTCGAAGACCTCTATCTCGTTGCCAAGCGGCCTGTAGTAGGGTTCTTCCAGGATGCGATAATCATCGAGATTCATAGACGATGGGTCTCTTCTGTTGGCACCGGACGAGGGCGGCGCAAATAGGGTTCTGGGCGCGAAGGACTTCCCACGCCGGCGGTGGTGGACGCAATGGCCTGGTCCGAGACAAAAAAGGGGCGGCCATGCGACCGCCCCTTTGTGATGAAAATCACCGGTGAGCAGCCTCTTCTTCGTGCGGGATGCCTTCGATCGGACATTCGTCGGTGCCCGGCGTCGCCCGCGTCAGTGCCTCGACCATCTCGCGCGTGCCGTCCGGATCGGTCACCCACTTCCGATAGAAATCAAAGGGGCAGGCAGCGACACCGGTTGCCGCCTCGCCGGAGTTGATCATGCCCGTGTAACCGCGATGCACCAGCTTGTAGAGGTGGTTTTGCGATTGCATAGTCTTGCGCGCATCACGGATCAGAGACTTGGAGAGCTGGGCATACTGAATGCCGTTGTCCTCCTCGCCGCACTCACCCAGCGTGCGACCGTCGAAGCCGACAATCGCCGAATGGCCGAAGTAGGAGTAAACCCCGTCGAAGCCCGAGGCATTGGCCACCGCCACATAGGTGTTGTTGGCCCAGGCCATGGCCTTGGCCATGATCACCTGCTGATCCTTGGCCGGATACATGTAGCCCTGGCAACGAACGATCAACTCGGCACCCTTCATCGCGCAATCACGCCAGATCTCGGGATAGTTGCCGTCATCGCAGATGATTAGGCTGACTTTCATCCCTTTAGGCCCGTCGCTTACATAGGTGCAGTTGCCCGGATACCAGCCCTCGATCGGCACCCAAGGCATGATCTTGCGATACTTCTGAACGACCTCACCCTTGTCATTCATCAAGATCAAGGTGTTGTAAGGCGCTTTGTTCGGATGCTCTTCGTGCCGTTCACCGGTCAGCGAGAAGACGCCCCAGATTTTCGCCTCGCGGCAAGCTTTGGCGAATATTTCGGTTTCGTCGCCGGGAATCGACGAGGCAGTCTCGTACATCTCCTTTTGGTCGTACATGATCCCGTGGGTGCTGTATTCCGGGAAAATGACCAGATCCATGCCAGGCAAGCCGATCTTCATGCCGGTCGCCATGTCGGCGATCTTCTGTGCATTGTCGAGGACTTCCTGCTTGGTATGAAGGCGCGGCATCCTGTAGTTAACGACGGCCACACCAACTGTGTCATTACTACTTGAGATATCGCCATGTAACATTTGTACTACTCCTTTCTTGGTTCCTTTTTGCTAGCCCACTTCTTTCTTTGGGGGTTCGGTGTCGAGCTAGACAAAGCAAGCCGATGGGAACCACCCACAGATGCGTCGGCCGGGATCGCTTCCCAGGCCTCGTTTTGTTGCGTCATTCCTTCACGTTCATGCCAACCACTCCTGCCAGCCGCGCGACCGCTCCCGGGTGGGGGCCGCCGCCATCAGACCGACAGATGGGCCTGCACCAAATCTTCGGTCAGCTCGCCGATGTCGCCGTCGGCAAGGATCTGACCGCCCTCCATCATGGCGAAGCGTTGGGTTACCTCGCGGACGAAATTCAGGTTCTGCTCCACCAGCAAGATGGCGCAGTTGTGATCGTCGTAGATCTGTTTCACGATCTTCTGGATCTCGGCGACGATCGACGGTTGGATGCCTTCGGTCGGTTCGTCCAGCAACAGCAGCTCGGGCTCTTGGATGAGCGCCCGGGCGATCGCCACCAGTTGCTGCTGACCGCCGCTCAGTATGCCTGCCTTGCGCCCAATAAACTCCTTGATGCTGGGGAAGTAATCGAAGATGTAGTCGGGGATGGCGCCGTTCTTTCGGCCCTTGCCGATCAAGGCCACCAGCAGATTTTCCTCTACGGTAATGTCCGGGATCAGCTCGCGGCCTTGCGGCACGAGAGAGACGCCGAGGCGCGCGCGCTCGTGGCTCTTCAGCTTCGTGATGTCGGTGCCCTTGAAGACGATGGAGCCTCGCTTGGGCATGACCACGCCGGTAATCGAGCGTATGAGGGTACTCTTCCCCACGCCGTTGCGCCCCAGCACGCTGACGATACCGTCGGTCTCGATATCGAGCGAGATGCCATGCAGGATGTGGCTCGTACCGTAGAAGCTGTGCAACCCCTTGATCTCAAGCAGCAACGGTGTCGCCTCCTTTCCCGAGGTAGACCTGTTGAACCATCTCGTTGTGGACGATCTCGTCGAGGGTGCCCTCGGCCAGCATCTGTCCTTGATGGAGCACCGAGACCTTCTTGGCGATCCGCCGCACGATGTGCATGTCGTGCTCGACCAGCAAGACGGTGTGGTGCTCGGCGATCTTCACGATCAAGTCCGCCGTCTGCAGCTTTCCGTGCTCGGTCATGCCGGTGGTCGGCTCGTCGAACAACAGCAGCTTGGGGCTGGACGCGACCATCATGCCAAGCTCGAGCCACTGGCGTTCGCCATGCGACAGCGAATCGGCCGGATCGGCCGCCCTTTCCGCCAGGTGCACCAGCTCCAGGACCTCCCAGATGCGGTCGACCTCCTCGCCGGTCGTCCGCCGGAGAAGGTTTTGCATGACCGTCCGCTTTCCCTTGAGCGAGAGCATCACGTTGTCGAATATCGACAGCGTCTCATAGAGGTTCGGGACCTGGAACTTGCGGCTGATCCCCTCACGAAAAATAATATCCGGCGACTTTCCCGTAATGTCCTTGCCATAGAAGGCGATCTTGCCGGCGTTCGGCTTGTAGCGGCCGGTGATCATGTCGATCAGCGTCGTCTTTCCCGCACCGTTGGGCCCAAGCAGCACGCGAAGCTCGTTTTGCTCGACCGACAAGGAGAGATCCTTGAGGATCGTATAGCCCGAAACACGGGTGGTCAGATTGGTTATCTCAAGTGCCTTGGTCATGACCGCTCAAATCCCGTTTTTCCCTCCGCGAGCGCGTTCGGCGGCTCTCCATTTGTCGGCTGGGCAGCGCACATCTCAGATCTCCTCCGGCTCCTTCGTTCCCCCGCCACTTTGGAAGTCGCGCTGGCGGTCGGCCGCCTGCCGGTCCGATTCTTCGACCATTTGCGAAATGGTGCCGTCGCGCCGCCGACGCAGCCACTTGGCCAGGGTGCCGACAATGCCGTCGCGCATCACCAGCACGACGAAAATGAACAGGCCGCCCATGATGAGCTGCCAGAAGTCCGCCAGAACGCCGCTCAGGAAAAAGGCCGCGCCATTGACCAGGAAGGTCCCCACGAAGGCGCCGATGATCGTGCCGCGCCCGCCGACGGCGGTCCAGATGACCGCCTCGATCGAAAAGACGGGGCCGGTGTCGAGAAAGGAAACGAGACCGACCCAGGCCCCGTACATCGCGCCGGCAGTGGCCGCCAGGAATGCGGAAAAACAGAATACGAAGATGCGATAGTTGGCGACGTTGTAACCCAAGAACTCCGCGCGCACGTCATTGTCGCGGACTGATTTCAAAATGGTGCCGACGCGCGAATGGGTCAGCAGCCTGCCGACCAGAAAACAAAGTACGGTGATGGCGAGGATGAACCAGAGAAAATAGGTGCTCGAGTAGTGACCAAAATCGGTAATGCCGTTGAAGCCGCCGGTATAGGCCTGATACTCGATGATGAAGTCCTGCAGAATGATCGATTCTGCGAGCGTGATCACGGCGCAGTAGACACCGTAAATATGACGCTTGAAGGTAATCACGCCGAAGATGAAGGCAAGGAGCGTCGGTATGATCAACGCGCAGGCCACGGCAAACGGAAGGTGGATCAAGGGCTGCATGAATCCCGGCACCTCGGTCAGGCCGTTCCACTCCATGAAATCCGGGATGTTGCCGCCGTAGCGGGTGGGATGCTCCGTCGCGTAGCTGATCTTGAGCGAGAGGGCGACGAAATAGGCGCCGGTGCCGAAATAGACCGCCTGCCCGAGACTCAAAATTCCGGCAAAACCCCAAATCAGATCAATGCTCAGGGCGAAGATCGCATAGCAGAGGAATTTCCCCAAAAGCGCTACGATATAGGCCTTCCCGAACAAGGGATAAAGCGCGATAGCCGCCGCCACGCCACTGCCGATGACGATCACCCAAAGAGGAAGGAAGGGTTGTCGCTGTATTTTATTCTGTGCCGATTTAGCCATCTACGAACGGGCTCCCAAATCGCCGTCCTCTTCGCTTCGATGTCCCGGACATGGATCAAGACCTCTCGTGGTAACCGAACAGTCCCTTCGGGAAGACGCGGATTGCGATCACGATGAACAGGAAGACGAGAAGCTTCGCGATTACGTTGTTGGTAAGGAACGCCAAGATGGTCTCGGCCTCGCCGATCAGCCCGGCGCCGACAGCAACGCCCCAGAGATTGCCGACGCCGCCCAGGACCAGCACCATGAAGGCGTCGACCGCGTAGGGGAAACCCATCGGCGGCGACACCGACTTGATCGGCGCCAGCGCGGCACCGGCCACCCCGGCCAGGCCCGAGCCGAAGACGAAGATCATCATGTCGACCCGCGCCGTGTTGATGCCCAGGCATCCCGCAATATTCCGGTTGCGCCGCACGGTGCGCACCTTGAGGCCGAATTTGGTCTTGTAGAGAACCCAGAAAGTGAGGATCAGGAGCACGATCGCAAGGATTATCAGGAAGATCCTGTAATAGGGGAAAGGCAGAATTCCGATAACCCGCACGCCGCCGTCGAGGATCTTCGGCGCCGCGACGTAGTAGAGCTGCGAGCCGAAGATGAGCTTGATGATAACCTGCAAGGCAATCCCCACGCCCCAGGTCGCCAACAGGGTCTCCAAAGGTCGGTCATAGATGAACTGGATGATCCCCCGTTCGACCGCAAGGCCCAACAGTCCCACCACGACGAAGGCCGCTGGCAGAGCGACGAAGGTGTTGCCGCCCAGTTCCCCGACCACGGCCGCGACGTAAGCCCCGACCATGATGAACTCGCCATGGGCCATGTTGATGACGCCGGCAATACCGAATATCACCGCAAGGCCCAAGGCCACGAGAATCAGGATGGCGACAATGCTGAGGCCGGTGAGAAACTGAGTTGCAAGCATCTGAGACAACATTGCTTGGTCCTTAGCCCGCTCCGACGGGCGCGGGCGCAATTCCGTGTCGGGTCGATCGACACATGCAGATTTGCGGTCCGCGAATCTCTCGAACTGATCGTCTATCCCCGGTTGGCCGGACGACGGCAGCGATGCGTACCTATGCTGCCGTCTCCGGTAAGCGAAAAGCGTCCAGCAATCATCGACACATCACAGATCGATGGTTCCTGAACGGTTCGGATCATCCGTCTTCAACCGCTCCATCACACTCGGATCGGTAAAGTCGCAATCCTTGTTCGGATAGAGGAGGTCGACCCAAGGATCGGGCCGAATCCAGTCTTCGGATTTCCACACGACGTCGAACTGACCTTGCTCGTTGGCCTGGCCGATACGCGCCCAGAGCCAGGTGTGATGGTTCTTCTCGTCGATCTTCACCTTGCCTTGCGGCGCCACTAACTCCTGCCCCGGCAGCCCCTCGAAGATGAGGGCGTCGGTATCGGTGGTGCCAGCCGACTCGATGGCCTGTGCCAGAAGGTAGGTCTGGAAATAGGCCGCTTCCATCACCGCGTTGGTCACCTCATCCTCGCCGTACTTCGCCTTGTAACGTTGCACGAACGAATCGTTCTCGGGCGAGTCGACGCTTTGGAAGTAGTTGAAGGAGGTGTAGTGGCCGAGCGCGTTCTCCGCCCCCATGGCCAAGATCTCCTGCTCGGTGGTGATCGGCGTGCAGATCGGGAGCACGTCGGCGGTAATACCGAACTGGCGGAACTGCTTGTAGAATGCGACCACCTGGTCGCCCACCAGAGTGGAAAACACGACGTCGCAGCCGCTGGCCGCGATCTTGTTGATGTTGGTGGAGAACTCCGTGTGACCGAGAGGCGAGTATTCCTCGGCAACGTATTCGCCGCCGTGTTTTTCCAGGAGCGCTTTGACCTCCCGATTGGTTTCCTTCGGGTAGATGTAGTTGGCGCCGATCAGGTAGAACTTCTTACGCCCCAGGGTGTTGATGATCCAAGGCACGAAGTCGTCGAGCTGCTGGTTCGGCACGGCGCCGGTGTAAAAGCAGTTCTTGCTGCATTCCTGGGCCTCATAAAGGGTCGGATAGAGCAAGAGGCCGTTGTACTGCTCGAAGACCGGGAGAACCGATTGCCGGCTGGCCGACGTATAGCAACCAAGCACGGCGGTCACCTTGTCCTCCAGCAGGAGCTTCTTCGCTTTATCGTTGAAGATCTGAACCATCGATTGGGGATCTTCGATGACCGGCTCCAACTGCTTGCCCATAACGCCGCCCTTGGCATTGATCTCCTCGATGGCCAGCAGCTCGGCGTTGTGGAGCGAACGTTCGATGATCGCGATCGTCCCGCTCAAGGAATGCAGGATACCTATCTTGATCGTGTCGCCTTCCTGGGCTTTGGCAAAGTTCTTCACGAACCCATAAGGAGCCTCGGTGAGCGACATGCCCGCCGCCCCAGCGCAAATGCCGGCGCTGCCCTTGAGAAACGTACGTCTATTGACTTTTGCCATTTCGTATCCTCCCTGTTCGCGTTTTCCTATGCCGAAAAAACAAAAGCCTCCTACCTATCGTGACCGATGTCGGAGGCTTCCTCTGCGAACCCAAATTTTGGCGGCGCCGTTACCGCTGTCTACGATGTAAGATTGTAGACGCGAAGAAAAGCTAGCCCAGCACCTTCTCCGAGTCAACGATGGCCGTTGCGACGGCGGCGATCGTCTGGCGCCGGTTCATCGCGTTGCGGCGTATCCACTCGTAGGCGTCGGACTCGCTCAT